>Ga0268250_10000053_pt1 | contig 55344 bp, 54 predicted proteins | sample AgamicAsSfe_FD_200448 | JGI IMG/M metagenome (GOLD analysis project Ga0268250, IMG submission 200448) | Agave microbial communities from Guanajuato, Mexico - As.Sf.e (v2) (version 2) | ecosystem: Host-associated > Plants > Phyllosphere > Phylloplane/Leaf | place: Guanajuato, Mexico | collected...
ATGGTGGAGAAGAGGAAGGGAGAGGGGGAGGAAGGGGAGGTGTACTTTACAAAAGTCCATGGATTTCACTCCTTTAGAACCTAGGGCGGGACCAACTGGAGGGGAGGGAGAGGCTTGACCGGCGCCAACGATGAGCTTGACGATGACCTCGCGGCCTTGTTGGCGTTTTGCCATGATGGGTGTCGGAAGAATAGAAGGGAGCCGGAGGTGGTAGTGGTAGTGGTGTTGCTAGCTCTTGCGCAGGGTGCGTATGCTGGTTTGGATGAAGGGGCTGTCGCAGCTGTCTTCGACTCTTCGATTGAAGTGCGCAGTAGATAGAGGAGCTTGAGCACCGGATGATATGTGGGGTGGTGTGCTTGTTGGTGATCAGGGTGTGTAGCTTCATGTCTTGAGATGGATTGGAGAAGTGTTTCAGCAAGAAAATACGCGCATGTGACAATGCTTACACTGAAGCCAATGGACTCGCGATTCATGCACGAAATATATACAAGTCTCCGTTGCATCTAGACCACTAGCTATACATCCTTATCCTCAGCAGTCGACACCTGGTGCATGGACTTCACAACCGGAGACGTTGCTGTTCGTCACGTCGTCGCCTTCAGCGCGCCCATCAATATCAAGCATACAATCGACCTCTCTCCCGAGACCGTCCAGATCTCGAAAGAAGTCAGGAATTGCGTGATTGCTGTAGCTGTCGCGTGGGCTGGTGTGAGCCTCTGGAGGAGCTGGTTCGAGTACAAGAAGGCTGTAAGGAAACAGTAGTTGGTAATGTTGGCCTTTGCAAGCACTACGCCGGAAGCGGAGCTAACAGTCACAGCTTCATCGGTAACGCGTCACTTCAGCGCATCATGCGACACTCCCCATTACGAACGCGATGTTTCGTCCTCCTTGCCCTCTCCAGTATGGCCGCGGCTCAGTTCACGATCGAAGCACTCTCGTTCGGGCATCTAGAGGACTTGAGTCCTAATGGCCAGAACATTCCCGGCTGGTCGCTGGCCGGCGAAGGCCACAACCCGTATATTATGTCCGACCGGATAGTGCTCACACCACCGACGCCTGGCAACAAAAGAGGTGGCATATGGACGGAGCATCCAATCACTTATGCAGAATGGGAGGTCGTGACCGAGTTTCGAGCATCAGGCCCAGAGCGAGGAAGTGGTAATATGCAGTTGTGGTTCTCAAGGGATACAGCACCCATGACGGCGTTTCGAAGTGTGTATACGGTAGACAAGTTCGATGGGTTGGTGCTGCAGATTGATCAGTATGGCGGATCTGGAGGGAAGATTAGAGGCTTCTTGAACGATGGAACCACGGGCTACAGGAACCACCATGCGGTGGATAGTCTTGCATTCGGACATTGCGATTATGCGTACAGAAATTTGGGCAGGATGTCAAAGATCACACTGAAGCAAGATCATGGCGGTTTCCAGGTTTTCGTGGACGACAAGACTTGCTTTAGTAGCAGTGATGTACGTCTGGAATGTTGGTCGACGTGCTGAGAGGCGTTCACTGACATTCAACACAGATACAACTTCCGACCGGCTACTTCTTCGGTGTCACAGCGGCTTCTGCAGAAACTCCAGATTCTTTCGAGATCAGCAAGTTTGTGGTTTCCACAACAAAATCAATCTCCCGAGAAATGCCATCGAGACCACGGCAACCATCAGCTGAAGAGATGGTGGCTGATCAACCAATTAGTGAAGAGGCAGTATCAGCAGCAGTCAAGGCACTCGGGCTCGAACATCCGACATCACCGTCTTCAGGCGGACGTTTTGACAGTGAACAGATGACGCAGATCCTTGCTCTACTGCAGACACTCAAGACGAGCGTGGCTGAACTCACGGAGGAAGTGGCTGGCATCAACACAAAGGTGTTGGCGCAAGGTGAAGAGCTTAAAGCAGCCGTGATTGATGTGCCTACGCACTTTCCTTATGATTCTATCAGTGAGGTCAAGAGACGAGCCGAAACAATCGAGGCTACGGTGCTGAGACTGCGGACGGATATTGAAGGCAGAGACTACAAGGAGCACCTGACTGGTTTGCAGGAGGCTTTACGTGATACTCGGGAGAGCTTGATGAGCGGTTTACCTCAGAGCATGTCACAGAGTGAGTCAATAATAGTACCGCAACTCCACTGTGAACTTCGAAACTAACACAAGTCCCACTAGTCATCACAACCTCCGCACCAAGCTTGTGGCTGGCAATATTCGTCCTCATCGCGTTCCAGATGGCGCTGGTTGGGGCTTATGTGATCTACAAGAGGCGGCGGGCCAATTCACCCAAGAAGCTGCTTTGAGGATTGGGTATCGTGACTGTACGACTGTAGATTAGTATGATGGCCATGAAAATGTATAATGAAGTCAAGATTTTGGAGTACCCCATCCTGCATTATAGGACCATCTAGCTATTCTGGCCGCCAGATGCAGTGCAGTGCATCGTATGATACCAGTGTCCTTGTCGTCCTTATACGTCGAATCTTGCACAATGGTACACCACAAATACGCCTATCAGCGTGCCAGAGAGTAGGAATGGCAGCTCAACTTTATGCGGGAGCCCGCTGTGGGAAGAGACGGAGTGATCGGGAGTGAGGAAATCAAGTCACCAGCACCACACAACGATGCTGACAGGGCTGGGAAGAAGTGGTGGTGATATGTCTAAGGAGCGGAAAGGAGCGTGCCGCGTGACGACAAGGGATGCCGCCAGCATTGTATTATGGCTCTACCTGATGAGGTGCTTCTTGTTCTTGCACCGGTATATTTCAGGGCATGGTGGAGCGCCCTAGAAGAGCGCTGAAGCGTACCGTACTACTCTTTGTACGTCCATATACAACCTGAGACTCGTGTAAAACAGTGAAAAGGATGGCGGAAACATAATATGCCTAGTATAGTACAAGGCCACTCTTGTAAGGCGTGCCGAGTGCCGCACTCCTAGTGCCTGTCATGTAGCAAGGAAGGAGTGTGTAACAGTGAAAAGGATAGCGGGAAAATGAAATAGCACAGTATAAAGCTTCCCCCGGTACCTAGGTAGTGATCGCCGTACACCTTCTAGTGCTATCTATGTCTAGCATAAAACATGGATAGCATAGTATAATCTTGCCGGATTTTGGGGCTCTTTGCGTTTGACCTCAGTGGTCCGATTGATGCCAATCATCTTGAACTAGCTGAAGTTGTAGGACAGAAAAGTCATCTTACTGGTATACTTGATCTTACAGGCGTGACTTGACTTACATACAAGCTGAAATGCTGCTGCCTGCTGCTAATGCGACAGTCCCAAGGTATAGCCTTCGTTGATTGCCATGGTCTTGGCATTTGGGTATGTTTTTTACGGCTTAGGCACTTGCATAAAGCACCTCGCTGGATGACTGTCCTGCAATCAGACGTCAAGCCACCTCGAATAGCAACGCGACCCTTTTGGCGCGATGATGAGGACATTTCCAACTCGCTACCGCTGCCACTTGGGGGACGCTGTGCGAGGTGTTGCCCGAAAGAAGCAAAACACTCTCTACCAGAAATATCAGCCGGCTCGTCTCCTGTCCGTAGTGCAATACAGTCTGTCAGTGAGGAATATCAAGGAGGTACTACCTTGCTAGCATTTAGAGGGCTCGGGAGAGTATCGTGGAGACTCAAAGGTAGCAAGTAGAAGAATACTTTGTAATATATATAGTCGTCTAGTCGCGGGATATATGGTGCTAGGCTGTATCTAGAGATGATAGGAGGAGTGCCGTCGATAGTAAGGTCGTCTCTCTCGTGTGTCTAGATGTAGACAATGATGCTAGAAGTAGTGGAGAGGTAAGATTCGAGCATTCACGCTCTCCTTGACGTTATGTTTCACAATGAGGAGAAGCGTTACAGCAGTGTTTCAGTTCACAGAAACGGCTAGGTGCGGCTGGGCATGAGTCGTGCAAATACCTTCAGCTGACTACAAGCTCTTAACTTCACGTCTCCTAGCTGTGTCTGCTCTGCTTCTTCTTTCTCCTTAAAACCTTAGGTTAATCCTTCCCTCCTTTTTACTCTGCTCCTATTTTACTTATACTACTGCTTCCATCTTCTGATTACGCCGAACGACGAGGATGGGTGTCAGGATTCTGTTCAGCCTGTCCGCTCGCATGACAGTCTACTTGGCTGATCGTGATCGAATGTCTCGACGACCGTGATTTTATCACTAAGAAGTGGCTGAACGTGCTTGCTCTCGGGGTACAAACATCCTCATAGCCCGTATAACCATGGTCACGATCAGACGAAACAAACATGAGCAATATTCGGGTGTGGCTTCGTCTGATGTCTTCATACGGACGAAGCAAGAACGTAGTGGTAGTCGTCTGATGTCTACCAAGGTCTACACATCTCTGAGCAAATTCATTTGACGGCCATCGCAACTCGCTGGCACCGACTATGGTTTCGCATCAAACGATTTTCACAGTCTGCTGGACATGGATGATGTCCAACCTGTTTCATGTCGAAAACCTGGACGAGACGCACGTTCTTCCCAGACCTGGCTAACGCGGATAGTCACAGGCCACAGCTCGAGCAGAACGGTCAGTATTGCTTTCGAGTTGAACGCAACCGAGCGCTCGCGTCATCTCTCAGTTTCAGAACAGGGGACAACCACGTCACACAAACAACGGGCTCGCAACAGGTAACGTCCGTTTCTTCTGTCAATTCGACTGGGAGCAAAACAAGTAAGAAAACACTGAACACCGCATTCATATACTCCTGCCTCTTCATCTGGTCGTAATACTATCGAAGACAATCGGCATCGGAACAGCTGCGATCATATCCTTAGAGGGCAGTGGCACGATGCCGCTAAGCGGACATACTGTTACACGGAACATCATGTGCAAGCACTTAGTCCTGGCGCTAATCCACGCCAAGTTACTTGCTCCCGCTTCGACCGACTAGGCTTACCTAAGTCCGTTGATGCCATTCCACCTCGATATCTCGTTTCCTTTAAACCAAATTCTCGATGCGAGATCTCGAGTCTTGAACTGTCGAGTCTCTCTCTTTTTTGAAAACTCGATGAGGCGATGAATTGCGCCGTAGCCTGGCGCGTGGGGAGTCAAGATTCGAAGAGACGTGGGGTGATCTCATACTGAATCGGATCCTTCCGCTTAGGTTTCGGGCTGTTCCTGCAGCAATGCAGCCACCGAGTACTAGCGTGTGTTGTGTGGCAGCACCGTTACTTGTCGTCACTTATGAAACATTGTCGGCGAATCGAAAAGACGCTGGACATCGATCGTCTCTTGATTGTCGCAGGGTCCTGCTCTGGAGGCGCCAAAGTGCCTCCGGCAAGTCTTACCGAAGCAGGTTTGTCTCCGCCAACGACGCGCTGTTGTCTCCAACGTCACCTGTCTGCCTCAGAGTGGGGTCTGCATTGCTAAACCTAGTCACTTTCTAGCATGCTTTGTGGCTTATCATCGACGCTGTTCGCCTGAATTCGGCTATGCAAAAGGCGTGCCTATGTCCCCGTGGCTAAGTGCAGGCATTAGGGGCCCCGCTTTCGATGTCATCTTCTTGTGGTGCTGGCTTGCTGGATGACGCAGCCCACGCCCTCGTCCCGCAGATTTTCCAAGCTATGCAACCTGTCCTAGTTTGGAGCTGCCCAGATAGATAGCTGCAGCGATCGCTTGCCCCCTGATTTCTGATACATACAACCAAACTCTCTTAATCATATTCCTCAACACCGATACTTTTATTACTCCTTGTATACTGTAATAATATCTTCCTTTGATTTAGCGGAGTGCAGCACTATTCACGACTAATACGACCACGATCTAATCAACCTCATATCCTCAACATGGAGAACATCAACGACGAGTTCAGGACCATGCCTGACGAGGCCAAGAAGGCCGCCGACCAAGCTTCCTCATCCGCACAGCAGACACCGAAGAAGGCCTCCAGCGGCGCAAAGAAAGCGACACCTGGCAAAAGCGGCAAGTCGACACCTGGCAAGTCCACACCAAGACGGGCAACGAAAGGCCAGCCCATCGCCCAGCAAGCACAAGACACAGCAGAAGGCAGCAATGCCACATCAGGTTTGACGGATGCTGCGTCAAGTGCTCAAGCTGGTGCAGAGGAGGCGGCCGGCGAGGCTCAGGAGACTGGTGAGGGCGCCAAGGACCAGGCACAGGATGCTACCAACAGCGCCAAGGACCAGGCCCAGGGTGCTACGGAGGACGTTAAGGACAAGGCTGAGGGTGCTGAACAATCTGCTGGCGAAACTGCTGAGCAGGCACAGGACACTGCCGAGGACGCACAAGATAAAGCTGAGGACGCACAAGACAAAGCCGAGGATGCTACTGAGCAGGCCAAGGACAGTGCGGACGATGCAAAGAACACTGCGCAAGGCGCCAAGGAGAAGGCAGAGGACGCTGGTGATGAGGCCACTGACAAGGCTGGTGAGGCTACGGAAGGTGGTCAGGACGAGGAGGAGGACGAGGACGATGAGGACTACGACGATGGTGAGCCAGAAGGCACTGAAGTCACAGAGGCACCCGAACACGCTGCCGATGAGACTGAGAACGAGCTGACCAACGCTGTCGACCATGATGACGAGGAAGAGGAAGAGGAAGGGGGTGAAGATGAGGAGCAGGAGGAGGAAGATGAGGAGGAGGAGGAGGAGGAGGAAGAAGAAGATGAAGAGGAAGAAGAGGAGGAAGAAGAAGAGGAGGAGGAGGGTGAAGAGGGTGAGGCAGAGGAAGAGGATGACGAAGAGGGCGAGGCTGAGGAGGAAGACGAGGAGGAGCAAGTGCCTGAGCCAACCAAGGCCCTCGCTAAGACATCAAAGAAGTCTGCTAAGAAGTCTGCTGGCCCATTGAAGGGTTCCCAGAGCCAGATTGCACGAGTGGACGATGTCAAGGATGAGGCTGATGCCGGTCCAAACACCGAGCTGCCGGTGGCGGTTCAGGACAGGAACATCGCTGGCGCCCAGATCTCCCCTCTCAACCCCAACCAGCCCATTAACGAGGACGCCATCGTGCCTGAAGTTGAGGAGCCCGAGGAGAAGGCCGAGGACGAGCCGGAGGCTGACGAGGTTGTCGACGCCGTCGACCAAGGTATGTATTCTTCACATCTGTCACAATCTCAAGAGTTCGCTGACAGATATCACAGTTGATGAAGCTGAAGTGCCTGCTGCTGACGAGGAGATCCCCGAGGAGGTCGAGGCCAAGCTTGCCGACGCTGGTGGCGAGACCGAGGACGCTGCTGTGAATGCCGCCAAGGATGGCGAGGGAGCAGTCGAAGGCGCAGAGGAGGGCGCTGAAGGCGTTGAAACTGACGCCGAGGAAGCTGCCGAGGAAGCTGCGCCTGATGCTGAGGACGGTCCTCACGAAGGCCAGAAGCTCATCGAGGGTGGTAAGCTGCATATCTCAGTTCCTAGCAATTCGACCGTACTAATAACTCTGCCAGGCGAAGAAGCTGCTGAGGGTGCAGAAGACCCTGCCGAAGGTGCCATCGAGGACGCCGCCGGTGAAGCCGGAGGCGAGGGCGAGGAGGAGGAGGAGAACTACGCCGCTGGAACAGTCAACGAGCAGGGGGAAGTCATCGACGATGACGGCAACGTCATCGGCAAGGTTGGTGAGGGCGAAGCTGAGAAGCTCGCTGGCCACCTTGTTGACGAGGAGGGTGACATTCTCGATGAAGAGGGCAACGTCGTTGGCAAAGCTCTTCCCGTCGACGAGGAAGGTAACATCATCGAGCCCGCCAAGGAGGCTGCAGAGGACGCCGCTGAGATCATTGAAACCACTAAGGACGAGGATGGTAACATCATTGAAACCACTAAGGGCGAGGATGGTAATATCGTTAAAACCACCAAGGACGTGGACGGTAACATCATTGAAACCAAGGACGCGGAGGGTAACATCATTGAAACCGCCGAGAATGCGCAAGATGCAGCAGATGATGCAGAAAACGCAGCAGATGATGCAGAAGGCGCAGCAGATGATGCTGAAGATGCAAAGGACGACGCCGAGGGTGCTGCTCAAGAAGGTAAGCAATTCGTGGCCCTTCTAGATGTCCAACCACGATGCTAACACGTACTTCAGGCATCGAAGGCGCGCAAGATGCCGCCGAGGACGCCCAGGTAGCTGCCGAGGATGCCCAAGCTGCTGCTGAGGAGGAGGAGGGCCCTCAGAAGCCTCAATTCCAGGCACCTCTCCGAGTGCAGAAGGAGAACGTCATTGACGCCACTGGTGCCGTCATCGGTAAGATCATCGATGGCGACCCAAAGAAGCTCGCCAAGCGCGAGATTGTCGACATTGACGAGGAGGGCAACCTCATCGACAAAAAGGGACGTATTGTTGGTCAGATCCTGTTGCCTGGTCAGGAAGAGGATGTCGACTACAGTGTCCTTGAAGGATTCAAGGTCAACAAGGCTGGTAACGTGACTGACGATGAAGGCAACCTGATCGGTCGTCTCGTCGAGGGTGACGTCAAGAGGTGTGCTGGCCGCGAGTGCGACGAGGATGGTTACATCTACAGCGACAGCGGCAAGCAGATCGGTCGTGCCGAGCCTGTCCCTGAGGAAGAGCGCGAGGACAAGCCTTTCGAGGACTTCCCTGGTGCAGTTGTCCAGCATGATGGCAGCGTTGTCTTCAACGGTACCCGTGTAGGAACTGTTGTTGAAGGCGACCCAAAGAAACTCGAAGGCAAGACTGTCGATGCCGACGGTGATATCAACGACAAGAACGGTAATGTCATCGGGAAGGCAGAGCGTTACGAGGAGCCCGAGGAGGAAGCTGTGGCTGGCATTGGTTTGTTAACTTCACTCTGGATGAACTTGATCTGAAACTAATCTTTCACAGATTACTCTCCTCTCAAGGGTCTCAAGTGCAACAAGGCCGGAAACATCACCGACAACGATGGTACTATTGTCGGACGTCTCGTTGAGGGTAATGTCGAGGATTGCGCTGGCCGTGCCTGTGACGAGCAGGGCAAGATCTTCAACGATGGCGGTAAGGTCATTGGTCAAGGTGAACCTCTTCCTGAGGAGGAGCGCAAGAAGAGCAAGATCCAGCCATTTGAGGACTTCCCTGGTGCGATCGTGCAGAAGGACGGTGCTGTCATCTTCGAGGGCCGCAAGATCGGTACTGTGTCTGAGGGCGACCCGAAGAAGTTGGAGGGCAAGACTGTCGATGCTGATGGAGACATCACGTAAGTATCCATCTTGAACTTGACCGATACAAGTATCTAACAGTCTTATAGCGACAAGAACGGCAACACGATCGGTCACGCCGAGCGCTACGAGGAGCCTGAGGAGGAGGTCGTTGCGACTGACTACTCTATGCTTGAAGGCAAGACAGTCAACAAGGCTGGCAATGTCGTCGATGACCGTGGCATGATCTTCGGAAAGCTCACAGAGGGTGACCTCCACAGCTTGATTGGCCACCGTGTCGCAAAGGACGGTAACCTCTGGAGTGACGAAGGTAAGCCGCAATTTCTCGACTTTACATCGGCGAGCTAACATGATCAACAGGTGTTGTCGTCGGTCACGCTGAGCCAGTTCCTTCTGACCAGCGCCGCATCGAAGAGCCTGGTCCATTCGAGGACTACCCTGATGCCGTTGTCCAGAAGAATGGTGACGTTGTCTCCAATGGCGAGAAGATCGGTGAAGTCACTGACGGTGAGCCCAAGAAGTTGGCCGGCAAGAAGGTCGACCCTGAGGGTGACATCGTTGACCGCATGGGCAATGTCCTCGGCCACGCCGAGCGCTGGGAAGAGGCCGACCCCGAGGCCGAGAAGGAGATTGACCGCTCGCAGCTTGCGGGCAAGCGTGTTAACAAGGCCGGCAAGCTTGTCGATGAGCACGGCTCCATCTACGGTGTCGTCGTTGAGGGTGACCCAGCTGCCCTCGTCGGCAAGGTCAGTGACAGGAACGGACAGATCTGGGATGACGGTGGAAACATCGTTGGTCGCGCAGAGCTCCTACCTGAGACTGAGCGTGGTGGTCAGAAGGAAGGTCCATTCGCCTCCTTCCTGCCCTGCAAGGTCCAGAAAGACGGTACTGTTACTGGCTCCGACGGCAAGGTCCGCGGCAAGCTCATCGAGGGTGATGCCGCCGCACTTGAGAACCACGATGTCGACAAGGACGGTGATGTCGTTGACTCCAACGGTAACGCTGTCGGTAAGGCACAGCGATACGAGGTCGAAGAGCAAGAGAAGGAAGACCATCCTTGCAAGGGCTTCAAGGTCAACGGTGAGGGTAACGTTGTTGACGGCAAGGGTGACCTCATCGGCAAGCTTACTGCTGGTGAGATTGCTCAGTGCCACGGCAAGGAAGTTGACGGCGACGGAGACGTTGTTGACAGCAAGGGTACTACTGTCGGTCACGTCACTCCTCTTGCTGACCTCGGCCCCGAGGGTCTCACAGAGCAAGAGCTTGCGCTACAACAACAGCAGCAAGAGGCTCTTGCCACGGCAGAGAAGGACAAGAAGCTCTGCCTCCGCATGTGCACGACACTCGACGACACACTGGACAAGGTCCAGCCATTGCTCAAGCAAATGGTTGAGGTATGCAAAATTTGTTACTCGTCATCACAACATACATGCTAACCAGGTATCTAGCGTATCAACCAAGAAGAGCAAAAGGAAGAAGCCGAGCGCGACCAAGACCAGCTCGTCAAGGAAGTGCAGCCACTCATCGAGCAAGCCGGCTCCATCCTACAAGACTGCAACAAGGAGATCCGCAACATGGACCCCGATGGCCGCATGGCTAGCCAGGCCAAGAACAAGAAGGCCGCAGGCGAAGCGACACCAGAGGAGCACCGTCTCGCCGAGTCGCTCAAGACGCTATCCGCAGACGTCATCACCACGATCAACAAGTGCAAGGAGAAGCTCAAGAGCATGCCCAAGGCCGAGAAGGCACTGAACCCGCTCTGGGGACTGCTCGCGCAGCCCCTGTTCCAGATTCTGGCAGCCGTTGGTCTGTTGCTGTCTGGTGTGCTGGGTCTCGTCAGGCAATTGCTTGGTGGTCTCGGTCTGGGCGGTATTCTGGACGGTCTGCTTGGTGGCCTTGGCCTTGACAAGATCCTCGGTGGTCTTGGTCTTGGTGACATCCTTGGTGGTGGTGGTGGCAAGAAGAAGGGTGGCAAGGGTGGAGGAGGTGGTCTCCTCGGTGGTGTGCTTGGTGGTGGTGGAGGCGGTGGAGGGGGCGTCGGTGGTCTGCTCGGTGGTCTGACAGGTTAGACGCTGCAGCATGGCTATGACGAGTGATGGATGGATGAGGGGAGAGTATAAAAGAGGATGATGATATTATTTGTTTTGATTTATTGAGTTGTGATATCCCATAGGTTAGTTAGCAAGCTACTGTATTTATAGCTTGGAATACATAATATCTATACTACCTTTCCAGCTTCGGTTGATTCCAGTACTTGGAGCGCAGCTGGTATGTTTCGTGCAAGTCGATGATTCCAAATTACCCCGCCTTACACGTCTGGACATCAAGTCGCGTGTGACGCCATGACGCGACACTTTTTGCCCTCGACCTTACTGGTCACAAAGACTGCACAATGTCGTCTGATCCAGCTACCGCTGCAGACCGCTGTGCTATCCTCCGTCAAGAGCTCAAGCAATGGGAAACACGCTTCGCTGCCGCTAATGGAGGCCGCAAAGCCAGCAGGGAGGAGATCAAGAAGGATACTACCATATGTGCGTGACCTGAACAGTCGATTCGTCGTCGATGGCCCTGATTCCAGTCCGAAGGAACTAACACTACAGGTATAGCCCTCAAATATAAAGAATATGCTCGCTTACGACCTGGTCTTACACCATCCCGGGTCCCCGCCTCACCATCGAAAAAGTCTCGAGGCACAACCAGCCACGCAACATCAGCTTCCACACCACAGAAACGCCGTTCCGATGTCACAACTCCCCGTAAACAGAAACATAGGCAGACCGACAAAAGAAGCACCAAGCTTGCGCCCCATCACGATTCAGGCATCGAATTGCCCATGTCTGACGATGTCGTCCTTGGTTCCGGCCGTGCAACAGCAGAGGATGAGGATGCTGAAAATGCCTCTCCGGTTGTGAAGAGACTTTTCGTAGACCCGACACCGCAAAAGAATGGCCGTGTACTGGGCTTATTCGATTTACTTTCACCAGTAAAAGGAGGATTGGCTGCCTCACCTTCGAGGAAAGCCAGCTGGGATCCAACACGATTACAGGACAGCCCGAGCACGACACGCGTTGCTCTTGTAGATGTCAGTGGAAACGCAATCTCACTGGATCTAGGCAAACAAGACATGACATCTACCCCACGAAAGCGTGCACGAACAGAATTGGAGGCCGGAGAGGAAAGCTTTAAAACCATAGGCAACATTGTCAACGAACTCACAAGTCCAGCAAAGCGCCACAGCCGTACCCCCCAATCCGCAGCAAAGCGCTACCTCCTCGACACCTTCCTCACTCCCTCCAAGCGCCGCCGCCTCTCCTTTTCAGACATCACCACCCCGTCCAAAGACCCTAGTGCCCCCAGCATCGCAGCTGCAGACGGCACACCTGCCTTCCTACGACGAGACAGCCAACGCTTCTCCTTCGCCGCGCTCGACGACGTCCCCGAAGACGACGAGGACGCTTTAGCCGGCGCAGATGGCGCAGAAGACGGCTTCGACACCACACGCCTGCACGCGATGCAAAGCCCAAGCAAGAGCCGACAGCGGCGTACCATGTCCACGCTTGCACGCTCAAACACGGCGCCCTCGATCCGCGGCCCGCAATTTGGTGTCCGCCAGGCGGGTGCTCTGCGCCGCACCGGGAGTGTCAGAACGCTGAGTAGCATGATTGCCGAGATGAGACAGACAGAAGAGGATCGTCTTGATGAGGAAATGGAACTTCTGCGTGAGATGGACGGGGACTATATGGCTCCTCCACCGCCGCCGCCGGTTACGAAGCAGCAGCGCAAAGAGCGTAAGAAGAACAAGCGGGCTAGCGTAGTTGTGGAAGATAGCCAGGATGTGATTGAGGCGCCATTCCCAGCTCCCTCGGACATTTCTGCTGCGGCTCTTGGCCCCGACCGTGAGGATGAGGGGCATGCTGAGTCTGGCGATGAGCAAGGGCCGTTGCGGAGGGTGTGGAAGAAGAGGGGCGCAAAAAGGCAGACGAGGAGGGTGGTTATGCGGCCACGAGGGCGTGTCGGAGCAGCTGCGGATTTGGGAAATGCTGAAGAGCATGAGAATGATGCAACAGTCGGACTTGAGGACAGTGACACGATCGTGCCGGAAACGCAGATGCTGGATGGAGATGGAGACGTGAACGTGGATCAGGACGTGCCTAGCGACATCGACGCTGCAGCGGCTGATGACTTTGAAGATGCGGAAGAATCTGACTTTGAGCTGACTATTGCTGACGGCAGCGACGATGACGAGGCGGAAGACTACGATGACGAGCCGAAGAAATCAGCTCCTTCGACGTCTGCAAAGGCGTCAGCAGCGAATATTGTCGCTACTTCGCCCAAGGACAGTAAGACAAACGATGGACATGGAAGCACCGGCAAGCCAGGCGTGATGGTCAAAGCAGTGAAGAAGATCAAGGCGACGGCGAATGCGAATTACTGCAGACTGAAGATTCGGAGCGCGAAAGGTGCTGCCGGAGCGAAAGGGTTAGCGGCCAGGAATAAGTTTAGGAGGAGGTAGGCTTGGTGAGTATTGAAGAATCAACATGGATGGGCTGCTCGGAGGAGTGCTGGTGGTAGAGATAGAGGGCGTGATGGGGAAAAGGAAAGGATCACATGACACGATATTGCTCTGGATGTGCATTTTGCAATGAAGCTGGATCATGTGGGAAGATGTATGTGAACTATTAGCTTAGGATGTAGCAAATCTATTCTTAGAGAATATGTTATTACTATCATCTCACTCATGTATCGTTGAGCAATACATGGTCCCTTCACAATCAGACAGGCAGCTTACATACTGTGTCATGGATATCAGCTGATGCGTTGAGCACAAATGTAGGGTGTGGACTCACTCACAAGTTGGGCAGCCGGAGACGTGCATCGTTTCCTCCTTTCGTCACGGACGGGCGTGGCCGCCCTATGCTTCGTCAAATCGCAGTATCAAGCAGTCAGCCAGTTCCACAAGCAACCCATTCCTTGCTCTAACCACAATACTTCCCGCGAAGCAGGAAACCAGATTTCATCAAGCACTGAGCTCTGAGGCTTCGAGTTGCTGATCTGAAGGCGTTCTGTGGTGTAGCGAGGCTGAAGCAAGACCAGCAGGTCATGATGGCGATCAAACACTCATTTGAGCGTGGCACTCGACTGCGCTGAGCAGAGTCATGGCACGAGGGCTTCCTGCGAGCAAAACATATGTAGCAAGACAGCAATAGCTGTCGCGTTTCAGTCACCCCATTTGACGCCCTTCAGCATAGCCCTGCTGCTGTACAGGCTCGCCTTGAGGCCATAATCATTCTTCGACGATATATCCAGGTACGTATAAGCATCACACTTGTAGTAGATGCCGTTACCCATGTCATCTTCAGGCAACTTAACCAGCTTCAGCTCAACAAGACTGTCGAGAACCCTTCGCACATCTTTCTCGTCACTAAAGTCTTTCGTGTACACGCAGATCAGCCTGAAGTCCTCTTGTTTGTCGTAGGCACGGAAGCCGGCGGTCGGGGCTTCCATGGGATCGGGAGGTTCACTGGTCGCGATCTTGGCGAGGGGACCAAGCTTGCCGCCATCAACACCTTGACATACGGCACGCCAAACGCGATCCGCGTCTTCGTGGCGAGGGAAGATCATCCACTTGCCGCTGAAGCAGTTGGTGTCTAAGGCGAGCTTCCAGATAGCTTGCTTGAGCACTTTTCGTTTTGGAGTCAAGACTCTGGTAATGGTGCCTGGGGCCTTGCCATCCATCTTCTGACGGGTCGAGGTTTCGAAGGTCATGTACTCCTGGAGTAGTTGGAAGCCCTTGTCTTTAAATTCGTCTTCGTGGTCTTCAGTGAATGAACGCAGGTTTCGTGGTTCACGAAGACGGTTGTCGATCCAGAGCCAAGGACCATATCCGTAGGAAGACGATGTCGACGGCGGACAGCGCAACAGGAAAGCATCGACGGTCTCATCGGGTTGCCGCCACTTGAGGTCGTGTCTTGCGGCAAGTACCTGTGGCTCCAGCTTTTCTGGCTTGAAGTAGTTCGCGGGGATCGCCTGTTTGCGCCGATCTGCTGTCGAGAGTACACTATTACTGGTAGCCGTACTAGCTAGTGATTGCTGTGGCGAGCTTGTCTGGCTGAAGGGCGACGTCGTGCTTGCAACACTGCCTTTGTCCGTGCTTGCCAAATTTGCTCTATTGGCAGCAGGTGGTCTCCGTGGTCTACTGGAGTTTGCGATGACACTCAGCATTTTGTCGTGAACATCCCAGTAGCTGCGAAATTCCCGGACTTGGTCTTGCTTCACAAGTCTCCGCACAGTCCTTTCATCACCTAGTCCCTGTTAGCTTGGCTATATAAAGGTGGAGGAGTGTCGTAGACCATAATAGCTTGAGTCGTCGCTGATCCAGCCATCTCCTTCCACATACTCTTTCCCCTCCCCTACCACAACTGTGGCCATTCTGAAGCGAATTTATTTCATGAGTTGAGTAGTGTAGAAAGTGCATGCGACATGGTGAGTAGTAATATAGGCATCGTAGCGTAGCCTTATCTTTCTGATCAGATCACTAATCCACAACACGCGACTTGTCACGTCGTTCGTCGCGTCTTCCAGGTTCGATCCTTCATTGTATCGACAACATCACACGCCAGTATGCCTCACTCACTTTCGCCAGAGTCCTCACCGGGTCCAGATATGGATGAGACTATGCTCTCACAGGTGGACGTAGTGCCAATAGACAAGAAGACGGCGGCTGAGAAAGTAGAAGACGAGGAAGACACACCACCATCAAGTAATGATGCAATGGACATCGATGCGAAAGCACAAGAGAAATCACAGCTAGAGAACATGTTCGACGATGACGACGAAGACTTTCCCTCGTCGAATGAAGCAATACCATTGTGAGCTTGTCCAGTGAGACCTTTTCAGGACAGACATGACACTGAGACTCGACAGCAAACCCACCACAACCACATCGCACGCAGATGCAGAAGTCATGAAAGTCTTCTATCAGCGATTATTCCCTTTCCGATATCTTTTCCAATGGCTAAACCACTCTCCCACACCTTCCGCCGACTTTGCACATCGAGAGTTTGCGTTCACATTACAGAACGACGTATACCTACGATATCAATCATTCCCAACAGCAGATCTGTATGTAGCTATCGAGTGACGGCCGCGTGACTACAAATTAACACACCCTCAGACTCAAGAAACAATGCGTAGCCCAAAACCCGACCCGTTTCGAAATCGGGCCCATCTACTCTACCAACCCTCGCGACCGCAAAACCCTACGACGAGCCGCAGCCTTCAAGCCCATCGCCAAAGAACTCGTCTTCGATATCGATATGGACAGCTACGATGAGATCCGCACCTGCTGCACCGGCGCCAACATCTGCCCCTGCTGTTGGAGCTTCATAAAAATGGCTGTAAAAGTAGTAAACACAGCCCTGGAAAACGACTTTGGCTTCAAGCACGTCCTCTGGGTATATTCCGGCCGTCGCGGTATCCACGGCTGGGTCTGCGACGCGCGGGCCCGGACTCTTGACGACAGTAAACGCCGCGCCATTGCAAACTACATGGATCTGATCAAAGGCGGTGACGCATCCGGCAAGAAAGCCAATCCAAAACGCCCACTACACCCGCACCTCGACCGCTCCCTCCGCCTACTCGCCCCACACTTCCAGTCCGATATCCTCAAAGAGCAAGACCCGTGGCACTCCCCCGACAAAGCCGCGCACCTCCTCTCCCTCCTCCCAGACAAGTCCCTTGCCGCCTCTCTCGCCAAAAAGTGGGAAGCCGCGCCTTCCCGCTCCAGCGTCAACAAATGGGCCGATATTGACGCGCTAGCCAGCACAGGCGGTGCTGGGGCTGCGCTCGACACGAAGAAGCTGCTCGAGGCAAAGCAGGATATTGTGCTGGAGTATACGTATCCGCGGCTGGATGCGGAGGTATCCAAGCACCTGAACCATTTGCTGAAATCGCCGTTTTGCGTGCATCCCAAGACGGGGAGAATATGTGTGCCGGTGGATCCAAGGCATGTGGATGACTTTGATCCGTTTGAGGTGCCGACGGTGACAGAGCTGTTGAGACAGATTGATGAGTGGCAGGAGGTGCATAAGGGTGAGGAAGGGGAGGAGGCTGGAGTGGAGGGTAAGGCGAGGGTGCAGGATTGGGAAAAGACGAGGTTGAAGCCGTATGTGGACTACTTTAGAGGATTTGTGGCGGGGCTGATAAAGGATGAGCAGGGTGGGAAGAGGACGAGGGAGGAGGATGCGGATGGGATGGAATTTTGATGTCCGGTTTATGACTGATGAAATGTTGGCTAGATCCCAAGTGCAGTGCATAATGTTAAGACGAAGCAATGCCTAGCAGCACTCAAGTAGTGCCTGATGTTGCATCTCTGAGTCCACTTGACTCTGACCTTGGGTATCTTGCCATCATAGCTTACTCGACTCATCTCCCACATCCACTTCTCAAATTCATAGATCAGTCTTGCCGCCCATCAACTTAGCCGCCTGTACGGCATTCATCTTCTGCAGATACGCGGGTGCTGGCTGGCTTTTCTTGACTGTCCGCACATCATCCATCGAGTATCCAGGAATCCTGATATTATACTGCCGCTCCAGCACGAGCTGAATGTCCTTCACCTCCAACGTGCCCGCTCCCCGCAATTTTGCGAGCTTGCATGCACTAGTAATGACATTGTCGATGAATTCGTCAGCGAGCTGTAGGACTGACTGAAGAGTGCTGGTCAGTATGTAACGAAGCATATGTACGGTATAGGAACTACTCACCTCCTCAACCTCAGGCTGGAGGCCCTCGCCACTCCCACCAGTGACCTGCCTGACCAGCTCATCCAACTTCTTCTTATCCAGCACCCGATCGCCCTGTCCTTGCAGCAAAAATGCCGGCTGTTTCTGAATCGCCGGCTGTCCCATCATGCCCATCGGCCCACTCTGCGGCCCTGTAAGTGTCGGTCTAGCTGCACCCATACTGACAGGTTGTGGCGTTTGCGGTGTCCACCCCTTATTGAATGACGTGGGATACTTGTTGGTCGTTTTGTCCAAATCGGTACGCCCGCTGAAGGATCCACTGGTGCTGGGGGCTTGCGGTATACCACCTGGGGTTTGTTGTGAGTAGGTCCGACCGGCGGCAGCTATGGCTCCTTGGTGTGTGAGAGGCACGGGCGACTGACCAGTGATAGAGCCTGGTACCATGCCTGATGGAGGAGTTGGGAATTTGAGCTGAGCTGCTTGAGTAGGATTGGGTTGAGGACGTTGGAGGTTGAATGGTTGCGATTGTGGCTGTTGGGTGAACGTAGGAAGGGTTTGGTTGAGATGAGATGGCATCGTTTGTTGTTGCTGTCCGTTTATGGGAGGTGTCATAGATGTACGCATCTGTTGTTGAGCAGCCGCTATAGCTGGATTGACAGCTTGTTGCTGATCTTGTGAGGTCGGTCGTGCCTGCAGTCCATTCGCAATGTTCTGACTTTGCATCATTTGGCCATTGGCGTGCTGAGCATTATTGATGACTCTTGTAGCTGCTTGAGCTACAGCTTTGCCAGTGTTTTGCGACCTGGTCAATTGATCGATCAACTCCTGTCCCTTACGATGCTTCTCTTCCTCTTTCCCTCTTGCTTCTAGCACGCCAGGTGGGATCTCCTTACCCTGTGAACGAGCGGTCGTTATGAGCTGATCCGCACGGACGATATTTGCCTTTGCTTTGTACTGATCTAATAATGCCTTTGAGTATCGCTTCTGTGCCTCAACCCTCCAAGCACTTGCTGCGTCACCTTGGAGATTTGGAGGTGGTTCGAAATGCATTGTCTCAATTCGCTGCCTAATCTCTTGAGGTAGTTCTGATTGAGCCTCGGACTGTTGTGGTAGCGGTTGTGGAGTTTGCGATTGAGCTTGTTGTGGTGGAAGCGCTGTTTGCGTGTTCGCTTGCGCTGGCGCCTGAGCGGGTGGCTGCGCCGCCGGTTGTGTCTGTGTCTGTGGAACTTGCTGGGCCTGTTGCTGACTCATTTGTGCTTTGCCTGTACCTCCGTTCTGCTGACCACTTGCCACCCCCTCTGCTTGTTTCGCCTGTGCATGTTGCTGTCGGAACTTCGACAGTTGCGTGATAAGATTGTTTGAGAACGTTGTCAGTTTCTGGAATGCCGATAGATGCTGGGGGTTTGACTCTGGCTGTGAAGCAAGTGCTTGCCAGAATGTGTTCAGACCCGGGGCATATTGTGAAACCTGCGTCGCGTTCAGGAACGGGAAATTGGCTGTCGTGATCTGTTCTGGTAGTATAAGAGTCTTGTATTTAGGGTCTTGACGGAGGACATTGATCTGCTGTCTAAGTTGTGGATTCATCTGTGCCTGTCCGTTCTCATTTGTTGCGCTCATAATGATTAGGTTGAAAAGATGACACAAGAGGGGAAGAGGAGTGCTTGAGTGTACTGTTAAGAGCTCGATTGGGCGTTGATGGATCGCGTATAGATATGGGCGATGTATGTGCCGCCAGCGACGTGGCTTCAGGCCGGGACAAATATATAATGGCAGAGACTTTTGATCTAAGCGCTTTAGATTGTGGTTCCTGAAGGTTCAGGTACTGTAGATTGAGTCACTTGGTTTCGGAAGTGTCACGACTTCGGACAGGCTTCCGAAGATCGCTTCACAACGGAATACAGTAATAGATCGGTTTCAGCAGTGTCGGTAGAAAGAGTCAGTCAGTTGAGCAATGATTCTGGATGCGCGAGAATGCAAAGAGACACTGCATGGCTATCGTGCTAGCAGTGTACTTGCGTTGTTGGCAATGATACTAGTTTCGTGCAATGATTTCGCCAACCTCTACGCCTGCTATCGCTCCCACCCTCGATACCACTTCTTTCCTTCCGTCTCTAGCTCAACCAAAAACAGGATCGACTATGCTGCCTCCGTATATTGTGGCTGGAGAATCTGTGTTGAATCGTCAGACCGGTAGCAGGAGTCACTTTATAGATCACTCACGTACCTAAGGAGGGTGCTAGACTATGCCATTGCTTAACCTTCGTTCCTCGCAGTGGTGGTCATTGCTCTTGCCAGCTGCTCCTCTGCCTTGAAGCTGCATACTCGCACCATGGATCAGCACTTCGACTTATCAAGCTCTCAATAGCTATGAGTAGGTCCTGCATCAAGATTGGCCCAATCTGAGTTAACCAATCTAAAATGTCGAGGAGCCCCAAGGGTGGTATCATTCCATATGCCGGGTGGCATTGCTTCGTTGTTCAAAGGTGCTAGACGTGTAGATCTAGTCGCAGACGCAAGGCTCATCGTAGAATGCCACCAAGATCTTTCTCCATGCCACTAACACGCTCTTCTAGTGTCCTTTTCCTGCGCTCAAGCTCGCGGACGCTTTCCTCTTCCCTTTGTATGTCCTCGTGCGTAAGTCGCTGCTCTTCCATCCGCTGCGGTGCCACGTTCTGGAAGACGTCATCCTCCGCGTCCTCAGCATCGAAATTGGAAGGACGACTCATGCTTCGAAGCTGTGCGGATTGATTCGCAACAAGCTCTTCGTGCTGAACGATTGAGGTCATGGCTTTATTGTATCGACTACGGACCGCAGATATTCGGTCGAGCGCCCCTGGCATAGGACTCGATGATGTTAGTAGATCAACCTCATACCGCCCTCATCATGCTTACTAGACTGCGCATAACTTCTCCGCGCTTTTGAGAAGAAGCTCAATGTTGAGACCTTCTTGACCAGTGCGCCGACTACTCGACGCGTCCGCAGTTTGCTCACGTCTTATTCGATCAGCCATATCGCCGCCAAGCACAGCTGCAACGACTTTGTTCCGTCTCGGCGCGTTCAGTCCGCTATTCGTGCCAAGACCTTCTTCATTGACATGAAAAGCAGTACTTCTTTTGGCCGGATCCTCATCTTTGTCGTGTATGCTTGATAACTCGGACGGAGGAAGGATGGAGAACAAAGCACGCTCATGATATTCCGTGTCGCGGATGAGGGCTGTTATGTCGTTTGTATGTAGTATGGCGTTCGTGAATATCTTCGGTTTAGGAAAGCTGTGACGTGTTAGTCTAGATCGAACGAGCTATGTCTCATGAATCATACGGTAAATCTAGTATAGTCAGTGAGCATAGCTCAATCTGCTCAAGATGCGTGTCGAGTAGCGACATTGTTGTAGTCTATCCTATCGCCTGTCAGCAAGCCGCCATTTGCGTGGGAGACGTGACGAAGGAGAGACCCTGAATCATCAAGTGTTCCATTCAGCTCACAGTGTCGCGCCATCAATTCGTCTGTTCACCATCTTACACCCAATAGACTCGCATCCACACACCACGCACCACTGAATCAGCAGCACAGTTCACACAATGTCGCAAGCAGACGAGATGCAGGTGGACACGCCGGAGTCTGTAGTGCACGAGCAACAATCTGTGGAAAGTGGTAAGATGAGCACATCTCGGTCGTACTTTATGTTTAAACACTAATCTCCTCTGCACAGCGATCTCGTCGAACCTTGACCTCATCAATCTTGCCATCCAGCAATTTGACGTTCGATTCATACTGAGGGCTTTGCGCGCGGTCTCGTCAATCCGTAAACGATTACCAACAGGGCAGCAAGGCCGATCGCTCATCAAGTCTGTGCAGGACGCACGAAGTGTCACTACTCAAGACAAAAGCACAAATGGTGTGAAGAAAAGCAATGGACCGCTCTTACCAGAAGAAGAGGTCTATCTATCAGTGCTCGAACAGGTATGTCGCCACTAAGATTGTCGAGATACGAGGCACTAATGTTTGCAGGTAACCTACTTCGATGCCAAAGAATTCCAAGCTGGTGCAGACTACACCCTCAACTTGATTGACAAGATCAGAGCCTACAACCGGCGTACACTTGATGCTCTAGGTGCTCGTGTTTACTTCTATTTGCAACTATTCCACGAGAACCTCGACCCTCATCCACCTTCGGAGCAGTCACCCGTCTTCTCCATTCGTGAAACGTTACTCTCTGCGCTTCGGAGTGCTGTGCTACGAAAAGACCAAGAGACTCAGGCGGCAACCATCGTGCTTCTCCTCCGCAACTACATCTCGACCGCTTCCATCACCCAAGCAGATCTTTTGGTCGCCCACAATCAGTTCCCACTTTTCGCATCGAACAATCAGGTTGCGCGGTATCTCTACTACCTAGGCCGTATTCGTGCTATTCAACTATCATATTCCGAGGCACATGCACATCTCACAGCAGCAACACGCAAAGCACCTTCAAGTTCTGTGGCCGCAGGCTTCTACCAGTCAGCCATGAAGCTCCTCGTCGTCGTTGAGCTACTCATGGGTGACATTCCAGATCGAGCAATCTTCCGCCAGCCTAAACTCGAAGCTACCCTTGCACCGTATTTGAAGCTCGTTCAGGCCGTGCGCAGTGGAGACCTTCACTCGTTTTCAAAAGTCGTGACTGCAAATGCTGCAGCCTTCCGCCGTGATGGCACATTCACACTCACGCGCAGGCTCCGTCAGAATGTCATCCGTACTGGAGTGCGTATGCTTTCGCTCGCCTATTCACGAATCTCTCTCCGCGACATTTGCATACGTCTTGGCATCGAATCTGAGCAATCTGCAGAGTATATCGTCGCGAAAGCTATTCGCGATGGTGTTATAGAGGCGACGATCAATCACGAAAAGGGCTACATGGAGACTAAGCGTGCGGGAGATGTGTACGCCACACGAGAGCCTGCAGATGCGTTCCACGAGCGCATCCAGGCTTGTCTCGGCTTGCATGATGAATGCGTCAAGGCCATGAGATTCCCCATGAATGGGCGCAGGGAGGAGTTGAAGAGTGCGCAAGAGGCAAGGGAGGGTGAGAAAAAGCTTGCCAAGGAGATTCAAGATGGCGAACTTGATGAGGATGATGCCACTGAAGGTTTCGAGGGCTTGTAGTACGGACCGATTCACACTATCCCCGCTACGAACCGGAATAATGAGATGTTGCGAAGTTCGCAGTATCAATGTAACAATAAAGTAATGCTAGAAACGAGGTCATGATCGGTGCTCTTGCATTTATGGGACTTGATTCAGTAAAGTCTGGGAAAGGTTTAGCCAATGATTCCACGAATTGTTTCAGCTTTCAACGTCCATCACCACATTACGCGTTGGACTATTGTGAAGTTCGTGCTCGAACGTCAACATTCGATAATTATGTCGGACTCTAACTCAGATGACGCGCCAATCGTCCCGTCCGATTCGACCATTACAACAGCACTTCGTGATGCGGTATCGGCGTGCTTCAAGAATGACAACCTCGACGACTTGACAGTAAAGCGCATACGTGCATCAGTCGTCGCAAAGCTTCGGCTAACCAATGACTTTTTCAAATCAAGCAGGAAGTGGGAAGGAAAGAGCAAGGACGTAATAAGAAAGGAGGTGGACGTATGCGAAGCAAGACGAGCGGAGCAAGAAGCATCTGAGGCATTAGCGGGGAAGGAACCGAGTGAGAGTCCACCCAAAGTCAAGACTGCGAGATCATCGAAATCGACAAAGTCTGCCCCAGTGAAGCCTGCACCCCCTAAAGGCAAGAAGTCGACTGCGGCAACGAAGGGAAGAAAGGTGACGAAGAGAGAGTCGAGCTCAGAAGTGTCTGAACTCGTAGAAGACGAGGAAGTCAAGGCGCCGTCGAGCCCGACAAGCCCTATGAGCGAGAATGAGGACGATAGCCCTGCGAAAAAGCCTGTTAGGAGCAAAGTAGCGGAAAAATCAGCACCGGTCGCAAGTCAAAGGACCAAAGCAAATGGAGCAGCAAAGAAGACTGAATCAAAGGCAGTGAGCGCCATACAGTCAGACTCCGAAGGCACCGAGCCGCAACCACCAAGGCCGACCAAGAGGAAAAGTTCGGATTCTGCAACAACTTCAAACAAGCGGCGGAAGCAGACCGTGATAACAGACGACGAAGACGAGGTCACGCGACATAGCTCAGATGACGAAGGGGCATCCACGATAGAGAAGGACAATGCGCGCAAGGACAGTCCCAACGATGATTCTCAAGAAACAACAGTACGACTACCCACCCACAGACCAACACAACCTGATGCGCAAGATTCCGAGAGCGAGATGTCAATCGTCCACGACTCACCTCCACCGGCCAAGAAAAAATGCCAAAAGGTCGATCCTAAACCCAGCACCACAAAGAGCACCACAAAGACTACCTCCACGGACTCTACTCTCTCTCCAGCTGAAGAGGAAACGAAGCGTCTTCAATCGCACCTCATCAAATGTGGCGTACGCAAGGTTTGGGTCAAAGAGTTCGCTTCGGCACACTGCTCCACGTCTGGGCAGAAGAATGCCCATTTGAAACGCCTGCTCGCGGACGTGGGCATGTCGGGCAGATTCTCAGAGGAAAAGGCAAAGAGGATCAAGGAGGAGAGAGAGTTTAATAAGGATCTGGAGGATACCAAGGAACTGGCGGCGAAGTGGGGAGGAAGTCAGGATGGGGAGAGTGACGAGGAGGCAGAGAATGATCCAGGTAATAAGGACAAGGTGAAGAAGAGGCCCAAGAGGAAGCTAGCAAGAGGGCTGAAGGAGTTGGAGATGTTTGCGGGAGATGAGGAGAGTGATTGATTTGGTCAGAAGGCATAAGCATCGAAATATTGTCTGTTGAATGTCTTTGGAGCAGAAGCGATGTGGTTTGTGGGAAAGCTTCAGAACCATTTTGCCTACAAGCCATATGTGCCAATTTCCTGTTTGTGCCTCTGACTAAATTATACTCAACATTGTGATCTTCTTCGCTTTCACCTTGCTGTGTCGAAGAAGTGCAGTTGTCGTGGTAGACGGTCCGAAATGTGTATCACGTGATTCTCATATCGAGTCAGCGCACACACGAGGAAATTTGCGGCTTGACCTTTGACATTGGTCTCGTCAGTTCAAATCACGACAACTAACCCAACAACACTCTAGGTTCTAGCAAAATGGGTATCGGTATGTAATCACACATTCTTCTGGAGTCTTTATGGAACTATACACTGTTGCGCATCGCATTTGAACCTTCAGTGGAGGACGGAGGATGGAGGATGTGGAAAAGAAAAAGAGGATATCTGGATTGGACGAGACAAGACCGAATCTATGCGCAACATGGCAAGATACTTAGAGGCAGATGCACCTAGGCGCAACACGGACAACGGGAAGAGACACAAGGAAGAAGCTAACACATAAAAACTCTTCATCACAGATCTCGACAACCATCACGTTAAGAGCGGCCACCGCAAGGCCCCAAAGAGCGACAACCCATACCTCAAGCTCCTCGTCAAGCTCTACCGCTTCCTTGCCCGTACGTCTACAACCAGGACATTCCCCATGTCCAAGGCCGCACTTCGTGTGCTCTAAATGGTGCCTCAAGGTTGACTGTAATTTATACAGGTCGTACCGACTCCAAGTTCAATGCAACTGTCCTCCGCCGCCTCTTTATGAGCAAGGTCAACAGGCCTCCCGTCTCTATCTCCCGCATTGTTGCTACCGCAGCAAACAAGCACTCCAGCAAGGAGCAGGAGGGCAAGACCGTTGTCATTGTCGCTGCTGTGACTGATGACAACCGTCTCATCGAGGTCCCCAAGCTGTCCATTGCTGCCCTCAGGTTCACCGCTACTGCCCGCGCTCGCATCACCGCCGCTGGTGGTGAGTGCCTCACACTCGACCAGCTTGCGCAGCGCTCGCCAACTGGTTCCAACACCATCCTCCTAAGAGGTCCCAAGAACGCCCGCGAGGCATTCAAGCACTTCGGTTTCGGTCCCCACAGCAACAAGGTCCGTCTAGCTCTTACGGTAGTGGTGCTCATAAGTATGAGACTGACACACTTTGCAGAAGCCATACATTGAGAGCAAGGGCAGGAAGTTCGAGCGCGCTCGTGGCCGAAGAAGGTCTCGTGGATTCAAAGTATGAACGCGGGAGGATTGGTCTGGGTTGTGGTTGGGTGCGAGGATATTCCGAAAAGCATCAGGGCGTCATACGAGAAAGACTTGCAGAGGTCGTTGTTCGACTGAAGTTCTCATGGTATTCGTCTACGATTTTCATGCAGCAATACATTCACATTTGAAGTGCTCGAATTTACCACTGCGAAGCGTCTCCTGCATCCATGAAGGATGTCAGTAAAAGTTTCCTCATTACATGTCCTCGAGGGGCTTCACTTTCTTTACGACACGTGCTGGGGAGCCCATGGCCACACTCCATTCTGGTACATCCTTCGTTACAACCGACCCGGCTGCGATTGTGCAACCATTTCCAATAGTCACACCTGGTAAGATCACTACGTGTCCACCAATCCAACAGTCATTTCCTATCACCACCGGACGAGCGTACTCGACATTGTCTCGTCTTGACTGCACCTCGACTTCATGCGTAGCTGCGAATATAGACACGTTCGGCCCAAACATTGCCCTATCTCCAATCGTGACGAGCCCACAATCCAATATGGTCAGATTGAAGTTGGCGTAGAAGCCAGCCCCAAGTCGAATGTTGCAGCCGTAGTCGATTGAGAAGGGCGGCTCAATGAATGCATCGTCGCCTTCGACGTGACCAATGATCCCACGTAACATGTCTAATCGAGTTCTTTGCAAAGAGTCGAAGTCGGCAGCGGGGTCTGTAGGAAAGTGGCTACTGTAGCGGTGCATCCATGAACGCGCCTTGAAGCGTGCGGCTGCCAGACTCGGCTCTAAGCAATTGTAGCTATGGGAGCGTGAGTCTAATAAAAGGCCAAGATTCTCATCGCCACGTTGTCACGTACAGCATGCCTGATATCATCTTCTCATATTCATCGCTCCATGGTACATGTTTGAGTGACTTTGCTATTTCTATCTGCTCCTTGTCCTTACTTGTAGCTGCCATGATCCGCTGTCCGCTGTGACTTTCAACAGTAATCGTGCTTGTTTGTGAATTGTGAACAGTAATGCTACGTAAGACGGGATTGGCTCCGGCTAGCTTACCCTGGTTTCACCATGTCTCTCACCAGCACCACGTAAACACCAAACAGACATCTGGTACTTCTGACCTGCCAGCTCGCCAATTTCACTTTTGAAGTAGTTGTGATCAGTCATGTTTGGAAGATCAAAGCCGAATCTCCCTCCACTACCATCAGGATACGATCAGCCAAGACAACCTTCTCCTGGTATGAACAACATGCCGCCGCGACCACGAGGCGGAGCACTCCAGCTTCGACCTACGAAAGCACCGGGCGAACCCTATCTCTTTGGTAACTACGTCGCTGTATCACCAGAAGATATTCCTCAGAATCGAGACCGATCAGATCCATATGTACTACTGAATGGCCAGTACGTCTTCTCAGCGCGACCCTTGCAAGGTTTCCCACCAGGACAGATCAGTCTTTCCGACCCACAACGGACGACCGCCAAAGTCGCTTTGACTGATATAGTCACCGTCGAGCCTTACGATCCTTTCAGTCGCGGTGGTAATGTCTACCTCATGTCCATAGACGTCGGTCTGAGCTTCGCGGGCAAGAAGACTACAGAAGAACAGCTGGATCAAGATGTACTGGCGCAGCAAGTGGTACAACTTTTTGAGAACCAGATGTTCCAGCCTGGGCAACAGTTCCTGCTTGACTACAGAAGTATTCCGTTCAAACTAGAGATCAGGACAACAGAAGTTGGAGATCTAATGGCAGAGAAGCAAGGCGCATACATTAAGAACCAAAGAGGTATTCTGACCAGACAAACTGCCATCAACTTCTTTCGGGATACCCGAGGGGCTGCGCCTGTGAACATCGCAGCCTCGAACCGCAGACCCGCTGCGAATGCTATCATACAACCTGACTTCAAGTTTGAGGATATGGGCATCGGCGGTCTTGACAAGGAATTCAGCAAGATCTTTCGCCGAGCATTCGCTTCACGTATCTTTCCTCCTGGTATTATCAACAAGCTCGGTATCACGCACGTCAAGGGTATTCTGCTGTATGGGCCGCCTGGTACTGGCAAAACGCTGATAGCGAGGAAGATTGGACAGATGCTGAATGCGAGAGAACCGAAAGTTATCAATGGTCCCGAGGTACTGAACAAGTATGTTGGCCAGTCTGAGGAGAACATACGGAAGCTCTTTGCCGACGCGGAGAAGGAGTACAAAGAGAAGGGTGAGGAGAGTGGTCTCCATATCATCATCTTTGATGAGCTTGATGCGGTTTGTAAGCAAAGAGGTAGTGGTGGCGCTGGTGGCACGGGAGTAGGAGACAGTGTGGTCAACCAGCTTCTCTCGAAACTCGATGGCGTTGATCAGCTGAATAACATTCTACTAATCGGTATGACGAACAGAATGGACATGATCGATGATGCACTTCTCCGTCCTGGACGTCTAGAGCTGCATGTTGAGATATCTCTTCCTGACGAGGATGGTCGTGTCCAGATCCTGAACATTCACACAGAGAAGATGAGGACGAATCAGCTTATGGGAAGTGATGTCAATATTGCCCAGCTCGCAGCAGAGACGAAGAACTTCTCCGGAGCAGAAATCAGCGGTCTTGTAAGGTCTGCAACTTCGTTCGCATTCAATCGGCATACGAAAGGTGGAAGCATGGCAGGCATTAAGGAAGACGTTGCGAGCTTGAAAGTCACCATGCAAGATTTCATGAATGCTCTATCTGAAGTGACACCGGCATTTGGTGTAGCTGAGGAATCACTGGGCAATTGCATACCGCTAGGCATACTACCGTATTCCCCCAATGTCAACGATATCCTGAAGAAAGGTGCTATCTATGTCGACAGTATACGACAGTCAGCCGAGATCAACGTTCGCTCAGTACTTGTCTATGGGCCACCCGGAAGTGGAAAGACTGCACTTGCAGCAAGGATTGCCCTCGACTCACAATTTTCGTTCATTCGCCTCATCTCAGCCGCAGATTTGATCGGTTATGGCGAGCCAGCGAAAATCCAATACATAAATAAGATCTTTAACGACGCTTACAAGTCGACACTCAGCGTCATCGTCATTGATGCCATAGAAGAGGTAATAGACTGGTCTCCCATTGGTCCTCGCTTCAATAACATACTTGTTGGTGTACTGTCCACATTATTGTCGAAGCAGCCACCTGAAGGTCGCCGGCTTCTCATTCTTGCGACAACGAGCGAGCAAACAATCATGAGACAGTTGAACCTCACCCGCAAGTTCCAGAACATGATTCCGGTACCATATCTACACACTCGGGAGGAATTGGCAAGTGCGTTACACTTGAGGAAGGCTTTCGGTGGTGATAGACAAGCACAGCAAGAAGCTGTCAACAGAGTGTTCGAGGACAATGACAATGTGGGTGTCGGCATCAAGAATATCCTGTTCCAGGCGGAAAGTGCTATGAGAAGTGCAGATCCGGTTGGTGTTTTTGCAGACGAGATGGCCCTGGCTGGGAGTGCCGAGGCGGCTTGAGTTGGGCACGACCTTATTGGATTGCGTAGAGCTTGTAAGAGTATAGAGCTGAATGAACCACGGACACCTACAAACTCGCTTTGCAGTATGAAAGGAGCTCGCAGCTACAATCTCCTCGAACGCAGCTCCACCAGTGAAACATGTTTCAGATTTATCGATAAGGATTTCCAATGGCACTTTTCGAACGTCATCGCACTGATACCTTCTATTGCTGGATCAACATCAAGCTGCAAACCCCCAGTCATAATGCCCCGCGATCCACGTCTCATACTTCTTCGTCACGGAGAGACCTCATGGTCCAAGGTAAGCTCTACCGCGCTAAAGTCCCCCGTCTCTATCGCTCGCCGCTCCTCACCCACTCACCAGAAGCTCTGCCACTAATTTACTGACCATCCCTCACAGCTCGGCAAACACACCTCCTTCACCGACCTACCCCTAACACCTCACGGCACATCCCTCGTCACGCACACAGCCAAGACCCTCCTCGGCCCCAACCTACCCATCGATCCCTCCCGCATCAAGAAAATCTACGTCTCCCCCCGGCTGCGCGCCCAACAGACGCTTGAATTGTTGGAGCTGGATACAACGAGCCATGACGCTACAGATGCCCCATCAACGTCCAGTACAACAGCCATACCCGTCGAAACAACCACCCTCCTCACCGAAATGAACTATGGCGACTACGAAGGCCTCAAGACCTCCGAGATCTACGTCCGCGACCCAGCTGGCAAAGCGTTCGGGACATGGACGACGGGGTATGCGCACGTCAACGGCGAATCCGCCGCGCAAGTGTCAGCGCGGATAGACGAGCTTATCGAGCAAATACGGAAGGAAGTGCATGTGCCGTGTTGGGGGCAGGAACGGCAGGATGTGCTTGTGGTGGCGCATGGGCATGTGTTGAGGGGGTTGGGGGCACGGTGGATGGAGATGGAGGTGGGGATGGCGAGGGCGCTGCAATTGGATGCTGGAGGGGTGAGTGTGTTGGGGTATGAACATCATAGGGTGGAGGAGCCGGCAGTGGTGAGGTGGAACATGAATGATAATAACACGCCGTGAAATGGAGGGAAGAGGTGGAGAAGGGTGTGGTTGGAAGAGACTGCTGGATGACGATGTTGTCGTACTGTATATTTCACCAGATGACAAGTCTTGACAAGGTGCTGGGACGAGTGTCGTAATTCAATCTGCTCAGACTTATGCGCTTTGACTTGTATCGTGGTATACATGATGACAACGGCGTGATGCAGTGACAGTTTATTCCAGCCCTGTTTCTCGTCTATATGCTGACCCTGACATCATGCATATCCATCACATCCTTCCCACCTTTTAGACATGAAACATGCATCACCTCCTTCTCTGCATAACTTTTGTACACATCTCCACTAATCCTCGCTTTGCCTCGCTATCTGGGAATGCTGAAATCGCCTCGATCGCCTTGTCGCAGTACTCCTGTGCCAATGCCCGTGTCTGCTCCAGACCGTCTGATGCTGCGACTATATCTCGTGCCTAAAATGCTATTAGCATAATGCTGCTCGTCTCTTGTTCAAGATCATGACTCACCCTGCGCACATCACCCTCTTTCTCAAACTTCCTTCCCACTAATGTCCCCAATTCCGGCTGACTCTTCCACGCAAACAACAGCGGCGCCGTCGCCAGTCCCAATTCCAGATCAGCACCTGCAGGCTTACCGAGCTCTTTCGCACTGACACTGAAATCCAGCATGTCGTCAACAAGCTGGAAAGCCAGTCCCAGGTTACGTCCATAACTGTACGCCGCGTCCACTGTCTCCTTACTCGTCTGCCCTAACAGTGCGGCCGCCCGACATGACTTCGATATTAGGCTCGCACTCTTCAGGTATGTTTTCTGAAGGTAGTATTCTATCGTCTGGCCATGCACGAACATCGGGTTCTTCTCGTCGTGGATCGTGTTTTGCAACTGCATGAATTCGCCCTCGATCAGATTCGCGATGACGGTGGAGAGCAGTTCCGTGACTTCTGGGTGTCGTAGTCGCGCTAGAGATACAGAGGCTCGCCCGAGCAAAAAGTCTCCTGCTAGCACGGCCATCTTGTTGCCGAACTCAATGTTCGCAGAGGGTGCTCCGCGGCGTGTGGAGGAACGGTCGATAACGTCGTCGTGTAATAGAGAGGCTGTGTGGATCAGTTCGGTTATTTCAGCAAGACGTCGCTGAGTGGGGAGGATGTCAGATGTGCCATCGTATGTGGATCGAGGCGCGCCTGCGGATGTAAGGGAGGGTATCGAAGGGTTGTAGTCGTTCAGGATGGCTTCCGAACTCGTTATGGGCGTATCTATCGTGTCATCGAGGTTGTGAAATCGCAGATCTTGTGGAGCTTTTGGTGCTTGTGCTGTTGCCTGAGACATAAGGAGAACGAGCATTGGTCTAATGTGCTTTCCTTCTGATTGTGTGTAGTACTTTGCGACCGTGTCAAGTATTGGATGTCCTGATCCCACGAGTTGCCGTATATTAGATGTCAGACCTTTCATCTCTTTCGCGACTGTCTGAAATGGGTCAATCTTGACGCCGCCTGGTAGCACAGGATCCGACTTTCCAGCATTTTGTATGAATGATTGTGCTGTCGAGACTGCAGCAGCCCATGTTGATTGTGGCCGTGTGGGGAACGCTCGATATGATGATCTTGCATTGATATATGGGCTCTTTCTTATTGCTAGAGGTCTACATTGTGTGCAGGTGGTGGTCCCGTGCCTCGACGAGACAGTGAGTGAATCTTTTAGCAACGCACTTGCATGCGCCGAGCGTCCTCTCATGCCGAGTCTGAGCTTGTCAGGGTTCAAGATTGACTGGGTATGATTTCCAAGACTTTCAAGGGCAGCGGCCGACGATGCTGCTGACAGGATTGGGTATATCTATGTGGTAAAGGCTGTTGTCTTGAAGTCAATGACGGAACCTGGAATTTCGCTTCGGAGCTTTGGCCGTCGCCACATCTTCATTGGCCTTCGCCAAGAATACCATCTTATTGTGTCGACTTCACAAAATCTCAAGCAGTTGAATTCGCTCTATAGTTTAGCACCTTACTCCTTCTCACAAGAGTCTGTTCACTCTTATTGGATTTGTGCAAGTCGAGCATTGCCCGCTCGAAGCTCATGCCCTGGCCAGCATCCTAAGCTGAAAGTGCAATGACACCCCTCGGTTCGCCAGAGATGAAGGCTCGGACCTTACTGTATATCACATTCTTCAGCAGCTTCCGCTGTGCAAAGTTACAAGTGAACGCACAACACACTTGAGCTCGAGATGTACCTCTCCAATAGCATTCTTATCTCTTGCAAACCCCATAGGTTACAACTACTGTTAGCGAGTGAAATCCTTCCTTTACGGCACTCTCCCCATGACTCTTTCCGACTTGTAATCTAGTACAGGATGGCAATGATGCACCCGAGGACGAAAACAGGTTGACAGTGCGAGAAGGAAGCGTACGATATTGCTGACTACAGGTCACCAATATCGCTGAGCGCCGCAACGGTGAGGGTTTGAAGACCTCCCTCAGGCAATTGATGTAAAGATAAGAAGCATTCATTCCCACTCCTACATACACCCCTCAACATGATCCAATAGCGGATGAGAACTTCCTCCAATCAGCCTATCGCGCTGCCACCTGATGCCTCAGAGGATGCCCTCGGTCGTACCGTTCTAGTCCTGCAACAGCTCATAGTCGTCGACAGACACCGTCTCTGCTGTTCCATTGAGACAAGAAATATAGAAGTACGCAGCGCCACCAGAACCCGTCGAGTTGCCACTATCCACCTTGATAGCAGATATCTCGTACTCCTGTCCAACAACCACTCCTGTGACGTTCAGCAGACTACCACTGTTGGCATGAAAGCCGATGCTCACGTAGCAGTTCCCTGTTGCGTTTGGCGATCATGCAAGCACTTTAGCGCTGTATTTGGTCTCTGGCTTGAGTACCACAGATTGTGCAAAAGTCGAGTACTGTGGCTGTGTTGCTGGAAATACGACGGAAAGGCAGCAAGCGCCATTTATGCGCCATAGTGGTGTCATAGCAGATGTTGCTTACATTGGGCCGGCCTCCGCCTGACTGGATCTCGAGGAAGGATCGATGCCGAAACTTGTCTTTGCCTAGTGTTTTCGCTGTCGCTGGCTGCAAAGCGAGGAGGAGGGCGAGGAGGGCAGATGAGAGGAGCGGTAAGTGCATTTTGTGTCTTTCTTCAAATTGACGTGACTTGTCATGTCAGTGCAAGCTATGTTTTGGTGCTGGATATCACAACTTCACAATGGAAACAGCGTGTGATCACCGTGATATTCACATCCTCATACTTACTCTACCTGATCTTGGCGTGCAGGCGGGTTACTGGAGTGGTCGCGAGTTTATCACACAGCGTGATCTCTTTAGCTTCGTGCATTGCACGCGTCTCATGATGCTTGCTCTATAGCTCAGGCTTCTCAGCATCCTTGCCAAAGCCACTTTGCGAGCCCCTGGGCTGTGTCACAGCTGTCGAAGGGTGAAGAGTGTGATCTGAGCAATGCTCGATGCCTGTGGACTTCTTGCGGTCAGCTATTTGGCAAAGGGTACACTTTCTGGCACAGTCATAGTGAATTATCCTCATAGTCATTGAAGTCTCGCTCCTTGTGAACATTTTATTCACTGGGAGGGTATCTAGTATAGATATACAATAATTTCAGTCAAGCCCCTCTAGGATGAGGGTTCGAGGAACGCTTCAGCCCACACAGTAATAGGACACAAAGCTAGAAGAGCTTTCAGAAGAGTGCCATAGTGATTTTGTTCAGGCTTGCGTCTCCGTACAGTGGACACAGATCTCAGCTAAATGTACTGTTGTTACCCGGACGTGATCCCCGTGTTCTGCATCTTCCTGCGTCCATCTTCCCAGCCATCACGATGTGAACACGTCCAGCCCAGCTTCCAACCTCCAAGACACCTGAAGTGAAGAAAGGATCATGCTGCATGCCGCCTTCGACACTGCCATCCACCAAGAAGCCACCAAGAACTCCCAAGCCTGCCCAGTCCAGATCTTCCCCACTGCGCCAGCTCAGTCAGCTGCCAAGTCTTCCCGCCAAGGGCTCAGCTGAAGTGACCTCGAGGATATGAAGAGCATGATAGCCTGCTCTCCCGCCTGCTGTTGCACTTGCTTCCATTGTACTCGGCTCTGGCACTTCTGACCTGCCTGACATCTTCTGACTTTCGCCTCTTTCCTTCTCACTACTTGCACAACATCGTAAGAATCCCATCCTATACTGCGCATCCATCCTACACTCAATCATCAAGTGAGATAACAAAACCGCCCATAGTGCAGCAGTGAGCCATATACTAATCTATCCACCAGCTCGCTGCCAATCCAATTCAAACGTCCATACTAGTGACCATGTCGCCCTTTCCCCTGGCCTTCTCCAACCAAACACAAACGCACTCCTTCCCCCGCCGCTCCATCGGCGCCAAAGTCTCACAAGGCCTCATCACAATCGTCATCGTCCTCTTCCTCGCCACGCTCCTCTTCGTCTTCCTGCGCCGCAGCGCCAAAAAGCAGGCGCTGGAGCGGAAGGTGCTCAAGTTGGCGCACTTGAGGGGCACGGGCACAGATTCACGAACAGATGGCGAGGGGCAGGTGCGGGGAAGTGAGGATACGTTGGTGGAGTGCGACGGAAGTGTGCCAGTGTATAGGGCAGGGGGCAGGACGGAGTTGGTGGGAATGGGAAGGTTGCCAGTGCCAGTGCCAGTGCCAATGGCCGTGGCGGTGGCAAGGCCGACAGAGTACATGCGTGAGAGTGATGAGGAGGCATCGCCTCCGGCATATGAGTCTAGGCTGGACGGTAGAAGTGCTGGAGGGTTCATGGAGGCAGCGTACTTGCCTAACAGACAATGAGCTGGGACGAGCTGGGATGCGGCACCGTTGTGGTATACAGTCATGACAATCACTGATGTAGATACGAAAGACTATACAAACATGCTCAAGCATACTGTACACATGCACCCGTAGACCGTCCACGCTTTTTGTACCAGCAGACCTGCCCAAATGCCAAAGACCTGATAGCATACCGTACCCAATTGCCCACCCTTAGCACCCACGGTGATGAATTACTGCAACTTCAGCACATCCTCACTCAGCACTCCATAAAGCTTCTCGACCTCCTTCGCACAAACATCAATCTCCGCCGCAATCTGCGCCGTGACCAACGCATATGCATACAGAATCTCGTAATCCTCCTCCACGATACTGCCTTCCGGTACTTCGGGCACAACTGCTTCATATGCAGCCTCTATCACATCTGTGACCTTCGCGACTTTGGCACGGCTTTGTCTGAATTGGTAGATCTTGGACAGAAACCTGTCGCGTGTGTGGCGAATGTCGGGGAGGGCGTCATTCAGCGGGTACTCTATATAGAGAGACGAGGCCAGCACAGATAGCAGGTGACTGATGCGGCGGGCGAGCTGATCCCGTTCATCTGCGCAATAGGCAAGTATAGCTGCCTCGCCGATAGAGGATTTGAGGTCCTTTGTGATGATAACATTGAGTGCGTGGAACGCGTCGAGCATCTTCGTCGTTGATTGAAGCAGAGTATCAAATGCTGTGGAGTTGAAGGGACCTCGAAGTTCGAATTCGGACTCTGCGTCTAAGCGGAGAGTATTGAGCGTGTCGACGTAAGCTCGTAGCTGGGTTTCTTCTCGAATGTCCATGTAAGAGGGGACTTTGAATCCTTCCGCAAGCTGGGCCAAGGGTGCACGCTTCCACATCAGGCTCATTCGCAGCCACAACAGACTCAAACCATACTTGAGCTTCTTACGAGCTTTGATTGGCCAGATGAGACGAGTGACGATGATGCCAGTCGTGCAACCAAGTAAGATTGCTACAACACGATGATATGTGATCTGGAATATAGTAGGATTGTCAACAGACGGATCGGTCAAGCCAATGTCAGCATTATCGACACGAAGTGAGAACGCATATAGCACGGAAAGATTGTAGGTGAGTAGGATGAAACGTGCCATCGGTCCCTCATTTTTTGCAAAAGCAAAGTAAAAGGAAACAAAGGCAACCAGCCAGGAGAAAAAAGCTAAACCGATAGGGCTCTGCTGCGTTCCATACCAGATCATGAGAGAAAGCAGACCTCCAATCAGTGTGCCATAGAATCGAGACCAGCCCAAGGTCTGAGACGCGCCCACTGTCATGCTACTGTTTAATCGTCAGTCTGATGATCACTGACAGGGCTGAGCATGCTACTTACCACACTATAGTGTAAGCTGCGAGGCCCCACTCCAGATGCCAGTGGTCGTAGAATGGTTGTGTCGCTGGGATATATGAGAAGGCAGCATATAATGCTGCACCTCCTCCAACTTTGACCGCAAATCGAAACTCTTCACGTCGGTAGAAGCTTAGATACGGCCACAGTCGATACGGAAATTTTGGCTTTTTGGCTCCGGTGTCATGCATGGCTTGCATGATTGATTGTCTCATAGCAGTCTTACTGTTTGTGACTGCCGTGATGTTGCCCTTTCGATCGATTGGTATGGTTACTGCATCTTTGTTAGTCACATACCAAGGAATAGTACACACTGCTTACTTGGTTCGTGCTCATCCGTTGCCGTATTGTGAAGTCTCCAGCGCCAGAATGCCAGCCATCGCCAGCTTCGCCGCCCATGCTGTTCGTACTGGAGCTCGAGATTGTCTAGGATATCCAGATAGTGCAGAGAGTTCTCTGCAAAATCAAGTAGTGACGAGCTGAAATGCCCACAGCTTGCGGCGACCTCTTCAAACCCAGCAATATCGGATCTGCCTTTGGTCTGATTGATGTGTCTTGATTGGTAAATGAGATCCAAGGATTCCCTGCGAGCATTACTGAAGAGAGTGATAGCATCTGCTAAACTTCTACGATATGCAGGTCGCTCACTAAGGCAGTGGTCTACTGACGGGAGGTCGCAGAGGATTTCTTTCAATGTAAAGGCTAATGATTTCTACGATCGTCAGTACGGTGCATGAGCAACGAGGCACAAGACATACCATTGGCGGTCCAAGCTGATCCATGAACAAGTCGAATAGGTTAGCAGCTTGACCGGGACTAGGTCTGATACTGTATGCTACGGTAGAGTTCACGGATGTCTGCCTCAAGATATGGTTCTGCTTTCTGTCGCCGTCATTGCTTGAGGTCTCTGACATTTCCTCGATGGACTCCAACACGCGCGACGCAAGATCATCTCTTCCTCTATATGTCGTGTTGATCGAGCTGGACGAGCCTCTTCTTGATCTCAGTGGACCAAGAGGTGTATCAATCCCACCAGCCGTCTGTCTTCGCATAGGCTTGTCCTTCATCAGGGCAAATTGTGTTGCGGCAGCACTACGTAAGCCCCCCATGTCTTGCGCAATCTTTTGCAGACAATCGACGAGTTGACGCTCTGCGTGCCATTCCTGCTCAGTACCAAGAAGAAAATGCTCATAGCGCGCCTCCGCTAGGTGTAATGGCAGTTGGTGAAAGACTACGTTAAACTGTTCAAAGGTCTCATTGACTAACGGGTGGTTGAAGTCTTCCTCCAAGCCACTTAAGAACGAGCCAGTAATCGTTGAGAGCAGATTCCCAAATGCGGTAGTAGTCTTCGTCAAGCCATCACGTAGCTCACGAGCTGCAGATATCGGGAATATCATCAGATTGATGACTGCACTAATGACGATTCCCACAACCAGCATCTTCAAGTTCTGTACGATCCTGTTGTAGGAAAATTCCCCATTTTGAACAGCCCCTTCCTTCGTCAAGACACCTACAATGGCGAGGGACGCAACAGCACTGGCGGTACCTGCCAGTGGAGCCCAGGTTCTCTGGTTGAAGTGCTGCTTCGCCCAGGCTATGAAACCAAGACTGCCGCCGAAGAAGACGACAACGACAATGACGTGGGCAAGAATGAGATGATTTCGCGAGGCTAGAGCAACAGTGAGTCCCATACTACCGAATGCAACCATGGCACCATAGACGAAACCACATATCCCGAGCATCCATGCCAGTTGCATGTTACCCACGGAGCAAGCAGGATCAAACCACAAGACAACGGTAGCCACAAGCTGATTAGCATCTCGGCGAGCACCCAGTCGAGTGGCTATCGGTGTTGAGAATACGCAAAGTGTGCCTAGGAGGTATGCGAGGCTAGCTTTGAATACATTCTGGCCGATCTGTGAGCTCCAGAAGTCTATCGTCTGCTTCCATATGTTCCACGACAGCCGTTTCGTCCTATCGTAGTAACGCGACTTCGTAGGTGGACTGGTTGATGAGTCGGTGACCTTTCTATGCAATAGAGGCGTACGTTCGTTGCTGTCTGTCGCAGTAGTCTGCCCCTGAAGATAGAATGAAGGATGTAGTCTTGGATCGCGGAGTGTAAAGTCTCGTTTAACACGTTCACCAGTTGCGGGTACCACCAGAGTAGCCTGTCGGAGCTGCGCGAGGTCATTAGAGGTAGGCCGCGTGAGAATGCAGTACAGACTGCTTGCTTACGCGTCGACCAGGGAGTCTGAGCTGAGCAGGCACCGCCGGCGGGGACGAGGGCGCTTGGCTGTCCATGTCAGCGACTCCATGGATGTTGCAAGACGCAGCACCTTGCGCCTCTAGGTATAAGTTTCCTAAGACAGGCTCGAGCGGCCGTTCTGCCGGGCCAGCGCGGTGTGATGTCTCAATACATCACCGGAGCATTACTAATTGTCACATGACATGAGATGAGATGAGATGCGTGAAGCTCTCGTCATCTGCCTTCATCTTATCAATTCCCGCTTGCTTTCTCAGAATCCATCCTTCGATCGCCGCACAGTGTCTACACGATGCTATGTCAATCTCCTTGCCTGCGCTTCGACGACTATGCAACTACAACTCCGTCCGAGCGTTGAGTACTCATCTCAACTCTGGTAAATCTTGTACAGATCCACTCTTGTACGACATCCGACGACTACATTTCCAGAAGCCCCAGCATAGGTGCGCTTCCTCGTCCTCATCGACAAGATGGAAGACACGTCAAGCCGGTGATCACTTCGCAAAGGAAGCAAAGATCCACGGTCTGAAAAGTCGTGCCGCATTCAAGCTTTTACAAATCAACGATAAATACAAGCTATTCAGAAGAGGAGATACAGTTGTCGATCTTGGATATGCTCCTGGCTCCTGGTCGCAGGTCGCGATCAATAGGACGCAACCCAATGGTCGTGTTATAGGAGTTGACATACTACCTGCTCAGCCTCCACGGGGCGTTTCTACGATACAAGGGGACTTTCTCTCACCGGAGATCCAAGCGGAAGTGCGATCTTACGTCCTGGACCATGATCGTGGACGAGCCAAGCGCAAGTCAATGTTCTCCACGGACGATGAGCCTCAGCCAAGTGACAGTGGTATCCGGACACCTGGACCCGATGCGGAAACAATCTCGCAGCCAGGCTATCTGGAATCAGAAAGACAGGCGGATCTGGACTTAAGCAAGCAAAAGGAGCCTGGTCAACCTGGCGATGTAGCAGAGGCACTATCGAAGCTTGATCTGTACAGCATGAGCAAGAAGGAAAGAGACGAAGCAGCAGGCAGAGTGGTTGATGTTGTGCTGAGTGACATGTGCGAGCCCTGGGAGCAAACAAGCGGCTTTCACAAAAGAAGCATTAGTGACCCTTATCGTAGGATGATGAACACGAGTGGCAACCCTTTCCGTGATCACGCAGGAAGCATGGTATGCAGACAAGGATCAGATCGAGTGGCACATTGTTGACATGGCTTTCAGGACCTTTGTATTGCTGCCATGACTTTCGCTTTCGATACCTTGAAAACTGGAGGACACTTTGTCGCTAAATTCTACCAAGGTGGTGAGGACAAACTTTTGGAGAAGAGACTGAAGAGACTATTTGAGAAAGTCCATCGTGATAAGCCAGAAGCATCTCGAAAAGTGCGTTTGACATCCTTCCACGTCGGTTCGTCACTAATTGTATCAGGAGTCGCGTGAGGGTTATTTTGTAGCTCTTCGACGGAAAGAGAACCCCACGAAAGAAGAGGTTTTGGCTGGATAATAAAGCATTTACAACGCTTGTCCTCCAATGTTCCCAAATTGACGCCGACGCCAACGCTATGTTCTTTGCTATCATCATAACTTTTGCCTTCGAGCTTTATCGCCTCCAATGGAGCTTCTGCCCGAGGAAATATCTCCACAACCAAACACTGACACGCGAAGCGCAGTCTGCAGCGTCTATTGGTTGTCAGAGCCAGACCGTCGATACGAAGCACAATTGAGATGCGTACAATGCACTATCTGTGCTACGCCAGTATTTCCCTACTCTTTTATCACCCTCACGCCGCTTCCGCATTCATCGTTTCAGGCGGAGGCTTTCCGTGACTATTGTCTTTCTTCTTCCTCCACTTCAGCTCCAAATGACACAACCTTCCCTGAACAATCGTCAGTATCTTCTGGGGCCTTCTCCATTCCGCCTCGCACTCACCTTTCGTATCACAGGCTGCTGTGTACCCAGGACCAGCACTCTCCGTTTCCCGCCCCCCAAGTCCTCATCCTCAAGATCAATCTTCCACGTCCTCAGCATGACCTTTCCTATATCATTCGGACTCAAACAGAGATCCAGCACATGCCGTAGTGTCTCCTCATCTTTTCCATTCTCTTTCGTCACATAGAATGCCCCAGTGTATGCATAGTACCGTTTCGCGCTCTCTGCCCACCCATTTTGATCGTCGACTGCGAACTTGGCTTGCCCTGGTATCGACATTTGAGAGGAGAAGTATCCGTCTTGGCTGTATACTATCAATCTTGCATGTTGTCAGTCTGCATGTACGCCTACACTTTGGTGTGCTGGCATACCCTTTGACGTGTTTTGTCATTGGGAAGAACGTTCTTCTCGTGATTGGCGGGCCTGTCTGATCTACTGGAATAGCGGAGTATGCTTCGAGCTCCCATGCTCCCTGTATGCGATACCGAAGCGACGGCTGGTGATTGGCCATGATGTTTTGCGACCCCTGTACTCTATACTCTGTGCTCCTGTGTGGTGGGGTGGAGGGGCTGCCTGATCTTTAGGTGCGTACTTTGTCTTGTACCAGGCGCGGAAACACAGTCACGATTGAGAAATGGAATAGGAGGTCTTTACGGAGCACAAAATTGTTTGTGATTAATTCTTACAAGCTTACGGGCGACAGCTATTTCTCCTTCGTGCCTTCTGCGCTTCCCAAATGCGATGAACGTCATGGGCGTGACGCCGACCTCCGACATTGCGGGGAAGGAGACAGCGAGTCAGAGGATGGGCTTCTAGAGCAGCTTTCCAACAACATCAATACCTCCGCCTCGCAAGGCGCAGTAGAGACAAACAAATAATAGACAAATCTCGAGGACTAACGTTGGTCCTCCTCCCTCACCCCTTCGTCGGCTTGTGGACAGCACATTAGCGTCAATGGTACGACCTGCATCGCTTGCGCTCGCTGCTCTCTTTTCTGCTCTTCCAGCACACGGTGCCTCTAGTCTCATTGCTCCCCGACCTTGCCTGCGGTCCCTCACGCCATTGCTTCGCATTGCTGCCTTACCTAGTACCTTCCACTCACTCCATTTCTTCGCGGCAGCACCCACAATGGCCTCCGCAACGCCAACAAATACCACGGCCGTTGAGGACAAGTCCTCGGACGACAGCAATGACAACAACACAGCACCACTAGCACTTCCGGCGACTCCGTTCTCCGACAACAGCACAGCCGGGACGCTCGATCTCGCAGCCGGAGGCCAGACAGTCAAGTTGGATGCACTGGGACCTATGGTGGTCAATGTGGATGGCTCGCTGAGTCGGATCAGTAATTGGGATAAGATGACGGAGATGGAGCAGAAGAGTACGATGCGGGTGTTGGGGAAGAGAAATAAAGCGAGACTTGAAGCGTTGAAGGAGAAGGGGACAAGGAAAGAGCAAGAGACGAAAGGTGGAAGTGGTGGTCATGGGGAAAAGGGTGAGCTGTGAAAGGTGACTTGTACTGGACTATATTCAGGAGTCATCCTGATCGGCACTCCGAGAACAGCAGTACTGCGAGTTGCAGAGTGATTCCTACGCCCCCTTGACTGCGAGCAGTTGCTTGTGCGAGTCGTTCTCAGGCTTTGCGGATCAATTGGAGACTATGTCCATGACCGTTCGCCGGGCATTGACTTGATCAGTCTTTTTCGAAAGACCGTCACCGACGTGCCCTGGCAACACCCGAAGCAGAAAATACTCTAGACTCCTCGGGCAAGGGGTACCACAGGTAGGGGACGCTGCTTGGCAAAGGTGTCTCTCTGTCACTATCACCAGGGTTGCAGAGCGGAGAGACGTTCGCCACAGGATGACATAGAGTGATGTTGATAACGAGACGACGGCAAAGACGGGCAATCTGTAGACCGAAGCTGTAAGATGAGGAGGAAGGTGCCTGAAGACGAGGTCGTGGAAGTAGTAGCCATGTAATATAAAAAGTTCTGTAAATGATGGATTTCCTGCATGTGCACGATCTCCCATTTCAGTGTCATCTGCTCTGGAAAGACAGACTTTGTTCGTAGATACTAAGACGGCTCTACACTAGAACGCAGATATCTAGCCTCCACCCACACCCTTCGCTGATAACCACATACTTTCCCAATTTCTGCATCCACCCTCTTCACCTACAATCCCTGCCTCATCCTCTCCGCCAACTTCATCTTTCCAAATTCCCACGCATTCAGCAGGCCCTGCTCGCTGAGGTCGATGTTCTTCACGCTGGCGGCGTCTTGGGCCGGCGGTCGCGACACGCGGCTCGAGATGACGACAGGGTCCGTCTCGAGGATGATGCCATCGTCGACGATTTCGTCGATGGCGAGGGAGGCGAGGTCGTAGTTTTCGATGAGGGTGCGCTTGTCGGTTGAGTTTCTATATGAGTGGGTGGATTAATGAGGTGTATGGACAGGGCAGGGAGGGAAAGCGGTGAGAGGGTGTGAGAGGTGGGAAGGTTGTCGTGTGAAGGGACGGGAGCAGGAATCCCTTGGCCTGGGCTGACACCACATACTTCAACAATATACTCAAGCTATCCCGCAGCGCCAACAGCGCGCTGTACAGCAATATCTCATTCTCGTCTGCCCCTCCCACCACATACAACATGACGTCTCCCTCAACCTTGAAGACCACGATCCGGTTGTCATAGAGTATCACATCGCTCGTCTGCTTTGCCGTCTTCTCCAGCAGACCCTTCTCAAACGCCTTTTGTTCCTTGAGTGTCGGGTACGGGTTCTGGCCGGGATAGGTGGGCGTGCCTGCGGGGTGCGTTGGTGTGGGGTTTGAGGAGGTGGAGGTCGGTGGATGTGGTGGGGAGTAGTATTTGGCGAGGACCCGGGAGGTGTCGGGGGAGGTGTCGGTGGAGAGGATGAGGATGGCGTTGACGGAGAAGAGGGATATTGGGGCGGGCATGGTAAAGGCGGGGGGTATGGCGTCTTGAGATCGCGTGGGATGGAGCAGGAGGTATCGCGATATCGAGGTGGAAGGCTTCTGCAATGCCGGACTGTACTGTGCTATGCAAGATGGTCAAGTCTTCATGTGTTGTGCGTGGAGATGTGTGTCCACTTTGGAAGGGATGATGTTGTCAAGGGTGGTTCACTCGTGAGTACCGTGCTCTAAACAGTGGAAAGTTGTGCTCATGTTTCAATTGCATTCAGGGGTCAGTCAGATCTGAAACCAACCACATCGTGCAGCATTTACCATCACTGGCCCAACAACAGATTGACAGCGAAATGAGGAGACGTCATGAAACGAAACGACTTAACAGCAATGGCAGAAATACACTGCTACTCAATCGCAATAGATTGACCAAATCTCCCCCCGCGAGCTAGCTCATGAATGTATCCTAGTCCGATGCAATGCCGTATAACTCCAATAATCCTGCTCCGCTGGGTATCATATCCCCCTATGACTTTTGGCCTTCAGTATGCTTTAGCATACTGTCCTGCTATAGCGCTTTTCCAAGCATACTTGTACATCTCAATGATAATCCTACAATCTCGTCAGTTGCTCACCATCCAGCCCTGCCGCATTTGCGCCACAAATTGTGATCCTGCATGTTCACTGCCCAACCGTCAAACAGTCATCCAACAACGCTCCAAGGGCTGCTCTATCGCCTTGACCAGCACCCTGCCATTCCCAGTCCTGAAGTCCCTCTGCGTCCTGTTCGTCTGCTTCGCCGTCGGCGTCCATGTCCACGTCCTGATCCGTCGGCCTATGCGTTGCCGCTTCGTTCGCGATTCCCAAACCACCTCCAGGATACCCAGTGCCAGCTTCCGTTGCCATGAGTCGTTCTCCCAACCAGGGCACAGTTCCAGTCAGCCACTGCTCACCCATTTCCCACGCTAATCGCAGGTCCTGTGGCACGCCGACCAGCGTCTCGTCTGCTTGCTCCTCTTCGTCGAGACCATCCAGACCCAGACTTGCTGCATCGAGTGCACGTTGCTCAGTCATAGAAGCGACTTCACAGGGAAGGTAGCCCATTTCGGTACGCTTGATTTCACCACGTGCGTAAGCAGCTTCTTCACGAGCAAGACGCCGCTTGTAAGATGCTGTAAGGATGCCCAGTCGCGGGCCGGAACCAATGCCGCCAGTACCGCCAGTGCCGCCAGTCTGAGGAATAGCCTGTACTGGCGGATTGGTTGACGACACAGTGGCTGTGACGACTTCCGCAGTAGGGCCGGAAGGCGTAGTCGGTAGTGGCCTCGATACAGGAGCATTTGTCGTAGTCCTATCAAGGATGCTTACAAGTACTTCTTTAACAAAAGTTTCGAGGCCAACGCTGAGTAGGTCAATATGTGATTCGGAATTGGCAGGACCAGAAGGAAGTCCTTCTTCATAGCATATTGGAGTAATGCGCTCTGCGAGGCTGGTCGGTGATGGTATATCATGGGCTTCAGAGGCTAGCGGCAGTAAATATCGTCGACGAATGTCGAGGTCTTTGTTGAGATTGGCAGTGGGTGCGACACTGCTGGATGTGGAGGGAAGAAGGGATGGAGTAGTTGAAGCCGATTGGATGCGAGAAGTGTGTCGAGCAACCATAAGAGTTTGAATGACAGGTGTTGGAGAGTCCTAATCAAGAGGTCAATATCCACGCGAGTCTCACTCCTAGTGGTGACCATGTCAAGAATAGGACGTACATCATTGATTCCTTTTAACCTTGCCCTCACTTTAGGTGGTAACTGCATTACTTCTGTTCTTAATCTTTGCTCCGCCACATCTCCACTGACGTGCTTGACCACTGTTGTGGGTTTGTCATTGCTGCTGACCCAAATGGCCACACCAGCTTCAGGTACATCTCGAAGGACATTGGCTTGTAGTGCGCATAGAAGTTGGTTGTGAAGGGACTCTCGGGCGTGATCGAGGAGAATGAAAGGGTCGGTAATTCGACAAAGCTCTTCATGGCTGAGGGAACCTGAGACATAAGGAACAAGTCAGCCTCACTCTTCTTTTCTAGCACGCGCATACTATGCGTGAATGCTTGTGATGCGCCGGAAGCTGTCCATTGAGCGGAACAAACAATTTACCCAACTAGTCGTACTTACCCAGCATATACCGTGCCACTGCATCTTTGTACGCGTTCCAATGATCTCCGACAAGTCTTTTCAGCTCGGTATATATTGTCTCGATGTCGACTCGGGGTGCCATCTTTCCACTCTTCTGTGCATTATTTGACGATGTGACTGACATGCCCTTGGAGGGATGTGCGGAGGTCGGCGTGCCATTGAGTGTGCTGTCGGCGCGGCCGAGAGCAGGCACGCTCGCGTCGGGCATGTACTAGTTGTCGTTGTGGAGGAGAGACGATGGAGGAGGGCACGCGGGGAACCAGCATTCAGCTAGGGCTCGCTAGGAGCCTCAAACTCGTTTAAAGTACTCAATCGTCGCGACAGTATCGAAGTGGTTGCCGAGCACTCATCAGAGATGACAGAAGATGGTTGGTGATGGGTCGTGATGATGGTTTGAGTTTCGTGTGCTGTACGTCGTACTCGACTTCGACGTGTGGTTGAGGAGCAACACAAAAGCAATGGTACTGTGAAATGTTGCTAAAGCTTATACAATCGCTGTGAATGATATGCTGTCCTAAACTTCGCTGTGATAGTGTACCATCAATCAATTGATGTCCACTGAAATGGCATTCTCGTGAGTTGTCTACATCTATGCTAGAGAAGGCGCAGACGCCGTCTACTGTAAGGCAAATCATTTCCATCAACCACGCCGGGAAATATCCTTGATCACCTCACTCACTCCAACTTATCTATCACCATATTCAGTATCTCCTCTGTACTCTTCCCAGCATTCTTCGGGTCCTTCCTGAACTGCTGCCACACCTCGCCATGCTTCGGCTCTCTGGTCGTACATTTCGCAACGACATCCTCTCTCTTTTCCGCCGTGCCATGCTGCCTCAAGAACTTCATGTACCATGCCCACGTATCTCCCACATCCGGGTCCAGCACGACAGCTTTTTCGAACCATGTCGCAGCTTTCTCCAACCTGCGCTCGCCCCAGAAGATACGCGCCACGCTGACGAACAGGACGGGGTCTTCCTGAACCTGCTTGATAGCCTCCAGAGCCAATGCTTTTCGCTGATTTCTTGCTTCCAGATGCCATATACGTTCTGCCCAGAGTAATCCAGACTGTGCTTGAGGGACCTCCTGAAAAGCACGTGCCATGAGATTCTTAGCTGCTGCCTCATTTCCAGCTCTTCTTTCCACCCTCACGCTTTCAGTCCATAGTCGGGGTTCCTTTGGTACTGCCAGACGGGCGCGGTCGAGTATGGACCGAGCTTTCACCGTAATACCAGTCTTCTCCTCAAGTCGTGCAGCTAAGATCCACAGAGGCACAGAAGAAGGACACGCGCGAGTGCCGGCAGTATACGCTTCCCTTGCTTGTGGTAGCTTTGGTGTATCGTCCAGCTCGTATAGTTGCCCTTTCATCATATAAAGTCTGGCGGCTTTTGGATAGCGCGCCAGGGCATCACTTACCAAGTCCAGTGCCGCGGTTGTGTTGCCTTGTTCACGCTCAAAGGCAATGGACTTGATCCATACTCTGTCCGTACCTGCTTCCCTTCGTGCAGTCGCTAGAAGTTCTCGTGCCTGCTCTACTTGTCCAGCGTCAGACTCGAGCTTCACAGCCGCAAGCCAGATATCCTCGTTATCTGGGTTCTGGTTGAAAGCCTTGCCAAGAACACGTCTTGCGTCGTCTATATCGCCACTATTCCACTTCTCCCTCGCCAGCTGCATCCACAAGACCTCACTTTGTGGACATGCCTCAACCGCCTTCTCGAGCAGCTGCATGAGGTCTTCCTTCACGCCGTGCTCGCGCTCAAGCTCTGCTGCGGCGAGCCAGATTGTCTTACTGGTAGGAAACACTCGTAATGCATAAGCATACACGGCACGAGCCGTGGCAAATTTGTCCCTCGTGACACTGGACTTTGCGTCTTCCATCCATATGTCCTTGCGGTCATCGTCTTCATCTAGACTGTAACCTAATGTCTCCCGGATGATAGCACCACACGTCAGTACAGCACCTTCTTCTTCGCACTTCTCAGCTTCAGTGATCCACTCTTCGCGCTTGAGCATAGCTGTCTCTCGTGCAAGAGCTTGTACACCACGTTTCATGAGCATGTCTACCTTTGTGGGTTCTGAGATTTGTTCTTGTAATCGACAAGCCGCTATCCAGATTTCGTGACTCGTCGGCACAGCCTTTCTAGCTCTGTTCATCACGATTTGAGCCTGGTCAGGCGTCTCAAGGCGGGCAAGCGCGAGCCATAGCTCGACAGATAGAGGTACAATTTCGGTAGCTTTGTGCAGTAGTAATTTGGCGTTCGCAGCATCTTCTTCTAGATTGACAGCTTCTTTCCAGATGGCAACGGATTGTGGAATGTGATCGAGAGCTTGGCGTAGAACTCTCTTCTTCTTCTCAACATCCTTCTCCAGATTCATTGCTTCAATCCAAAGCCGCACAGACCGGTCGTTCTGCTTTATTGCACTAGCGGCGATAATCTTGGCATTGTGATTCTCGTTCAGTCGTATGTTCTGAATCCACGCATCCTCACTCTTAGGACAGTTCTGACAGCCCCTAGCAATGACATTCCGTGCTGCTACAACTTTTCCTGCAAGTTCTTCCAATAGAGCGGCAGCAATCCAGCCAGGCGCATGTTTAGGATTCGTCTTGATGACTGATTCGAGTAACACGCGTGCACGATTGATGTCACCGACATTAGCAAATCCTGCTGAGAACTCGGATTTGGTCAAGCTTGTGAGATAGCCTTTCGGGTCTATGTTAGTGGATGTGCCTGATGAGGCATCTGCTCCAGAGTCCTGATTTGCTTGATCCAGACGCACTTGTAGCACCTTGTTCCTGGCAGCTCCAATATCGGCGAAGTTTGTCATGGTGCCGTCCACACTGTCTCCATTCGACCCATTCGCGCCGTCAGCATCTATACTCGTCTCGAACTGCCCTGAGCTATTTGCGCCCATCATGACACTATCCGGCACAGCATAGAATCTCTTTTGTGTTTCTTGCTTTTGTCGTTTATTTCGTCCAGTCAAGTCTCCGACCTCGGGTATGCTTGCCCATTCTTCATCGGTGATGGTGCCCAGGGCTCGCTTTAAGTCCACAAATTGTTGCGAGATTTTGGGGTTGTTCCGCTCAAACTCATCGCGTTCGATCTTTTCGCGTGCTTCCCTAGATTGGTGCGAGAGAAGTCTCAGGGTGGTGTTCTGTTTGACAAGATGGGTCTTTGAGACATTGATTGTAGCAGGGATGTGTGGAGGGGGCGCAAAGAAAAGAGTGTAGGTGAGGGGAAATAACTGACCTCCGTATTCGCCGTCGCTTGTCCATCTTTTCGTCCACCTCTTGATATATCCGATCTGCTTCGTCATCGTCCCTATCGTATGCGCCACCAGAAAACAGCCCTACTTCATTGTCTGGATCCTGGTCGGGACCTTCATCTTTCTCCTCTTCATCTGGGGGCGGCTTGGCATCGCCGCCAAAGGCTGTGGATGTCCCTAGTTGAGCAGCTCTTTTCGCTAGTGCTTCCTTGATCTGGTCTTCACTTGGCCCAGATCGTGCAGGACCGAGATCAGATCGTGTTGTGAAGCCTGTCGCACCACGACCAAGACCAGCGACGTAGTTTTCTGGAGCTGCCTGACTGAGGAAGTCGTACTTGCCAGGTGGCATGGTCGCGGAGAGTATTCCTAAGTAATGATAGCACGACTTTAGTGGAACATAGATGATGGAAAAATAAGATTGTCGCAAAGGTGTTTCATGTTTCATGTCTCCTCACGGACTTAACCTGATCTCCGTCGACCCACATAATTTCTCGGGGACTCAAAAGTCTCAGACATCTTACACTGTTCCCAAGCACTTACCACAATGCCAAAGACACAGAAAAAGCGTAGCACACCAGGCGGCAATGCGCCGTATGGTGCGAAGCCTGCAGGAGCTGGAAACAATGTATTCAAGATGAACACAGACCTCGGCCAGCACGTCCTGAAGAACCCTGGTGTAGCGCAAGCAATCGTCGAGAAAGCCGACCTCAAGCAGAGCGACGTACGTTTCGGTTGCGTCCAAGACTGACCCTACTGCGTTTGTCTCAGTCTTATGACTAATAACCTCCCACAACCAGACCGTCCTCGAAATCGGTCCCGGAACCGGCAACCTCACCGTCCTGATCCTCTCCCGCTCCGCCCACTGCACCGCCATCGAAATGGACCCCCGCATGGCCGCCGAAACCACCAAACGCGTCATGGGCACACCCCTCCAAAAGAAACTCACCGTGCTCGTCGGCGACGCCATAAAAGCGCCCTTCCCCCACTTCGACGTCTGCATCTCCAACACGCCCTACCAAATCTCCTCCCCGCTCGTCTTCAAACTCCTCGCCATGTCCCCGCCGCCGCGCTGCGCCGTGCTGATGTTCCAGCGCGAATTCGCCATGCGTCTGTTCGCGCGCCCGGGAGATAAACTGTATAGTAGGCTCAGTGTGAATGCGCAGATGTGGGCGAATATCACGCATGTTATGAAGGTGGGGCGGAATAACTTCAAGCCTCCACCGGCGGTCGAGAGTAATGTGGTGAGGATTGTGCCGAAGGTGCCGAGGCCGGCGATTAGCTATGAGGAGTGGGATGGGCTGCTGAGGGTGTGCTTTGTGAGGAAGAATAAGACGCTGAGGGCGGGATTCATGGGGACGAGTAGTGTGTTGGAGATGCTGGAGGGGAATTGGAAGACGTGGTGTAGTCAGAATGGCATACCAGTGGACGACGGTCCGATGGAGGAGGGCGAGGGTGTCAAGGACGAGGGCATGGCGGATGTGGATGGGGATGTGGATGGGGATGATGATGCTGATGGTGCAGCGGGAGAAGATGAGTGGGATGGTATCATGGATGTGGACATGGACGACGATACCGATCTTCCTGACTTCTTCAAGGAGGAGCGCGACCGAAGAGCCGCTGCGAAGAAGCAGCCGACACAGAATCCACGGAAACGACGCGGCAAGGCGGCGATGACGGTTAGGGAGAAGGTGAGGCGGGTTTTGGAGGATGCTACAGACCTGGCTGATAAGCGGGCGCGGATGTGCGATGAGGGCGACTTTCTGAGGTTGCTGTATGAATTCAACAAGGAGGGAATACATTTCGCATGATGTTGAGGGAAAAGGTACGGGTGTCGAGTTTGTTGTAAACCATTGATTTCTAGCGTGGCGTTGGTGGAGGTCAAATAGCAAGTCATTCTGATCCGCTCGGACTTGAGCACTTTCTGAACGGGTCATGGGTAGAAACTCACAGAAGAGAAGACTGGGGGCATGCTGTGGAGAGTGTCGTAGAGATGCTGTACGTGTTCATACTGATGCTCTAGTATGGTACGGAAAACAAGCATGGAATTCAAAGTCCTTCTTGTGCCAAATGCAACATCCCAAACTATTATAATGTGCATCATCATGCGCCGATAGTCCCTCTGACTGGGTTATACATCAGGTCTCATGGTTCCAGCCCAGTGCCTGCGCCAACGATCGCGTGTTCGATTTGTCCATCTCGTTAAGAACGTCGTTTCATACTATCAATCAATCATATCATTTCGTCGTCTTCACAGAAGTGATGTCAGCCTCCCCTTCGATATCAATTCCTCCACTGCTGCCGTTGACGGTGACATTGGCATTGATCCCAACGGTCATTGTCTTACTACTCAGCGGAAGTTGATACTTCAGTATTCCGCGCACAATGAGCTCAAATCTGTGCCTGAGCACCTTCTCCCATTTGTCGTGGCCGCCAAGCTCGGTACCGTTGCCAGGCCAGGGCAAGCGGAACTCGCCTGTGCTGTTATGTGCCAGCCGACGCAGAGGCGAGCCCTCGAAATACAGGCTAGAGTCGAAGTCAAAGACACGTCCGAGCAACATCGTTTGCGGATCGAATGTCGGGTCAGGCATTGGGTCAGTACCGTGATCATGCGTTCCTGAATACCGCACACGGCGGGCGTGTAATTCTGTCGTACCATTATCGAGTATCTCATCGTTGAGGTAACGACTTCTAGCGAAGACATTGACATCCATCTCGGCGACGGTGATGCCAACGATATTGGGGTTGAAAGCTTCGACGAGGAGATCGAGCATGATCTCCTGTTCACTGGCAAGGACGTTCTGAATCTGAAAGACCTTGACACCGCTTAGAGCTTTAGACGTAGCGAAGAGGAACGTAGCGGCGCCCATGATGGCCAACAGGACGACGAGGGGCATCAGCACGAAGCTAGCCAAACGAGCGGCTATGCCACGATCAGAGTGGTCCTCCGGGTAGTAGTCGAGGTGACGCATTCCGCTGGTCTGGTGCTGACGACGAGATCCCCGAAGACGTTGACCTCTTACTGATCCCATAAGTGGCGTACGTTCACCTTCTCCACCAAACTCATATGGAGAGGATGGCCCTTTTCTCGACGGACTTCTGTAATATATCGGTGAAGGCACCAGTTCTGCCTTAGACGAATGTCTCGAGTTGTTGTTCTGTGCATTACGCGCTCGTGTCGGCTGAGAGAACAGTGACTCTTCGTATCGCAGTGCCTCGTTGTCCACGTTGGGACCATAGAGTTCGGAAGCCAGAAACGCACTCCCACCTCCACTTCGGCGATTGTTGGAAGCACGGACAGTCCCATGATCATTATCGCCAGACTCTCCTTCTTGACTACCAGCGTATGAGTTCGATACAAACTTCATGCTTCGCTTGCCTCGCACTTTCCGTTGGTTGTCGAGGAGGTTACCCGCAGGTCTAGCACTTGTTCGACGATCACGGAAGCTCTGCATCGAAGTGGCACTTGGCGTACGTGAGTGGTGGCGGTTCTGTCGGTGTCGAGGTTCCGGAGGGTTCGACTCATAGACAAAGGTCTCGTCCGAGTCGGATTCGTCCTCATCGACAGCACTTGCAACCTTGGCTTCAAAGATATCCGCCTTCGAGGAAGTTGTGCCAGAAATTATTGAGGGCGGCTTCTTCACGAATTTCTTCTTTCTAGGCTTGATCGTTTCCACACTAGCCATCTTTCTCAGTGTGCCACTGTTGTCTCGTCCCACGGTTCGTTCCGCAGCACTCGGAATGATGGTCGACGGTATCGATGCAACAGTCTCTGTCTCTACTGTCATGTTCTTGGCAGATGCGTCGTTATTCGTTCGGACTTTTGACGGCATCAGTGACGTGTAAGTCTTTCTCACTGTCGAGGAACTGTCCCTGCGGGAATCCGTCTTTTTTGCAGCAGCTGCTCGCTCGGCGGAGTCCGACCTTTGCGTTTGATCACCACCTTCAATGCTAGTGAGCGATATAGCATCACTCGTGTCGATATTGCTCGAATCTGTTACGACCTGTTCGAGCGGCGTCATAGGTGCGGCGTCCTGGACAGACGCATGACTGCAGGATAATTCTGGCTGCGGCGATACAGGTTGATCACCTTCTTCGACTGTTTCGAGCATCCGACCACTATAGCCACGGGGCACCTTGATGCCAGAATTACTCGCGCTAGACGAAATAGGCGTCGCTCTACTAACTGACTCCCCTGACTCTTGCACCAGGCGCTCCGGGCTCCGACCATGGTCAATCGTCTCTACTGGGGGCCGAGTGGACGTTCCACCAGAGTTGTGGCGTGATTTTACGGGCGGAGTGGGAGATGCTATTCTTGAAGAAGCCAATGGTAATGGCTCTCGAACCTCTTGTTTTTGCAAGTTCCACAGCCGAGTAACAGCTTCATTGATAGCACCTGGCCGAGGTACGCCAGTCAAGTTGGTCGACGTCGATCTTGAACTTGAATGTGGTGTTTGTGCTTCACTGGCGGGCGTGAAACTCGATGATCGACTCGGACTCACCGCGTCTCGCTGGCGCGGAGTGACATCTCGAGACTGGAGCGTACTCTGAGGAGTGAGCCACTGCCGTACAGGGGATGTCTCTCGGGAATTTTGTGGTGAGGCTTGGGATAGGGGTGATTTTACGCCGGTAGATCTCGAAGCAGGTTTTAGGGAGAAGTTGGGCGAGGAAGGGTTTGTTGTTGTCGTGGTGGCTGTGGATTTGTTTGAACTGTTTGATCTTGTGTGCTTGTGTCGAGACTCTGAGGATTGCGAATCGGATGGTGGCTGGGAGGCGCTGTTCATGTTTGCTCCTGATTGAGAAGCCATGGTGTGAACTGCGTCATGCTTTTGCGGAGTCTGCTATATGCTTGCTCACAGACTCGTACACTGTCTCTGCTGTCGTTGCATGGAAGAGACCCCAGTTGCAATATGAGTGGGGGAGCCGAGAGGTGGTTGTGCAGGTGTAGTGCAGATACAGGATACAGAATACAGGAGTTAGCCGCCGAATTGTGAAATGCCGTGCACTGGATGACCGGGACAGGGCGTGTCTTCGGAGAGTTTTATCTTTTGTCGACAATGTGTAAGGTAGTCACAGCGAATCCTGCCTGGGATATACGTCTTCCTTTGTACTACTAGACTATCTGGTTGCGAAAGGCGAAGGGCCAAGGGGTGTCACAAGATAAAAGCAAGGCAGAGCCGGGCAGGAGAGAGCACAAGCACATCGGATCAACGGGATTGGTAGATGACGAAAGACCAGGGGCGCCACGTGATTTCTGTTTACTGATTCCTGAACGCGTTGCACTAAAGGTATCAGCTCGACCTCCCCCATAGCTCGCCCAGGTTACACACAGCCTTTGCCGGAGTCTCTGAAGGTGCTGCACCCTCTTGCCTACTGCAGTATTGGAACTTGCTGTTCGAAAGGCTTGTGTATGATGACTGGTCCTGATGAGCAGTGACGCGTAGCCTGTCAAAACAACTCGGAACACATTCCCCGCCGGCCTCAACCACTGAGGACGACTTCAATTCGACCAATTCAAACCTTCGGCTGCCGCCTGGCCAACATCGATATCAATAGCACAGTTTCCCACCAATTCTTTCTGAGGACTCCTCTTTCCAACCCTTCACAAACCAGCTACATTACAACATCCACGTAGAAAGGACCTGATCGTTCAGAAGGCTTTTGACTGCATACACCGCAAGTGAGCCGACCACATACCAGCTTCAGAGCTTCAGACTCATCCCGTGCGCTTCCTGTCTGGCGATACTGCCGATAACATTCCAACGAGGCGGCAGATTACTCCGACCATAAGACGACTCATCTCCGCGACTAACACCAAGTGATCGGCGTACACCTTACGAGGCATCTGTACCACATGAGATACACAATCTGAGCGCTCTTTGCCAAGGCAACACTTAAAATGGACTTCAAACAAAACCCTGGCGGTACTCTGCACCTCTCACCATCGCACATACACACTATGGACTCTGTTTCGAATTACCACATCCGCCGAGGCTTGTCTAGGTCTCCCTCGACTTCGAGATTACACCCTCAATTCACGTCTGCCCGACCCACCGCACTGTCGTCCAGCTTAG
>Ga0268250_10000055_pt1 | contig 54264 bp, 51 predicted proteins | sample AgamicAsSfe_FD_200448 | JGI IMG/M metagenome (GOLD analysis project Ga0268250, IMG submission 200448) | Agave microbial communities from Guanajuato, Mexico - As.Sf.e (v2) (version 2) | ecosystem: Host-associated > Plants > Phyllosphere > Phylloplane/Leaf | place: Guanajuato, Mexico | collected...
CATTCAGGGGTAAAAGTTGTAGAACTTCGGGTGACATCGCTAAACTCCAGCGCCATTGGCTTTATCGTAGTTTTGGCACTTCTCTTCGTCCTCACTATCGACCATGGCCTCTAGACGTCTACTACAGAGTGTGAGTTAGCTTATAAGTCGTCGTGGACGTACTCTGACATTGTTAGCGCACCTTTGCGCCCGCCGCTGCAGGCGCACTGGCTGCCACGACTCTCTTCACACCCCGGACCGTCTATGCCGATACACCTGAGCAAATAGCACGACGAAAGCCGATCTACGATGATGACCTTTCTACACCACCTCGAGTTCCAGAACCTACAGCAGAGCCTGCAGGTCTCTTTTCCACACATCAAACACCTTCGGAACCGACGAAAGCCAGCACGCCGACGCCAACGGAACGTCTGACCACTGTCGTCCGGGATGCGCGTCTACAGCTTTACCGCTTCTCAAAAGGCACCGAAGATGAGGTCAACCATCTCATGAGTCGCTTCCTCAACCTCGAAACCTCTTTCACATCCACTGTCGCATCGCTCGCACCACCACCAACCGCAAACGAGCATCTCCTGCCCGGCTCTGTTTACATATTAGTCGCTGCTATGGCAGGCAGCATTATCTCACGCAACCGCGGCATTCTGCTACGATTCGCGACACCAACTGCATTCGGTGTCGCCGCAGGACAATACTTCTTGCCAGTAACAATGCGTAACGTGGGAGATTTGGCATGGAAGTATGAGGAGAAATACCCAGCGGTCGCACAGACGCACCTGCAGATCAGGAACCGGGTGGAGGAGTTGTGGCAGACGGGCAAGGCTCATACTCTGATGACGGTGGACATGGCAGAGCACAAGTTGGATGAGGCAAGGCACGGCATGGAGAGTTGGGTCAGCAAGGGGAAATGAGCGTACTTGAGTCGGACATGGACTTGTACAATATCGGGCTGCTCAAGCTCAATTTTCGCTCAGGCTCGTGTTGGAGAGGAGAAGGAAAGAGAGGCAGGAGGGCAAATTGCACAGTGCGTTAGTGCGGATACCCACGGGTAGCTTATCGCTACAAAAGCAATACATGTTGAGGGTTGGTTCAACTTCTTCGTTATAAATGCTCTTTCATTCCTCGATCGCTATCATAATCACATGCTTTGATGCACATAACGTCACTACAATCAGCATTTCTGAAACGACCCGACGACAAATCCCCTCGTGCTTGGAATGTTAAAGCGCACTCTGCGCCTGGCCTGGATATGCCCAAGATGTACTCACAGGCAGCAGATACGCGGCCTTGGTGCTCTTGCTGTAGCGCCCGAAGTGTTTTCTCCACCACCTCCGGTGTATCATCGTGCAGCGAATACAAAGGACGATGACCAAAATCTACGCAACATATTTGATTCCCCTGCAGTGTGGAAAGAGTTTTCGAAGAGCAATGGACATGGTCCCGACGGTCGAAGAGCTGGGTTACTTCAGAATCGATATTTAACTTCACCGGAAGGATTCGAAGAGTTCTCTTCGCAGGCACTGGCGAAATGTAAAGGTATTGTGTCAAGAGCGCTAGCTGCGCAGACCATACAGGAATATAGCACCCTGACACGGGACCTCGATCGACTGAGTGACCAGCTATGCCGAGTCATCGACCTGGTCGACTTCATTCGTAATGTCCATCCGAATCCTAAAATACAACAAGCTGCATCGCAAGCGCATATGATTATGTACGAGTATATGAATGTCTTGAATACTACACCAGGATTGGAAAAACAATTGAGCAAGGTCGTCACGACACCTGAAGTGTATGAGGCATTGAGTGAGGAAGAGAAAGTAACAGCACAAATGCTCCTAAAGGATTTTGCACAGTCTGCAATCGGAGGGACGGAGGCTGATAGACAGAAGTTCGTCGAACTATCGAATAATATCGTACAACTTGGAGCAGACTTTGTCGACAATATGAGGCCGGAGAAGTGGGAGCTTAAGTTTTCCAGCACAAAGATGAACGGCATGGAGCCTCTAGCGGTCAAGAAGATTACTCGGTGGGGCGTAACGTCCCTGCCGACTTCAGGTCCGTATGCTACATTGGCATTGGAGACAGTTCATGATCCAGACGTCCGCCAAGATGTATATATCGCCAACAGGACATCATCACGTAATAGTATTTCTCGTCTTGAGCAACTCGTCAAAGCTCGTTCTGAGCTGGCACGTTTGGCAGGCTACGAGAGCTATGCTCATTTGACCTTGTCCGACAAAATGGCTCAGACCCCGGAAGCTGTCAACCAGTTCTTGGAAGCCTTAGCAATGAAGAACAAACCTTTAGTTAGCAACGATCTCGAAGAGTTGCTAGATCTTAAGAAAGCAGATGCTCGGCACGGACTCATGTCAGCAGATATCACTGCTTGGGATCGGGCGTACTACACTAGACTGTTGCGGCGGAATACATACGCAACTAGCAAACCAACAGATTCACTTTCTTCCTACTTTTCACTCGGCACAGTCATGCAAGGACTGTCACGGATATTTTCTCGACTATATGGCATTCGTCTTGTGCCGAAGGCTACTTCGCCTGGCGAGACTTGGAACGAGGATGTGCGACGACTAGACGTGATTGACGAGACGGAAGGCCATATTGCAGTACTGTATTGCGACTTGTTCCAGCGTCCGAACAAATCACCCAATCCTGCTCACTTCACACTACGTTGCTCGCGCGAGATCAGCTCAGCTGAAATTGAGGAAACCTCGACATTACTTGGAACGGACCTTTCGTGCGCTTCAATATCCGACTTGGCAGAAGCTGTCAATGATGGCATGGCTGTCAATCGGAACCCACATACTGGCGAGCTCAACCAGCTACCCACTATTGCGTTTATCTGCGACTTCCCTCGACCACCACTTAACTCATCTCAACCGACACTTCTCTCCTTCCGCGAGCTTTCCACACTCTTTCACGAGATGGGACACGCTCTGCACTCAATGCTTGGCAGGACCAAGTTGCAAAATGTAGCAGGCACCCGTTGCGCCACCGACTTTGCCGAACTACCCAGCATTCTCATGGAATACTTTGCTGCCAGCCCTGATGTTCTAAGCCTCTATGCTCGACATTGGGAGACTGACAAGCCTCTTAATGTCGATCTTGTCACGAAGGAGCTTGAGGCGAACAAGCGTTTACGTTCCAGTCAGGAGACTGAGGCGCAAATTCTGTTCAGCGTCCTTGACCAGCAGTACCATTCTGCCTCGGTGCCTGGTCTTAGCGCGAGTGCAGGCGGCGGTGTTGCAGGTTGGGATAGCACGAAGGCATATCACGACGTGTACAATGATGCACGATTCTCGTCAGTGTCCGAACCAGCAGGAACGCGATGGCAGGGTTTCTTTGGGCATCTTTTTGGGTATGGTGCTGTATACTATTCTTACTTGTTCGACCGTGCGATTGCAGGAAAGGTGTGGCAAGATGTTTTCAGGGACGCGCCATTGGACAGAGAGCGCGGCCACCGGTATCGAGAGGAAGTGCTACGATGGGGAGGTGGTAGAGATGGGTGGCATTGCGTTGCGGGTGTTCTGGGTGAGGACAAAAAGTGGATGAGGCATGGTGGTGAGAGGGCGATGAGGGAGGTGGGTCGATGGGGAGCGGGTGAAGCAGGTGATGCTGGAGCGATATAGAAATGTTGATATAATAAATGCCCATTGTACGGCATTTTCAATGCCTGTTAGTCAACTGCTAGGTCGTCCAAATGGCCCCGGCACATTCGTTGATATCAAGGTGTTCAAGCTCCCTAATACGATGCGTGCATCGATAGAACTTGCTGCCCTCCATCAAAGTGGCTACACTGGAGGCAATATAGAGGTAGGAGATGTCCCTCTTACTTAATGCTCCAACTACTTTGATAAGTACATCAGTAATGCGCAACAGGGCATTAATACTTCGTCTTAAGACTTTCATCTCTACCTCTCGTAATAGTTAAAGAGCCGGTTTTCTTTCTTACCGATAAAAGGCCTGCGCAGACTGCTCGACTACTCGCTATCCTTTACAACTTATAGTATCTCTTCGAACTCGATCGCATTTAAGATGCGGATGGCATTGCCGTCGGCCTCCTTACAGAGAACCTCCTACCAGCTGTATTCTATATCCGAGCACTCATTATGCGCTAGTATCGAACGCCTAGAATATACAGAACAGCCTCCAGGCGGCTACTGAGGAGACATACGTCTCGTAACATATAAAAAAGCTAATTCAGACAGATACCTAAGCAGTCCCGGCTTAGTCAAAGAAGGATGATCCTGCGAAGGCGCGAACCCTATAGGGCAATAAGAATAATAAAATAATCGTTCAGCACCTAGAAGCCTGTAGAGAGACAGGAGATCCTCTACATGCATATAGTCTCAATAGACTAAGTGAAAGAGGCTTAGAAGTAAGGTCGGATGCTAAGCTGAAGCCTATAAGAGACATTCTAGCCTAGGATATAGGAAGAGTGTCATGAATACTCTTTCTAGGGCATCGCCATTGCCCTCCAGTCAGACTGTATAGGTTATTCAGTTGTCCCGATTCGTGTATTTCAGAGTGAAGACAGCGTCGTAGTATGTAAGATGCGTTGGGCGATGAACTACATAGTAGTCGCTTAGTAAAGTAGCTTGGCTGGAAGCGAGTTGGGTATTAGGTTGATACTTAAATAACGCTTTGTTTGTGGTCTACCTCTGCTCTGCTAAGTGCAATTCTACGAATAGTGCACTTCGACATGAAGGCGAAGTATGGTATAGAAGTAAAAAATAGTCCAAGATAATGTGAAATGTGCAAAAGGTTACCGCGATCGTTTTACCACATCCCACCACGATAAAAGCACGAGACCTTTCGCAAAAAGGCAAAAGAAGAGTAACGACGCACTTCGGGGTCTGGCCGTGGATCGAACACGGGACCTCTCGCAAATATATCAGAGTTTGCACTCTGGAGATGTCAATTTCCCTAAGCGAGAATCATACCACTAGACCACCAGACCTATTTATGAGGATGCTTGACAGTATTGTAATTAATATCCTCTATAACGCGATTGCTACCGATTGCCCTTGTCTGAACACCTCAGAAATGCCTCAGAAAGTGACCATTCTAAGATACCGTCATGTATTCGATGCGCCTGAAGGGGAAGCACCACCCAACACTCCCACAGAAAGTAGAAAGCTAGTGTATGCTTTGTAGCTTAGCATGATTCTAGTATTCTATAGCCAATCAGCCTGCTATTATACCAGGCCTGGTGTTCTGGTGGTATGGTTCTCGCTTAGGGAAAACTAACATCTCCAGAGTGCAAACTCTGATATATCTGCGAGAGGTCCAGAGCGTAGCTCTGGACACCTAATCCTAATTGATCTGTATGTGCCCTCAGGCTTATTTGCAAGGGAATGACTCGGAAGGGATGTTACAGACGCGCTGGAGATATACTGGTGGCCTAACAACAAGCGCTGCGCATTATTGCATTACGCGCCGCTATCGAAATGACGAATGTCTGTTTCAGATCTGACTTGCATGCAACAGTGCGATGCGCGCGACATGTACAGATGTGCCATGCTATATCTTCGACAGTAGCTGATCGAAAAACATTCTCGGCAATTTGAAATGTTGTTGTCGGCGAAGGTATATTACAGTATCAGGTGTATAATCACCGATGCTGACTTGTCTGTGCATCTAATGAGCATACATCACACGACTCTGAAAGCAAAGCTGGCACGGACCTTCCAAAGCAACCTCGTTGACGGCTCGAGCTTTCTGCAGTATGATTCTTTGCTTATGAGGCCCATCCGGTCATCTCGACAATGCAATGAAACAAGATGTTCGGTAAGAAACCAGTAACTTTCTTCGACCTGCGTTCTCCTCCCTACTTAATCTATGAATAGACCGTCTGTTCATTTCTGGGATGGACATGAGACGATAGTTTGATCAAAATGCCAGCTTTTCCACGTATGGACTCTACACGGTCGTTCCATAGAGATCGGCTGTTTCTGTCCTCATTCCGTATCAGGATTGACGCCAGAAATGTTGATGGTCGTCCTGGAAATAAGCGCTATACTTGTCATTAAGAGCCACTGATGGGGTGGCAAGGGTCTGTTTCTGGATCAGATCAGCATGGATTATTCTCATGTCTATTCCATCCGCCATGTCGTGTCCTCAAGAATAGCTACTTCTTATAATGTGGCTGTGAGATGTGCATGACTGTGAAACAACCCACCTGTTTCATTGAGCTCTCATGCTTTTGTCTACCCGCTGAAAACAAATTCAGCTCTGATGTATATATCATCTCTGTGACCTCGCAAGATGTACTTTCGACAGTACAAAGCATCCTACCTAAAGCATACTACGCTCACCAACACCAGACCAGCTGCTGCACTCACGAAAGAAACCCCGTCACCAGATCAGCTCAACACACGACAGTCACCTGATCATCCTCAACACAACCACCTACCATGCAACTCCACACCTACAACGCCCTCCCCGTCGCCAAATTCTTCATCGCCATCCGCCTCCTCCAACTCTTCACCTTCACCCTCCTCATCGGCATAACCGCCTACTTCGTCACCACCATCACCTCTTCCTCCCCGACCACCACTACCACCACCGCCACACCCCCCTCCGAAACCATCCTTATCCTAACCCTAACCTCCCTCTCCGCCCTCTACACCCTCCTCACCCTCCCCTTCTTCATCGCCGGCACCTCCCGCGGCCTGCTATTCATGTGCGGCCTCGACACCATCTGGCTGATCGCATACGCCGTCGCCTCCGTGCTCGTGGGCCGCAAACTCGAAGGGGTGCAGTGTATGCAGATTCCGAATCTGACTGTTGCGACTGGTGGACAAGGAGGGTGGACCGGGACCAGCACGTTACAGGGGTGGACGCAGGCGAGTAGAGTCAGCTGTTGGGTTGGGAAGGGAGCGTGGGGGTTGTGTTTGGCGGCGATTATGCTGTGGACTGCGACGGTGTTGGTGTTGCCGGCGCTGTTTGCAAAGGCGAGGAGGGGTGGAAAGGGTGGTGCTGGGGCTTGAAGATAGATGGGTGGGGTGAGGGGATTGATAGTGATGAATGCTGTTGCGTCGTAAAGCTTGTGTTGAGAATGGAAAGGGCACGGAGAGAGGACCAAAGACAGCACTATGGAGGGATTTGTAAAGGCACTTAGAATGCCGCCGGTCTGGAAAGTATTATGTTCGATGTATACAGTCGCGAAAGAGAGGGTGTGGGTATCATTGCGGAGAATGTTGCAAATTTGCTCGGACATGTATTCTGGCGTTATATGTGATTGAGATATTGACGGCTATTTGGTAATCAAAAGCCTCCCGTTGAAAATATTTACAGCTTCGCAATCGCTCACTATCTTACCTCGATTTACTACGCCTCCAATAACTTCACCGCCGCCTCCACCCTCTCCACCACAATCGCTTCCCACTTCGCAAAGTTCTTCGCATCCTCATCCTCCACACTCTCGACCAGCCCCGGCAGCGTCGCTCCAGCGTACCCGGTCCAACGACCTGGCGCAAAAACAACGTGCTTGAACCAGTGACGCTCATCCAACCCACCAGAATATAGGAACTGCCGCTCGAGGTGCTTGTACTTGTAGTTCACGGCGGCCACCTTGGCTTTTGTCGCCACTGAAACGTGGTCGGAAGAGGGGGAGCTGGATAAGAGTGATGTGAGATCGGCTGCTTCGGCATCGAGGGCAATGGCAGCAGCACTGAAAGCGTGAACGGCAGTTGTAAGGTTGTGCAGCGAGTGTGTGTTGTCCGAGGACGTAGCTGCAGCGGCTTGCTTCTTGATTGTGGCAACGTAGCTAGCAAAGGCAGTGGCGTAGTCGGTGGCGTTGAATGGAATGATGGGAGCTTCGACGAACTTCGCGGCGAGCAGACCCCACACTTTGGCGATGGTGGTGTGGTAGACCCAGTCTGGGTCGCCGTAGGTGTCCATCCAATGGAAGCTGAGGGAAATTAGCTGGCTATTATCTGGAGGATGGTTATGCGGATATTGGACCTTACCTATCGTAGTTTGAGTGGTAATGGTATACTGGTCCTGGTTTCGCGGTATGAAAGCCCAAGTCCACCGAAGGCACACCAGCAAAATCTTGGAAGGCAGTATAATCACTACCACTACCAATGGTCGCAATGCGCTTATTCCACAAGTCTGCAACAGTCTGACCTGCGACAGTCTGGTTTGGTGATGGCACAGTCTCTAAAATCTCTACAAGTACTTTGTCAATCAGAGGAGCAGCAGATGTGCCAAACGTGGAGCCCGCTGCGCCCACATCAACATTCAGATAGGCAACAGCAGACGTCGATAACCATGGCAGATACTCTTCGACCCATTCCGTACTTCCGACTAGACCGTACTCCTCCCCGTCCCAGCTAGCAAGTACGATTGTCCTCTGAGGCTTCCAGCCGTGTTTGAGGGCGGTTCCAAATCCACGGATAAGCTCGTTGAAAGCAGCGGAGCCAGAGTTGGGGTCAGCAGCACCTCCTGCGATCCAGGCATCTCGATGATTGCCGAGGATAACGACTTCATCAGACAGAGTGCCGTTAATGATTCCAATCACGTTCCAGAATGGCGTGGTGATATATTCCTGGTCATTGACCAGGTTGAGGGTCAGGTGTGGTGGAGAAGGACCGATGTTGTAGTCGACACCCTTGTAGCCGAGACCACCTGTCTGCCACCATTCGTTGAAGTCTGTCGATTTTGGTCCGTGACCATTGAGCGCCTTGAGGAGCGGAAGGGCATCGGCATAGGAGATTGGGAGAGAAGGAATCCTTGGAATTGCATGAGAAAGGTCATCCACTCGTTTTGCGCCAGGGAGTGATGGATAGCCAGGGGTGGTGGGATCACCAGGTGCGAAGCTGAGGAATTGTGTGCTACCTCGCTCAACACTGCTGGGCTCGCGAGCAGGTCCTTCTGGATATGTGGCATTGGTTTTCTCGGTCACACCATCGTCGCCAGGGTCCGAGTAGATAAGTACACCGATCATACCCAGCTCTTGAGCTCTCTTTATCTTAAGTCCTCGGAAGCAGTGGCCATACTTGACAAGAGCGATCCTGCCGTCAAGACTGACATTTGCCTGGACAAGGTCATCGTAATCTCTGAAAGTGCCGTAATTAGCAAAGACGTATTGACCAGTCACGTTCCCAGATGCAGAGTAGCCGTGGAAAGTAGGAATACGATCAGTCAAATTGGTGGATGGATCATCATCGAGGATGTCCTCCACAAGAGACGCTTCGTATTTGACGCGAGTAGTATCATCCTCCTCATCGGTCTCAAGCAGTGCCAGCCGATGGCTTCTGGGATAATTGACATAGATATCATAGGCAATAATGTTTGTGTCTTCAACTCCAAACTCCACCCATCTGTCTTTCGTCCACTCGGCCTGAGAGAAGTTCTTGCCAGCAAGATGAGGCCCAGCGGTATAGTACTTGCTCCATTCGCGGACCTGCTTCTCATCTGGTGTAAATAGCAGAATATCTGTCAAATTCTTATATGTAAAGCTGGAGGTGGAGTCATCGTCGAACAAGCTATCGTCTGGCAGGAAGAATAAGACGAAGCCGAAGATGCAGAGGCTTAGGAGTATCCTCGTCGAATATCGGCGAAGTCCTTGATGTGGGTAGCGCCGGAGAGGTGTTTGAGCAACGGCAACGTGCTGCAGTAGAGGACTCTGCTCAGACTTCTCGGCGTATTGTCTCTCAACCATGATAACTATGTCGCCGAGCTATGAGCAGTCAGAGTCCAGATGAAGCGAAGCAAAGGCAGTGGCAGCGGCAAGATGGTGTGATACAGTGCCGCACGAGGGTCACCCCGACCTGCCATTCAGGGAATGACGTCTCCCGTATCGGAGCTGGATCCTATCAGTGCGTAGTTCTACCATTGGAAAAGTGATCCGTGCGCTCGTCGTTTCATGCTCGTGCTCGTGCTGATAATTATTATCATCCGGCAAGCGAGCCGTGACAGAATCGACACCGACCAAGGTCAAGATCATGTCGTTACTTCACCGCGTGAGTAGTAACGAGAGTGTCTCGGAGCTCAGAGGTGGTGGGCCGGATCCGGACGGGTCTAGAAATCGCAGACTGAGCTTCAATCCTCTACCACGGCAACATGAGCAGGCAGAGGCAGTCGGAGCATATGAGGTTCCGCAGACGAAGCGTATAGGTTGGACATCCTCGAAAGCTCATCTCATCTCTCTCCTGCTTACTTTCTGATCAGTGCAAGTGATAACCGCTGTATTATACTGTTTGTTCTCCACAGGCATAGTCTTCGGGTTTGCCGCGATAAAACCTGTATTATTGCAGGAAGGTGTGTACCGCGATCAGTGCACGAAAGAAGAGCTGCGGGACGATGTGGAAGTCTGTTATAATCAGGAATTGAGGTATGCGACAGTACCGAGACAGGACTTCGTCTATGGCTCCTGCAAAGGTATCCCTGGCTGAAGTACACCGCTAACTGACATCATTCCAGGCTTAATCTCATGTTCACCGTGGCTGCGGTCGGCACGAACGTCTGTGCCCTCCCAGTCGGCACAGTCCTCGACCGATATGGTCCTCGTATCTCTGGCATCATTTCAAGTATCTTGCTTGCAGCAGGATGTCTTCTCCTAGCATTCGCAAAGGACATGGGAGCCAGTTTCGACGGCTACATAGCTGGCTACCTTCTCCTCGCGTTGGGTGGACCTTTCGTGTTTATCTCGTCCTTCCAACTCAGCAACACTTTCCCACGCTACTCTGGCCTGATACTTGCGCTTCTCACCGGTGCTTTCGACACAAGCTCGGCAGTCTTTCTCGTCTACAGACTGATCTACGAAGCCTCCGATCGCTCATTCGTGCCCAAGAAATTCTTCTTGATCTATCTGATCGCCCCAGCATCTATCTTGGTCGTACAGCTTGCCATCATGCCCTCGCAGAGCTACAAGACTGTAGGCGAGCTGGTCAAGCAAGTCGAAGATGTCGAGGATGAAAGCCAGGACGGTGCTCCACACAACGAACGACGTCAAAGTATCATCTCCGAAGTCACGAACCTCCTCGGCAGTAAAGACGGCGAAGAACAGATCAAGAAGCAGAAAGATAAGCAGATCAGAAGTGGTGTCTACGGTGCCATGCATGGAGAATCTGTCCAGAGACAGATACTGTCCGCGTGGTGGATCCTGATTACGCTGTTCACCATCCTGCAGATGCTTCGGATCAACTACTTTGTGGCGACTATCAGGTCACAGTACACATACATGCTGAAGAGCCGGGAGCTTGCCATCCAGGTCAACTCTTTCTTCGACATTGCATTGCCACTTGGAGGTGTTCTGTCGATCCCTTTCATTGGCATCGTCCTCGACAATACTTCGACAGTCTTTGTGCTAAGCCTTCTGGTCACTATCGCGACGAGTATTGGCATCCTGGGTCTTCTGCCATACACATGGGCGGCATATGCAAACATTTGCCTCTTTGTCGTGTATCGACCCTTCTACTACACCGCAGTTTCGTAAGTGACCGCTCATAGCATTTCCAAGCTTCAGCTAACTCTTTCCCTACAGCGACTACGCCTCCCGTGTCTTCGGCTTCGAGACATTCGGAGTAGTCTACGGCTCGATCATCTGTCTCTCCGGTCTCTTCAACTTCGCGCAATCAGGTCTCGACGCGCTCACCCACGGCCGCTTCAACAACGACCCGAAACCTGTCAACATCTTCCTGCTCGTCTCGGTATTTGTGGTAGGTGTGGCATTGGTAGGCTACGTGTGGTCGAAGAGCCGGAGCATTGAAAGGGCGGAGTTGGAAGCGGAGGCGGAGGACGCTGATGAGCATGTTGCGTTGATGCCGGGACATGATGAAAGGGTACATGAAGATCATCATCCAGTTGATGTGCATGCGGAAGAGGGAAGAGGGACGTAAATTGGCTAGGATGATTGCAGTGTGGTACGCCCTGCTCGAACTTATGCCTTGTTACTATTCATCATTGTCCGGGCATACCATATTTAGCAGATCATTCGAGTAGACAAGGATCCTCGGCGCACAGTGAGACGCGGCAGACGCAGCTTCCACCCAGCGATATTATCTCGGACGCCCCGTGCGAAGGCAACTGGCACAGAGGCAACAAGTTTGCGATGGGTACAGTCACATGAACTTGGGAAGAGAGAATGACAGCATGCCATGTACGGATCGACTGTATCTAGCTGCTATCCACTTTTCACGATTGCCGGCTCAAACCTATCCATGTACTTGGATCCTCCTGCTCCTATTGCGTCTTCCATTATCCATTACTCATGAAACCCACACGACTGAGCCAATGCGCCAGCTCTTCATCAGCGCATCCCTCCCCATGCTACCTGCGGCGACCTGGAAAATACCTCAAGCCACCATCGTCTTGCCAAGTTTGCCACTCGCTCTTCCTTTGCATGAGCTGGAGCTCGGGAGAGCTGACACGCTCGGACCTGTTCTATGAGCTTTGGGAACGGTGCTCCTCGAAATGTTCAGGCTTCCGTCCAGCAAGCGCAAGCATTCCGCGGAGATCTGATACGGCAGTCTGGCTTGGCTTCTTGCAGTTGCTCTTGGAATGTTCGTCGATCATGTCGTAATTTTCTGCTGACTCCGTGTCGGTGGTAGCATCAGTCGTAGGAGCATTGGTGATGGTAGTATCGCTGCTGGGAGCATCACCGTTGGAAGCATGAACCTTGGCTTCGGATCCAGCTTCATTGAGGTTGCCAGTGCCGGCCTTGATGTTCCTGATGTTCTTGATGTTCTTGATGCTCATCTCTCCTTCGCCATCGGATACTTTCTTGCTGCCCTTGCCGGAAATGCCGAATCTATCCAACAGCACTCTTCCCTGAAGCTTCATTTGATCCAGCGCAGCGCTTCACCACGCGTATCAAGCCAGGCCCGAGGACCTTGCAAGCAGCTCCGATCTGCGCCAATAGCATGACAATCTTGCCTGACTTTGTGCTGCCCGCCCACAACAGTGCCTGACCACCAAGCAGACCTGCGAACCAGAGCGCCAATCCGATGACAGCAATACCGTCAAAGAGGAAGAAAGGCGTGGCAGCCCAGATCCCGACCTGCCAGCCCCAAGCGACGAGACCTTCGTCAGAGCCTTTCCCGTCATTGTTTTGATACAGCACTGCCATGGTGAGTGACACGAGAGTCTCGAGCGCCCATAGAATGAGAGCAATGACGCCTGGGGACGCAAGATCTGGCATCTCGCCATCAAGCAGCTTCTCCAGATCTTCGCGCAAGAGGTCGTTGAAGTCGATGAGGACGATGTTGCCGACGAGGAAGAGGATGGCCCATTGCATGAAAATGCCATGAGCAGCGCTGACGATTCCGCAGAAGAGGTTGAGAACTATATTAAGCAGAGCGTTGCCGACGTTGGGAGTCTTGGTCTTGATGTCTAGTTCTTGTTTGTTGCTGACGGCGGGAGACTCAGTGGCATCGGTGATCTGATCGAGAAGTGGAAGACTCTTCACATGAGCATGAAGGTTTGCAGAGAACTCCCTCCAAGCGTCGCAGACCGGCTGAGGTGAAGACATGATGTCAGTGGTGGGCTTCTGATGTCGAAGATGATGTTTGTGATGACTGTGGTGTTTGCGACAATTGTGATGGGAAGATCGTGTCTTTGAATGAGTGTCCAAAGAGGTGAAGAAGCAGAAGCACTGCGCGAAGAGGTGACAGAGCTGACAGGATGTGGGCGGAAGTGGGAGAGCGGGGTGAGATTGGTAGATGAAGGGCGCTGCGGGATGACGTGTGTCAAAACGCGCTAGTGTTTCGTGAATGTTTGATGTTTGCTCAAACTTCAAAACCTCCGGAGCTCGCAACATTCGCAAGATTGTCTCCAGATAATGAGTGTAGACTCCGTCAATAGATTTCCTTGTAAATATGATAGTCTAGTTCAATGAGGACCTGGAAGCAGCTAGAGGCCTTCAGATCTAGCTGTAAACCCATTTGAGACAAACTGCAAGTAAAAGACACTGAGCCCACAGCATCGGAGACGTTAGCGGTGCCTCGGAAGTCTTTGCAGGTGCTGCTTCAGCAGGTGAAACTGGAGATGTTCTTGGCATGACTGGGGCTGTACTTGGGGATGAAGTAGTGTTGGGAGAAGACGTGCTCGTAGGCGATGCGCTTACTCCAACTATACCACTCGTTGAAAGCTTGATTGGCGGCGTAATCCAGCCCATACTGGAAGCATTCTTGAGTCCATCCAACCAGATAGAAGCCATCTTAGCATACCCAACGTCATTGGGATGTATACCGTCATTGAGGTCGCTGCTGTTAAGTCCATTCAGTGTATTCTGCATGTCGACTAGGATGAGCTTGCTATGGTTTGCGTTCACTCGCTCTTCTATCACAACTGGCAAAGCAGCATTGAAAGCAAGAACATTTGACTGCCCTGTAGGATTGACCAAAACATTGTTGAGCGGCGTGAGCTGTGCAACAATGACAACAGCATGTGGACATGCCAGAGTACACTCATCGATGAGGCTACCGAGTCTAGCAGGTGCCGTTGTCAAGCTATCATTTTGCAGCATGTCGTTCGTTCCAGCCATCAGCAGAATGACGTCTGGCCGCTGCGGAAGACTTAGTTCAGCCTTTGAGCTTATCTGGTCGATCAGGTAGCCAGGCCATCCCTCGTTGGCGTTGTTGGTCATATTGCCCGAGGCATTGCTGCCGATATACAAGACGTTGTTGCCTGTCAGCTGGTTGAGCAGATCCTGCCTATATCCATTGCCTGACGTGCTCTTGAAGCCCCAAGTGATCGAGTCCCCAAGTGGTAAAATGACCAAGTCTGTGGCTTGGCCTACTGAATTGTTACTCGACGGCACAGCCTCGCTGCCTGGAAGCACACCGAGCGCCAATGCTGCTGCTCTCTCTTAGCAATTGATCATCCTCCGCGTGGTCTAGGGTGTATACCTTGTATCGTACGATGGAAGAGCATATTGTCACGGAGATATACAGTCACAGAAGAAAAGTCTCGAAAAATACTCGGGGATAGTGCTATATCAATTTTGCTGTGCACAGTCGCCCGTGGCTAAGTCTGGAAACTCGTCACAGGTGGCATGGCAGTAGCAACGAAAGTGCTGGGCGAATTAGAAGATTCATGTCATATTCGTTTGCTGCGTTGCTATGGTCGCCGACGCTACTCCCAGCCTTGTCACATCACGGTTCATTCTTTGCTTGCAAGCTCGCAATGCTACCGTCGCCGGTGGGGTCATCATTACGAGATGCTCGTGCTCTCTCACAATCACATGCGTCTTCTGAGACTGGTTTCTGATTCTTTGCACGAGTGTGTTGTGGTAAAAAGCTGACGGCATCCTCCCGGCCCCAGGAACCGCCGAGGCTTGAGCGCTTTTGTTGGTACGGACTACTAGGTAGATTGAGGCTCTGCCGATGCCTCGACCCTTCTTTCTCTGCCCGTGGAGTAGGACTTCTTGTGGTGGTAGTCAATCATCTTCGTCGTTATGATCGGCGAAAGAGCGGATGATTGTGCAAACTCAACTCGAAAGGCATCATTTTAGTGAAAGGCACTTGATCCCTATTCAATTATTGGCGCATCCACTACTGGATCGCGCTCGGCGTTTGAAATGCGGAGCTGACGTGTGTAGAAGCACGTGTCACGTTGGTTGATTCCAACAATGCTCAACGCCGGCGGGTGAGGACTGAAGGTTGTTCTAGTAAGTGGACTGACGCCAGCCAGCCATCCCTGGGTGGTCTGGGGTCCTCACGCTCTCAATGATTCTGACAGACATTGCTCCCTTGCTTCTTCACTTTTTGGAGACACATTCGGCGCGCAGCTGATCTTATCGGGGTCGTTGAGAATCACATATAATCCCGCACGACTGCACATCTCATATCGAAACTCGAGTCCATTACAGCCTCTTGTATAGAGCCTTCCCTCTCTATCAATGGAACCTTCCACACAGTCTGCTGCACTCAAGGCAGCCAGATTGGCAGCAGGACTGCCTGCGTTTGCACCACAAAAACCACAGCTTCGTCGAGCGAAGAGTGATCGACAAGAGAGGGCTAGAACCACACTGCAAGCCTCAGATGCATACCTAGACCTCCAAAATCGTTTCGTACTGAAGCGAGCAGTAAGTGTTCAGCATGCTCGGAAGCCACCTGGAAGTGACGACGCTTCATCGACCACTTCCTGGATCACCCCACCTCCGCCGTACTCCGGCAGGGCACGTTCAAGTACCACCACATCCACAAACCCCAGCATCGATGAACGTGTCAGACCAGTTCCACCGCCGCCATTGCCCGCTCGTCAGAACTCCACGACGACTTCCGCATCCTCGAACCACCCTCCAGCTGCACGCAGGATTACCTCAGAGACCACAGCCGCCACAGCCACCAGCATTACTGATTCGACACGAGCAAGACCATCGAGCTCATACCATCCGTCCACGGAGTTGTCAGCCCCAGCTACACCTGCTTACCCGAATGTCTTGACGTCAAACAGCTTAGCATCGAGTCTGGCGAGTGCAAGATATCCCGTATCTTCACAAGCCACCAATGGATCTGGCTCTGGAGTGTCAGCACAGCAGCGACCATCTGCCGTCAGTCGGAACTCAGCGTCCAGTACTTCTGGGAAAAGTGATTCGAATGCTGTGCAGGGCTCCCTAATGCGCCACTTCTCTCGACTTCGATCGTCAGGAAAGTCGATCAATGATAGTACAAGTACTCTACCGACAGTGCTCGTCAGTGCGATACCTCTACCTGCTACTCCGGAGGCTGCACCAATCCAACCTCCCTCATTCCCAAGTCCCGAGCAGGTGCAGAGCCTAGATCGCCGTCTTAGTCTGCTTGGTCGACCACCGCCGATGCGCACATTCACGCCACCACAGATGGCCCTTCGTGCGAGAAGCAACTCTGCCCCTCGTGCTGCAGTTGGAGCGAGACGGCACTCTGCTTATACAGACTTCGAAGGCCGCAGTGTCAGAGGCAGTATCTACGAGGAAGACGAATCACCATATGAGACAGTCCCCCCCGTCCCAGCATTGCCCGCAGTTCCTCCTGCATCGCAAGCACGACCACGACCGGCGACTGCCAACATTGGCAGACCTAGACCACAATCCGCAGTTGTGGTTGATAGTGCTGGAATGAGCGATTGGCGGGCGAAGCAGAACAGTACACCTGCATCGCCGGTCACATCTCCAGCGCTGTTGGCAGCCCGTCTGTCTGTTGCTCCCGAGCTGCAGCAGCAGCTCCGGCAACTATCCCAGGAACCCTCACAGCAAGAGCGATCATCAACGATGTACAGCGGACACAGTGCTCGCGTGAAAGACGACAAACAGGAACAAGCCGGATCCATTAAACCCACGAAACAAACTCGTTTTGATGATGACGTGTCCGTAAATACAGCGCCATCGCCACCAACAGCACCAATCACGAGTGGACGACCGACTACGACACAGTCGCAAACGATAATCATTGGGGACGACGGGGACATGCCAACACGGAAGAGCAAGCGTAGATCGTTCATGAGCTGGAGCAAGAGCGAGGATGGGAAGTGCAGTATGATGTGATATATGATATTTATGACCTATTATGACTATACGATTTGAAAGTGCATGGTTACTTACAGCATGGATTAGTTGCAGCATTAGCATTGAGTTGAGATTGTAGGTAATGGTTATATGCTGCTATTGCGGTCGTGTCAAGCAGTTCTTTCACATATGCTTTAGCAGCTCAAACACCTGTTCCAGCTTGATAGTGCTTGCTGCATGAGAGCCAAACCGGCACGCTTAAGGTCAAATCCAACGACGGTGGTATACAAGGGTCGAGACACTCGTAATTCCGAAGACAACAATCATATGTCACTGAATGAGGTGATGGAACGTGGAGGTAAAGCACTCCCGTCAAAGCCGTGTACAGGAGGACAGGAGGATAAAGTGCGTGGCCTTGCCGAAATTCCGCCGGGTAGACAGCCTTGTGACACTTCGGTTTCACTTGCTTGCAAACCACCTCTTCTTCTTCTTACTCCACAAACCAACACGCTCAAGATCACGAACGTTTTCTCACTCCCATCCATCCGCCGCTCGCTGCTCGTTGTCAGACTGCTGCTATTGATTGTCGCGTTGCGTGCTCGCTGCTGTTCTCGCGCCTTGCGGTTGAGCTGACCTGACTAACATGGGCAAAAAGAGAAAGTACCCAACTCTCGAAGAGTTGCTTGAAGAGACGTGGTGCTACTACTGCGAACGCACCTTTGTCGATCTCGCAGTCCTTCTGAACCACCAGAAGGCAAAGCACTTCAAGTGTTCAAGATGCAATCGCAGGCTCAATACCGCCGGAGGTGAGTCACACCGTAGTTTTCAAAGAGAGCTGCCTAATTGACAATTCCCAGGTCTTCGTGTACACATGGATCAGGTACACAAGGAAACTCTAACGACAGTTGAAGATGCTCTACCTAATCGTGCTGACCCGAACAACGTCGAAATATTTGGTATGGAGGGCATTCCAGAGGACGTCATGTTTGCGCATCGTCAACGCATTGCCCAGGCTTTCCAAGAAGCGGAGGCGCAACGAATGGCAACATCTGGCCACGGCGGGCAAAACAACAATGCTGCTAGCTCAAAGAAGCCTAAGATCACCGAAAGCAAGGAGGACTTAAAGGCTCGACTGGCTGCTCACAAAGCTAAGAAAGAGGCCGAAAGAGAAGCTAAGGCGAATGGGACTTGGGTTCCACCGGACTCAGTGGCAATCGATAAGAGCGAAGGGGGCTCGACGCCAGCGGCTGTTGATAGTCCTGCGCCTGCAGTAGGTGTTTTCAAGCCACACTATTTGCCTACAGATGCTGATCACGAACAGGTTATGTCTGAGAGCTCCCCTCATGTTCATGGCGTGGGCCCAGTGTCATACGGTCAACAGCCTGGCATGCCTTACAACCAGATTCTTCCACCGTACTCAGGCCAAGCAATGGATATCGCCCGCGATGCGCAACCAACACCACCTCAAGGAGGGTTCTTTCCGCTGAGTGGTCCTCCACCTGGGATGTATGGCAATGGCGGCCCAGCTCCAAATCCTTATGGACCATACGCTCCACCACCTCCTATGCCAGTACATGGATCAGATCCAGGTTACGGAATGGGTCATCCTCCAGGGGCCGGAACCCCTTTCCAGCCATTTCCAGGTGTGATGCCAATGCCCCCACATCCAGGCTTCGGTGCATCTTCTCCTCCACCTGGCGCGTTTGGTGCATCATCTCCAGCCCCAGTCAGTGGATATGGACACCCTACCCCGTTTGGAGGTAATGGCGCCCCTTCAGCACTACCTGGAGGGTATGCTGCTCTTCCGCCACGCAACTTCACTCCTCGTGCGCCTCCACAAGGTCTCACGCTTGCGCCAGGATTGCCTCAGAGGCCAGCAGATGTGCCCCGAATCAGCCAGTTTGAGATCAAGCAGATGCATCAAGGTGGGAACTTCACAACTTCGTACGTGCCAAATGCCCCTGGTATGAAACCAGCTGCCAGAAGTGAGCATGATAATACTGCAAGCCTTCAAAGTCCAGCTCTTGGTGATGAGAGTCACGTCATGCCCGCCAACGGCGAAGGTCAGAAACCTACCGAGCACGACATTGACGAACTGATCGCGCAAGGTATGGCTTCCGCAGCACAACAAGATGCAGCCAAAGCATCAATTCCAACTGATCTTCTTTCACAACGCGAAACAGTCGCGCCTGCAGCGGCCGCTGCACCACCAAAGAACACTAAGAAGCAGAAGGAAAAAGATAAGCAGAGGCTAGTCTATATTGACAATGAGGTCAGTCCCGAAGAAAAGAGGTCCAAGCTTTCCAAGTATGCATTTGATCCTACTGAGATGTCGCAAGCGGAATCGCAAGCGGCAACAGGGATGGAAGCCTAATACAATGTGGTCGACCACTGCAGAGGCAGGGGCAGATTAAGCCGGCCATTTCATCTGAGCTAAGTCGACGTACTGATGTGTTACTACCCGGGCATTGATCAGCGATCAGAGCTTTCTTTTCACATCCTATTTTATTCGGCGATTGTGGTCTGCCTGAACGAATGGTCATGGGGTCACAACCACGACGCAAAACGCCGTCAAGATCACTGGAGAGCAGAACTCACTCGACAGGCACATCAGCTCTTTTAAGCAGAAGTAGTGAGTCGGTACAGTCGGCGCCCTGGCCTGCGACTGATTTCATATCACCAGAGTCTCTCATTGCATGCTCTTTCCTTATTGTACATATGCGCTGGAAAACATTGATGGGCATGGTTGCCATGTGGGCGTGGCGTGGGTACTGGGAAATGGCAGGACAAGGATTAGGCATAGTTGGGCAGCCCAGAAATCCTGGCTACCAGTCAGCAGGTAGGTGGTGTCAGGTTTCAAATGGACTAGTGAATGCGCCCTTAAATAGTAAGTGTGGCAGAAGGAAATCTCATGTTTTTTCCCCTGCCCTGATGCCCCATCCCGTATCACAGTGGATTTATTGCTTGTTTGCTCTTTGTGGTTGTGGCTCTACAGAACGTGTTATCTCGTTAGAATATGGTGAGAGTCACGACAATGACATATGGCATGGTATTTGCAAAATTATACACCAGCACTAGATTGTAGCATGAATCAATATTTGTCATCATATAGTATATTACCTCAAGATGTCGGTCCGACTTCGCAATGACTCCATCAGCTTTCAGTCAGATTGACTCAACTTTCCATTGGCCGCATACAAAAGTCCAGCCAGACCACCAACCTCAGCAGTCGATCTACTCACAAGTACAGAAACATGACTACGAACGGCGCTAGCACCAATGGTACTAAACCTCGAAATGCCTTCAACCTCCAGACCTGTGCCCGCACAAACATCCTAAAGCTGCAACCTTATCGATGCGCGAGAGATGACTACAAAGACAATGGGACGAATGTGCTGCTGGACGCAAACGAGAATGCCTACGGGCCTGGATTAGCGTTAAGGCGACTGCAAGACGGAGCCAAAAGCTTGAAAGGCGCAAAGACAGAAGATGGCAAGACAATAGAGCTTGGACTGGGAGGCCTAAATCGATATCCTGATCCGTGGGTGTTGTCAGATGAATCATCCTATAAACACATCTAATCAATACCCACCGCTCTGCAGCCACCAACACGACCTCAAGCAGCTTATCTGTAACCTCCGCACCACCCACGCTCACACCCCCAAGACTCTCACCCCACTGAACCTCTTCCTCGGCGTCGGCAGCGACGAAGCCATCGATGCCCTCCTCCGATGCTTCTGCCGGCCAGGCCATGACTCCATCCTCACCTGCCCGCCCACCTACGGCATGTATACAGTCTCCGCCTGTGTCAACGACATCTCCGTCGTCCACGTCCCGCTCGATCCTGAAAACAGCTTCGCTCTTGACACTGATGCGATACTCTCCACGCTGAGTAGTCCTGCAGGTGCTAACATAAAACTCATCTACGTCTGCTCACCAGGCAATCCCACCGCAACACTCGTTCCTAAATCCGCAATCGAACCTCTACTCACTCACCCAACATGGAACGGCATCGTGGTCGTCGACGAAGCGTACGTCGACTTCGCGGCAGCAGGACCCTCTGCATCGCTAGCAGAATGGGTCACAGAATGGCCCAACCTCGTCGTCATGCAGACTCTCTCGAAAGCTTTTGGTCTTGCCGGCATCCGGCTCGGCGCGGCGTTTGCGAGTGAAGAAGTGGCGGCGCTGTTGAATAACCTCAAGGCGCCGTATAACATCAGCAGTGTCACGAGTCAACTTGCGTCACAGGCGCTCCAGCAGGAACACTTGGAAGTGATGCGTGGCAATCTGGAGAAAATAGTGGCGCAGCGGGATAGACTGGTGAAGCAGCTACCGCGGATACCTGGGTTGGGTCGCTTTCGCGGGGGATTTGAGTCAAATTTCCTGCTGGTGGAAGTGTTGGATCGGCCGGAGGGAAAGCCGTGCAATGAGACGGCGCTCAAGGTGTATGAGCGATTGGCGGAGAACAAGGGCGTGGTAGTGAGGTATAGGGGCAAGGAGTATGGATGTCAGGGGTGTTTGCGGATCACGGTGGGCACGGAGAAAGAGGTTGATCGGTTCTTGGAGCAGTTGAAGGTTGTGCTGGGGGAGGTGTACAAGGGTGGTAAGGCGAATGGGGTCACGGAAGAGCAGGAGAGGGATGCGAACGATGTAGTGGCGTGAGACTTGAGATGAGGAAAGGAGATAATGACCGGGATAGAAATACGATATACCCATCGCATAGACGGCGCTTTGCAAGCATAGGTATATGAGTGCTGGTCTGAAGATTGCGCATAGTATTACTCAAAAAGTGCCCGCCGCGGCTTACGGCACTCTCCGCGCCCTGTTTGGAGTCATGTTGAATGATATAAACGCAAGCAGCTGTCACTGAAAGACATTAGAAGCGGTATAGATAGAACGCAGTCTATAAGTCACGGTACTCTCCACGACCCTTTTCAGAATAGTTAAGCAGAGGAAATCTTAGGCTTTTCTGATATAGTGGCAGTAGCGAGTATGGAATGTCACAGAGCAGAAATCTAAGCAGGATCCTCACGGCACTCTCCCCAGGACCTCTTCCTCAGATTTCTGACTTGGTATAGTGATTCTCGAAGGAGTGCCACAGGTAATCAAGAGTCTGCGAAAATCGCGACAAAAGTCATCTGCATAGGACATTAATCGGGGCTTATTTTGTCGCATAACCATAACCTAAGCGTATCTAGGCGCCTATGGTCCAGTGGTTAAGATTCCTCCTTCCCATCCGTTACATGATCAAGGTGGAGACTCGAGTTCGATTCTCGATGGGCGCAGTCTTTTTGGTAGTGTCAAGTTCATCTTCTATTGTTTCCTTGTGTTTTGTCACTTATCGTATCACAGCGTGGCATTGAATTTTTTGTATAAGCTCAGTTTTAACCTGGAGAAACTTGTGGGGAAAAGTTAGAGATGATCTTCGTCGGAGAATGTTCCGATTGCGGGTGCTGCTCTTCATTCTGCTCGTTGCCAAAGCTGCTGAAAGATGAGATGGCGACTCGGTGCACGCTACGAGGAGACAGTATATCACGTTCAAGCTATTACAATTGCAGCTGGTTGCAAATGGCTGCAACAATGCCGATCGCTGCCAGTATTGTCCCGATATAAGTCTATAGTAAACTTCCTCCTAGTCTTCTTCGTCCTCAACGACTTCCGGTTGATCAAGGAGAGACTCAATGTCTGCACTCTGATTATGACCTTCCATGTGCCTAGGGAGGCCCTGCCTTAGAACAACATTTGAGCATTCGGGACATCGTACTCTTTCCCTCGGTTTTCTGGCGGGATTGCTGGCGCATGCAAGCTCCAGATGTACACGCATAGAGAACGCCTTCATTTCGCTGCCACAATGGTCACATTTGATGAGTACCTCCGAGTGACATTGCTTAATATGCTTGTTAAGCTCTTTGAGAGTCTTATAGCTCTTGCCCTTGGTCTTGCACTTGGTATCAGTGCAAGGGTACTCTTGCTCATCCCGGGAGCCATGCTTGACCATCTTGTGGCCTGGTAGGTCCTCCTTCGGGAAAGACTTGTGGCAGACCTCACACTCTGCTTTTCTGCTATTCTCAATATGTCTCCAACGAGTGAGTATAGATAGGGCTCTAAGGTTTACGTGAAGAGTACCGTAGTTCTCGCTACTATTACTATATTATAAAAGTCTAACATTTCCTCCGCTGAACACGTCTCTAAAAAGGTCGTGGATAGTACCGTAATTTTATAGAATACCTCCTATCTACGTCCGCTTCTATTATCTTCAAGCGCTTCAGGCGATGGATGCTTGCGGCGAAAGCCATTAGGATGACTCTGAAAAGGCTGTGGAGAGTGCCGTAAGCCCTACTGCAAGGGTACATTTGCTCGTCCTGGGAGCCATGCTTGACCATCTCGTGGCCTGGTAGTTCCTCTCTCGGAGAAAACTTGTGGCAGACCTCACACTCTGCTTTTCTGCCATTCTCGATATGTGCTTTGACGTGACCGTTGAGTGAGTCCGGTTTTGTGGACTAGTTGGCAATCCGCCGGACAAAGAGAACAATGACCATGCTTCTTCATATTCGCCACGAGATGCTTGCGCAACTGCTCCTCGGTGCCGAACAGCTCTTCACAATCGGGCTCAGGACATTGTAAGCTGTTGGGATATGCTGAAGATCGATTCAAGGAGATACCAACGACAGCCCTGGCGCTGGGCTTTGCGCCATCGGTCACAGGCGCTCCTACTTGCTGGTCTTGCTCGTCTTGCACTGCATTCCTTGAGGTCTTCCCCAGGAGACCTTTGTTCATACGCAGAGCTTCAAGGATTCTGGAGATTTTCACTATTAGTGGATTCCGCCGTGAAGATATTGAGGGCCGTGACGGGCAGAATCGCCCGGAATCCCAGAGTGGCTTCATGCTCACGAACAAGAGCAGGCTCCGCAGTATCACCTCGCAACAACAGGCCAAAGCAGACAAGGTACTCCTCGGCAGTATACTCGAACACACCACCGTCCAGGCTGGTGTAGATCTTGACATCCCCACCGACGGTCAGGCCGCACGAAGTCTGTGAAAAGCTGACGCAAACCAAGACCATTGGTGGTCCAGCCATCCTGTGATGCGACAAGAGTGACCGATCCAAGTTTCGAGTGCTCCTGGATGGCCATGCGAATTTGTCTAGGCACGGGCTCCTGGGACAGTGCAGCATTGGTGTTGGAGGGTGCCGTGAATCCAAAGGAGAGGTACTCGGCGTCTGTAAGCTCAGGCCTCAGCTCCAGGAGCTTTCACGTTCGTATTGCACGATTCGAGTCTCTGCTTGTGCTCGATGGCTGTAAACCCATCAGGATGGGAGCTTCGTTGTGAGATGCACATGATCGTATGCTTAGATTCAGGGATGATGTCGAGACCGAGGTAAGCCCATCAGGATGCGGGCTGCGACGCGAGATGTACATGATCGTGTGGTTAGCCTCAGTGATGATGTCGGGACGAGGTAAACCCATCAGCATGCGAGCTTCGACGCGAGGTGCACGTAATCGTGTGTTTAGCTTCAGGGATGATGTCGAGACGAGCTCGCTTCGCGGGCGGCGCGGACATATTCGGGAGATTGTGGGAGGATGCCGTAGGAGTTGAGAACGAGCTGACACCAGGAAAGAAGCGCAGGCACTGTGATAGATGTGTGAGAGAGCATGGGAAAGAGTTGATGGCGAGGCTTGAGGGACGTACAGGAGGGTGACGACAGTGTCCATGATGACTTGATCGCGTGATGTAGCTGTTGAAAGGGTAATGAAAGAGTGCTGGGAGATGAAGGAAGACCATGAAAAAGCCTGTAGTCATCAAGTTTCTTGCCTGACCAGAGTACCGCTGGCCTGGACGATGTCCTATTCACAAGTTGTCGATTGGATGTACTTACTCGATGTGGAAGATTTGTCATGCTGTATCGAGCGGATCCCTGCAATCTGGATCTTGACCGTGCACCTCTCACGTCGGCTCCAAGCTACTCTCATCATGTCATTGGCCTCGAACCACTACCTCCCCATATGATGCTGTCCATCAATGCATACGGCGAACTTTCATCCTCAAACCCAGACAAGGGCGATGGGATGAAGAACTGCGACTCGTCGTAGTTCATCAGCGCATTACTCGCCGCGAACATATCTGTTGGCTCAACTGCAGGCATGGTACCACCACCTGAGGCATCTTCCATGACCTTCGGCGTGCGTGATTCTGTTGCACTGAGCTTGCGCAATGCGGATACAGAACGTTGTATCGGCGCTGAAAGCTCATTAGCCGACGCCCCGGAAGAGCTTGCGGCTGTCATGACTTTGATGAACTCGTTGAGAAGTGCTTGAGCACGAGCGTTTCGGACAGGCTCGCCTAGAATGCCGAGCAGGAGCGCGGACGAGAGGCCTCGATGTGTGACTGCCCATGCGCGTATGTACACTGGCGCAGCATTCGCGACACCCAAGAAGGCTTCCACGGTCGCAATCAAATATTCGATACAAGACTGACGCAACTGGTTTGAGCTGTCGAACTTCGCCGTGCTCGGACTAATCGCAGGTCGACATAGTTCGGACTTCATGAACGAGGCGTGCAGATACAGCATCCAGTACTCCGACTGCTCCATGATGGATCTGCACTTTGACAGGTCTTGGAGATGTTCAGCTGCATGCTCTCGTGCTCGCTCTACTTCGGCGCGAAGCGTGCCACAGCGATCTAGTCGCGACTCAATACTTTGCATTGCGACACGATTCCTGATTGTGTCGAGGCCGACTTTTAGTATTCGATACATGCTTTCGTGGTATGTAAAGCCTTTGTTGGGTTGTCGTGTGGGTGGATATGGACAGTCTGCAGTCGCAGCAGACGACGCTCGATCGTAGCTAATGGATAGTAGGCTGTCCTGCCACAGTACTGCCCACCACAGTCCTGTACGCGTGTTATCTTCGTACGTTGCGGAAGCTTGAGCGTCTGTGGTTGTGCTGCGATGTAATCCCAAACTTTGTGCTAGTCTCATTGTCATGCCTGATCGTGGTTAACATGCGTACCTGGTAGTCGCAGAACTGACCTACCAAGGAATGACCAGGCTGCTCCGGCATTCATGCCATTAGCTAGCACATTACCCAGCAGTAGCATTGTCTGCACAACCTCTGATGATGCATTCGAGATATAGTTGACCAGTCGCAAGCACTCGAAAGAGCAACATGCTAGCATAGTGTTAGTCTGATGCATTCCTATATAGTGCGAAACCATACCATAGACTTGCGAGACTGGATCTCGTTCCTTTTTCGGTCGTGTTGAGAACTGCGTTCCGGATGCAAATGCTGCGAATAGCAAGCCCAGCCATTGTATACTCATGCCATATACGGTGTCTGTCATAGTGTTATATTCCCCACTACTCGGACTCGACCGTCGTGCATTGAGGAATGTCAGCAGGTCGGTCTCAAATCTGTTTATGTCGCTTATAGCTGGATATGTCACATGAGAGAAATCTCGATAGAGTGTGAACGAACTAACGAGTTGTTAGACGCGGCACATAGTGATCTAATAAGCATGACATACTCAAGACAGGCCGAGTCGTTCGGTAATGCTTTACAGAGTTCATGCATTCTTTCCACGTTGCTTTTAGGGTATCCCCAAAGGTCCACGAATGGGTAAGTAGCAGACTCATTATCGAGCCCGAACAGTGGTAGGACACTATTGCCGAAGACCTCCCTCACAGCTGGTTGATTGTCCTTGCTCGCCTGCAAGGCCATGACCAAGGCTGGCACCGAACCACCACCCAGATGTACTCTTTCTCCAGTGAGATGGCTCTGTTCATTGATCTCCATGGCCCTGACATATCTTGGACCGTCCGGTTCTGCTGACTCCTCCTTCACCTGGCCTGGTGAACCATCACCATCTGAACCTCGTCTAGCTCTTACAACACGACGTAGGTCGTCCTTCAACTCCGAGAATGAGCGCTCCATTGTACTGATCTTCGAGCATAGTCTGTCCCATTCTTCCTTTTCCAGCGTAACACTTCCCGTCGTGCCATTTGCGCCAGCATGCGATGTGCCCGTGTCTTGGCGTTTCGGTGGGGGGTTGAAGGTACAGATGTCGGCATGATTGCGTTCGATACAGGTCTTGCAAGGCACATTCGAGTCGCACTTGACCTTCCTCTGACGGCTGCGAAGATGTGAGCGTGCTATCTGTGATACGATCTCGCGGCCAGGTAGTCACCATGGGTAGCAAGCTTTGTGCTCACGTATCTTGCGCTTCCGCTTGAGTATGTCGTCGATGTCAGTTTTGGAGGGCGCCGAGGGGTTGTCAATACTGTCATCCATTGTACAGTAGGTCACAGCAACAGAGAAAGCCAGCTCTTGAAGCTTGCCGTCGGTGAGAGATAATAGAGTAGCAGGTCCTGAGCGTTCACACGGGCCGGTAAAGGTGGATCCTGCTTACACGCTGCCGGAGCCCGGTACGCGGGGAAGTGGTCATCTGGACTCAGCTGCAGCTTGTCAGACTACCAGGTACCAGTACCATTGGACTACTACATCTTTTTGACCTACTCAGAAGGAGGCAGTACGAAGTATACTTTGGCGGAATTCGGAGTCTTCGCGCGAAGTGACCATGCCGTACCAATGAGGGTGGTACAGTAGCTTGTATACTGCGAGGTAGAGAATATGTCGAGTCGATAATCCGATGCCAAGCTTTCGAAGCGCGGCCTGACAGTTTGCATCAACAATACCTCCAGCCGTCTTGTAATGTAATGAGACTACACACCACATAATGCGGCATCTGCTCTCCCTGTAATGTCGATGAGTGAGGACCTGTGCACTTCCTCCTCCAAGGCTCCTTTATTGGACCACCTGGACACCGCCATCTCGAATGGCGCACGCGATTTCAAGGACATACAAGCCCCTACGACTATAGCACTCTCGGCGTCTGATACTCACGGCCTTCACAATGTTACAAGCACATCTGCGCAAGCTAGTCTTTCGCAAACGCCACAAACCTATCGCCGCCGTTACCTTATACTCTTTCAGCTGTCTCTCCTCAATATCCTTGTCTCCTGGTCCTGGTTGACGTTTGCGCCTGTCTCCGCGACTACTGCAACATTCTTTGGCGTGTCGCTCAGTAGCGTCAATTGGCTGTCTACCGGCTTCCTCTTTGCGTTCGTCGCAGCAACACCTGCAACACTTTACACACTAAACAGACACGGGCCTCGAGGTGCAATCGTCGTGGCGAGTGTTTTGGTAGCAATAGGTAGCTGGGTCAGGTATGCTGGAACAAGAGCAGGTGGTTACGGAGAAGGACAAGGTGGAGAATTCGGTGTCGTAGTGCTGGGACAAGTCCTGATTGGTTTGGCACAGCCTTTTGTTCTGGCAGCTCCAACGAGGTTTAGTGAGATGTGGTTTACGGAGAAGGGCAGGATCGCTGCTACAGCAGTTGCCTCGTTGGCGAATCCATTTGGTGGTGCCGTAAGTTCGCACGCATTGCTACCCATGTTACCTGACTTATTGCTCCGGCACTCTCCAGAGGCTGACGTCGGCGGTTCAGCTGGTAGCCAAGTCTGCATACCGCCAGAGCTGTGCTAATGCTTGACACAGTTGGGACAACTCATAGATCCGTTCTGGGCAACAAAGCCATCGGACATACCCAACCTTGTTCTCTACGTGTCTATCATTGTCAGTGTAACTTACATCTATACGGAAACCAGCATCTCTGATAACAGCAGTCTACAATAGCGTGTGTACCGACACTCTTCATACCTTCAACACCACCCTCTCCTCCAACGATGACAGCACCGCCTCGACATCCACCTTTGACACGTAACACACTCCGGTCCCTCCTGCACAACCCCTCATTCCCACTCCTCGCTCTTCCATTTGCAATATACGTCTCCGCTTTCAACGCAACCTCGTCTCTCCTAGTCCCTATTCTGACACCACATGGCTTTTCCGAGACCGCATCTGGTATCGCTGGTGCTTTACTTATAGTTGTTGGCCTGATCTCGTCAGCAATCACCTCGCCAATCCTTGATCGTCACCCAGGACTTCGAATCTCCGTGGTGAAAGTCCTAGTGCCAGTGATTGCCGCCTGCTATCTTGCGCTGATCTGGGCACCGGCAAGTCGTAGCCTTATTGGCATCTACGTCCTCATGTCCATTCTCGGTGCTGCTAGCTTCAGCCTGGTTCCATTGGCGCTCGAGATGCTGGTCGATGTTGGTGGTCCGCAAGTCGGCGCTGAAGTCGGAAGCTGCTTATGCTGGGCAGCTGGACAACTCGGAGGAGGATTCTCCATTGTCGTCATGGACGCCTTGAGTGGGAAGGATATGCAAAGAGGATGTGCTTTTCAAGCAGTGTTGTGCCTGGCTGTGGTGCCAGCACCATTGTGCTTGGGGTGGTTCGGCACTGGTGTCGGTATCGGACAGAGGGGCAAAGTGAGTGACAATGGACAGGTTCAGGAAGATGTCTGGCTGGAAGAGCGAGTTTAATCAGTCGGAGGGCGTACCAAATCAAACAGCCAGGATCTCGACACTGGTCCAAAAAGACTGCCTTCGTATGGCCACTCATCTCGAGAACATACAGGTTCGTGCGCCTCCCACAGGCTACTTACTCTCTGTATCCCGAATTGCGTCCAATCACTTGACGGTCAAATGTCCATACTTCTGGATCATCGGCGCGGATATAGAATCCTCTGCTGAATCCCGGTCACGACACATTGGTCGGTCTCGCGCCAGCCCAAGGCCGCTTTGATGATGCTCGAGACTGCCCCCAAGCTCGAGAGAGGTCCTTTTCTCGACGACGCCACGCGCACGCAATGAACGATCAGGTTGCTCGTTGTTCAAGTGACACCAGCTTACTCGAATTAGGCCGCGTATAGAGATGGCTCTGACATCGCGAGAGCTGCGGAGTCTGACCATCACACAATGTCAGAGGCATTGGAGGTCAGCAAGAAAGTGACACGACGATGAGGGGCTTGTCAACCGGCATCGAGCCAACCCGGGTTGGCTATGTGTATGGACGAACAGCTGCCTGCCTTCCTCACGAGGAGCGAGCTGAGTGCCGCCCAGATGGCGAAGGATCTCGCGCTGTGGACGGATCGTTATCCTCACGTCGTACATGGTCTTGAGGGACTGTTCAGAAGGTAGTACAGCTGAAACGTAACTATATATGTCCTGTTGTCGCCTTGCTGTTCTCTCTCGTCCAATGATTCTTACGGCGTGAACTCCGACAAGCTCTGGGTGTGAGTCATCACGTGTTACAGCAGTCACAGCATTGGATCTTGTTCTTGAGATTCAGTACCCCTTGGTCCATACCTGCACACACAGCAACATGTCGTTCATTTACGTTGACGAGGTTGGCGGCGCGGATGCGACCGAAGTACAAGGCACGGAAGCATCACCATACAAGACTCTCTCTTACGCATACCAACAACACCCTGGGAAAGAATTCCTCGTGCGAAAGGCACCTGAGCCAACTCCTGATGCTGCTGCTGCTGCTGCTGGTGGCGAGAAGGAGGAATCCGAGTATAAGCCAGCCGCAAAATCAGCGCTGAAGAGAGCTGTCAACGCATATGATCAGTACAAGAAAAAGCAGGCCAACGCGGAGAAAGAGCTTGCGCTAAGGGAGAAGCAAGATGCGGAACGTCAGAAAGTCCTCGATGAAGCAAAGAAGATCGTGCTAGAGCAAGACTCGAGTCTACCAAAAGCAGTGAAGATCAAGTTGAACGAGAAAGACCCGAAAGTCGTCGCACTTAGAGCTACAGGAAGTGAAGAGCGTGGCACGCGCGTGCGAGTCTTTGGTCGCGTACATCGTGAGCGCAAGCAGAAGGATGTGCTCTTCATCACACTCCGTGATGGATATGGCTTCTTGCAGTGTGTTCTGACCGGTCAGCTTGCCAAGACATACGATGCGCTTACGTTGACACGAGAAACATCGATGGAAATCTACGGCGAGCTATGTGAGGTGCCTGCAGGTGCACACGCACCAGACAACCGCGAGCTTCAAGTGGACTACTATGCGATTCACCCAGGCTGGAAGGCTGCTGGTGGCGACGATGCGATCACCAACAAGGTCGCTGCAGGAGGTGATGCTCAGACTCTGCTTGACATGCGCCATCTTCTACTTCGTGGTGAAACAGCCTCAGCCGTCATGTTCGTCCGCAATGCTATTGAATTTGCCTTCCACCAGACCTACAAAGAGATCCAATGCCGCAAAGTAGCACCACCTGCACTTGTTCAGACGCAAGTCGAGGGAGGTGCCACACTCTTCAAGTTCGACTACTATGGTGAAGAGGCCTACCTCACACAATCCTCTCAGCTCTACCTTGAAACATGTCTGCCAAGTATGGGTGACGTCTACTGTATCGAGAAGTCCTTCCGTGCAGAGAAGTCCCTCACCCGTCGCCATTTGTCCGAATACACCCACATTGAGGCCGAGCTCGACTTCATCACCTTCAGCGACCTGCTAGACCATCTGGAGCATGTCATGTGCCGTGTCATCGAGCTCACCATGGAAGACCCTGTTATCAAGGCATACATCATGCAACTCAACCCCGAATTCAAACCACCAGCCCGTCCATTCATGCGCATGAAGTACTCGGAAGCCATCGACTGGCTTGTTGAGCATGACATCAAGAACGAAGATGGAGAACCCCACAAGTTCGGTGACGATATTGCTGAGGCTGCAGAGCGTAGAATGACGGATATCATCAACAAGCCAATATTCCTGACACACTTCCCGGTTGAGATCAAGGCGTTCTACATGCAGAAGGACAAGGATGACAAGCGAGTGACGGAGAGTGTGGACTGCTTGATGCCTGGTGTGGGTGAGATTGTGGGCGGCAGTATGAGGATGGACAACTACGATGAGTTGATGGCAGCGTATGCTAGAGAGGGAATCAGCCCGGACGCATACTACTGGTACACAGATCAGAGGAAGTGAGTAGTGATCATCTCCTTCTGTTTGGAAACATTGCTAACCAAATCTCTAGATACGGCAGTTCACCTCACGGTGGGTACGGTCTAGGATTTGAGCGCTTCTTGGCTTGGTTGTGCAAGCTCCACACAGTTCGTGAGGCATGTTTGTACCCTCGCTACATGGGTCGCTGCACGCCTTAAGGTCGCTATGTTGGTGGTCTACAAGGGGAGGATTAACCAAGATGGTGACATGGAATGATGAACGTTCTGATCATGCTGAGACGACATGTGTTGCACGACTTGACAAGCATAGCGACGGTTTGATGTAGCCAATAGAGCTAACCAGAGATTATGGATCAATGATTCAGACTTCATCAGTGAAGACTGCCAAAATTTGTATCCTGAGCTCCCGGCCACTTATTCCTCTTGTCTTCACTGATCACGAATGTTCTAGCCGATGCGCCTTACCACTATGCATGCACAGCATACCTCCCCTTCGCCGATCTCATCACCCCCGTATCCGCCTCGACCATCGCACTCCCCCACACCCTCCTCCCTTGCTCATCCTGCCTCTCCACCACCGCCGCCGCCAGGCCATGAGGTGTGGCGTTCTCATTCATAATTTCCCATGCTCCACCTGCCGCCTCATACACCTCGTGCCCAAGCGACACCCACTGGCTGCCCCCAATCCCACCCTTTCCTGCCTTGCGCGCCGCAGCTTCCTCCCGTTTCAGATTGGACCACCAGTTCCAGCCGGCCTGTGCGTCGTCTATTAGCTTCTTCGAAACTCTCACACAGGCCGCCAAGGAGACTCACCATGTGCACCCCGCTCGCAGAAAACCTCGCCACACTCTCCCTATCCCGGAAATACATCGTATTCAATATCGTATTTCCCGATGTGCGCCCATCCCCCGCCACAAGCGACGTCGTGCCGCCCAAGTAATTGAACTCGGACGCCTTCTCCTCCAGGGCGCTCTGCATGGCCGTGAAGTGGGCACCCAGTTCCCTCATCGTTGGGGCTAGGACGCCCATGGGGTGGTTACTCCGCGCGGTGAGGAGAACGACGCAGATTTTGCCGTTGGCGTTGGCGTTGGCGTTCTTGGTCGTGGATGGGAGGTGCGCTTCTGTGTCTTCGTGCCCGTTGTTGTTGTCGTTGTCGTTGTTGTTGTCGTTGTTGTTGTCGAGACGGGGCGGGAGCAACACGCTGGCTTTGCCGGGCACGACGCCGATCATGGAGGCATTGGGACGTAGGCCGTAGGTTTGTGCGGCGGTGTCGAGGATGCGGAAGAGGAGGAAGGCGAGAGTGGGAAGGGATGCTTGATATGGCTTCAGGGGCAGAGCGAAGAGGGCGCATTGGAGGAGAGCGCCGAGGGCAAGCCAGGTAGGAAGGGAGAGCTGGTTTGTGAGGACGGCGAGGCCGACGGAGGCGTTCTTGTGGTTGTGGGAGGACGGGCGGGTGGTGCTGAGAGTTGGGAAGATGGGACGGGGTGGACTTGAGAAGCTGGATGAGGGGGACATTGTGTATAGATAGGAATGTGAAAGGAGGAGATTTGAGGTGTTGATGCTGAAGCTGGCGCTGGTGCTAGAGCTGTTGATGGAAGACTTGTGGAGCGCTTGGTGAATGTGATGATTGTTTACTGCTGATTGTGTGATGTTACAGAGGGCGGTATGCGCATTATATAGATCATGGCTGCGTCTGTCATGCGTGATTGTGAAACAGGGGAATTGCAGTCACAACGGGGAGCAGGCAGTGTTACGGACGAAAGACTGGAGAAGGAAGAAACTGTCAATGTAGTTCGTCCGCGAGGCTGAAACTTGGCGTCGTCCGTAGCGGTGGAATGAGAGTCCGAATGTACATTCTATTATATATCGTATATTGCATGATCATCTTGCCAAAGCATATTATCAGTAGCATGCTAACTGCTGCTTCAATGTCTCCTCCAATCCAGTAAATCCACTACCAAAGTGCTTCTTCAACAACGCATCTGCCCTGTCCCTCCGCGCAACCTTACTCTGATCTTCACCCTGCACCGCTTTGTCCGCATTCGCCGGAAACGTGACATCCGGCTTCAGCTTCCTTGATACATCGATCAACTGCTTCCACGTATATGGCTCGTCAAAGGCAAACAGGCGTTCATTCGCGACTTCAGGATCCAGTAGCGCGATTACGTGCAGACGCGCCGAGTCGACTACGTTGACCATGTATTGAGGCGGGATAGCGGCGAGCTCAGCCGGGATTTCGGTTTGATTATAGATGCTGGTGATCCAGCTTGGGGTACTGGAGGAGCGCTGAGAGGAGTGTAGAAGGGTGCCAAAGTTGGCGTTGGGGAGGACGGAGACGATGCTGAAATGGGGGTTGTGCTCTTTTGCGAATTTCCAGACCTGTAGGAGTGTGGTGTGAGATTAGCTAGTCTGCAGTGTGTGGGAGACAGATGTAGCCAGACTCCCACAGCTGACTAGACGTACCTCTTGCTCGCCTCGGGTCTTCGAGGCAGAGTATACATTCCAGGCATTCGGCTGCTTGTTTGCATCTGCAATTGCCTCCTCGTTCCACGAGTTTTCATCAATGGTAAACTTCTTGTTTGGCTCTGGATTTGTGGCCGCAGTCGACGATGATGTGATGACGAATCTTGTAACGGTCTTCTCCTTGCTTGCTGCCTCGAGTATACTGTGGACGGAGTTGATGACACCAGGAATAACATCGTCGGGATTGGATGAGAAGGTGACGTCGCCAGCGACGTGGGCAATGCCGTGCACACCTGTATATCATACTGTCAGTCTAGCTCATCCTGCTGTGGACTGCGCAAGCACAAACCTTTGACAGCTTCGTCGTAGGCGCCTGGCTTGGAGAAGTCCGAGACTACGACAAGCTCGAGGTTGCCTTTGCCATACTTGTCGTCGAAGTAATCTTGTGCCCACTTTCCCTTCTCTTGAGACCGGACTGTTCCTCTGACTTTTATGCCCTTTCCGAGTAGCTGGTCCACAACATGGCTGCCAATGTAGCCATTGGCGCCGGTCACTAGAACAAGAGATCCTTTCTCGACTGGTGGGCTCATGCTGGTGTACTGCGAAATGTAGGTCGAGTGTGGTGTAGTGAGTGTTCTAAAAAGAGATAGAGATGGTTTGAAGGGCTTTTCAGAGCGATCAAGACTTCTACCAGTTCCTGAACGAATATGATGGAATCATGGGAATCATCATTCATGACTAAGCCATTGGCATGGTACTTTACATCATGGCGCCTGTTTCGGTATGCTACGATGTGGAGCTGAAGCGCCCCTCATTGAGAGTCCACTTGAGCTGGTCATGCAATATCATGCTCGTCTTGTGCAATCGCTCTTGCTTGCTTTTGCTCGTCAGCCGACGAATACGCCTGTTGTGATACACTTGTTCCCAAAATTGATGTGGCAAGGCTTGTATACTGGTGGCGAAGCCATGTGTAGAAACTTGGTGGAGTGAAAGCACCTCATCCCTCTTTCATTGCTTATGCAACGGGAGCACTGGCTCAGGATTGATTGCATTTCAGGTAGTATGCTGCACTACGACATCGATTCTAGTCTATCCCAACCGGCCAATGTCTTGCTTCGATGCTGCGCCCCGCTTGAGGTATTATCCTGACGATTTTCCTCGTACTTCTTGTTCCACGATACACAGTCATTGATCATGATGCGTGCCTCGTTCCATTACTTCATACTTCGTGCTTCGATACAGAGACGTCCTCGATCCGACTTTCCCATCATACTCCATCCACTTCCGGCTCTTGTGATTGGACATGCCGCCGCATTCATCTGCCATATTCCCAATGGCCACCACACGTCGCACATTTCTCATCCAGGTCGCCACCTGTTACCGCCAACTCATTGATCGTCCTCCACCGGATCCAGATTTCCCCTGCTGTCTGGAAGCTCGTGGTAGTCGCCATCCCGAAAACGCCTGCTGTCGATGAGAGCATAGATCAATCCAATAACAACTTTCCTCCCTTCCTCGAGATCCTCGACCGACGTCTTGTTGGGCAACGTCATGGCAGCGACCATAGTGCGCTCTTGCCAGGGGACGTGGCTGCCGGCTTGCTGTACATGAGCGAGAGAGGCGAAGAATTGGTAGGCCGCAATGGGATGATTGGCACGGTCTGACATGCGTAATTCGGAGGTCTGGTCAAGAAGTCGGGTAATTGTCAGCAGAGTATCTTGGAGATTCGTGCTGCAAAGGTGGCCGGAGACTGAAAGCAAGAAAGTCAAGGCAATCGTGGAGAGGTATAAAAAGATAGGAAAATCACTGACCGGGACGTCACTGCGCCATCTGGTCAATGCATCATTGAAAGCTGAAGAAGATCGTAATGTGTCCGGCTGACGCATCCAGTACTCTGGCTGTCGTGATGGCATCACACGCTCTCCAGTGTCGTCTGGTTCGGTATAGGCGGGCTTGATCGCGCATCGCTCGAGCGAGTAGTAGTCACGACTGTCGAGTGCAGCGCTCAAATGCAGGACAAGATGCACAGAAAAGTGGTTGTCGAAGAGGTGCGGAGTAAGGTTCAAGACGTCTTTGTAGACATTCGGCACAGGTGATGGGTGGACTATGATGCGGATTCGTGATGGGTGCGCGGCATTGGCAGTAAGCGCTGGAGGAAGCGACTTCGCGACTGCCCAAGATGGATTGAACTTGATGATGTCGTCCACGGCCTGCATCGTGTGTCAATTGTGGCTTTTGCGGCGGGCGAAGCCAAGGTGAGAGACTGGGACTGAGATGAGATCGTGACTCACACCAAAGCCGGTCACAAGCACATTAACCTCGTCGTAGTGCGGTTCCGCTCTCAAATTTGCTTTCTTGGCGGATTTGGAGAGCTTAGGAGGACGAGGGTTGTCGATGCCTGTCTCTTGGTCGTAATCGTTCATGACTTGGAGATACGAGCTGGAAGCTCAAACTGAAGATCAAGTCTGGAGTCTGGAGTCGTCAGTGACAAGCTCTCTGTATACGAGCAAGATTGGATCAAGGCAAAGGACGAGCAAGCCGCAGAGGCAAGACAACGGCAAAGAGCTTCCAAATCCAGATCCAGCGGCAGAGGCAAAGGCAATAGTTGAAGTCCAGATTTAGTTTCGTTGCTGGCATCCAGGTCTTGTGGTGAGTGGCGTGCAAGAAATTCAAGACGAAGATGTTGAAATAAATGCAAAAGATCGTGACCTGAAGGGATCATAGAATGACTCGAGCCCATGTATAGCTTGGACCGAGCCATTGGCCTTTTAGCAGTGTGCTCGAAAGGCGCGTATGATTTCGGATCCAGCTCCTGGGGCTGTGATTCGATAGAATTACGTGTACTCTGGGGTTAGGAAATAACTCCACGTACCAAGATCAAGATCCGGCATGGTTTCCGGTTACCACGTTCGCGGTAAGCCATAGTTAAAACCGGAGCAAGAGCCAGAGTAAGAGCAGGAGCTCTAGAGCTGATGAGGTGTGTTGATGATGCTATGTCTGAACCTTAACCTCTGCGGCTTTGCGAAGTCGATTCATGACAGCAGCAGAGACATCACCAAGGCTGTCGTCCACGCCTTCGACGAGGATCACGTCAACATTTAATTTGTCTAGACTTCGCAGGGCCGCAAACAGTCCTTTGGCGATAATTCCGGCTTGTGTGCCGAGTTCGATCTCGAAGAGCGAGATACTCAGTGTCGTTTTCGCAATCTCAAATCTTTTGATCTTTTGAATTTCATCAACAACTTCACGGTTTCCGTTGCAAGTTTGAGCTTGAGACGCTCCATTCACCATGGCATGCTCGGTCTTGCCAAGCCCCAATGAGGGTGTCCAGTGAGCTGTACGGATCACACCGATGGTTTTCCTCTTCTGCACGATCTGTACCATCTCCTCCTCCGAGGGCATCTTTCTGGTATGTTCAAACAAGATCACCGACGCTTTCGGAGAATAGTGCTTGTACTTCATGCCTGGAGCACGAGGCGCGCTGTTCAGCTCTGAGTTGTCTCTGTAGCCTACAGCAACGTCTTCCCAACCTGGACAAGAACGAAGCTGCTCGATACTGATGCCACCAGGACGAAGAATTAGTGGTGGACTTGTTAGACCATCAACAACCGTACTCTCCACACCGACATCGCATGGACCTCCATCGATGATCATACTGATGCGTCCATTGAGGTCATTCTCCACGTGTTCAGCTTCCGTGGGAGACGGCTTCGTGGAGGCATTAGCGGACGGTGCAGCAAGAGGTACGTCGGCGAGCTTAAGCAATGCCAGTGCGTGAGGATTCCTAGGCATACGGACTCCGAATGTAGAGAGTCCTGCTGTGACTTCTGGCGCCAGTCTCGAGTCTGTGGGATTGGGGACAATTAGTGTTAAAGGACCAGGCCAGAATCGAGCAATAAGCTGCGTGTAAATCTCAGGTATTGGGTCGTCTGCACTGGTCTCATTATGTTCTGGTTCCGTTGGGCGTAGAAGGTTTCGCAGTTGCCTCAAGCTCCATACGTGGACGATGAGTGGATTATCACTTGGTCGCTGTTTGGCCTTGTAGATGCCTTGGACTGCAGGACTTCGAGTGGCGTCTGCACCTAGGCCGTATACAGTTTCCGTGGGGAAAGCGACCGGGATGTCAGACTCGCGGAGTCCTTGTGCAGCTTGACGTATACTAGCAGCATCACGAGAGGTATTGTCCTCGTCCAACGTCCATGTGTCGATCCAAGATGGCTGTGAAAGCAGAGTTTCACTTATGCCAATCGAGGCAAGGTCAACCTTTAGGATTTCCGTCTTCATCGTGTACAGTCTCGGTAGCGTTTTGGCATGGAATGACTCTGCATGCGAATCGTGCAAATCGCTGCGCTTCAAGCCTGACCACGACAATCGCAATTCGCGTGTGGCGGGGATCAGTCCGAGTACGCCATGCTGGGGTGACGCCAAATCTGCTGCTCTTTTTTTCTCACTCTCGTTCACTTGAAACAGGTCCGGAGTGAACTCGAGAGCTTGTATGTCATGCAAAGCAAGACGTTCAATAGCAGTTAGAAGTCAAGGTCGATGCTTGTTGCAACAAAAATGGGCTTAACTTTTCGCATGTGGGTTGAGCTCACTCTCGTCGACTTCCATTCTCAGTCATTCTATCACACGATCACGACAACATCCTCGGAGGTCGGTCCCTTTCACGACTCTAGAATAACTAAACACGTCTATTTGTCACGGTTTCCAATCACCGTGCCGACTGTACACGCACAGAGTGTTTCCCCTTGAGAGTATACCTCACCACTGCTCCCCAATCATCAGGATCGTGACATGTCTTTCCCAAACATCCAATTCGTCTACCTGAGATTGAATTAGCTATTATGGCATGATCCGATGCAGACATTACGATGGACTGCAAGCTTACCAGTATATTGGCAGCAGGTTTTTATTCCTCCAGCTCAACGTCTTGGTGAGGTAGACTCCAGTTCCATGCTAACCATGCGAGTCTTCCTTGAAGGTTGCCCGAACCATTGCCACCCTGTACAGTGCCACGGAGCCCAAGTAAGCCATGGTATGTGGAAGAGGAGGGGGAGAGTGCGACGTGGTAGCCTGACCAGCCGGAGCTGAGGATGAGGATGCGTTCGCGGTCTGTTGCGGGTGAGTGTTGGGGTTGGTGGTGTAGGGCCCGGGCACGGGGGCTGGAAGTGAGAAAGAAGTGGTGGAGGAGTGAGGGAAGCGAGACTTGTCAATGCATACCTCCACGATCAGCATCTAGTGCCGCTAAAGAGATGGGACGCCTCTGCCGTGGCGTGATTACTACTACATCGTTTCGCCATACACGTGATGTCTCTAGAGTACTTTTGACCATGAACTTGTCTCGCGCTAATCTGTGGGCTGAAGGTTTGGGATCGTGGGATATAAAGTCAAAGTCTATTGGCGACTGTCCCCGTTGCACCTGGACTGCATACGACGGGTGAGTAAAGGACCATTTCTGCGAATCTGAGCTACATGGCCTCAGCAGAACAGCAATAGGACCACATTATTCCGAGTAGAAATTGCCGGCATCTTCGGCATGATGGCTGTGTAGTACTCGGGCGCGGATCCGTCGACCTCTTGGCGAATCAGACCCTCAGGAACATGATGAGTGGGTGAGTATACATTGATTTCAGACTAGACTACTGCTACTGCTATCTGCTTTCCTGCTATACAACATGTCCTGCCAGTGCGGTCAACAAAGACTACCGACCTCGACCATCCCCTCAAATGTAATTATCCACCCTCTCTGCCCCGAAATGAACGACAAAAATGAGTGACATTAAAAATATTAAACCAACGCCGAGAAACAGTCTTGATACACACCATCAATCCAAGTATCGTCAGAAGTGTCGTTCCTAATAGTGTACATGTGTGAAGAACCTCGTAGCCCTTGGCTCTACCAGTCGTTTCAAGAAGTTGTTATGTCGAGGAGAAGAGAGTCTGTGTCGAGGAGAAGAGAGTCTATGTCGGGGAGAAGAGAGTCTGTGTCGAGGAGAAGAGAGTCTATGTCGAGGAGAAGAGAGTCTGTGTCGAGGAGAAGAGAGCCATCAAGGGCTTTCAGCAAAGAGCACCTGGTCGTCAAACAGATGGAACGACTTATTGGGTTCCATGTCGAGGAACTCCGGGTCCCAAGATGGGTCACTCATGCCATTTTGCAGCATCTGTGCGTCAAACAGTGACATGGTGCCTGCTTCGGACTGGTTGAGAAAGCTGATTGACTGACCGAGCTCGCTGCTGTTGAAGTTGCTGCCAAAGTCAATGTCGTCGAGACCGAGGCCAGATGGTGGCGAGTGGCTCAGATCGGGGATGTCTTCGCTGACCTGGCTTTCGGCCTTGGTGAAGAGGACAACATCTGAAATGGGCGCGCCAATGACGGAATCGTGCTTTCCTGCTTGGACAATCGTTTTCGGGGAGGATGCGGTTTCGGAGATGGATGCGTGACGAGTAGAGGAGGGCTTGTCACCAGTGCTGAATGGCGACGTGGGTGGAGAAGTGGAGAAGACTGATGGCGAGAAAGATGTGAGTGGTTGAAGTGATTGTTGCTGGAAAAGAGCGGATTGGTCGCCGAAGATGACATTCTGTTCATGCTGCAGCGGGGACATGTCGAGGTTGTCGTACACCATAGGTGACTGTTGCGTCGAAGGGCAGCTTTCGTCCTCGGAGTCGCCAGATTCTGGAGTGGAGTCTTTCTCGCCATTGCGAGCGCGAGTGCGCATGGCCTTGTCAGCACGCTCTTCGCTGTTGAGTCTCTCCTTTCTCGGCCTGCCGCGCTTGACAGACTTCTTGACGATACCAGGCAGCCCACCATCGCAGATGCCGCGTTGACGATGTCTTGTCAGTGCGTCGTGGCGTGCGAAAGTGTTGCCGCATCGGCAGGGGTAAGGCTTCACGCCAGAATGAATCTTTGCATGGCGTTTGAGATCATGCTGTCTGACGAAGCACTTATTGCAGTGGAAGCACTTGTATTGACGGTCGCCCAGATGCGTCTGAACATGCGAACGGATGTTCTCCTTGCGGCCAAAGAGCTTCTCACAACCAGGGTAGAGACACTTCCACTTTCCCTCGCGCGAACTGTCGGGCTCCTCGATGTATGCTTGGACTTCCTCAAAAGACACACCTGTGTCCTCGTGAATTGCCTCGTCATTGTCAAGTGAGTTCGTGCGGGACGAGCTGTGCGCACGGGCATCCCAGGGAGCAAAATTTGACGGATCATTGTTGAAGAGCGGGAAGCCGTGAGTCAAATCCATGACAGGTGCCATAGTCATGGGCATTATCATCGGCCTGTGAATAGGAGAGTAGTCCATCTTGTTAGGAGACGCACAAGACATTGAAGGTGATGGTATCGGAGAGCATTCGACTAGCTCATTGAAGAGATCGAAAGGCGTGGCATCCACAGGGCTTGCGAACTGGAGAGTGGGCATGCTATGAAGAGGTGGTCCAGGGATAAAAGCAGCATCGAAGGTCCTCCCGCCTGGCATCGGCATAGTGTTTGGTGGCGAGGGTAGGAAAGCTGCAGTAGGCTCCGTCTTGATGATTGCGTCACTCGCGGCTGAAAGGCTGCCCACTTCCGCAGGAGACTTGGGCTCTGTGACAATAATCTGTAGACCTGAAGAAGCTTGCTGGGCATTTGATTCTCGTCTTGCATCCATCATCTGCTTGGGAAGTTCGAGTGGTGCCCGGATTGGGCTGAAGTCAATGACACGACGGAAAGGACTCTCCTCTGGTGTACGAGGGAAGAAATCTGCTTGTATGTTAGGATATGCTCTGAGGCAGTCTGAAGGTGCACACATACTTGTGGATTGCATGGGAGGAGTGAGAGGTCCTCGCTGTGGGGAGCTGATTGTCATTGGGTTCAGGTAGCCGAAGCCCGGCATACCCACAGCGTTGCTCTCTGGCATCATGCCAGATATGCCAAGACCTGGGAAAACTGGTGCAGGTTGTGCCATATGTTGTGGTGACATCTGGTTACCTTGGAAGGCGGAGTCCAGCTGTGCATCCAGTTGACGGTGCTGAAATGTACGATATTGCTCTGCAGTGAAGCCCACTGAGAGACTTGGTTGTGCCTGGCCCGGTAAAGCGGGGCGTTGCTGTTGCGCTACTTGCAGATAATGCTGTTGAAGTTGTCCTGGGTTAGTAATGTTTGCCATTGAATCATTCTGGGCGCCAATGTCCAGTGGTACAAATGAAGTACCCTGTCTCATTGGGCTCGAAAGTTGTTGTGGCATTTGCGAGTCCTCAAACATGGCGAGTCGTGGTCCTGGTTGTCGTTGTTGTCGTTGTTGGTGTTGGGCCATTGTTGAGGGTTGCTGGGACAGCATTGTGTAGGAGTGCAAGTCGAGTTCGGAAAGTGTTGGTCGAAGATAGTCGTTGTCTTTTGTATCTTATTGGTCCGCAACTGTAAAGAGGATCGTGTTAGTTTTGTTATCAGATATGCTTGTATATAACTACGACGACTCACCTCACGCAGCGCTAGCTGGTGCCACCGGGCAGGAGCTGTGCTTTTCTTTTGGATGCGCTCCTCAGTCGAGGGAGTCGCGTTTCAGGTGTGAAGTGTGTGGTAGAAAGAGGTCTCTTTGGGCCTCTTTGTTGTTTTCGAAGAGTAGTGTCTTACGAGAAAGAGAGTGTGTGCAGATATGCAGATGTAGAGAAGGTAGGGTATGTGACGAGAAGAAAGAGAGTATGGCGAGGATGCAGAGGAGAGGGAAAGAAAGGCAGCAGAGAGCAGAGAGCAAAGACTAGGCAAGAAAGTCCGGTACAGTCACACCTGGTTGCCAGAAAATGATGTCGGGACAACAAACGGTGGTTGCTATGCTGGACTCGAGGATCGGTGTCCGTGGAGACTGTATCCTGCGATCTGTATCTTTGAACTGTGGAAAGAGAATCCGGTAAGTATCTGTAGATTTCGCCATATATGCCTTCGGACATGTCATAGAGTTGGCATGCGAAGGCTGTTGTTAGTGGATGTGCAGTCGATGCTGATGCTGCTGCCGCTGCCGCTGCAGCAGCATGCTCTGGCAGGGTAAGCTCCAGCCGATCGTGGCATCTACTCGTCAGTCCTTTTCCCTCCCACCTTGCACAACAGCCGCGAGTCGGCGACCTCTAATCAGCTACCAGTCTTCCAAAGACTATACGCCTTTGCTGGTGTCCAATGCTCGTCACTTGTATGACTTTTCCGACAGATCCAGGTCTGGTCCTCCCATCGGACTTTGTCGTTCCGTGTATACTCCTTGCTAGTACTACTCCATGCCTTGATTGAGCTATCATGGCCTTGCTGCGCTTCCATTTCCGGTTCATGATTTGAATCCTCTTCGACTGTGTCGTCCGCTGTACTGACCCCGATATCTTCGCCATGAGCTGCCGTCCCTGCGCTTTTCTTCGCCTTCACCTTTTTAGGCTTCTTAGCACTTACGGCATCATGCTTGTTTTTCCACTACGACATCGTCAAGCCGAATAACGGGAAGAGTACTATCATCTTGAGCACTCACCATTCCTCCGTACCGGTAATGTTCATGCTCAGTTTCATGGTCTCCATCAATCACGCCCCCCGAAACCTTCTTCCAACATGATCCAGGACAAACAAAGTGCCACGTCCCTGTGTCATCAATTTGGCATCGAACCAGTACATCCCGTGGTTTCGAGCATAGTGTGCACGGTTTGCGATAGTCTCGCTCTGTAGTCTCTGCCTTTGCCATGATCCTGCGAGATGTGTTGCCTTTGGACTGTGATGGACCTTCATTGGGCGGGGACGATTACATCATCGCCACTTTCTGAAGATCTCCAGTAGAGTGATTCCTGCTCAAGTGACACATCAACAACAACCCAATATACCTTCAATGTAAGTCCTCCACAATGGCATCCATCATCACCCGCCGGACTGCTCTCAGCTGTGCCCGATCTTTCTCCGCCTTCACTATCGCCCCACGTCTCATTTCTGCACATCGACTCACTTCCAATCTCAACAGAACCTCAAACAACACAACCAAACCACTCCACACAACCGCCAAGATGCCTGAAGGATTCTCAAACACCAATGTTCAGAACCCTGACCCGTACAAGGAGAAGAACAAGGAGGAGCCGGCATTGAAGGAGAAGGTCGAGGACCTCGTCTCGTTCATCGAGCGATGCAAGTTCTGCATGATGTCCACCCGGACAAAGGATGGCTTGATCGCCAGCAGATGCATGGCCTTGGCCGGAAAGGTCAGTGATATCGCCATTACACACATAACAAAGCACCATCAGCTAACCTAATCGCAGGAGGGCAACGGCATCGACCTCATCTTCCACGCCAACACCGAGTCCGGCAAGACCGACGACCTCCAATCCGACCCCGACATCAACCTCGGCTTCCTCAACAACTCCGGCGAATGGGCCTCCATCTCTGGCAAGGCCGAGATTGTGACAGACCGTGGCCTCGTCCACAAGTACTATTCGCCCGCGCTCAAGGCATGGATCGGTGACCTCGGCGACGGAAAGCACGACGGTGGCCCAGACGACCCAAGAGTGTGCGTCATCAAGGTCAATGCCATCACGGCGCAATATGCGACTAGCAAGAAGACTGCTATTGGTGGATTCGTGGAGTTTGCCAAGGGTGTCACTACTGGTGAGGCGCCCAGTGTGAACAAGTTGAGATACCTTGATGAGAAGGAATTGAACCAGTGGAGGTCGAACTCGCAGACGAAGAGCGAGCTATGAAGCGACAATCTCACGTCAAGTATGTTAAAATGAGAGCGTGATGAGATAATGCAAATGCCAGAGCGAAATATTAGCAGCAAACATGCTAGTATCTATCATGATTCTCGTCGATTCGTGGCTATCGTAAATTCGTTCATTCTCTATGCCTGTGTGATCGATGTCGTCGATCACCGACTGGACTTCGACTTCGACTCCGACTCTTATGCTTTCGTCGACGCCGCTCGCCATGCTTGCTTTCGTCCATGTCTCGACCGCTATGTCGATGTCTTCCATCCCCGCGCTCAACCCCATAATCCCGCACCAACCCAACCTCCCTCTCCCTCTCCCTCTTCCACCTCTCCCTCTCCCTCTCCACCTCCTTCAGCTTCCGCTGCGCCACCACCATGACAGCCATGGGATCCGCCGCACTAACCCTCGCGGCATCCCTGCCCTTCCTCCCAGCATCTTCCCGGCCGAATGCGTTCTTGCCTACCTCTTCTGTATCTCGTGTCCCTCCGCTCGCACCAGTATACCAAGGCCGCGATGACGGATGCCCGCGATTAGGACCCGCTTCGGAGAAACGCAGCGATCCGGCTTCGCGCTCTTCCTGTTGGCGCTGGCGGAGTGTTTGTTCGGGGTCTTTGTGTTGTGGTCTGCTGGACGAAGACGATGGACGAGGCGCAGGAGGTTCAGGTGCAAAGAGCTGGATATGTCCGCCTGCGTCCGTGAGTGGCAGGGAAGCCTCATCCTTGATGGACTTTCCAGCCCTACGCCTGCTGGTCGCCCTCTCCGTCCCACTCCCACCACCCAGGTCCTCCCTCGCAAGCCTAATATCCCTCTCTGTATCATCTTCGCCCTCCCTCCTCCGCATCCGCCGCTTCTCCGCCCTCATCTCACGCCCAGCACTATCTCCACCCTTTCCACCCTGTTCGCCCCTCTGTATCCTGCCCGCCTTTCCATCATCCTGATGCACCACATCCTCATCCAGCTCAGGCGGTCTCGCAGGTGGTGAAAGTCCTCGGAGTAGCGCCAATCGCACATCTGCTTGCCAGGCCAGTTCGCGCTCATTCTGGGATTCTTCACGAGTGGCTGCGGCGGCTTCATCGGAGCGGACTTTGGCGATGGAGGCGGGGTTGTAGACGTTCCATGATTTCTTGGAGAGGAGATGGAGGGGCATCGTGGGCGGTGATGCGGGGAATTCGTGTGGTGTTGTGACGTGGGCAAGGGCGGAGGATGTCTAATTCCTGGGTGGACGTGGAAGGTGCTTGTAGCTGTTCAACACGACTCGGGCGCGCTTACTCAAGTCGGTACAGGGTTAGCCACGCCGCACATGATCTCACAGACTACTAAGAGACACAAGAAGCAATAGCGGCGTATACTGCTTCCGTAGACGACGTTAAAGTACTGGTGTGAGGGGAGTAGTGCCTCGGGAATGCTTTGACCGAAGCGAACCAACCAGATTTGGCGCTGGACTCCACCTGAAACTCGAGTCCAACTTCACTTCAAGCATTTGGGGAGACTGCATCTGGTAGACCTTTGCTCTATCACCTTTTCTATCACTTTTGCTCTATCTAGCACTATGTAGACTATACGGCCATACAAGGCATTGCGCGATCAGTGGTGTGCCATAGTTTGGGGTATGTAGACCATCAGGACCTACAGCTTACGCCAGCTTGAAATCAATAGTTGATGTACTATAATGCCGCATTCATTTCGGCTGAAATTGCTCGAGTACAATGATTTACATTTCCATCACGATCATGCTAATACTGCCTCGACCGCTGCACCTTCTCCGTCCCCAGCGCATCAACATCCTCCTTCTTATAATAATGCGGCGCCGCCTCCAACAGCCACTCCGGCTTCAGCGGCATGCAACTCCTCATATACTCCTTACTCGTCAGCACCAACTCATAGAATATGACCCACTTCGGCCGCTCCTCCAGCAGCACGCCACTTGGATGCAGATAGACCGTGAGCCCGTTCTTGACTGTCCTGTAACTATCTCCACCTTTCTGTAGACGCGCTGCATTGGGGAAGAAGCCCGCCGTCAGCGCTTTGCTGATGAGTGGCAGCTCGGACGACCCAGCTGTTGAGACGGTGACCTCGACACGATCGCACAGCTTGACGAGCTGATCGCGCACATCTCGAGCTCTTGTCAAAGATCGCTGTTGCAAGAAGTTCTCCTTGGCCCACACGAAGCTGAAGTCGCTGTCGCACCACTGATTCCATATATTGAGGTACGTAGCATGATCACCACCGTCTTTGACAGTAAATCGGGCTCTTGCACTATCGGCATGTATCTTCTTGTCTTTCGGTCTGAAGAATAGTGCAGCTGCCTCGCCGAGCATGGCGATGATGCTGAGGACCTCTTCGACGCAGCCTAGCTTATCGGCAGCCAGCACGGCTTTGGCGAGCATGGGATCTGTCGGGAACTCCGCCATTTGTCGACCGACCTTTGTAAGATCGCCACGATCGTTGAGGGCGCCGAGGGCGTAGAGCTGCTCTAGCGCTCGAATGAGTGTGTCGGGTGGTGGAGCGTCCATAAAGTCAAAATTGATGAGATCGTTGACGCCGAGAGATTTGAGGAGGAGGACAACGCTGTTTAGATTCGTCCGTTGAATCTCAGGTGTCGTGTTCTCTTCGAGCTCGTTCCAATACGCCCATTTGGTGTACAGCCGGAAGCATTTGCCTGGGCCGACACGCCCGCCACGTCCTGCTCGCTGATTGGCAGAAGCGCGTGAGCAAGGCGTCACCACAAGAGACTCCATGCCGGTACGCGGATTGTACACGTTTTCCTTGACGAAGCCTGGATCAATAACATAGACGATACCGTCGATGGTCAGGGAGGTTTCGGCAATGTTCGTCGCGAGAACGACTTTTCGTGCTTTCGGCGGCGTAGGCTCGAAGATCTTGGCTTGTAAGTCTGTTGGAAGATTGGCGTAGATGGGACAAATTAGTAGTTCGGGAGCAGAGGAACCAAGCTTGCGTGCAGTTTCCTGCAAAGATTGCTCAGCCGCTTCGATTTCATCTTGACCTGTCAAGAAGACAAGAATGTCACCCTTGGGCTGTGAGAGGTGTATTTGGAAAACTGTCGTCACCGCGGCCGCGAGATAGTTGGCCTCTGGTTGGCTCGTGTAGTGGATGTCGACTGGGAAACGACGACCCGGGATGTTGAAAATAGGCGCATCATCGAAATACTTTGAAAACTTCTGAGCATCCATCGTGGCAGAGGAGATCAGAAGCTTGAGATCAGGTCGTGCCCTTGCAATGTCTTTGACGAGACCAAAGAGCACATCTGTATGGAGTGTCCGCTCGTGAGCCTCATCTATCATGATGGCAGCATAAGTTTCCAGCATGGGATCTGTGAGGAACTCTCGCAGAAGCATGCCGTCCGTCATGTACTTCAGTACCGTCTTATCACTAGTCTGGTCCTCGAATCGTATCGAGTAACCAACCTCATTTCCCAATTTCACTCCCATCTCTTCCGCCACACGAGCAGCAACACTCATAGCTGCAACGCGACGAGGTTGCGTACAACCAACCTTTTGCCCTCCTTTTGTGTAGCCAGCTTCATGTAGGTATTGAGGTAACTGGGTTGTCTTGCCACTCCCGGTTTCTCCAACAATGATTAGTACCTGATACTCTGCAACAGCTGCCAATATTTGCTCTCTATATGTGAACATAGGCAGACCCTTCCTCGTCTCTTCAATCTGCGCAGCTTTCGTCTCTGCAACTGATATCCTCTGTGCCAATGAACGCTGTTCTGCTGTCATATGCTTCGTCGTACCATCAAGCGGCTGATCCATCACAAACTTGAGCTGTTGCGATTGATCAAATACATATTCGTAGTCCCCTTCGTCAATCCTATCACCTCGTGATATTTGTGCTTTCGCCTTTTGCGTCTGCTCTCTTTCCCACTCATCATGCTCCGTAACGTACTTCTCTCGTCCATATTCATCACGATCCACATAGCGCTCTTTCAAGGCCCTCTCTTTTCGATTCCGATCAATCTTGCCCTTTTCTGTAATGTAGTCTTCTGGCAGCGCATAGCCGTCGAGGTGATCGTCGATGCGTAACCTTTCTTCTGCCAGTCTTAGGATTTCCCTGTTCTCCGCAAACTGCTTCAGCTCTTCTTCAGTAAGATCAGGATTATTCCTTTGCTCTTCCCTTTCCTCCGCGATCTGCTTCCGGAGAAGGGCCAGTTGCTCCGCTTCACGTTTTGCTAGGTATTGCTGTCTCGAAATCTCTCGTAGATCGCCAACATTCACAGATGCGTCAACAGTCCTACCAGTCTTCTCCTTCTCCTGCTTCTTCGTCTTGCCATCGTCTCTTTCTCGTAACCTCTTCTCAAAGTCTGCCTTCTCCGCGCGATCTCGTTCCTTAGCCTGTTCGGCTGTTTCGGGCACCTTTTCAGCTTCAGGTGTTGGTGATCTTCCACCGTCTGTTCTCGCTCGCTTAGGTGATGGTTCCGCAAACATCTCTTCTTCGTCTTCCTCAGCCTCGGACACCTCTTGATCTGCCCAGCGGTCCTCGAACGTATCCTCGTTGTGTCTTCTGACTTTCTTTGACCTTCTACCACTTTCGCGATCATGCTTGTCGTCCTTGCTCGTTGCACTCAAGTCTCGTTTCCGTCGATCTTCGCCATGACGGTCCTCCTTTATTCTTCGGCTGGATCGCTCTGTCTTCGATGACTCCTTTACTTGCTGGGGCGCCAGATCATCGGCCTCATCTTCCATCTCCAGGAGCGCGTACTTTTTCTTGCTCGACTTAGTAGCTGTCTCGCTCTTGGGGCCACCATTTGTAGCAGCAGAGCTCGAAGGCTTCGAAAGTTTGCTGTAAAGACCACTACTGAGCGCTTGGATGTCGCTGGGCGTGCCATCGAGGAAGTCGGAGAGCTTCTGCTGGAGCTGCTCAGAGGACTTGGCTGATTTTGCCGTAGCTAGGACGAAATCTATTGTTGTAGGATCCGAGGCTCCAGCATATTTGATGAGATTATCATCCACCCAGGTCCGGAGATCCATAGTGGTGAGGTTGAAGCACGCGCGACGTTCGCCGAGAACGTAGCAATCGAAGCGTTTCAAGATGGTTTTCAATATGCCAAGACCTGTCTGACTCGTGGGAAATCCGGGGTAGATCATGAGTCCCCTCTCGTGATCAGGACCAGACGACATAGTCGACCAAATCCCATATCGTCTGGAAAGTGTGGCAGATACAATGACATGGCACTATATCAGCGATCTGGACGCATTCGAGATATATCACAAGGTCCGTGAAGCGGACTCATCGACATCTTCGTCGTCACAGCTCGGCCACGCTTTCCTCCTAGCTTTCCAACAAGCCTGCAGTGGCTCAGTGGGTACGAGCATCGCCAATGTCATTGTCTATCCGCTAGATCTCGTCGTTACTCGCCTCAAGGTTCAGCAACGGTCAGCACGCCAGCCTAGTCCCGAGTCTCTCAAAGACAGCCAGCATGAAGAGGAGAACACACAGTATACCAGCATTCCCGATGCCTTTCGAAAGATATATCACAATGAAGGTCTCTCCGCGCTTTACACGGGCATTCTCGAGGATACCTTGAAGTCTATACTCGACTCTTTCTTCCTCTTCCTCTTCTTCAATCTGCTTCATCGCTTACGACGGCGGCTTCCTCCCTCTAAAGTCAACAATAGACCTCGTCTAAGTGCTACACTGCAAGTCCTCGACTCCCTCAGTATTGGTGTCCTTGCAGGTGCTGCAACCAAGGCGCTCACTACACCCATCCAGAACATCGTTACTCGAAAACAAATAGCCTCGACACGAAAGGCAGGTATTGGACAGTCAGACGAGCTGCGGAACGATGTGAGCGTCAAAGACATGATACAGAAGATTTACAAGACGAAAGGGCTCTTGGGTTTCTACTCGGGTTATGCATATACTCTACTATTGACGACTAACCCGTCATTGACATTCTTCCTGGATGCGTCTCTACGTCGCCTACTGGGGACAAGAATTGACAAGACCCCATCGCCGACTCTTACCTTCCTGATTGCGGCCACGGCCAAAGCAGGGGCGAGTGCCGTTACATATCCCTTGAGTATGGCCAAGGCGAGGGCGCAGGCTCTGGCCGCAACCGCGTCAAATGATACTGCTGATGAGCATGCTCAGAAGAAAGAGAAAGAGGCAACTGAATTTCCTACCACGAACGTTTCACCTCAGGAAGAGACGCAGAAAAGGGTGAATGTTTTCCACGCGCTGGCACAGATTGCACAATTTGAAGGCCCAGGTGCGTTGTACTCTGGTGTCAGCGGCGAAGTTCTGAAGGGGTTTTTCGCACATGGCTTGACCATGTTGTTGAAAGAGCGTCTCTTTGCTCAGGTGTTGCGTCTGTGGTATGCTACAGCAACCATGTTGAGGCAACGACGTTTTCCTAGAAAGACGTGAGGACTCGATGTAATCGTTGGGTCGGAAAAAGACGTACTTCCGTCAGATTCTACGGGGCTCAGCAAGGGGATGCTGTCACAGATCCATAAGCCCTAAAATATGCCTGAGAGTGTGCCTTATGGAGTCCGCTCGAACTTTTGATCTTGTACAGTACCATCATGGCCACCTACCCATTACCAGCGCCCCTACTGCTGCTGTCGCCACTAGGACCGGGTCAGGATCCCTCCATAAGGAGAGAGATGTGTGGACCTGGGGTATGCTAGCACTCACTAGGAGATCAAGCAAGACCGCGCTGTATACGAGGACGACGATGGCGTCGCCACACCAGAAGCTATGGCGGCTTTTAGCGATCTTGTACCACGACTTACACTCGTAGCATCCTCGATTGCTGGTCTGCTGGCTTCAATTGGACTTCTAAGCGGCCGGAACGACTGGCTCGATTGGACCTGCTGGATATTAGTCGCAACCTGAGTTGTTGTGCTCATACAAATTGCCGCTCTCAATGGGCTGAAGTCACCAGTTTTACGCTCCAATGTTGGCTTACCGCAGGCGGTTCAAGCGGCTGTAAGCACAGCGTACTCTTTGTACAATGGTTATGACGATCTCAAGGGGAATGCTGCTGTTGTTGTGGTGGCTTAGGCGTTCTTTGTGTTCCGGACACGGCTGTCAGCTGTTTCTATCTCCAGACGGCCAGACGTCGAGCGAGATGGTCAAATGGTCGACGGCATGTTCACGGCTGGATTTTCATCTCTCACACGAGTCTTGGATTAACAAGCACTCCGTGGCTTACGTCGCGCAGATTCCGTGGCTCGAAGATGCTTCCGTCAAGCAAAATATCCTGTACGGACTACCATTCGATCAAATCGATACAGTCAGTAACGTAATTGGTGCAGCAGCTCTGGTAAAGGATCTCGAAATCCTGACGGGCACGACACCGAGCTTGGTAGTTCAGGAGTCAACCTCTCTGGCGGCCTGAAATGGAGGGTTTCTTTCGATCGTGCATTGTACTCACGTGCGGGAAGCCTCGTTTTGGACGACATCTGTGCGGTCGATGCCCCCGTAGGACGCCATATCTTCGAGAGAGGACTCTGTGGAAAGCTTGCGGCAGGACGCACATGCATACTTGTCACGCATTACTTAGGTCTAGTGCTCCAATGCTGCCGCTTATGTGGTCGAAATCGATCGCAAGGGAAAGCTAGAGGTGTTCAAGTTCTGGGTCCACGGCTCCTAAACCTGAAGTAGACCTCTTGGCCGCTGAAAAGGACGATCTACCTCCAAAGAGAGAAGAAGAACGAGTTGACGCCAAAGCACAGAGAAGAAGGTCGAGTATCCTTTGTAGTCTATGTCGCTTACCTCGAAGCATCAGGCGGCTATATTGCCTGGACTTTCTTGCTTCTTAGCTTTGCAATCCATTGCGCAACAACGTCGCTGCGCTCTTGGTGGGTGTCGTAGTGGTCTGATGAGGCGGATCAAGCTGACAACAAAATGAAGGAACTCGATCTATCGACGAAGGGTCCTCACGACACAGTCTTCTACCTGCTGATCTATCTCAGCATACCGCTGATAACGATCGTCTTCACAGCACTAAAGCGTGAGAGAGATGATATGGTAGTCCATCGGGCCATCAGCATGTTCGAGAGAGCAGAGATATCCTAGGTTCGGTCCAAGCATGAATATGATGCGGATGATCTGGGACTAGGCAAGGCAGTCCCGATGATCTTCTATGCTGCAATCAGACACGAGTGAGCGTGTCCGCCTACTGAATACATGGGAGACGACCAGAGAGAAACACTTGCAGCCACATCACGAACGAGGTGAAGAGTGCCCAATGAGCAGAGATTCGTGCGTGGTTTGTCCTTGGCAGGAAGATTGGGGCCGTCATACTGACGCAGGCCGCTGTGTCGGGCGTGTAATGTCGAGCCCATTGTCGAGGTCGGCAGTTCTGGACATGTAGCTTATTCACGACACTGCGCCGAGGAAGTCTGTCCAGTATACGGCATTGTGCAGGTATAAGGGAGGTGAGGGAGCTACTCGTACGATTGGATCAACACGTCTAGAGGCGGCAGAGTCGAAGTCGAAAGTCAAAAGAGGTAGTAGATTTTCTAATGCTGAGGATATAATACTATTAGTAATGTTAAAGAGACACTATATAAGATATGGTAGAAAAGATGACAACGACCGCCCAAGAGGGATATCTAGCAGAACCAAAGATTGGGCAAGTTGCAATCCGAGATCACGTCCAACAACACCGCTTCTCAGATCCAAATCACCCACAACTCTTTCCATCCAATGGCCATGCCACACCTCACCTCTTCCAATCCTTCCTGTTTCCTTCCATCTACTGCTTGAAAGCCTTCGTCGGGATCCTGATGGTGATGTTGATCGCATCCTTTGT
>Ga0268250_10000057_pt1 | contig 53650 bp, 53 predicted proteins | sample AgamicAsSfe_FD_200448 | JGI IMG/M metagenome (GOLD analysis project Ga0268250, IMG submission 200448) | Agave microbial communities from Guanajuato, Mexico - As.Sf.e (v2) (version 2) | ecosystem: Host-associated > Plants > Phyllosphere > Phylloplane/Leaf | place: Guanajuato, Mexico | collected...
GATAAGACATACTCCCGCAGCGGCCAGCACGGAGAATATGCCTATCATGATGCCCTTGGCCGTCGAGCCGAGGTTGTTGTTGTATCTCGATAACCGCACATCATCGAGGTGTGATGCCTGGTGGAACCCGGTGAAGACGGTAGGGTGCGCGGCGGGCGCATTGTGGCTGGAGTAATAGGACCTCGAGAGCGTGGTTGGCGGCGAGCCCGGTTGAAGCGGTTCTTGGGGCAGCATTGTGAAGTGCTGTGTAAAGGCAGCCGTCACTGGGAGGCAGTGGGACGTTTGCGACTTGGCGGATGAGGTTGCGATGGGCGCGGCCGCGCTCGTGCCGGGATGAAGTCGCCCGGTGGAGTCGTTAGGTAGACCAGTGGGGGCCGGTTACCACTCGATGAAGCGTCGCGGCCGAGGGCAGTGCTAGCGACACAACAGCGACGCGATGGGGCGTGGTGAAAGTGCGAATGGCCGTCGGTAACAGCGCGATGTCGCTGGAGAGGGTGAAGGAAAGGCGTCGAAGTGTGTGTGTGATGATGTATTGGCGTGAGGGTGAGATCGGCGTGAGACGTCAAGTGCCTGACGCAGCTTGGCTTGGGATCGCGCGGCTGCTTTGCCACCTCCGCTGCACACGACCCTCTGGGATGCCCGTCCTGGATTCTGCCGATCTATCCGTTACAGCTTGGCTACGAAACACGACACTTTCCAAAATCAACCTGTTTCCCAAGTCTCTGCCGCGTCTCCTTAGTATCAGGTACTGCGCTGCTGCTAGCAGTAGCCGTCTCGAGCCGGCACTCTCAACCATCGACACCCTCGCGCGACAGTCCAGACCGCGACACCAACAGGCACTTGCATGGCCACGACAGCACGCGTATGCACATTACTTCTAGAGCCCGCTGCAGCTACAGCTCGTCTTTTACGACAACACAGCAGCATACTCCACACCGAGCCCACGGTATTTCAAATTCGACTTGCTCGTCACAAGCAAATATATCGCTAGTCCAGACATGCTACAAGAGGCATGGCCCAAATTTAGCCCTTAACCGCGATTGCTTTTGTTCCAGGGCGGGGAAACCTGGCTTCGCTCCCTGAGGCATTGCCCACTCGTTACCGCATGTCGTACAGTCCTGAAACACCAACATCGCAGAGCCGCCCTCAGTTGCGCTTCATCAGGTACTGTCTGTGCCTAACAAGAGTAAGTCCTTAGAACATGCAGCTTCGTCTGGTACCCCACCAAAGCATTGAAACTTCTTTCAACCTCGACGCGATGCAATGGGGGTTGGGAACTCGCTGCTGCTCATCCCGTCTCGGCGCGGGTCTGGACTACTAAGTGACCATCATGACGTCGACATCCGATATCCATGTAGAAATTAATTGCGCCTAATAGTCAATTGTCTTATGTCTCGGGATAACATCTTCAGCCCATAGACAGACGCCAGCACTGTCACATTTAGCAGTCTCATTGACTAGGCCAAGTGCGCTTTCACTAGCAGCATATGCCTTTGCTGCCTTGTGTTGCGCAGTACCATAGCTCCTTTCTCATGCATCTCAATACCTTTTCGATATCACTATAGCCTCCAGTCAACCGAATTGTTGCACTATGATCTGTAGCATGGCCAATAATACTCTGTTGCGACCCTAGGAGGGGTAGGTATGCAGCTATACCTACGTGCTGGCGAGACGGGTATGCCAAGCGATCTCCAGCTTCAGCCTCAGCCTTGAGCGCTTACTTGGTCTTTCAAGCCCATACATCTTCCTACCTGCTATCCTTTGTCGTCTCATTTTGGCTTCTCCAGCTTTGTTGTGTCAATCTGTTTTCCGGTCCGGACTTTCCACTATGCGTCTTCTGCGACGCAACGACGATGGCGAATTCAGCCTCATGGAGTTCATCGGCAATGATATTCCGCGTTATGCCATCTTGTCCCATACGTGGGAAGACGAAGAAGTCACGTTCCGAGACGTAGTTAATGGTACTGGGAAAGACAAGGCGGGCTACAGAAAACTCCTCTTCTGTGCGGCCCAAGCTGCTCAAGATGGCCTCTATCACTTCTGGATAGACACCTGTTGTATCGATAAAATGAGCAGCACAGAGCTCCAGAGGGCCATAAACTCTCAGTTCGCTTGGTATCACAACGCGGTCTGTTGCTATGTGTATCTTTCCGACGTTTCGACCGTCGCCTCGTTACGTCACAGCAGATGGTTCACACGAGGATAGACGCTTCAAGAGCTCATTGCTCCTGATTCAGTGAAGTTCTTCTCCAAAGAGGGCAAATACATTGGTAATAAAACTTCGTTGTTACGGGATATACACGAGATTACCGGTATTCCCACCGCAGCTTTACAAGGAACACCTTTGTCTGAATTTAGTGTCGAGGAGCGGATGTCATGGGCGAAGAACCGTGAGACAACGCGTGGAGAAGATGCGGCATATTCTCTGATGGGGTTGTTTGATGTGAACATGATGGTGATATATGGAGAAGGTGAAGAAGGTAGAGAACCCGCGCTTCGTAGGCTTGTGAAGGAAATCCAGGTTTCAAGCACTGCCTACCTGGTTCGTACAGGCGACGGCAACCTCAACGATGATGCTGAGACTCATGACATTATTCCTCAGCATATGCGCATCACCTCCACCAATGCCAGAGTGTCAGCAACGCCAGACTTGGATTCTGATGATGGAAGCGAGATCGACAGCGTTTTCTCAGAAAGCGCATCTTCTGTCTCTTCTACATCAAATGCCAGTCTAAACCCAGTTCAAACCATTGGAATCCGAGAGGTCTCACGAGCACTTTTGAACGAAGAAGAGTTGAAGGCGACATACACCCTAGCCATCTCTAGTGTTGACAGAAGGAAGGCACGTTTGCATATCAGAGGCTTTTTGAGGGACTACGGTCGGGATCTATTGAAAGAAGCTTCCGATAGCAGTCTAGCAATTCAGGCTGCTAAGTTTGTACGTGAACTGGCAGGGCGCATAGCCGATGAGATCATTTGGAGCATAACCGGATCCGCCGAACTGCCCCACCCATCAGACGGTGAAGTAAAGAAGCAGGATTTGGAGACCTGGCTCTCAACTATTCGGGGCGACATTATTGTTGAAGAACGGAATCAACCAATTTTGGGAGCAGATCGCGATGAGTCGTCTGATGAAGAGCTCAACGATGACCTACCATTCCCTCATATTGAAAAAGTACAGGAATTCCTGATCAACTCTGAGGCCTTCCGAGAACTTGTACTGGCGATGCAGGCATGGTTGAAGATCGATGGGGTTGATCAAAAGAATGTAGTCGAATCGATTACGGACACACCAAAACCAATCGATAACGTGGTGGTGGCTGAAGAAATACAGAGAGAGACGACAGTTTCTATCGAGGACCAAGAGCAAGCTGACTCAACAAACGAAGCGCCTCCTACAGTAATTGAGATCTACCAGCAGCAGGATGCGGCACAAGAACAGGAACGAAGAACTCGATCTCGCCAACGTGGCGGCAGTTTTAGGGATTTAGTTTCGAGTCTCTCGAACTTCTGGGGTACATCTTTTTACCTTTACGATATTGTGGAACTATTCGTTCCTCACGTTCCTCGGGGTTATAGGAGAATGCGTTGGCGTTGTGTAAGCTCTCGTACTCTTCCTTCTTGACTTATCGCCCTTGCTGATCATCCAAGTCGTGCAACACTATCCTCTGGGGTGATTTTCCTGTCGAAGACACCGAGGCCTTTGATCAACTTAAACAGCAGTTGTCCTGTATGCGAGACCCCCTCGTTCGACATGTACCTACGAGTGGTATATCGACAACGCAGGCGACCGGAGTTTCCGGCTCTGGAGCTACTGGATCCGCGCCGTCGACACAAACATCTTCAGCTGGTCCACCTTCAGGCCTCGCTAATACACCACGTGCTGGCAACGCCCAGAATATCGTGAGTTCTACGGCTTCCGGATCAGACTATGTAGTGGAGATCACCTCACCGTTCAAGTATTTTGAAGTTTGCGTGAGTACGGGAAACCATGCTATCGATCATCATGAGGTCGATATTTCACGCATCAGTTCGGACAACGAGCTATTTGAGATGATATGGGACAAATACAATATCAGTCGCGGTATCGGTCTGCGGCGACTTTTCCTGCGGCCTAGTGACGTGAACTTTGTTATGGTAAGAGCTCACACATTTCCCTGATGTAGGACATTCATACTGAAGCTCTTGTAGTTCTCCGTCAGTCAGCGCAACCAGTACGGAGCTGGTATCCACAAGAAGCCCGATGAGTTCCCACCACAAGAGGAACTGGACGAAAAGCGCTACCACTACCTTTGCCCTCGAATCAGGATGCCGGTCAACGTCTTTCTTCACTATCTGCATCGAGCGAGATGGAACATATGGGGCGAGCATATGGAAAATATCTGGCTCCAACGTCTACCCAAGAAGCTCGATAGGGATTTGATCGCCGAGGCCCAGCAGGCGAAGGGTAATGCGCCTGCGAACGAAGACCTTGCGTTCGGATGGGGAGTACACATCATTGAAGGTCCAAATCACGCTGTACTTGGTCTTCTACTAGCTATCGGAGTAGCTGTCGCTTTTGTTGTCTCCGGAATGATCGTGGGGTTTGCGAAAACACAAGAGCAAGGCTTTGGAGTCGGGAATTTTCTTCTTGCAATCCTTGCTAGTACTATGACTGCTGTATACTTTCAGCTTCAGGATTGAAGAATGACATGTACCGTGCGATTTGTTTGTGTTGCAAAGAGCCCATCGTCTTGCATTGGCAAGAGGATCAGTACTGCACTAACCAGAGGCTGCTAGTACCCTCAGTTTCTCTGTAGGAATCATCGTTTTCCTGCGAGAGGGATTCAATGAGGATGTTTCCACCGGCTGCAAAATTTATTCCATAATCTTTTCATTGGTATCACACGATGCTGATGGCAAGTGAACAATGGTACACAAGGTAGTAAGTGTAACCTGATATCGACGTTTCCATAGTACCATGCAGTCTAAGACGGCGGGTATCAGGCCATACATGTGCTTAGTAGAGCCCGGAAGGATTTGGACTGCGAGAAGCGTCGGAAGCAGGTCCAACTGTGGAACCATCACAGCATGAGAGCCTCATGTGTTAATGTCATGTTACACGCGGATTACGCAAGCAGCCCGATGAACGACCAATCTTCTTTACTGTCAACACCGTGTCTCTTTGATAATGGGTCGAACTGCATCACAACATGACGTCCGTTATCTTTGCCATCTGGCTATGACAAGTCACTCGCTATTCGACACTGTTTCGGGAGATCCACCGTGATTGAAGCCCCTTGGCAAGTAGGAGTGCATCCTGCAGATGTCCCATGTGTTGCGTGTTTGATCGAACTGGCTGGGCGCTGATACTCTCGACAAAACTCATTCTTCGTGTTAGGACTGCCTCCACGAGGTCTTTCTCGATGTAGCTCTTCACCGGGGTGGGTTTCCATACATGGAAGCGGTGGAGGAGAAGTGTGTGAGACAAACAGGAAAGAGTAGCTGCGATACACGTGTTTACTCGAAACATCTCACATGACTTATAAAGGAGTTGCCCAGACGTCATTTCTCGAATGAAGCGATACCGGACGGCGTCATCTCAAGTAGGAGCACGATGCAGGTGCTGCAGCACGACGTGTGCGAGAAGCACCGAGTTGTGCAACAGGCGGCTGATGACAGGTGCTATCTAGAACTCCCAGGCTGTCTCGACCATATATGCACCGTATGATCGACGAGGCGCCATGATGATGGCGACTTTGTTTGTTCGTGGGGGGGAAGAGCTGGAACATGCGATCTATTGCACAAGTCTTGCAGTCACCTTGTCGCCCTTTTCTAGCGAGCCAACCGGGCTGGGGACGTCGCAAACAGGCAGGTCGCCCCAGCAGACGCGCACTCGCAAATACCTAGACTTGGCCGACTCTATACCGCCCTCGTCTTCGCCTTAACAAAGGCTGACTGCGCTTCTATCCTCGACTCAGTCGCACGGCAGCAACTTCTTCCTAGCTGCTCACCGCCCGCCGCGCATAATTGGGTCGCAAGCAGAACCCACTGCAACGACCCGGCCCCCGCGTCAATTACGAGCAAACTACACCACACGCAAAATATTGCAGCGCAAGAATTTATTCCTAGGACGGATCAAAAACATGTTCGTCGCCTTGTAACCCACCCTGTTATCCGCTTCGCACGCGAAAGGCTGGTGAGCGCTGCCCCTCATTGTTAATTCGTCCATGGCTTTCCCCAGCAGAGCTAACCATGAAGCGTACCAGCAGAACGAGCTTAAGTCGCCAGGGTCTACTCTTTTTTCTGCCTGCCTTACCTCCGCAGCGCAGCCCTGATTTTCCCTTCATACCCATTTCTAGGGTTGCTAGTCAACTCCCCTTTACACCTTCCCCGCACTGCGAAGCAAACCACACTCCAATATGGCGTGGCAACCCCAAGAAGAGCCCCTGCGGCAGCTGGCGCAGTGTCTGAGGGACTCACTCAGTGGCCATGATCCGAATGCGCGAAAGAATGCCGGCGAGGTTAGTTTGCTCTTGCTACACACCCTATCGCCATATTGTGCTGACCGCGACGACTGCATAGATGCTCAAGTCCGCCCAAACTTCACCCGATATCGACAAGTACCTCGCATACATCTTCTCCAGCAGCCAGCCCCCGCCGGTCGTAAACATGGACGCCGCCCAGTACTTCCAGACGCGAGCTGCGGCTGCCGTTATGCTCAAGAACGACGTAAAGACCACGTACAAATCGATGCCCGACTCGACCAAGGACTACATACGATCCGTGATACTTATGGGACTGTCGGATTCTACCTCACAAATACGGGGCTATGCCGGAAATGTCATAACGGAGATTGTGCGACAGGGCACCATCATGGGATGGCCTCAGATTCTGTCAGAGCTGGTCGGTATGGTTAGCAACGCGGACGGCAATTCCTCGACACAGGCACAAGAAGGCGCCATGGGTGCTCTGCTGAAGATCTGTGAGGATAACAGGAAGGCGTTGGATCGCGAATACCAGGGACAAAAGCCCCTCAACTTCATATTCCCGAAGCTACTCGAGCTCACCACAAGTCCCCAGCCTCGGGTACGCGCCGACGCATTGGCCGCTATCAACGTATTCGTCCCAGAGAAGCCTCAGGCTGTTGTCGCGAACATCGACACGCTACTAAATCAACTTTTCAAATTGGCCGCCGACCCCAGTGAAGACGTGCGGAAACACGTCTGCCGCACCTTTGTCCACATCGCCGATATTGCCCCTCAGATGATCATACCACATATGAGCGGTTTGGTCGATTTTATGGTGGCACAGCAACGCACGGAGAACAACGCGGATTTGGCTCTGGATGCAGCAGAATTCTGGCTGTGCGCCAGCGAAGACGAGAACATGCGGGACCACCTCGGCCCATATCTGGCTAAGATAATACCTGTTCTGTTATCGAGCATGGTGTACAGCGAGGACGAGATTCTGCGTCTGGAGGGTGAAGAGGAAGATTATGAAGTCGACGACAGGGAACAAGATATCAAGCCCACTTTCGCATCAAACAAGGCCGCAAGACTTACCACTAACGCGAACGGCGAGACAGTCCCAGTCTCCAATGGAACACCCGGAGCCTCAGCAGATGATGACGATTTGAGTGAGGGCGAGATTGACGATTTCGACGACGACGATGAATTTGGTGATCCCGAAGAGCAGTGGAATTTGCGAAAGTGCTCCGCTGCAGCCCTTGATGTCCTCGCATCAGTCTTCCACGAAGCTGTGTTCCAGGCGACCCTTCCATACTTGACAGATAACCTCAACCATGCAGAGTGGCCCAACCGGGAGTCTGCGGTTCTGGCTCTTGGCGCAATTGCGGATGGCTGCATGTCGGTCGTTGAGCCGCACCTTCCTATGCTCACTCCTTTCCTCATAACTCTACTGAATGACCCAAAGCCTGTCGTTCGCCAAATCACCTGTTGGACACTTGGACGTTACTCGGGATGGGCGGCACATCTCGACGCTGCTGGCAAGAAACAATTCTTCGAGCCAGTCATGGAAGGCATCTTGATGAAGATGCTCGACAGAAACAAACGCGTTCAGGAAGCTGCGGCATCGGCCTTTGCAAATCTCGAAGAAAAGGCCAACACTGAGCTCGAAGATTACTGTGGCGTCATCGTTCAGCAATTCGTGCAGTGCTTTTCCATGTACAAGGACCGTAACATGTTCATCCTCTATGACTGTGTTCAGACGCTCGCTGAGCACGTGGGACCTAAGCTATCAGAAGACAAACTCGTCCAAACACTCATGCCTGCACTTCTTCAACGATGGAACAAGGTGTCCGACCAGTCAAGAGAAATGTTCCCATTACTGGAATGTCTCTCATATGTGGCCACAGCTCTCGGACACACATTCGCGCCATATGCAGCTGGAATCTTTGCTAGATGCATGAAGATCATTCACCGCAATCTCGAAGAAGGCGTCATGGCAGCTGAGATTAACGGTTTCGAGCCTCCAGACAAAGACTTCTTGGTGACAAGCTTGGACTTGCTCAGCGCAATCATCCAAGCTCTGAGCTCCCAGGACAGCGCCACACTGGTTTCACAAGCATCTAACTTCTTCGAGCTACTAGTCATCTGCATGAGGGATCAGAACAATGACGTGCGGCAATCTGCCTATGCGCTCCTTGGAGACTGCGCCATTTACGTCTTTCAACAACTCAAGCCTCATCTACAACCCATCATCAAGACTCTTATTACACAGCTGGAAGTTTCCCAGATAGATTCCTCTGGCCTGGATACTGGATACTCAGTCATTAACAATGCCTGCTGGTCCGTTGGCGAGATTGCCATGTGCGAGGGAGAAGGCATGCAACCATACGTCGGGGAACTGCTACAAAAGCTGGGTAGCATCCTATTTGACGAGCGGGTTCCGGAGTCTCTGAACGAGAACGCAGCCATCGCCTTGGGTCGCCTAGGTCTTGGATGTGCGCCCTTACTCGCTCCACATCTTGCTCAAATCGCTCCTCCTTTCCTCCGTGCTATCAGGAAAGTACAATGGACGGACGAGAAATGCCATGCCCTCACTGGCTTCATGTTAATTGTGTTGGCCAACCCTGGCGCTATGGAGCAATCACTTCTTGAGTTCTTCAACGACATGTCGATGGCCGATCGAAATGTTGTAAGGGGTCCTACTGCCGGAGTACAGGTCTATGAGACTTTCCAAAAGGTAAGACTATGCCCATGCTTGATACCATCACGCGCATCCAGCTAACACTTCGAAAAAAGGTCATTCAAACATACAAGGGCATGATCGGCGATTTCGACGCCTTCCTCGGAGGTCTCCCTGCCGAACAACAAGCGCGCTTCCGCGATTTGTACTCCGTTTAAAGGAACGAAAAAGTATCAAACTCCAATCATGATTACGTGTGTGGCTACTGCGGGCGTTGAATAAGGATATGTCTGGTTAGAGGAAGAGATGGAAATACCAACAGGCGCGCTCACATTCCCATCACCTAGCGAGGATGTGTGTGACCCTGATATGAGGAGGATATGGAATAGTGCTAGCATTTTCGGCAATAGGGGGCGGCATTTATATATAGAACATGTGTTTTTCTCCAGCGAGCGCAGCTTTGAATTTCACCACGAGTAAGAGACGATGATACGTATGAACATTGCAAAGGCGTTTTTTTGTCAATCAATCCATAGTATAGTAGGTAGCGTAGCTTAGTTTAGTTTCAGTTTCCATTCCTCCTACACTCCCCATCCATGGAGCAGGTACGATGAATAGCATTCCAGCGTTTGTTCTTGCGTCAAGTATACTCGTGCTATGTTTCTGACTGCCTAGTATTGGCTCAACAAGAGACTAAGCAAGCCCGATACCACGAAGATTAAGATTGAGGCAGCGGGATACGCCATCGACGCGCCAACAAATATCCCTCAGTTACCATTTCCTCGCGACTGCTACTGTACACCTCACGGCCACGTCCCTGACAATGATGAGTATTACCAACTATAATCTTAGGCCTGGTTCTCCCTTCAATATTACTTCAATTCAGTCCTCCACCTCATCATGAAAATGCCCCCGTGGACTTTCTTCAATCCACAGCGGTAATAATTGGAGTTAAACTTACCAATGTTGGTGAGGTTCTATTGAACAAATACTTGATGCCTTTGGCACCTTATTTTAGGTGCGTCTGAATGATTGCCTCTCGGTTGTCATTTATACCAACCTTCATGTATGCGCGTTTTGTAGGAAGTGTCGATTCAGTATTGTTCCTGGATATTGGAACAGCACAGATATGCATTCTCGTGCCATGTACGTCGATTGAAGGAACAGAGTCAGACAAGGTGTTCACTCTGTTAAATAGGCTTTTTTCTTCTTGCTTGTGAGTCCGGTTCTCTGTTCTTAGAAATCCTCACGTTCTCGAGGTCTCGTTTCGAGAGGTTCTTCTTCAAGGCTCAGGGATATCATAATATATGAGCTGAGGTATTGCACAAGCATCTGCGCTCATCTGAGTATACACAGCGAGCTAGCAGGATTAAGCGTAGTATCGCAACAAGATGCATCCATATCGTATCGCTCATGCTCGTTCTGATGGAAGAGATCTTGAGTAAAAGGACGGAATCATCTTGTCGTTACTGTCTCTCACTCGGTGAGTGGACTGACCGATGGTTGAGACCAGCCGTCGATAATTCCGAAGAACACTGTTACAATGCGTCGATGAATACATGCTCTTCAGTATCAATATAAGGATATGGAAGAAGCAGGTTTGGTCTCTAGGCTGATGAGTGCAAAAAGCCAACAAGGTACTTTCCTTCGGAAACTTGGGGCGAGCCACATCCCTCGAGGAAATCCTGCTTCTGGCAGTGATCATGACATAACCGTCCCAACCCATCCCTACCCAGTACATCCCGTATCCGCTCCAAGCGCTCGGTACTGCCGATGAAACCAATGTCACCAACGAACGGGATACCGGCAGCATGTAACGTTGCCGTGACCTGAAACAAAGCCGAACATTCAGCTCCGACCGAGGTGATGAGCTCATGGAGAATTGACAAATTTTCCCATGCTTTACGACTCAGTATACCCAGCGTCGATCGTGTGGGGATCAATCTATTTATCGAAGGATGTCCGTCCGAAGTCGATTATTTGCCAGATTCGCAATATTACGGCCGCTCCGAACGTTTCATGTTACGGGTCGAATTGCACACAATGTTGGCACGATGCGATGAAACATAAGTGTTGTCATGATACGTCAGTGGCTATACATGTAGTATTGACTTGCAAATGCTTTAAACTTATTAGGGTGATTGATAATTGTATAGTTTAGGTAGCCTGCATAGTCGCTTTTGTGCGACAATATATTGGCAATATGAAGGATTAAGGTTGGGATATACGATCATCACTATGGTGTATGTACTGTAGATGATGTTTTGTGATGTGCGTTCGGCCAGGAGTGGAGAAAGACCCCAATGGTCGGAGCAATTCACACAGTGCACGTAACGGCCCGTGATGAGCGGAGAGTATGTGTATTTCCTTGTGTCGCCTGCCACACTTGCCGATAGAGTCGCTTCCGCGCCAATGATAGGGCAGGGTGCGACGCTTTTTATAGCTCTTTGCCGACGGGTGGAGAAGAATGCTTTGCAAGGTGGTGCAGACAGAAAGTGTGGCTTGCAGATAGCGGGAGTAGGTGTATTGCGCGCTGAAAATCGCATTGTTAAACATGCATTTCGGCTGATGTGTATTGCTATCGTGTGACTGACTGTATGGTGTCGCAAGATGAAGCCTCTTCAGACTTCATAAAAATATGCATAGAGAACATTTGTATGTTCTGTTGTGGTCAATGGATTTGTTAGCGCGCAACTGTCTTAGTGTACGCTCAAAAGACCGATAGTCGTCGGAAAAGACCGAAAGCACGATGAAGAGATGCGAGTGGAGAGGTGTCTTGTTAACCCTAGTCGCAGAACCCCAGAGAAAACATGGCTGCATGGGTAGCCCTCGATGCGTGTCGGCTGCAAAGTTCCCAGGGTAAAAAGACCTTAATCCTAAGAATAGCTCCTCTCGATCTATGCCAACCAAACACCAGCTCGACGTAGTCATGTGGCTTTACTCAGACTAGCCTGCGAATACACATTTTGTGGCATGAACCTGCTTTGGAACAGTCCGCCATGTCATTTAGCAAAGTTTTAGCCTCGGTGGTCGCAGACGAGTTGGTGATTGGTGCAGCAGTGTTACCACTGGTTCCTTTCTTAGAACTCGTATCTCGTGGCAGCTACTTTCTGCTCCACCACGGCAACGAACGTGGGCAGAACGTCATAGTTCCCAGTCCTGTACTGAGCATGTCGGTGACGAAGTTTGAGAGACATTGTTACAGCAGCTGCGATTGATGCCACGCAGCATGCCGTGATCAGGCGTCCACAAGCAAGGTCGCGTAATTACTGCACAGGCTGGTGGTTCCCGCAAACAAGCATTCTCCGCTGCATCAGATATTGCCAGACGACGCGGGGGAGATTTGGCTTTACCCAGTATTGCGATGGTGTTGTGCGTAGGCGAGGACGTCGACTCGTGGGAACGGAGGCCATGCGATGCTTAATCATCGCCTGGCGGCTCTTCCGTCGATAGCGGAAATACAAGAATAGAGCGAGGTCCGCCACTACTCGGCGCAACTCAATGCGAAAGTAGCGGTATGATGGATGGGCCAGCGTAGTATCGATAGAAAGTGAAGCCAACGCGGGCACCATGGTCAGCGCGATGGAAAGTGTAGACCCTTTTTGTCTGCGGTCTGGTGACGAGTGACGCACGGAGGGCTATTTTTGACCTCGAGATATTGAAGGCCCCGGCTTCCGCAGTGTTTAGCGATCTCTGGTATCGTTGCATCAGCAACTTCAGTATGATTCGCGCATGGCGACCTCATCAATGCGAATTGCGCAGCGGAACCCTCTGCTTGCACTCGCACTCGCATTCAATTCGACGGCCATGGGTGGCTCGTCATGGTGGGCGCTCACTCTGACATCTGGAGCTGTCTGCGAAAAAATTTAGCAGCGCGCGCCCCGAAGCTGACCCGGCGACCATGGCATGGTGCCTTCCTTCACCCACTATTATTCATGCGGCTTCGAACTACCCGTTACAGCATGGCCAACGAGCTATCCATGTGCTACTGGTCGATCGTTCTCCACGCACGGCCCGCGAAGGTGTTGGCGTTTCCTCGGTCGTCGGACCTGAATGGCCGTTTTTCACGCCTCTTGCGCCCTGAGCCCGAGCTCCAGCTGGAGCAGCTCATGCACCTGCACGCTCAAACGTCTCCGTCTCAAGCGGATTGACAGGGGCTTTGACCAGAAGGCCACCCTCTTCTGCATTTGATCCATGGCCGTCGGCGAACTAGCACCTTCACACAGCACCCTAGGCCTGGGGTCAATCCTCGCCAGGCAGGGGGGCGTCTTCATTCATCCAAACACGCCTGACCTTCTTTCACAGCACAGGATCGATGCATGCCAGAAAGCGCCCTTGAAAGGCGAGGGTTCATGGCTCGCTGGAAGCTTAATCCCCACAGGAGTTACACCGGGGCTATGTCATACGAGCATGAGCCAGCCGGTGCCATCTGGCAATCAGTCACTCCATCGACTGTAGCTCCCGCAAGCTTCTCTGACCTCCCTGCTAGCCTCTCCCGTCTCGCGGGCTGCCACCCAAGTCCCTCTTCCGCCGCTCGTGGCGTCACTGCTATTTGTGTGGACGCTACTTTGGGCTAACCCTACTTGGCCCCGTTTCTTGACGTTTGTCGTCTTTGGGACCGAGCACAAGTCACCCTGCGCTTTTGCTCGCATACCACCCAAGTCCCTTCTTCAGCCTGGCGAGCCTCTAGTCTCGTAGCCTTGTCCTCATCCTGCATGGTCACTGTGCAGGGGGCATGTTGCAGACGAGCTTGACCACTTCCGCTGTCACCTCGTCCTGTCGTACCCTCGTAGCGTGTCCGCCGGAGGTATTGCTGGCCTTGCGTCAATATCTCTCCAGCCCTAGAGCTCTCTAAGCACTTCCCATCTGCACTCTGCACTATATATCACCATAACGCCCATCGCCAGCCTCCAAATCAACACCCTGTCCAATTTAGTCACCGGTTTCGACCCCATTACCCTCGCTTTATCAACCGCCCGCCAGATCTACCGCCTGCATATACACAGCCCCTCGCCTATCCTACCTTCCTGTCCGTCTAGCATAGCACACAACGAGAGAACGCTGTCTACGAATCCACCTGTACCCTGACGATTGCGACGACGACCACGCCGTACGGTTCACTTCCCACTTTCGCTAAATTACTTCACCTATCCTCTTGAAAAATGGCTGGACCCGGTGGAGGCCCTTCAAGGCGCAGCCATACCAAGTCCCGAAAGGGTTGCAAAACGTGCAAAAGGCGGCATATTCGCTGTGATGAAACATTCCCGCAATGGTAAGCACCAACAAGTCTTCACTTGCACTCCACATGCTAACTTTGTATCAGCCGCAACTGCACCAAGCACCAGGTTCGCTGCGACTACATGGACAGTCCAACTGCCATGATGCCAGAATCTCCCCAGTCTCCCCAGCAGCCCAATCTGCTCTGGACGCCTGAGATCGAGGCCACCATCGAACTCTGGAGACAGACGGGAGAGTTTCCTTTCCCCGAGCTTCGAGTGTACCCACAACCGCAATGGCGCGCCTTAACGACGGTTGATCTCCGTCTGGTACACCATCTTTCTTCTATCTCGAATGAAATGTTCAGGAATAGGACATCGAAATCTACTCTTTGGACCGACATGATGCCCAAGTACGCACCAAACACCCTAAGCGACAATGTCCAGAAGAACCACTAACATGTGTAGATTCTTGAGCATAGCCGCGACCCATCCATTCGTTATGCACAGCATCCTCGCATTCTCTGCCTCGCATTTGGCGTGGATCTCTCAGTCTACCGAAACCCGAAACCTTGCATTCCATCACGCAAGCCTTGCTCTCAAGGGATTGCACGACGGCATCACCAACTTTACTAAGCACAATTCGGACGCAGTGCTTGCGGCGTCTCTCCTGCTTGCCTGGCAGGCGACAGACTGGTAAGGAAGAGCTGCGCAAATTGGAACAACCAAAGCTAACGTAGTCATATAGGCGAGGCTGGGCTTCTCTGGTCACAGGCACGAAGACCGTCATCCAATCTATGCAGCCCTGGAGGCATGAGTCTCTATTCGCTGACTACATTGCCGAGCACACTCCTATGCCAAACCGACATTTCATGAACCCCATCAGTACTCCAATATCTCCTGAAGCACGAAGAGAGCACATGAACGCCCTGGTCGATATTCACGCCTCCTTGCAACGATTGCAGCCCTACCTCGTCCGTAACGAACAGGAATCGAAATGGGTCGATCAGCTAAAGGGCTATCTCGACCGCCTGAGATCTTCCAGCCAGCCGCAAAGCCCCGAGGAACAATTCAACCAGCTGTACGCATTACGGAAGTGGCTATTCTGGGTTCCCATTTCACTTCTCGCGGCCAAACGGGGGGACGTCAATGTCCTGGTAGTTCTCGCGCACTTTTACGCTACCGCACTAGCCTTGGAGCCGATGTTCCCGGATGTTGCGTCAGTCTTTGTCGCGGATCTTTCCCTTCGTCCATTGGAAGAGATCAACAATCTGGTTCAAGGTTTCCAAGACCCACGATACGATTCACGGCTGCAGACCATGTCGTATCTAGTGCAGTTCCCAATTGATATGGTTTCTTCGTACAAGACTAGGCGGGAATGGTCACGGCAGCAAATGTCGTCCATCTCTCCGATGCAGCAGCAATCTGCATACGCACTGGAGAGCATCAATCTGGATCTGGAGAACCATATCGCGCAGTACAGCTACGGCCAAAGCCTCTCCCCTGCCTTTGCTCCTTCACCACTTACATTCCTTCCCTCTGGCATGACTTCTGCACCAACGTCACCGTACCTTGAAGTCCCCCGATCTGGTACTGTCGACGCGTACGGCACAGCTAGCAGCTATGCATCCTCGAGTAGCTACGCGTCTCCGCTGGGGTCGCCTGCAGCACTGCTACCGCCTTATTCGGCCCCACAAGAACATGCATTCGCATTTGGAATGCAATCTGGTTATCCCAGCGGGTTCGTGGCTACACCTATCTGGACGTGAACGAGCGCGCGCTGAACGATCCCCCAGGAACCAAATGACTAGTCCGATGCAGATTGTCGCTTCTCAACCTCATCATCATAGTCCTATGCCTGATGCTGGAAACGCTCAAGGCCAGGCGACCACTGCGGGGTACGTACCGAGCCAGTACAGTCACGCCTGAGAGAGCATCGTCTCGACGGAAATTCAAGGAACCATGCCGACGCAACGAATTATCACATCCGCCCGGCCCGTCCTCGTCGTCTCCACCGTTGCGTGAGATGAACAATTTCCGATCGATTGATCTCTGCCCATCACCAGCCAGAGTCGGACCTATGACATGCCACCACTGGCAAGGTGTTGTGGCTTCCGCCGTAAGCCGTTCATGGACTGGTTGCTCCGGCGCTTCGGCGCAATATCCGGAGAGACGCAAGGTGGACGGAACAGCAAGTGGACATGTTTCGCACTACGATGCAACAGGCACATGCTCCCCTGTTGTGTCAGCCGTAGTTGGACCGGAGTTGGGTACAATGTAGGAAACGGCACATCGAGCTGCGGGACTGGTGCCCGGCGTGCGTGGAGAAGGCTCGTCAGGCTTTCACAGACGCCACATGAACATCGGCAATGAGACAAGGAAAGAAACTGCATTAGGCGGGGAGCTACGGCGACGAGTACTACTTTCTGAGAGAGGGTTTCCTGATTGAGAGGACTCCGCACTTCCCCGACTACAGCGCAAGGATACTTAGGCACCAGCAGATAGCATGCACAGAAGAATTAAGGTTATCCAGTATCGTCCTAGTTTCTCAGCCCTAGTCCTAGTTCCTCCATGTGATGGCCAGGGTCTGCCCTGCATGCTCGCTTGAAGGATGGACAGGTCAGCTACCAATTTTAGCTTTGTTCAACCAATCACAAGTCGCTACCCCACCATCGCTTCCCATTACCAACCCGGCAGCACGGGTTTACGTACAAGCATATTGCCGACGATGGATTACCGTTGCAGCACTCGAGTTCCTCCGTTGCTGCCAGGTCAAAATGCGCACTTTTCTGGGCTGGGTAACCCGGACGGAAAGGGTTTGGGATCGAGACACAACGTGCGCTAAGGTATGACCTACAGGGAGGAACGAGCTTGATGTCATTCCAGTCCGCTGGATCGCTTTTCGCGGGTAGCGGGTTAAGGTTTTGCTGGCCAATCCAGCCACGCGTACGCGCATCACACTGGTCAAAGCAGCGACAGCTGAGCCATTCTTCTTTGGTGTTCGATTGCGAGAGGTCACTGACTTTGCACCGCCACAGAATACCCCGGCTTGGCAGCCTACCAATAGCGAGAACCGGTCAACGTTGGCGATTTAAGGCTGATCTCGAGATCCCGAGGCTACCTACCATGCAGGTTCTTTTAGTTGCGATTGTAATCAGATGGCCCTTCAGGTCGAATGTGAACGAAGGATTGCAGCCACAGGATCCGGATCCATGCAAGCGACGGACGTAATGAGGAAGGTGCAAGCGGTTCAAACGAATCAATGTGGCCTTCTGGCATGTCCTCCGCTTGTCTGCTTCTGTCGCATTACTTGCATCGCAACACTTGCTTGTCAACATGTTGCCTTCGGCTTTCGACTCCCAATGTGGCTCACCGACAGTTCCAGCAGTGTGTCACGTCTTAGCTAATAGCTCACACCAGAGCCTTCATAGTCGAAACTGTCAAGACCATCTCCTCGGCATCTCGGTACTTGGATGTCCAAGCCTGATCCATGGTCTGCCCGAAAGCATCGCTGTGCGACTCACGTGCTACTGGACTTCGCAAAAGCTTTGGTGCTTGACATCCCAGATGGCAGATGCATCTAGGGAGCCCGGCAGGCCTTAGCCGCGTCCCTGGTTTCACTAGCGAAGGCACGAAAGACCAGGGGAGGCGAGTAGAACCACACTTCCAAGAAACGTGCAATGGGAAAAGAATGACCCACAACAAATTTCCGCCGTTCCTGAGGTGCAAACGGCTCCGCTCCCTTGGATCTTTTTGGGCTCCGCTGTCTCCATCGCGCCCTACACGTTTTTTCGACTGGCAGTCGCGTGCACAGGCTATCTATTTGGTGCCGTGGTCCACGGCCTCCGGAGGGAGTTGCGGTGTCATAATGCCGAGACCTCGTCTCGTCTCGAGCCCACAGTAAAATGCTAGACTGTTCACTCATCTGCCAACAAAACGTAAACATCGCATGATTCTTCCCGCCAATGCGGTTCCTCCATTGACCATGAGAGAAAGCTGATCTGGCAATCGCAAAGCCAGTAGCAAATGACTCGAGTCCTTCCACTGTAAAGAGCAAAGCTCACGAACCGGCACGGCACTAACTCACTTGACCGCCATCCGACGAAGATCATCTACCAAAATCATGTCGGCCGAACAGCACGCGAATGCCTGCGCAAAGAAAGCGATCTCTGACGTCCGGAACAGATTTCCGCTAACACTAAACAGGTCATTGATAATTTCTATTTCCGGTAACAAGCGCACATTGGGGCGAGATCCGACGCGTGCGGCCATGGCGGAAGTGCCGTAGAATGGACATGTCGAGCCGAGAGAGACGGTTCACCTAGGCGTCATGATGCCGAATGCTGGAGAAAGATCCGAAAGGCCAACGACATGATCCACACATAAGGGGTGGCTGAACAAGTGCCATTTGGCACGGACTCATCAGCGACTTAATGCGCTCGCTCGTGGCGGCGACATATTTGTTTTTAGTCGGTGAAGCTTGATCCGATGGTTCTGGAGCCCTTCTGGCGCACACGCTTCGCACGTTCTGGCGCCGGCTCTGAAGATGGGCGAAGCCAAACCTGGGCGAACCGACCAACTAACGGAGATCTCAACACCAACCACTCGGAGAATACTCCTATGTTCAACTCGCCGGCCTCTGCCTGAACTAACTTAGTTCTGACTTGACATCTCACCACATCATCGTCACACTATCACAACTCTCCTTTACCATCCTTTCCTCCGACACCTCCGATCACACTCTAGGTTGGAAGCTAAGCCCCACCTTCCAAACCCCCATTTCATTCCAACCCACGCCATCCTAAGACCAATTCGGCGCGGCGACAATTCACCCGACAACCGGTCTACTGCCATGTAACTGCTACTATTAACCGTCAAATGTCACTGTTGCAAGGTGATCAGCAACATCAGCACAACACTGGCCCCTATCATGACCAAGATCGACAAATGAGCGAAGGAGCGAAGGCACGAAGTTACGATCCTCTGCAACGCGTGGCTTCCTAGATGTGAAACATAGTCTGAAAGATCGTCCCAGAGATTTTTTTTCGCTCATGCAGAACGTGAAAGCTAAGATCCGTTCGTGCATCGAACATCCAACAAAGATAAGCATTGGAAATAGTGGGAAAATGTGGATTGCGTGGATGCATGCGTGGATGTAAGACCGAGAAAGAGAGCGAACGAAGACCGTCGTGGCTGGTGATGCGGTAGTTCCAACCGACGCCCTTACTACTCGCACCGCACTCGTTTACCGTCGTGGCAGTCACGCTAATGGGACGTGCCGTGTATACGAGGCTGAAGTACAGTAGTGTGTACAGGTGGGCATGGGCGTTTTTTTATCCCGAGATACGAGGCTGGTGCGGTTGGGGATCCTGGAGTGTTCATTGGGGGAGCGTGGGATGATGGTGACGGTATTGTGGCGTGTCATGTACATGCAGTGGATGTATCTCCGATGTTTCTATCGAAATAAGTTCACTCGGGTACTCTGATACCGCTACATAGACGAACCGATATAGATTGGGTTGGGCGATGATGTCGGAATGTGGAGCAAGTCTGGCGATATGTGCTATACTTCTTTTGACTCTATGGAGAAACTGATGATTGACATCACACAGGCCATTTCTCGGCATCGCCGATGATACGCAAATGCTTCCTGTCTTTCGTTTCTCAGGGGGAGCTTCATTTTCTTTCTTTCTTTCCTTCCTTCTTTGCAAGTGAGGCACTTGGAGAGCTGCCCCCCAAGACTATAGCACTGACTCTCTTGTTCAAGTAGCCCAGCTCCAAGCATCCCACTCCTCCTGCCAGATTACCGGCTCTAGAGCCCCCTCAAAACTCAACACCTGACCTAAGGCACACTCTTCAAAAGTGACCTGATGCTGCTTCTCCAGATAAAAGACATCGTACCTCCCCTCCATTGCATCGCCCAAGCTCTTCACATCACCTCCTGGATGTAATTTCTCCCAGGGCCTCGTACAAACACGGCCCTTGCAACGCTTGAGCGTAAGCAACAAAGCATTGAGTCTCGACGTGACCTTATTTATAGACCACCCGTTTATGGCTGTGCTGTTCGTGTTGTAAAGATTTTCGAGCTGATAAGGATCGTTCTGGCATGTCGTTAGTCACTGCTCAATTTGGCCGTGAAGGATAAAGGGTAGCAGAAAGATGGTACATACCGTCATATCGTATAGTTCATGTTCATTAGTGCACCACACAGTATACGCCAAGTCGTACTCCTCTCCCACCACCCTTACAGTCTTATACGTATTGTTCAACAAAGAGCTCTGCCCGAAGAAGGTATTTCCTTCAACTAGGTAATTACCCCAGAATTCAATGTTGATATGTTCGCTTTTCTCGTTCCGCGCAAGCAGCTCTTCAGTGACAGGAATAGGTTCCCCGTCGAAGTCTTCTCGCAAAGGTATACCAGCTAGATGAAATAGCGTAGGGACGATATCAGTGTGGCTAGAAGGAATAGTTTGGACAGCGCCTTTTGCGATACCAGGACCGCGGATGAAGAAGGGTATGTTGACATCTTCCTCAATGCCGCAGCTTTTTCCAGGCGGGAGGCGGTGCTGAGAGATGTGGAAGCCGTTGTCTGTTGTGTAAATCAAGTAAGTATTTTCAAGAACCTCTGGGGTTGCCTCCAGACGTGCAACGATGGAATCGATGAGCTCGTCCACCGATTGCAGAGATTGTAGACGCTTTCGGTACCAATCATCGTTGTAGTCTATCTCGGATTGGTTGAGTTGGCGGAGGGTCTTGAAGTAGGATGCTGTTCCTGGCTGGAACGTAAATGTGAGATGACGAATGAAATGAGCTGGTGGAAGTAACTTACTTTGTCTGGATTGAAGTTGGGTGTTCGAGGTATCGTGACGTTCTGAAAGAGATGCTCATGTCTCTTTGCAGGAACTGGTGGGTTGAACTTGGCAGGCCGTGGGTTGGTGACTGTCTCTGAATGAGGAGCTATAGGCGCTACACCGATGAAGAACGGTCGATCAGATGCGGCAATAGCTTCTTCCAAGAAACCAACTGCAGCATTGGCTACTAGGTCGGTCGAATACTCTCCTGGTAGATTTTTGTAGGGGTCATGGTTACGAGTCATAGTGGAGTTATAGAAGACGTATGTTCCTGGATCAATCAAGACTAGCTGTGTCAGTAATGGGAAGATACCCTTGCCATTTCGAACAGCTTACAGTCGGATCCATTCCAACCACTGGCTCGTGGTGCATCATATGTGGTGATAGAATGACCATTCATAAGCTTGCCAGTGTAATAGGTGTTGTATCCCGCCTCTTGAAGCCATACCGGAAGGTAGTGATCATTGAACCCTTCCTCGATAAACCTAGGATATCCCCCTTTTTGTAGTTAGAGTTTGTTCATAAAGCGGTACACTTATGTCTAACTTACCATAAGGAGCAGAGACGTCCGTGACATTTGTGTTATGGGCAGCTTTTCCTGTTAAGAGGGACACCCGCGATGGACAGCACAATGCCACAGTACAAAAGTGCTTCTTGAACCAGGTACCTTCTTGGGCAAAATGCTTCTGTACCGAAGGCTGGTAGTCGATAGAATTTAGATGCAAGTCCTGATCATCAGTAATGATGAAGATAAAGTTGGGCTTAGCAGAACGGCCCGTAACAGCAGTTAGCCCCAAGGACAGAAATAGTAAAACTTGACTCTTGATCATGGTTACAGATGAAGTTTGAGTTCTCAAGACTCACAAGGCCAAGAAGACTCTGGTTTTGTATACACTCCAACATCGTCATGGCTTGAGTGACCCACGCCCATCGCGCGAAGTTGGAACTTCATTGCGTGCTCGGGAACAGACCAGGGTCAACCATAGATCCACCCACGATGCACACTAATTGCAATATCTACCAATAGAAAGGTAGTGAAAGATATGGGCTTGTCGATTGAGAGGGACATTTTCGCCTACAAGAGAGAATGAGGTGGCAGCGTGACCTCATAGTAGGCGATCAAGACGAACGTGCTTTTGAAGAAATGACTGATGAACTGGAAACTTAGCCGTACCGAGAGGACGTAGAGGACTTTGCTGCAATAAATGCGCTGCAGCGAGAAGTAGTGAACAGGTAGCATTGCAGGTCATGTTCAGATGCTACGAATGAGCTGTGAGTTGACTGCCTGGGCAGTCGCAACCTTGGATAATTGACTATGGTGATAGATGCTCAAAAGTTGACATGTTGATAGAGAGTCGCGGCCAGATCTGAGTATGCCGAGACTTCTTGGTAATACGAGAAGATGCATCTGAATGCTACCAGTTAGAGGGGTAAGATATGTCAAGACATGGGAAGACCTTGTTCACTCATCATGGTGGGGCATCGGAACCGTTCCGAATCGCGGGCCGAGCAGTTGTTCCGGCGGCGCCTTCGATGGCGTAGGTTCAACGCAGCGACAACTCATAGCAAACCACACCGCTCTACCTCTACGCGCAACTATGTCGGGAGGCTGGAATACTATCGAGTCTGATGCTGTGAGTGTACAAGTTCTTTGAGAGAATAGCTTGCTGACTATCCTAGGGTGTGTTTACATACCTCATCGAGAAGCTCGGTGTTAAGGGCGTCGAGTTCGAAGAACTCACCTCTCTCGACGCTACGGCCCTACAAGCCCTCGGTACCCTTTACGGCGTGATCTTTCTGTTCAAATACCCCACGGGCGAGAAACCCAGCGACGTACCGAAAGATGGCACCTACGACCATGAGGCGGCAAACACCCTCTTCTTCCCCGCGCAAACAATACAAAACGCATGCGGTACACAGGCAATAGTCTCGCTTTTGCTGAATCGAGAAGAGGAGGTCGAAATCGGCAAGGAGCTGAAGGAGTTCAAGGAATTCGCTGGTGACTTTCCACCAGAGGTGCGTCAAGTCAGCGAAGCACCAAGATGAAGTAGCTGATAAGGAGAACAGCTACGTGGAGAAACACTCTCAAACTCGGACCTCATCCGCGAAACCCACAACTCGTTTGCGCGATCTTCACCCTTTGTCGACGAAACACAGCGAACGGCCACCGAGGATGACGACGTCTTCCACTTCATCGCGTAAGCCCACCCTTGGTACCCTGGGCAGCTATAAGAGTTGAGCTAATAGGACGAACAAACAGTTACACAAGTATAAACGGCAAACTCTACGAACTTGACGGCCTCCAACCAGCCCCTATCCTCCACGGCGCCTGCACACCTACAGAATTCCCCAGCAAAATAATTCCTGTCCTCCAACGCCGCATTGCCCGTTATCCCGCCACAGAAATCCGCTTCAACCTCATGGCTTGCTGTCGCGACCTGCGTATCCGCGCACGCGAAATCGGCGACGAGGACGAACTCGAAGAGCAGGAGGACAAGCGCGCCAAGTGGCTGTGGGAGAACTCGTTGAGGAGGCATAATTTCGTAGGATTTGTGGGAGAGTTGCTGAAAGGCGTTGTGAGGGCGAAGTTGGACGCGGGTGAAGGCGAGTATGAGTCGTGGGTTGAGGAAGCCAAGGGCAGGAGCAGCAAGAGGAGAGAGGAGCTGAGGAAGCAAGGCATCGCTGAGGATTGAGCTGTTGGAGTGCGGCCATAGTGTATGATCGGGAGAGACGAGGAATGGGTTTGTGTATAATGATGTTGCATGGGACAATCTGTTGGACACAAATCTGATGATGATGAAGATCTGTCTACTCAACTACCAGAGTATCCGTAATACCGAGTTATCTTCCAGCTTACTCTGTTCACCTCCATGGTACACATCTACTGATCATGGTTACAGATACTCAGGGAAGCGCCCACAAAACTTGTCTCGGAGTCTAAGCACACTTTTCTGTCATGACACAGATGAACGAGAGCAAACATTGTAATGATATCAGATCTTCATTGGTATAGAACTGTCTGCAACCATGCAATTCCCAGATCCAGGGTTTCAACACCATGCCCGCTATGCCTGAATAATGCCGTGAAAAGAAGATTAAGAAAGCCGTTACAACAGTAAAACGAGGGGGATATCTTCGTCGAAATGCGCTACATAACGTCATGAACATGAAACATGATATGGTAGGTGAATGTGGATGCTTGAGGCCGTGAGTGTATGCGTGATAAATTGGAAAGAAAGGAAAGCATGAATGGCCGTCGCTAAGCCGATGCGGCGCAAAAGGCAAGCGAGGCTGGGAAGACTGCCTCCAGAGCGCAGGAGGAAGCTTCGGTTGGTGTTTGGTCGACGACGATGTTGTCTTCCATGGTGGTGGGAGCAGACTCTTCCGCGAGAGGAAGCTCTGCTACAGAGCTGGTAGACACTTCCTCAACCGCCACCTCGTTAAGAATGACCTCAGCCTCAGCCTCAGGTTCAATCTCGGCCTCAGCCTCAGCAACTTCAATTTCCGGGTCCGCAGCAGCAAGAACCGGAATAGCAGTAGGCGTCTGGAACTCAGTGACTGTGAAAGTAGAGTAAGCCGTAGCAGTCATAGTTGCCGTAACAGGATTCGGCATCTGGGCAGCAACCTCGGTAGGTAGCTCGAGCATCTGCGACGACAATGGTGATTGTTGTTGAGCAGCCCGCATACCCATCGCGAGATATGCGACAGCGACAGCCAACAGCAGAATAACGAAATTGCGCTTGTCGCTCAGAAGAAGGATGACATAGTTCTTCATCAGCGTGCTTAGAGGAATCTGATCCGATCGAAGGCGGTGAGAGGCTTCAGCCTCAGCCTTCTCTTGTTCCTTGATAGCAGACTCAAGGGCGCGGAGGCGTTGGGCTACTGCGTCAGATTCGGCGATTGCTTTAGCTTCGAGCTCGAGACGGACAGCTTCTTTCGCTTCGTTGAGTTTGGCCTGAAGATCTTCTTCAAACTTCTTCTTTTCGGCCGCCTTCTCCTCGATACTTTTTTGTAGAGCAGCGGCGGCCTCCTCGAAGGATTTTTGTAGTTCGGCTTCTTCTTTACGCTTCTTCTCGTTGGCTTCCTCTTCCAGAATCTTTGTTTTGGCTGCGGCTTCTTGAATTTGACGTTGGAGTTCCACGGTGTATAGCTGCTTGCGCTTGTCTGCTTCTTGCTCTTCTTGAGCCCGGCGCTCTAGGGTCTTGCGGACTTCTTCGGGGATCCAGGGGTGTATCTCGACATCGCATCTCTCCATGTCATTCCAGCATGCTTGCCATGCGGCAGATCGCATCAGACCGTTGGCGGCGTAGATCTTGATGTCCCATTTCCGTGTACCTGCACCGATACCCTTGCCAGGCTTCTTGAGTTCACGGTGGCAGTCTATGCACATGCTGTGGTCACCGTTGGCCGAAGTGTTGCTTCCTTCGGTCAAGGTGCCTCCACTCATACGACTGCCCCGGCCAGTGTTCTCATCGCCGACGCTGGCGACATCGTCTTCGTCTTCCCGGTCGTCCTCGTCCTCAGGTGGTACAAAGTGACCGCACGGAAGCAGTCGGGGTGTCTTCAGCTCCAAGCTCTCCAGGATGCGTTCCTCAAGCAGGTCGTATTCATCCCGAGGATGCGGGATGAGAAGCCCACGTCGCATCAGAATAATATCCTGTAGCTTCTCCTCCAACAGCTTGTAGTTTTCCACTAGCCAATCCGGCATGATCCTAGCCATGATGTCGTGCGAGTATGGTACCTGCATGGGCAGAATGGTGACATGCAACAAGACAAGCGGTGCCTGTTGCGGTGTGGGGGTGGGTCTCGGACTGTGAGGCTCCCGTATGCTCCTTCTCCGTGACCCAGTAGACTGTCTTGTTACATCGGATTCGGACCTTCCGCTTCTGCTGGGTGTAGCCAGCTTGAAGGATCCCTTCAACCGTTCCTGTGAGGTTTGATGTGCGAGCATTGGTGGAGGCGACGACATCTGCATAGCGCGAACAGACTCTGTGTTCCGGAAGCGCGGGCGTTCCTTTCGGGCTCGCGCACCAGCTTCGTTGGCAGGCAAGGCAGGCTTGGAAGCTATCGAGGATTCTGACGGAATAGCCGAGACGAAGCTGTAATTTGACATCATTCGTTGTTGTGATCCGGGGCGTGATGTGTATGAGCTGCGGTAGGGCTGTGGTTCGTCGTCGGGCTCCTGTTGCTGCAGCTCAATGCTATGTACAAGGTCGTGGGCCATTGGGAACGAGCGTTCGGAGTGGTACGAGTCACTGCCCTCGAAGAGTTCCGAGGGTGACATGGGTTCGCGATCCTGTGGGTCTTCGTAGATGGCGAATGAGGTAAGGCCCGGCTGCGGTGAGGGGTGGTGCATAGTAGTAGTCATGTCGGACCTTCTTGTCGCTCTGTGCAACAATTCTTACAAACAGGTGTAACTCAAGGTCGTGAATGAACAATGGTGGACTGGGTAGAAATCAAGTTCAGGGATCCCATCATCTGAAATTCATCGAGAGCCGAGGCGGCACCCGGTGGGGGGTTGGACGAGAGGTGGTTGGGATGGCTAGTGCGTGCGTTGTCGACGTGTCAAAAGCGTGCTGGCGTTTGTTTACCACACCGACACTTTAGCGCGGCACGGTTGTTGGGAGTAGCCGCAAAAGGTACAATAACGGTGGCTAGTCCTCTCCAGCCCCATACTTTCTGCACACCGCGAACGCTTCAATTGTTAAAGCGCACGGAAAATCGTTGACGCGCTGGATTTCTATCGGTGCAGCCCCCGGCAGTGTTCCCGCTTGTATGTCTCCGTTAGTATTCTTCGCCTTTGATAGGATCTGGGTCCTTCTTCATGCAAGTGCAGCCTCATTCTGCAACATGTAACATGACTACTCAAAGATAACCAAACCCCCACCAGACGAGAAACCATCGCAGGCGCGCATAGCGACAAGCGAAAGTGAGCAGCAGTCAAACCTCGAGCTATTGAACCGACTACTTCATCCACCAAGTAGAAAACAAATGTAGCTCCAAAGTCAAACTTAGCGTACCATGGTCTACAACAAACCTCACGATGCACAGCAATTTTGTCCAAGTTTCGCCAGACGCTTCTTGTCCACGTATCGCTCTGTGGGGCACTACCCCTCTCGTTCGACTCATTCATCACACGCACACGAACAAAGACGTGAATATTCCACCACCACAGTAGCCAGCACACCCTGCATCGGCTCACACCTCCGTACAAGGCATACTCCGCACCTTACATGATGAGATCCATCGTGAAGCCCTTGTTCGGTGAATCTTGAAACAAATTGCAGCATCATATGTTTTCTTCTGGACTAGACATATGCGGGAGAAGACTAGGCTCGATGCCAGCTCCATATGCATCACGAGTCGATTTGACTTGCATAACAGATGTTTGCAAGTGCTCAGCTCGTAGAGTACTATGACAAGCAGACTGAAGATCAATCAGAAAAAGAAGGTGAACCTCTAGCACTGAATACGTTTGCATCATTTACATTGTCATCCAAGTGAATCTAACAACCTCGATCTAACGCTAGACTTTCCTCATCATTGGTCTGCTTCTCGTCTACAACTCATCCGGTCCACCCTCTCTCCCCTCCTTCTTCTCCGCATTCTCAGCGTAGATGCCCGCCTTCCTCAATGCTTCCTCAATCTCCTGCTGACTGGGCGCTTCACCCCCATGCGCCTGATGTTTGATGTCTCCATTCTCCATGTCCTCGACCTGCTGTTGAGAGTCCGGGTGAGGATGTTCTGCCGCAGCAGGCTTCTCGGTTTCCTTGGTTGCCTTCTTAGTCTTGGTGGCCGATTTCTTGGCCTTGGACTTTGTCGCCTTGGCCTTCGTAGTCTTCGACTTGGAAGATTGCGTCGGAGGCTTGAAGTGCTTCATTTTCTTCATCATCATGTCCATGACGACGTCATCTAGCTTCTTCTTCTCAGCAAGAATGTCCTTGACGGTAAAGGCCGGATCGTCGGTGGGTGTGAGTTTGCTCTGCTTAGCCTCATTCTCGTCAAGCCATGCTTGTGCTTTTGAGGCGTAGTCCTGGACAGTCTTTAGGTCGTCTTCCGTGTAAACAGTAGGAACTTCAGTGATTTCAGGTGCGGCGGGTGCATCTGCTTCGTCGTCAAGCTCGTCCATAGGGTCGGTAGATGGCGAGGCGGCAGCGTCAGCAGAAGCCTTAGATACTGCTTCACTGCTCTTGGAGCTCTCGGCTGATTGCGTCTTGATCTGGCCATCCACTAGCTGCTCGACTTCCTTGATGTGAGCGATGGTATCCTTGAGTTCTTTGATGGCGTCAGGACGCTTGGAAGCTTCGTCTTTGCGCTTGAGAACGGGGTTGACAATGTCCTCAAGCTCCTTTAACTTGCTTCTGAGAGTCTTCTCATCTGCATCTGCTCCGCCAGAGTACATCCACTCTGAAGCGGCTTCGAGCGTCGTCTCGAGTGTCGAGCGGACAGCAGATGTGGAAGCACCGATGAACGACTCATCCTCAATGTAATCACGGGCACGGTAAGTGAAGGCTTCAAGCGAGTTCAAGACCTCTTCGCGAACGCGGCGAGACTTGTCTGACGAATCGAAAGCAGCGAGCCTATTCAAAATTAGCATGTGAAGAAGTCGAGCACCGTCCACGGACTCACCTGTCTTGCATCCTCTTCAGCTCCTTACGAGGGAACTTCTTGTATCCTAGCTGCTCAACATCGTATGTAATTGCCGATCGAATGGTCTTAATCTTCTTCTCGCCAGCCTTCGCAGCATCAGTGCTCTCGGTACCCGCCGAAGACGAAGACGAAGAAGATTTCGAAGACGACTTGGAAGCGGACGAAGAAGACGAGCTCTCACTCTCCTTTAACGGCTCCTGGTCCTTCTTGCCACCCATTCCAAACAGGTTCTTGACGCCATCAACAATCCCGCCCTTGACCTCCTCGCTCTCAGTCTCGCAGGTAACCCACGCGGACAAGACTTCAGGAGTACCGGTAACAGGGCTAAGCCTGACTTGTACGTAGTTGTTAAAGGAATCACGGTCGCACTTGTCGTCGTTGATCATGTTTGTAACAACCTGAGTCAGGTTGCCGCTCTGGAAGTGAAGAGTGGGCTCCTTTGACACCTCGCCGTTAGCACCAGGGATGGCCTGGTACATGGTGAACTCAAACTCGCCCATCATCTGGAATGGCAGATCCTTGGTCGCTCCAAGCTTGGTGCTGGGGGTGAAGATCTTCTGGTCGCGGTCCTTCATGTTAAACATGTACTGGTAACCGTGGTTGTAGCCCTGGGTATCCGAGTCACGAATCTCCTTGACGCGGAAAGACGGGCTGAGACCAGCGGCCTTGAAAGCAGCACCGAATACGGCGGCCTCGTCGGCGTTGACATTCGCCCTGATCTTACTCTTGCCTGCGACAGCCTCGAGACGAGCCTGGACGAAAGGTGTACGGCTTGCGCCACCGTGAACGATAACGGAGTCGATGTCAGCGAATGTGAGTCCAGCAGCTTCTAGAGCCTTGTTGATGGGTCCATCGATGCGTTGGGCATAGGTAGCGGCAAGCTCCTCGAACCTAGCGCGAGGGAGTTTGTATCGGAAGTCAACATCCTCGTAGAAGCTCTCGAAAAAGGATGTGGTCTCCTTGTTGGCGCTGAGCATCTGACGAACCCTCTCAGCCTCCTTGAAGAGCTTCGCAGCGGTACGTCCATGGGTCTTGACCTTGTCGGCGGTGAAAGAAGCGCTCTTGGCAGCAGGCAGCTCAACGAAAGTAGCCACCATATCGTCGACAATGAGCGAATTGAGCGCATCACCTCCAAGAGTCCTGTCCCATCCAGTGCCCATAACCTGAACCTCCTGGACAGTCTTGTTGCGCCTTCCAACGTCCTTGACAGTCCTGCCTTGGAACTTGAGAATAGTAGCAGACAAAGATCCAGCACCCATATCGAAGACCAGGTTGATCTCCGGCTTGCCATCCTTTGTGACATCAGGGAATGTCCTGCCTGTAGCGTAGTTGAGACCAACAGCCAGACCATCCGACACGACGCTAAGCACTTTGAGACCAGCCAATCTTGCGGCAATCTCAAGTGCACGCCTCTCATCTACCGTGTAAAAGGCCGGGACGGTAAAGACAACGTCCTGGATATCGTATCCCTTGCCTGCGAGCGCCTTTGCGTTCTCTCTGACGTTCTTTAACTCCATCGCCAATAGTTCCTCGACTGTGTATGATTTATCCTCTGAGAAAACGCCGCTCTGGAAGCTGACCGTCTTGCGACCCTCTGTGCCTGTAACCTCCAACGCGGGGTATCTCTCCTTGTACGTGCCCACAATGTCGCTCTCACTCGATACACCAAGAAGGTGTTTCAGGTTAGGGTATACATCGCCTGGGAATCGTCCTTGCAACGCAATCGCGTCGCCGCCGTAGAAGCGTTCGGGGAAGGAGCCAGCGGGAAGCGCACCGCCTTTCGATGGCTTGAAGGCAACGGCCGATGTTTCTTTCCGTTTCGAGTCTTTGGTGAGGACGATTTCGAGGGGAATGCCAGGCTTTACTAGTGCGGCTTTGATGTATTCGGTGCCCAGATCGACACCCAGCACTGCTGAGGCGGCGGATGCGGTGGACGAGAAGAGGAAAAAGAGACCGAGGAGGATTGTTCCGGGCGAGAGGTTACCTCTCCGGCGTCCGGGTGGCGCCATGATGTGTGGTGGTGTGGGAGAGTGCAATGTGTCGTTAACGTGCAGGCGCGGGAGGGTTGTAGTGGGATGTGCGTCGCGGGGAAGGAGCAGGGTATGTATTCGAGTAGCAAGCCTCGATAGAAGAAAAGAGAAGGATTGGGAATCTATCCCAAGAAAAAGCGGTGTGAATGAAGTGTCGGTCGAAACCGTGTTTCTTCTTGTCGTGTAATCGGCGGGCGGTTTCGTAGTAAATGTACTTGGGGTCGAGCTACCCTGTTCCGAACTTATTTGACACCTGGTCTTTGTCAAAAGGCCAGTTTGACGTTATATCGACCAACGCACGTCACGAGTTAAGATTGCTGTTTTATCTAAAGCTTAATTCACTGCTGCCTAGAGCTGCTTTTGGAATGAGGACATTTGGTCTTATGTAGTTCTTTTGTCGAGTACTATGCACGACTTTCGAGATCCTTTGGGTGCTCTAGCCAATCACATCGTCAGGACACCCGTCTTCGCCGCAATGCAGCAGCGCGACCATGTCCTCTACTTGCAACTTGCAGCCACGCTTCATGCTCTGCAGAATCATGCATGTGTCTTTTGAGGCTCACACTATATCCCAGTTGCCGCTGTCCCTATACACTAGCACCGTCAATGTTACCTATAATACCGGTCCATCATATCCCACGGTTAAACTCCACCATTCCATCCTTGCCACCGCGCTCATGAAACTCGGGCTCAAGCGTCTTCGCACTAATAGCTTGACGTTGTGGGAACGCAGCGAGCGCAAGCGGTAGTGCGAAGATGGACGTCGTGAAAATAAGTCCTGATACGTGTGTTAGCCAGCCCTACCACCATCTCACAGATACTTGCACATTGACTCACCCAGGTTAACAGGAGTCACCATCCTAGGCCTCTGCTTAAGCCACTCGGTCTTCTGCAGCCTAACAAGAATCAGAGGAGGCAGCACCATGATCGGCGTTGCATTGAGCACACGACTCAGCGCTGTTTCTCCCACTGCCAGTGTGGCCGCTTTCTTGCTCTTGCCCAATGGCTTGATCTCGAGATCGCCTGTATCTACTCGCTGTCGCTCAGCTTCTGATAGCGCGGGGTACACGTCGATGCCCTGCCTGATCTCCTCGCCGCGCATCAAGAACACATTGAGCGCACCCGCTGTTGCGACAGCCGCGAAAGGCACTAACCGACCCGCGATGACTTTTGCATTGGGCGAGAGGCTCTTAAGGCGGGGCACCAGCGCGTTGAGACCCAGTGCGACACCGCAGGATGCGCTGACGGCCGTGAGGTATGACTGGACGATGGTTGAGGTAGAGAGCGGGACCGACTTATTCGCGTTGGAGAAGTTGATTCCGACGTTGACCGACTGGTTGGTGACTTGCCATCCTAGTGTTCCCGCCGTCTGTACACGATCAGTATTGTCGTCCCGTCTTAGCATAGAGCTTCTCCTACGTACCCCAAGACCTGGTGTGAGCATCCCAGCCGTGACGACCAGGTTGGTCAGAACAAAGCTCGACATGCGGAAAGGCAGAAAGACTGGCTGTCCCGTGTCTTGCACTTTTGTCAGCGTCCTTGCCCTTCATCGTGCCATTGCGCTGGTTGTAGTACCTGGATGTATGGTAGAGTCGATGATCTTCTTTGCGTTCCACAGCTCCGGTGTCATATCTGGGATCTTGCCCGTCTTGTACGCGGTGACGAGCTTCTTTGCATTTTCGAGGCTGGCTGACGAGGTGAGGAGGGTTCTGTTCGCGCGTTTGTCAGTTGTGATCTGGACTGACAATTGAGACGGAGAGAAGTAATTGAAAAGCCATGAGTCGTGGTACTCACCACACACCCAGCATCCGCAAGGAAACATCATATCCAGCGCGCAGTGTCTCACCTCGGATCCGATATATTTGCTGAGTGCTGCACGCGACCCCAGTATGTGCCCAGATCGTACTGCGAGACGGGCAAGTCGCGGTTTCCAGGTAACGAGGACGTCATCTTGACGAAGAGCAGGATGCGAAAACCGCGGTCGAAGCAAATAAAGCCTCAACAGCCCGCAGAGTCGCAACGAGTTGTGGATGAGTCCTAGTGTGGGTAAATGCAAACAACGATATCGGCGATAATGCGGAGCGGGAACTAACGACAAGCGCGGTAGCGACAAGTTTAATAATATATCTGCCTTTCTAACTTCTATCAAGCTTCCAACCTCAGCCTTACTACAAAGCTGGTGCATCTCATGCTATCAAAAATAAATGAATACTGTGCGCGTGCATGCAAATAACGCTCTAAGATGACTGGAAAGCCCCGCCAATGGCTGTCTCCAGCATATACCAAACATTAACGCGGTATGAACATTGTGAAAACAAGCGCTTTTATGCAACAAAATCAATTCCGTATCCCGTCGTCCATCCTCTATGGCTCATTTCTTCGACTTCTTCTTCGATTTGCCATTGTCAGGCGTCGTTCCAAGTATGTCGTCAAATGTCTTGTTGGGATCGTGATTCGACGCGGGTCTCAGCGAGGGCGAGCCCATGGGCATTGGCGGGGCTACACCAGGAGGCAAAGGCAACGCTTCCAACCCGAGGTTCATGACACTCTCGCGCCGCCGGTCGGGGCTCTGAGATCGTCCACGGGCAGCGTTTGAAGGGTCCAGGAGGCCAGGTGGTGGGGGTAATGGCGAAGCTTCTGCATTCAGCTCCTGCATCGCGGCGTTGAGAAGCGTATCGTTCGCTGCCCATTCTTGTGCCTTCTTCCAACAGTGAGATCGTCGGAAGGTGCCTTCAACTCCGTGTTCGACAACATCCGTTGGTAAGCTGACGACCTGTGCTCCTCCTGCTACACCAAACCATGTTCGAGATCGTGTTGTGTCCTCCCGAGCCCACGGTACACCGCTTCGAGGTACCTCGCACAGGAAGTATTCCACGCCCTCGGTAAACCGGACGCCGGGTGCATCAACGATCAACATGGGTAATGACTGGATGACGGCGTACAGGAATAGCCACTGTCCCGATCGCATATCCCACATGTCGTCCATATTCGAGCCCGTGGCTTGCTTGAACTCAAACTGGCGGAAAGCCTCCAAGAACGGTGTCTGCTGTTCGGCGTCTGCATTATGCGATTGCTTTAGCAGTTTTGCTACTTCGTCTTTGTGTAGCTTTTTCCCACGAGCTTTCGCATCCTTCTTCGCGTCGCCTGTCTTTGCGTTTTGCGAAATGGGATATAGTGGCAGGTCAAAAGGAATTGGTGGCGCGACTGGCGGCGTGCTACGGTCGTATTCGCTCAAAACCTTTCTCAGCGCACGTGCGACAATCGATTCGATATCGGTTCCCTCGTCTTCTGCGATAAAGCCGTCCGCAGTGCGATTTGTCAAGTTCTTCCTGTCCACAAGGAGGTCATACAAGTTGGACATGTCGTGGTAAATTTCCAATAGGACCAATCGGTTAAGGCCACTTGTGGTTAAGTTGTTCTTCTTCGACTTGGCCTTTGGCAGCCATGAACCGTACTTGTGCCGGTAGTAGTCCATAACAAAAGATTTGATCGTCATGAAGGCAGCCCTCCATTTTTTGAAGCTAATGACCTTGCCTTCGCTTGCCATGGCGCTGTTCATAATACCAGAGAAAATGTGCGGGAACTCAAAGTCCTTGAGCTTTCCATTGATGGTGGCTTCGCGATTATCCAGATCCATAGCAGCACGGGCTAGTCGCGTAGCACTCTTGGGGCTAATCATGGCAAATTTGGGCGAGTCCAGCTCTTTGATGCTGTCGTACTTTCCAGCAGCGTGGACAAAGCCTTCCGTGTATAGCGACATGGACCGCAATTTTTCTCCTAATACAATGGCTTCTATCGTCTTCTCGCGGCTGTGACGGACGTCTGCCAGAGTCAATTCATCGACATAGCAGTCGAAGCTGGAAGCAGCAACTTCGCCAAAGGTAGATCCATCAACATTGGAGAAGGCATAGTGTGACAAAATGTCTCCTATCCGCAGGAATATGTCGAAGATGTCTGAATGACGCTCCGTAGCGACCAGCGACTGGCCAATGAGAAAGGCGAAAAAGTTGCGGTAGGTGACCAATGTGTCCGTGTCGCTTGCGTTTAGTCGCGGCTCGTGAGGCGTGATGTTTGAGTCTGAGCTCAGCGAGATCGGCATGTATAGATGCTTTTCCGTGTACTCATCATCGAGGGCGTCGCTTAGCGCTCTGGACCCCTTGGATATCGACTCATCCGAGCTTCCTATCTGGCTTTGGTCGGGGGATGCGGTCCGTGATTGTTCGCCAAAGGGTTCGCGAGACACGCGTCGCGACGTTCTTTCTGCCAGATCTAGCGGGGGCACGTTCCCATCGCTGTAGAGGCTGCCGTGTACGAGGCGGGTGAGCAGCTGTGATGCTGCGTATACGGAGGAGTCGATACGGAAGGAAGGGCCCTTGTCAGATGTGCGGGGAAAGAGGTAGACAAACGTGTCACCTGCATCGTCCCATAGTTCAGGTACCTTTCATCTCGTCAGCACACTCGGCACCATATTGTCAAGATCAAAGAGGACTACCTTTTCGCCGTTCAACAAGAAGGTCAGGTTGTATGGGACCTTGCCCTTGTGTCCGACTATCCACGCAAGCGGGCTGGCATTGCCGGACGATGTTCTGCTGTGCGAGCCATTGAGCCCCTCAATGCCACCTGGCGGGCCTCCAAAAAGACCGCTCTTCCTGCGCAGTTTCTTGAGTTTGCCTTCAGAACTTGGTTCTAAGCTCGGCGTTCCTGGTCGGCTGCTAGCGGGGGAGGATGCGCGCGAAGGGACCTCGAGCGGCGGCGGCGGCTCCAGCGGCTCAAGATCGGCAGGGTCGACTGGCTGGATGGTGGGATTGGAAAGAGACACTTGACGTGGAGATGCGGGTGCAGCTGGTGGAGGGTATTCGGGCGTGAGGTGTGACGCCGAGGAGAGGCGGTTGCGCACTTTGGTCAGGCGGCTGCTGGACTCTGACGAAGCAGGTGTTGGGCTCAACTTCGTATTCGTAGACCCTGATGACGGTTCCGACGACCCAGACGATCCGAACAAACTCGACAGCCGACGGCTCGACTTCTTCTTGTCTCCCAACATGGCGAAACGGTCTACTCTTGGTCTACGCGGCTCAAGAGGAGCGAGAGTTGGGGTATCGTAAAGCGCAAGAAAACACTATGCGCTCATTAACATAGGGTCGACAAAACACAGCGGATAGCAAACACGAGCACCACACATGCAGGGCCCCGGGCCGGTCAAGGTAGTATATAGTCAAAGGGAAACAGAAAAGCTTAGTGAAAGAACTAAGTGATCTATATTTGAGCTGTTGCAGATCCGGCAGTGTCGCAACCATGCTAGTGCACGAGTAACGTCAAAGGTTGGGTGGCCACAACGTGGGTCGATCAGTGTCAGCTGTGATTGGTTTTTCCCTTCAGTCTGGAGGCTGTATTTCCAGCTGGGTACGCCCGACCGGCCACTCAGCGGCCTCTTGGATGTACAAAAGGACCCTTTGCCAGTGTTGGCTCACACCTGCGAGCACCTGCGCCTCGTACTGCGGGCAAGGCCCACCTCATCCACCGAATCGGACCCATGCTCAGCCGCGTCGTGTCAACTATTAGTTGTTTCGAGTCCTTCCCAGCCTTCAAGCATGCAGCCATCAATACAGATTCGTGTGACACTTTGAACGGTGTGTATGTGTCTATAGAGCCGCAGCTGACATGTCGTGTTTTTTGTGACTATTTGCAACATCGGTGTTGACTATTGAAAGGCGCGGCGGCTTCAATCTTAAGCGAAGGGATGACGTACCATCCCTAATCGATAGCGTGCACCCGAGGCCTCGTGGCTGTCAAACACACGTGCAACGAGCCGCGCCTTACGTGTGAGTAGGCGTGGGAATGACATACCGCATGCGTACTTCAAATTCCATCCAGATGCTGCCGACGCTCATCTCCGAACTTCGCATCTGATATAATCTCACGACCACCACGATATTGCTTGCCTGAGTCCACTCTGGTCCATACTTGCGCACCAGCCACTTCGGTTACGTAGCCGTGTTCCGAAGCCGCGTTATCCTCAATGCTGAACACGGCTTCATCAGCACTCGATACAGAATTCAATATGGGCGGCGGAGAAACTATCGCGGACCAAATACTTAAGACGTTCGCCCTACCGGACGTCGTCGGCTCAAAGACTAGCTCTAAGAAGCTGATCAATCTTCTAAGAGGGCACGTGCTCCTGCTTTTCATGCAAACTCGCATACCCTTTTGGGACATTACGCGGCCCAATAAGACGCATCGCAGCCCCGAGTGATCGCTGACAAGCAACAGATGGCCAAACGTGTCTTTATTGCCTACGCAATTGCTCGACAAAGCTGCCCATAATGTACTCCAGAAGAAGCCTATGGCGTATCCTGCCATGTGCTATGGACCCGATTCAGGTGATCCCAGGCTACGCAGCAACATTGCGCAATGGCTCACAAAGTTCTACAAGCCTGCGGACCCAGTATCTGAAGAGCGCGTATGCATTTCCGGCGGGGCTTCTCAGAACCTGGCCTGCCTACTCCAAGACTTCACAGACCCTGTATATACAAGGAATGTTTGGATAGTGGCTCCGGCATATATGCTTGCGTTCCGTATATTCGAGGATGCTGGGTTCCACAAAAAACTCCGGGCCGTGCCCGAGGACGAAGAGGGTATTGACATGTCGTATCTGAGAAGTCAGATTAGGCAGAGTGAAGAGAGAGCAAAATCCGAAAACAACAATGAGCCGGTGAGTCGTTGCTGAAATGACGTCGAAGATTTATGCCGGAGTTGGAGTTTGTTGTAACCTTGCCTCAGGATTATGCTCCCTCAACAATGCGTTTATTTGTGCATAGCCTTACTGACAGCATGACCAGCAATTTAAACCTCCGAGGCCTTCGAACAAAATTTACAAACATGTCATCTATGCGGTGCCGGGGTTTTCCAATCCTAGTTCCAAGACCATGAGCCTAAGGAGAAGAGAGGAGTTGGTACGTCTGGCGCGAGAGTATGACGCTCTTATCATTACAGACGATGTATATGACTTTCTGCAATGGCCATCAAGTCTCAGCCCAAGTACACTTTCAATCGAGAAAGCTGGTTTGCCCCGTATCGTCGATATCGACCGGTATCTGGACGGCGGCGCCGAAAGACATGGCGCTGATGGGTTCGGCAATGCAGTTTCGAATGGATCATTTTCCAAGATCTTTGGCCCCGGGTTACGGACAGGCTGGTGCGAAGGAACGCCTAAGATGGCATACGGGGTATCGCAAACGTAAGCATGCCCTCTGACAAGCTCTTCGATTCTCACTCTTGCTGCGCGCCATCGCTCGTGCTAGATCTGAGGTACCCGAGATCGGTACCATGACGGCTAGATCGATGTCGACGGCCGACTCCACAGCCATGTCTCGCTCAAATAGGCAGTGACAACTAACGTGTTCCAGAGGATCGAGCCGTTCAGGTGGAGCACCCAGCCAGCTGACAGCCTGCTTTGTGGCCGAGACACTGGAGACTGGAGAGCTCCAACGCTACGTGTACGACAGACTCCAGCCAGTATATGGTAATCGGTACCGCCGTATGGTGGAAGGAATTAACAAGCACCTCATTCCACTAGGCGTCAGCATTCCCCAAACCGATCGCGAGATTGTTGGTGGATATTTCATTTGGCTCACGTTGCCTTCTCCGCTGAAAGGTGCTGTGGTAGCACAACGCGCAAAGGAAGAGGAGAATTTGGTGGTCGCACAGGTGAGTACAAACCACGATTTACGTTCCAAAACCAGATGATGAGCACGGCTAAGGACGACGCTTGTACAGGGCGAAATGTTTGAGGTGAGTATACTTCTCCGCTATCGTGTGCTCACAGCTGACAGATGTAGGTACCCGGCGACACCGAACGTGAGGGCACGTCTTTCAGCAATGATATTAGAGTTTGTTTTGCGGTATGTACTACTATGTTGGACCTCCGAGCCGTCACTAACATGCTGCTAGTGGGAAGAGGAAGACATGCTTGCTGAAGGCATCGAACGACTCGCCACGATTATTAGCCGCATGCTAAATGAAGAGGCCAATGGAGGTCAGTCAACCCATCATATGGCTGCCCAAAAAGAAGACGCGAAGAACTTGTGGTGATTGAGAGGGGAGCAAGAAAGGCGAATGAAATGGACGATCGGGGAATCTAGGTGAATCGCAACCCATCAGCCACAATCTAGATCATGCGCAAACTCTCGTAGCAGCGCAAGGCAGTTGTTACATAGCACGGTCTACACAATATCATTCGTCGAAGGTGCTATAATAGAGCCTTAGAGAGGTTGCGTTAAGCACAAGGGATCTGCAAGGCCAGCCTTCGGGTTTCATTAAAACATCCCCCATGCCCCACACCAGCACCCTGAACGAAATGAAAAGCAGTATACCCGGGGCCGGCGCGAAACACGGTGACCGTTGGACATGCAACCTAAGGCGGCGACTGGCACAGTAAAGCGTAGTTTCTGATGCTTGTGTACCTGCATAAGGAAGTTTCGGAGCGCGTCACGTCGAAGGAAGCGATCAAGTTGGTGTTCGGCACGAGCTTGTTCTGTCCGCAAGGCTCGTGCAACGTTGCGCACAACGCTCAGCGAAGACGTGAAATGTTTCTCTTCTAAAAACACAGTGGAGGCAAGACGTGTGTCTACGATGCGGAAGACACATGCCGAGGCTGCATTGTACTCGACCACAACTTCGCCTGCATCGGCCCATGACTCTCAAGCGCCCTCTTGGATGGAGACCGGCGCATCGCAGTGTATCCACGATCTCCTGCCGGCCCGTCGCGTCGAATTGCACAGAGGTGCGCGTGGCGTTGAAGCGCTGGCAAATGCTTTTATCAACGCGTCGGGCGAGCGAGGGCCTGTCGATGCCCTGGCGTTTCAAAGCCGTCTCACTTCCGGCCGCCGGTTGTGGCGCGCCAGTCAGATCCTTGTTTCCCTTCCAGGAACAAACGCTCGCCTCGCAGCCTTTGGACTTCCTCAACCACTTACTGGCCATCGTCTCCCGCTTGTTTCACGCGGAGAAAGGGATTCAACGGGGACAGTCTTGTGGGCCTTCTTAGTGGAGACCCTAGGTAATTTTGGACGTACGCGACGGCGACAGGGTCACATTCACGCAACCACTCCTCGGCACTTGTCTGCAGGCGTGAAATGCGGCTTGCGAACATGGCCGCAGGTGCTCGTCATGAGGCGAAAGAGAAGGATGAGCTTCGGAGTGAAGCGGGAAGTGCAGGTGTACACGATGAAGAGGCGGCAGAAGAGCGATGGTATCACAGCGAAGACGAGGATATAAAATGTCTACTCGATACCGGGGAACATGAATCGAGCACAGCACAGCGAACATCACACCCCGGCTACCCGAAACTTGAAACAAGGAGTTTCCAGAACTTTGATTGGCGCCACGAAACTATTGTAAGTTCCTTCCCGAATGAACTGCTATACTTATACAATGCGTGGCCCCCCCTCTTCACTTTTTCCCTTCACGCAGGTTTCCTGTCATCTACTAGCACTCCATTGTGTGTCTTCAGTTCTTATTGTTCTCTGTCATTCATTTCTATTGTGCAGAAGTTTTCTTCTCACAACAATATTCCTACTTTCTACCACTTTCGTTGCCAGGCAACCTTACTGCTTTATCCACCACTTCGCAATCCTGCAAACTTTCCAACACAACGATCCAACAACACTATCAACGTCTCTTGCAGGTCAACTGACGACGATACTTCCAGCCTTTGAGGTCAATTTTTCGACGTTTAACAACTCCGAACTTCAACGCACGCACTGCTATCATGGTTGCCTTTAGCGCTGGAGCGCTTCTATTGACGCTGCGCGTCCTCCTTTCCGCCACTCCCTCCACTGCTGTGCCTGTTGCGCAAGCACCAGCTCCATCATCAGCACCGGCAGCACCAGCACCAGCAGCTGGTGCTTCCAGCTACTGGCTTGAGAAAATCGAGCGCCAGGGCCAGGCTCCTTTCAACCCCAACCCAGCATCTTACAAGGTCTTCCGTAACGTCAAGGAGCTCGGAGCCAAGGGTGACGGTTCTACCGATGACACTGAAATCATCAACAAGATCATCGCTGACGGCGATCGTTGCGGCGAGGGATGCGACTCTACCACCACAACACCCGCGCTCATCTACTTCCCTGCCGGCACTTACATGATCAGCAAGCCCATCATTCAATACTACTACACCCAGTTCGTCGGTGACCCATTGAACATGCCTATCCTCAAGGCCACTCCGGACTTCGAGGGTATGGGCTTGATCGATGCCGATCCCTATATCCCAGGTGGTGACGGTGCCAACTGGTACACGAACCAGAACAACTTCTACCGCCAAGTTCGCAACTTCGTCATTGACATCTCTGCCACCAAGGCTGCTGCAGGTATTCACTGGCAGGTGTCCCAAGCAACAAGTCTCCAGAACATCGTTTTCGAGATGGCCAAGGGTGACGCTGGCAAGGACCAGAAGGGTATCTTCCAGGACAACGGCTCCGGTGGCTTCATGACCGACTTGACCTTCAACGGTGGTGCGATTGGTGCCTTTATGGGTTCTCAGCAGTTTACCATCCGCAACATGACCTTCAATGACTGTGGCACCGCTATCTTCCAGAACTGGAACTGGCTTTTCACATACAAGAGCATTTTCATCAACAACTGTCAAGTCGGTCTTGACATGGCCAACAGCCCCGCCAACCAGACTGTCGGCTCTGTTCTGCTACTGGACAGCAAGTTCACCAACACCCCCATCGGTATCAACTCGTCTTTCACCGAGAACAGCATTCCCACTACTGGTGGTACCCTCATCCTCGACAACTGCGACTTCACCGGCTCTGAGAAGGCCATTGTCGGTGCTGCTGGTAACACTATCCTCGAGGGTGGCAAGAAGGTCGAGACCTGGGCTCAGGGTAACGCTCTCGCTGCTGGAGCTACCCTAGGTCGTGTTCAAGGTGACGTCAACGGTGCACCCGCGAAGCCCCAGAGCCTCCAAGGCAACAATGGTTGGTTCGAGCGCAGCAAGCCCCAGTACGAGAATGTCGATGTCTCCAAGTTTGTCAGCCTGAAGTCCAAGGGCGCAGTGGGTGACGGTAAGACCGATGACACGGCTGCTATCCAAGCTGCTATCGATGGTCTTCAGGAGGGTCAGGTTCTCCACGTCGACCACGGTGCCTACCTTATCACTAAGACTGTTGTTATCCCCGCTGAGAAAAACGTCAAGATGGTTGGTGAAGTCTACAGCACTTTCTTCATCACAGGCGAGTTCTTCTCCAACATGGACGACCCCAAGCCTGGATTCCAAGTTGGTGCTAAGAGCGGTGACAAGGGTTCCTTTGAAGCCTCCGACCTCATCATCGGTACTCAAGGTCCTGCTCCCGGTGGTATCTTGATGGAATGGAACATCAACGCAGAGAGCGGTGCAGCCGGTCTTTGGGACGTCCACTTCCGTGTTGGCGGTTACGCCGGAACCAAGCTCCAGTCCTCCAACTGCAAGAAGAACCCCGATGCCACCCACGAGCCCAACCCAGAGTGCATTGGCTCCTTTATGCAGCTCCACATCACCAAGAACTCCAACGGTTACTTCGAGAACGTTTGGCTTTGGACCGCGGATCACGAGCTCGACCAGGACGACCACTCTCAAATTGACATCTACAACGGTCGCGGTATGCTTGTAGAATCCCAAGGTCCTGTCTGGATGTACGGCACTGCATCCGAGCACTCGCAAATGTCGCAGTACCAGTTCTCTGGCGCCAAGGACATCTTCTACGGGGCCATTCAAACCGAGACGCCTTACTACCAGCCCAACCCCACTGCTGCCGTTCCCTTCACCAAGAACGACAAGTTCTTCGACCCGGACATGAGCCAAGCCAAGGCTGCCTGGGCTGTGCGTGTCACCGATGGTAGCGAGAGCATCTGGAGCTACGGCGCGGGTACCTACTCCTTCTTCCAGAACTACGACCAGGACTGTGTCGTTGGCCAGAACTGCCAGCAAGACATGAACGAGGTTGCCAATTCGACAAACATCAACTGGTTTGGTCTATCGACCAAGGCTTCGGTCAATATGATCACTATGGGTGGACAGGGTGTTGCCAAGGATGAGGACAACCGTTCCAACTTCTGTGCTACCCTTGCTATCTTCGCTCAGGCGTAGGTGCTGTACAGTCCTTTCCGACACGCAGCGCGGACTCCTTGATGGAAGTTCCTCGCTATAGACCTCTTCACTTCTTTCCCCTTCTTTACGGGGCCTGTTTTACGAACATGTATACCCATTTGTTTTTCTTGTTCTGTCTTTGTCCCACAAAAAAGGCGGAATGCCACACTCGCTTAGCAATTACGTTGCGATGAAGTCGAGAGCATAAATATACCCCTGGGCAGGATTGAGGAGTTTGGGCCGGATCCTTTTTTTCTTCTTAAGCAGATAGATGACATGAATTTGATATCTCATGATTCCACAAAACTCCTTTCTGCTTGCTTGTGACGGGTGTCCTAGAGGTCTCTGCAATAAATCTTAATGAGGTACACATAGCTAGATGTTGATGGTCGTAACGAGGGCATCGAGGCTCTCGCCAAAACTCACCTCCCCGCGTGCACGTCCTCGGGAAAAACTTCCCCGCGCAGAATCTCGTAGCTCGAGTGTCTGCGAAACTTGACTTCCTCACACAACCTCATCACCACAATTTTCTCTTGCGCAGACATGTCTGAACGATTGGACGAGTCTACGCGACCCGCGAAACGCGCGCGACTCGACGAAAATACCAACATATCCCTCCCCACAACCTCTCCTGCACCAGCTCAGACAGCTGCAATACTTTCAGCGCCGGCGTCGGTTGACACGGATCTGGAGCGCGAAGTACGCGCCGGTATAACCGAGTATGTCTGCCCGAACAACTTGGGTTTCACGGGTATCTTGAAGCAGAGATATACGGATTTCTTAGTCAATGAGATCGCGCTCGATGGGCAGGTGCTGCATTTGAAGAGCACCGAGGTGGAAGAGAAGAAGAAGCCTGTGAAAGAGAATGTCCCGGCGGTCGAAGGTGCAGGCGAACACAAGTCAGAGAGCACAACAGCGACCGACGACAAGGTCGATGCTGTTATGCAGGATGTGGGAGTCGCTGGTGAGACAACCCTCGCAGTACCGGAACCAGCAAAGGTTGAGGATGCGCCGAAAGAATCTGAGAACGATGGGGAGCAGATCATTGGTAAACCAGCGGCAGCCAAGGAAGAGCCAGAAGAAGAGGTGTGTGACTTGTAGGCGTATGCACTGCGCAGATGCTAATACCGTCTAGTTACCGGAAGACGATCGCAACATTCTACATTCGATATTCGGCGAACAGACTACCGACGACATCGTCAAACTTGTCCGACAAGTACGGAAACGCGAATCGAAAAAAGCAAAGGACTTTAAAGCAGTCATATCATCGCCCATAACGGACAAGGACAAGCGCACACAGGCTCACCAGAGCTTGCGTCGCATTTTCCCCAACTTGCTCGAGAGTGCTATGGAGGAGAACCAATGCATACGCATCAAGGCAACTCCCCCAGCGGAGCGCAAAAAGAAGAAGGGCAAGGGTGGTGGTGGGGATCGACAAGACCAGGGACGGCGACGAGGAGGTCAGGATTGGGAGGAGCTTGGTGGTGAATACCTGCACTTCAACCTGTACAAGGAAAACAAGGACACAATGGAGGTTGTTGGCTTCCTAGGAAGTAAGCTCAACTGTGGTGCCAAGGGTTTCGGCTTTGCAGGCACAAAAGATAGACGAGCATGCACTGTTCAGAGGGTCTGTGTCAGGCGCCAAACAGCGCAGCGCATGCAAGCCTTCAACAAGACACTGTTCAATGCTGCTGTAGGAGACTTTGAGTACCGCCACAACGACTTGAAGCTTGGAGACCTGATGGGCAATGAGTTCACCATCACGCTCCGAGACTGCCACTTCCAGAGCGAAGAAGGATTAGACTTTGTTCAAAGACGGCAACTCGCCAACGACGTGGTCAGCAAGGCAATTAGTGACTTTTCCGAGAAAGGTTTCATTAACTACTACGGTCTCCAACGCTTCGGTTCCTTCGCCGCAAGCACCGATGCCATTGGCCGCAAGATGCTGCAAGACGATCTAAAAGGCGCCGTCGAAGACCTTCTTGCGTATAGCGAAACCGCTCTCGCTGCCGCAAATAACGAAGCCACTGCTGTCCAGGTTTCCCAAGACGATCGCAACCGTGCGCAAGCCCTCCACATCTGGAAAACGAAAGGCAGCGGTGCCGAAGCCCTCGAATTCTTGCCCCGCAAGTTTACAGCAGAGCGAAATATAATCCAACATCTCGGGTCCCGAAACAGCAAATCCGGTCGCTATGACCGCAAAACAGACTGGCAAGGCGCGCTCATGACAATTCCTCGTACACTGCGTCTCATGTACGTTCACGCGTACCAGTCTCTCGTTTGGAACACCGTTGCGGGAAAACGTTGGGCTGAACACGGCGACAAGGTTGTTGAGGGAGACCTTGTTCTTGTAAACGAACACCGCGATAAAGAAGAAAACGCCCCATCCAAGACGACGACATCAACACACGACCAGGACGGCGAACCCATCATAAACCCCTCCGGCACCGACTCCTCTCTCGCTCCCGAAGCAGATTTCGAGCGCGCCCGTCCCCTCTCCGCATCAGAAGCCGCGTCCGGAAAATACAGTATCTGGGACATTGTCCTCCCACAACCGGGTTTCGATGTCGAGTACCCGAGAAATTCAATTGGAGAGTTTTACAAGGAGTTCATGGGTAGTGAGAAGGGTGGAGGACTTGATCCCATGGATATGCGGAGGACTTGGAGGGAGGTTAGTTTGAGTGGGGGTTACAGGAAGTTTTTGGCTAGGCCGCTGCAGCCTCTCACTTTTGAGGTGCATGAGTATAAGAAGGTGGATGAGCAGTTTGTTGAGACAGACATGCAGAGGCTGGGTCGGGAGAGGGACGTAGGCCACAAGGCTCAAGAGAAAGAGGACGAGAAGAAGGGAGAGAATGCTGATGCGCAAATGGAAGAAGGGGAGGAGAAAGAAGAGACCAAAGAAGAAGAGGATAAGATTGCGGTTGTACTGAAGCTGCAGTTGGCGAGCAGTCAGTACGCTACTATGGCGCTGAGGGAACTGATGAAGGCTGGCGGTGTCAAGGCATACCAGCCTGCCTTTATGGGTGGCAGATGATAAATGCTCCAAGTATTTGATAAGGAGGCATGGCGGACGAAAGAACATCACATTCAGGAAATTCGTGGCATTTATGTTAGATGTATTGGAAGGATGTCTGTATGACTATGTGTGACAGTGTCACCGCGCACTTCGTCGACGGATGACATTCTGACTGTTTGTCGGCTATGGTTTCACTGAATAACATGGCCTCTTTATATCGACCCCAGGAGTCTTCTCTCTTTGCTCTTCTTCACTCCAACTCCGATCCCAATAGTCTCGCAAGCCTTGAAGGACCTTGGCGTCCTCATACTGTTCGGACCCAATAGACAGGTGTCATTCGGGCAAAGGTTATGTAGGCATGGTCAGTGACCATAGGTAGGCGTCGCCTTCTTTGACCAGGATGGTGCTCTATTTGAGCCACATTCCGATAACGACACGGTCTGGCTCCGACGTTTGCACATTGCTTGTTGGTCGTTGTGTTGGTCGAGGCGATGCGCGCGTGAGTTGTACTACTTATGTAGAGTGTATGTGTGTTCAGTCCCGTTCAGAACTTATCGTTCATACAACATCGTCCGCTTCTTTGAATCGAACAGGAAGAACAGGTGTCGACTTAGGTCTACCAGGTACACTCTCTTCACTTGTGTCCCTCTGGTGCAGTGTCAAGCTGACACGCGCCGGTTGTCGCAACCCCTGCTCCTTCTCTTTCTCCCATAGAGGCATGTCGGTAGCGTCGGATTCGGTGCGGCTCAGGATAGGGTCGGTGCTCATCCGGCCTCTGATTCCCATTTCGGATGCGAAAGGGGTGATTGCGCTGTCCGGTCGTGCGATGGACTCGGTGTATGAAGGCTTGGTAACCAAATGTGGTAATGAGGCTTTGCGCTCGTTACTGAAAAAGCTCTGGTCAATCTCGGAAAGCGCAACATCTCGTCGCGACAATCGTGACACAGAATGTGCTTTTGAATGCTCGTTGTTCGATCGGTGGGCCGATCGCAAACTTCTTGATATGTGATGTGCAGCACTGGACACAGCGCTCGATTCGCGTGCTTGACGTAGCGCGCCTTTCATGAGTGGACGAAGTGTGGCGAGACAACCGGCGATTATACATGCACCTGCTTCGATAGTGCTCCAGATGGAGATGTTGACGACGCTCCAAAAAAAGTCGTCGGTCTGAATTAGGCCTTCTATATAACGGAAGCGTATTCCAGAACAGATGCAGCCGCTGCTGTGTGTTAGGGGGGTCAATCGATGGGGACCTTGGAAGGAGACTTACGTAGCTGCTAGGCAGAGAACAAAACCGACAGAGATCTTGGATCTCTTGTCCATGTTGGCATGCCAGAGAATGGGGATGGGCAGCAACAGAAAGACAAAGTCGGTGAAAGTACTGAAAGCGGCTGTGATGCGTACTGTGAGCGAATGTATAGACAAGCGGTTCACAATACTACATACCTTGCTGATAGGCCATGAACAAGTCAAGCTCCCGCGACGCACAATTGTTCATAAGCTGGTTCATTACGTACTGGTCCAGACTGGGTCCACATCTAAAAAAGCAATAGAAGAAGGCAGATGCCGATGAGATGATGTTGACGCCGACTGTAACGTAGACAAAGATAAGGTGGCAGCGCTTGACGATGATGCGGATGAAGAATATGGCAAGAGATATCTTGACTATCATGATGGTGATGATGTAGCAAGCCTCGCTAGCAACCACCCACTATGATGGTGAGCATGATGATACAAGATGATGGCCAGAATGAGTACCTTTGTCAACACCTGCAACCGGTCCACGCTTGTGACATGGGTGCCTCCACCATTGCACGCAATGTACAAAGTCGATCCACAGTATACGGTGAATGTCATCTACCAGTGTTAGCTGAAGGTTTTTCTTGGTGAAACTGACCAGTAGCTTACGCCAGCAAGGATCATAACGCTATCGTCCCAGCCAAAGTTCGAGATAACATAGGTGCGAGTCCATATCCTGAGTAAGATGAAGAACCAAGCCAAGGCTAGAAAAGCGATGGTAATTCGTAGTTGCTGCTCGGTAGATTGCGCCAGATCAGTCGCACTGTGCATCATGATCAAGGAAGCTAGGATGGACCTGATCTCGCACGATGTGACAGCGGCCTTGGAAAGAAAGACACAGTCGAAATGGTACGGATTCCCTCAAGACGAATGAGTGAGGAATGATTGTGGCGGCAAGATAAGTGGCTTGAGGACTACATATCCTCTGTAGCTGACTAGGGTATTTGATGTGATACCACGTCTTGCTGCAAGCCACGTTCGAAGCAATGGTACGGAGATGTATGAGACCGATCTAGAATGACGTTTTGCTCAAAGATAGCACTGTGGGTGTGTAATCCTTCAAGAGAAAAAGAAACAACCAAGAAGACCTGGGACCTGCATTTGTGGGAACGAACCGGCTTAACATACAGCATCATTATGTTGAGCGACTTTGGTTGACTATCATTGTAGTACATGCAGGGCGGCCCATCCAGGTCGTCGTCTCCTGTTAGACTGTCAATGGCGGCCTTCTCCGCCCTTAAGCATGCTTTGGAGATGTATCGAAAACTCTAATTCGCCGGCTGGGGCGAATCCGATGCTCACTGGTGTTGTCACTTATAGGGCCGCGCTGCGGGGGACGTTTGCTAGCGTGCCGCGGATGTTGGGCTCCGCTCCGGGGCCTTCTCCGATGATCTTACGTCCATCTCATCTTGCATGGCAATGTATGCATGTCAATGAATATGCGCGGATGCGAAACGATTGATAGCGGGGAGTGTGGGTGGTGGGGGAGGGTTACAGATAGCGCCAGGTACACAACGCGCGTAGACAAAAGGGGAAGTGAAGCAATTTCCCCGACGCTTGGGCCTCTAGGTTCCGAACTTCATCGCAAACACGACCCTGGCACAAAGTAGCAAGCACAAACGGCGACCGAAAAAGGAACCACACCTTCATCGTAGGAGCTGGGTCTCGACGTTGCTGTCTTGTGCGACGCACACCAACAGTTTCGTCATCGCGACGCGCATTCGTATCCGGGTACCTGATCAACACCCATCCGCACAGTGTACCACATTCGGACAATCAGCTAGTGGCGCCACGATCCCTTAAACACCAGAGCTGGCTTAGACAAACCATAATCGATCTCCTTGGGTAAAAGATTGCCTATTGCGTCTTACGCCCGACTCAGCCACTCTATCGTACCTGCTTACAGGGCCACGGTTACCACGGGCCCTAGCCATCTCGAATCTTGCATCTCCGGGTCTCGTGACATCGACTTGCGATCAAGTCACAAAAAGCAATTATGCCACCCTCACTTCGTCGCCGAGGTGGCCGGGTCCAGCAGCAACATCACATGCCCCCACCTTCACCCCCAGAAGCAGATGACACGGATAGCGATGTGGAACTGGACGGCCACCGCCAAGAAGAAGAAGACCAAGATCTCGATGGTAACGATGATGACGAAACACTCGGCGACGACCTAGCAGGGCTCGCAGGCGAAGAGGAAGACGAAGAGGAGGAAGGCGACGAAGAACTAGATGACGAAGAGGGTGATGGTTTTGGTTCGCCAAACCACGCCGGCGACACTCCATTACCCAATCTCGATCCTCCACCACCATACCTCCGGGAAATATCTACCTTGGCTTCCTGGACCGTTTCGTCTTCTAAACCGGGTTGTTCGATACCTCAGCTTCGGCATCCAAATACGAATCTATTTTGGCAATCCGATGGTCCGCAGCCACACTACCTCAATATACACTTCTTCAAGCTCGTTCGTATAGTTGGTCTTAGACTGTACCTAGACTTTGAACAAGATGAGAGCTATACGCCGACTAAGATCATTTTCTTAGCAGGCAGCGGTTTGAACGATCTCCAGGAGTGGGGCGAAATGAGATTGGAGAGCCCGAGAGGATGGATATGGGCGGACTTTTCCGGTGTAGGAGATCCGGATAGCGACGATGATGGAGATGACGACGAAGAAAATAATGAAGGAGGCACTACTACAGGTCACCGACCACAACGTCTCCTGACGGAAGCCTACACTCTAAACGGAACGAGAAGGAGTGGAAACGACGCTGCATCTTCTGATTCTGAAAACGCGGCGCCGACTCAAGAGGCTGATGTCACGGACCTGGATCTGGAGACGCCGATTCATCAACAACAGCAGCAGCATACACCATTTCCTCCTTATCCCGCCACTACACACGGCCATCCACAAATAACACCCCAAACTGTTCCACCATCTCACAACCACAACCTCCGTCATTACAATCACACCGTCACACCAATTCAACATCAACCATCAACACCTTCGCTCCCCCAAACCATATCGCGTCCCCACCCCAGAGCGCCTTTCGCATCTCTCTCCCCTAACCCCCAACCTCGCCCCATCCCGTCTTCCACCCAATCAACCCCTAAGTTGCCAGTTTTGCGCGCTCATCTCGTGCAGATCAAGATATTAGAGAATCATCAGAACGGTAAGGATACGCATTTAAGGGGCTTGCAGATATTCGCTAGGAACGACGAGGATGGGTATAAAGCAGGAGGACATGGTGCGAGCAGTAATGTCACGAAGGGAGTCACGAGTGGAGCACAAGGAATGGAGCTGTTGAAGAGGGAAAAGAAAGAAAAGAAAAGGAGAGAGGAAGTGTTGGAGTTGGGTGGTGGCATCATGGGTATGGGTTTGGGGAGTGAGGGGGTTCTTCGTTAATATTGAGTCGTCCAATCAGCTACTCTGGAGCAAAATGGAAGAGAAACACAGGGTCAACATGGCGGTATGCATGTAAGCGGCACCATCAATCATAATACTCACAATGGAGGATGTGAAAATCTTGAAATATCGTGATAAATAAATTAAACATCCTAGCTGCGCCATCCACCCAAGCCTTCCTTCCTTCCTTTCCATTCGTCATCCTTTACCTCATGGGATATATCCTTCTGACTTTTAGTGTGTCCTGATACATTTTCCTCCAAGCAGACTCGCGCCCGGATATCTCGAGATTCTATACAGAGCGCCTAAGGAAATGTGTTCGAACCCTAAATTGGAGAGGTGCGGCCGAAAACGGCGCACCACTGATCATCTGTTGCTTATTTGCTGATTACCGCCCCAGAGAAACTTCTTTATCTAGAAAAGACCCTTGCCATCCTTCTTGTCAAGGGTGTTCTTGAGGTCCTTTGGCTCAGGCTCCTGCTCAGGCTTAGCCACCTGTTCGTCGGTCTGACCGTTCTTGCCGTTCTTCTTGTTCTGCTTGCGAGGCAGCTTGCTAGGGCTGCGATTCCGGTCGGCGTTCTCCTTGGCCTTCTCTGCCTCCTTAACGTCCTCCTCGTTATCTTCGTAAGCCTGCTCGACCTTTTCACCTGCAGCCTCGGCCTTGCCAACCAGCTCCTTGGCAATCTGCCTAGCCTTCTTGCTTGTAGCATCGGCACCCTCGTCGAGTTCCTGGAGCTTTTGGCTGACGCGGCGGTTGATGTTCTCGAGGAACTTTTGGTTGGCCGGGCTCATGCTACCCTTTCGCTCGTCCTTGATGTGGCCGTTGGTGGGCTTCCTTCCGCGAACAGCGTCCCTAGCCCTGTTCACACCTGAGGAGATGGCGTCTTCAGCGGACTTGTCAAGGGAGTCGAGCTCGCGCTCCACGCTGCGGCTGGCGTCACCAGCTGCGTCGGAGATTGTGCGAGGCTTGAAGTCCTTCTTGGCGTTAGGCGAGGAGCGGCGCAGGTAGGATTTGAAGAAGAAGCGCATGAAGAGGATGGTGAGCGGTGCGAGGTAGATCAGATTGACGTAGATGGCGAAAGCTTGGCCGGAGGTGTCGACGCAAGGAACGGTCTGGTACTCAGTGCGGTAGAAGGTCTTCTCGACTGTCTCGTGAGGGTGGAAGAAGTCATGGACCGCGTTGTGGGTAGGAACAGGCTCTCCAGCAATGACTTGCTGCTGCTGGCGAACCGGAATAGGCTGACCAGGGACGGGGATGTTCTCAGCGAGACCTTCGTCACCAGCTGCGCGGTAAATTAGCTTCCTGAGGAAGGCTACAGCAACACCGGTCGCGGTGGGGAGGGCTTCAGCAACCGATTCAGTAGCAGAGGCAACTGCGGATGAGACGGAGGACGAGACGACCTTGGGAGCAACCTTCTCAGCGACCTTGTATGCGACCGAAACGGGGACGGTGTAGGAGACGAAGAGGTGGATGGCGGCGAAAGCGGATCCAACAAGGAATTGGGTGATTTGAAGCGTGGTAAGGGTTCGCTTGACGACGTTGGGGACGCGGTAGCCGAGGGCTGAGACGGTGTAGTAGGTGTACTGAATTCGTTAGTTAAAATCAGGTAGATTGGAGAAAGACTGCTTACCATCATGGCGTGGATGCCAGAGTTGACCAGGGCGAACATCCAAATGGGAGGTGACATGAAGCGCATACCAGCCCACATGGACAACATAGCACCGGCGTGGTGGTACTTCTGGAGAGTGGTGCTGCGCTTGCCCTTGGCCAGAATGATAGCCGTGTCAAGGACCTCGTAGAACTTGGAGAGGTAGAACCACCAGCCCCAGAAAGCAAGACCCTCGTTCCAGATTCTGCCAACATCCGTCTGGTCTGGCAGGCCACTAGGGCCTACAAGAACATTAGAGTTCAGGCTGCTCCAGACATCGTTGGTGTTGTTGTAGGTGACAGCGTCGCCGAGTCCGCGGGGACCGTGGATCTTGCAAAGTGCGTCAATGGTACCGACAACGGCGTTGGGCTCGCTGTAGTGGGGGAAAGAGTGCTTGAGGCAGCGGATCATGGCGACGCAAGTAATGGCCGAGTAGACAGCCAGGAAGACATTGTGGAAGATGACAAAGGCGTAGAATGGGCGGGTTTTGGCGATCCTCCACGGCTTGTTACCGTGTTGGCGGTTGTACCAGTTGACATAGGTGACGGTGACGAAGTAGACGGAGGCAATGGTCAGGGGCACCTTGTACGACAACGCGCCCTGGTAGATGTCTTCGGGGATCGGGAAAGGGTTCGCAAACGTCGACTCGCCAGTCCATGGGGGAGGAATGGGCAAGGGAGCGGCATCGGGAGGGAACTGCAGAACAGCCCTCGACGGCCAGTCGCCGGGGTGGAGAGAGGGGCCTGCACCAGACATGGTAGATGTTCAGGTGGTCGCGAAGATGCGCGGTTGTTGGCAGCACTCGGTCGAGGGTGGGTGCTGTTCGCGAGGCAGGCGCAATCGAGGTGCGGCGGAGTGAAAGGGTCCGGGGACCGCTGGGCTTTTTTCTGTGGTTCCGTGAGGTCAATGCCCAGCCGTTATGCCGCACTCGATAGCAAAAATCGGCCCTCGGATTTCTGGGCGTCCCTGTCGTCGGCGCAAATCTTGGACAGCTGTGTTGTTGTCGCTGGCCAGGCACGCGATGCACAGTCTGACTACACAAATTTGTCGGCGCACGAACCCAGGGCAAGGCGGACAAGTTATATTTGCAGAACAAGAGCACAGATATGCTCGGAGCGAGGACAAATTCAGCAGAGGTGCGTCGGACAAGGAGCTAGAAGCAGCAGGCAAAGGCTCTAGACAGTCCTTCTTGGTTATGATGAGGATTGCTAGCGTTGTGATGCAACCCGGTGGACTTTTTGGACGAATGACATCGCAACCAGCTGCCGAGGCGAATTGCTACAAAC
>Ga0268250_10000059_pt1 | contig 51283 bp, 42 predicted proteins | sample AgamicAsSfe_FD_200448 | JGI IMG/M metagenome (GOLD analysis project Ga0268250, IMG submission 200448) | Agave microbial communities from Guanajuato, Mexico - As.Sf.e (v2) (version 2) | ecosystem: Host-associated > Plants > Phyllosphere > Phylloplane/Leaf | place: Guanajuato, Mexico | collected...
CCTCTCCCCCGCTCAAATCCGAATCAACCTTCCTCGACGCCTCCTCCCCACCATCTCCCAAATCATACAACCTCAAAATATCATGACTCGCACAAAGCAAATGTCTCCCATTTGGCATCGCTCTCAACGCGCTCACGGCTCCACTCCCAGCCGGGAACCTCAACGTCCGACTCACCTTTCCAAACCCAGCATGCACGCTATACTCATCAATGCTCGCATTCCTCCTTCCGACGAAGATGGACGCGCCGTTGGGCGACCACGTGGCGGACATGGCCCAGGGGGGCGTGTTGGGCGGCAAAGGAATCCGAGCGATTGGGTGAGGGCGGCGACGGTCCCAGATGCGGAGGGTGCCGTCGATGGAGGCGTCGAGGAAGGTTGATTCGGATTTGAGCGGGGGAGAGGAGGAGAGGTCGGGATCGGGTGATGGGGCGGAGCGATGGAGTGGCTCTTCGGAGACGGGGAGGACGGGTCGCGGAGACGTGGGCGCAGGAGGCGGTGGCGTGGCGTTGTTGGGAGCGGGAGCCGGGGGGTCGTCGAGAGGAGGCAGGTCAGGCAGATTCGGCAACGACATGTCGAGGTCGCCATCTGCATCCATATCTCGCTCTGGCATACCACTTGCAATCGCCCTCGAGAACTCGTCGTCGTCCTGCGAGAACCCAAGATCACCCGCCCCAGGCGCATTGGCGTCACCGAATAACGAGTCATCGTCACCTCCTCCACCAAACAGTGAGTCGCCAGGTGAGCCCATATTGTTCGCCGATGAGACTTTGCTTTCACGTCTGCCGAACGAGATTGACCCGCGATTGCTAACGGGCGCGGTTGCGTTGTCGGAGCCAAAAGTCCCGTTCGTCAGTGTCGGCTCGGGTACTGAGATGACTTGTGTCGGTATGGGCACGGTTGAGATCGGGCGCATTTCGAGGGCGGAGATCTGTGAGCTACTGCCTGTGTAGGATGATTTGATCTGGCCGGTGTTCAGATCCCACTCTTGCACGGTTTTATCCCAGCTTCCTGAGAGTAGGGATGTCTCGTCGTTGGAGAGGTGCATGACAGATACAGCAGAGGTGTGGCCATATAAGCTGGTGATGCGCTTTCCTTCTTGATGGCGCACCGTTTGCAGATTGATGCCGCCGGATTCGGTGCCCGATAGTAGCCACAGCGCTTGGTGCTGCACGACGAGCGAATACACCGGCGACAAGGACAGCTCGTCTTCGGATTTATCCAACGTGTCCTCATTCTCCCAATAGCTCATCAGCACACCCGCCTTCGTCACGCTATCAACAAACGGATGTCTTTGAGCCACCGTGAGTAAAGTCTTACTATTGGCCGTATCGACCCAGTTGAACTTGCGCACCCAGCCATCAGACCCGCCACTAAAAACCCATCGCATATCCGGTGTCGCGGCGATGGTATTGATGGATGTGCTATGTGGTGCCGCAATCGTAGGCGCAATGTCGTAAACAACAGCCGTAAGTGCTTCCCGCGGCATTGTCGGCCTGAAAGACACCGGACTCGCAGGGTCTGCATACTGTGGTGTCCGCGGGTCTGGGTCGCGGTCGTCGTGACTTCTGCCATTGACCACAGATGTGTGCGCTGTATTTGCTGTTTTTGGCGGTGGTGGTCGCATCGAGCGGGATAGTGTTGGCGATTCGTCGCCATTATCTTGCGCGTCGTCGGCATCGTCGTCGGGCTCGCCGTCGATGTCGGCGTCTGCATTGTCATCCTCGTTGTCGGGTTCTGCTATCGTAGGTTCGTGGTCTCCGTTGGCGTCCGCAGCGTCGTCCATGTCTTCGTCGGCGTCGGCATCGTTTTCGAAGCTCGGTGGTGAGTCTGGAAAGGGATATGTTAGCTTGAAGCTGCGTCGGTGTGAATGTCGTGAAGGTACACACCCTCATCGACAGTAGTTGCCATGTTGGATGCCCCTGAACGGGCTTGAGACCTCCCGTGTATTGTCGCATACAAGGTGCAACGCGGTGCAAGCTTCTCCTCCTCGCAAGCTGAGTTCTGTCTCCAGACATGTCTATGCGCCTGGCATGATCTGGTGGCAGAAGGTGTTTGTATTGTCGTTGAATTGACGAAATGTTGATCACAATCACGTCCCAGATCTAAGGATGCGGAAGTGCCCCGACAGGGCAATGCTTAATTCAGCCCTAGCGCCTCCACTGCTGACTACACCATGCCATTATCTCTTGCTTCACAGCTACAGCAGAGCACAGAGACGATAATCTCGGGACAATGTGTTGCTGCTTCGGTGACGGAAGTGGTACGAAGTGTCTATAATTGCACAATAGTATTCAGACGAACGAGATGCAGGCCTTGACCAGCATTACTACCCAATTCATACTCAATCTAGGTCTATCCAACCATTCCTCCATCCAAGCCTGATACCAGTACGAGACCTATCGCCCAAACGCAAGCCTCTTCTGACCCTTCTCTAATCCCGCTCCCTCACTTCCCGCACTGCCTCCACCTGCACTTCCACTTGTCCCACCCGCACCGCTCCCCGGTGGTCTCCCACGGCCTCTCCCACTCCCACTCCCGCCCGCCGGCGGTCTCGGCTTCAGCGGCCCCGGCGTCGTCGCACCCTTCGCTGTCCCTTTCGCTTTCGCTTGCTGTTGTTGCTGATGTTGCCTCTGCTGTTGCTGTTGCAATTGTGTGCGCTGCTCGGCCTGGTCAAGCTCCATCAGCTCTTGGGCAAAGTGCCAGTCGTCGTGTTCGGCGCGTTGGTCTGCGAGGAGGATTTTGGTGCAGCGGGGACAGCTAAAGGTTGGTGATGTCGTTGCGGAGGTGGTGGTAGAAGCTGATGTAGCTGGAGGACGAGTTGGGATTGTGGCTGTGGGTGGTGATGAGGGTGCGGTGGCTGTTTGTGCGCTCGACGAGGGCATGTCGAAGGATTTGATATTGGATGTCATGTCGGCTTGGTCGTCAGTCGGTGTAGTGGACGGGACGGCGGAGGCGGATGTCATGTCTGTCATTGTTGAATGTGCTGGTGGCTCACGCTGAGCGCTGGGAAGGTCATCAAAGTCTGTAGGCTCGAGCTCGTCGTCACCACCTCCAGTACTTTCTTCCTGCCTGAGGAAGAAGTTGTTGATGCGCGTATCCTCCACCCTGCGTCTCTTGTTCGGCTGCGCAAGTGGTGTGTTATTACCATCTGAAATCACAGAACTGGTAGAAGTTGCTGCCTTCATCGCTTTCGCTGCATCGCCATGCAGAAGGAATCCACCAATCCCCTTATTTCCAGTAACACCATCCTCAAACCCGCCGACGCTGAGCGAAATCATTGCACAAGGCCACGCCCTGCCGTCAACAACCACCTGAGCAAGCAGGTTCTTCGCCAACTCGAATAACATTCCTTCCTCGATCGGTCGCCCCATTGGTATGGGCGCCTGCCTCGAGCGTGTTTGCGCACCTTGCCGATGATGTATGTTGATAGTCTTCGGTCTCCGCTTATTCTCACACACACCTTCCTCGACCAGCCTGCAGAAGATGTCGGCAACGAAGATGCGCAGCCACTTGACAGCCACGTCGAAATTATTGATACTCGGCCGAAATGACTTTGCTGACAACATACTCTTGATTTGCGTACGTGGATTGACCTCGCTCCCATCCTCACCTCTTATGGTCTGATACAACCACGTCCCCGTATCGTCTCCCAATTGCTTCTTCAGCTGCTCGACCGGAACCTGCAATAACTCCAAGACGCTGTCCGTCCCGAATTTCTCCACAATCTCATCTCCAAGTTTCCCGCCGAGATTTCTGATCTTCGTGAACTTAAAACCACTGAGGAACTGCTGTATCGCGCGATTGCGTATGATGGTCTGATTATTCGGTTTCTTGTGTCCAGCTCCAAGCTTTGCCAACGTTTTGTTACGAGCGATCCCTGCAGAACATGTGTATCCCAGCTTCTCTCGCACGGCAAGACGAACTTTGCGGACGATCTCGGAGCCGATCAGCATTGCGATGTCGTCCCAATCAGGCGCATCTTCTTCAGTTTGATTCGTGTCTAGATCGATCAAGGCGTCGGCATTCCAGTCAAGTGCAGTCGTCGACGGTGCTGGTAGCTTTTCTGTAGGGTCGTCGTAGGGTGGCGGGCCTCGTAGTTCTGGATATCGTTCAAGCAGGATTGAGTGCACCTGAGCCGAGAGGTCGAGAAACACTTCATCGATACTGGCTTTCTCAATCCGCTGTATCGGCGCTGCCGGTAGTTCCTCTTTCATGAGTGCCAAGATTCGTCTTGATTGTAATCGATATGGATCGAGTGAAACCTTGTGTGTTGCAATGTTTGCGAATGCGTCGTCGTGGTATGCCCATTTAGCGTCTCCTTCTTTCCATGTTGCCACATGCTGCATGATGATCTCTGGACATTTCTGCCTCGCTTCGGTAATGGTGACATGTCGACTCAAGTCAAAGGCTCTCGCGGGGTAGTTGATAGCAATGAGTCCTTGCCCTGTATTGTGGTCAGTGTCAGTTCTTATGAGAAAGATCCTAGGCGCATTGAACCTACATTGCTGAACTGCCAGCGGTTTGTCTTCCGGTATCCCCAGCCGCACCATCTCGCACTGCGCGTAGAAAGCATCCAGATCGATAAGAGCTATTACCCTGAGTGGACATGATGTGCTAGATGCGCCAAGTTGTGCAAGATGTTTGAAGGTAAATTGAGACTTTCGGCGGCGTGTGGACTGTGGTGAGAATGGCGAGGAGGCAATGTACGGCTGGGAGGATGACATGAGGGTCTACTGCGAAGGGGTCTGACGATATGCGGCTTGCGGGCAAGCTTCCTGTCGGTGCGCCGTCGCGTGCAGTTCGTGATTGTCAGTCGAGAGCTGCCAGCAAGGTAGATGATTGCAATGCCGGATCCAGCAGCATCATCGCTATCGAGCAAGTTGGACAGTAAAGTAGCACAAGCGATGGATGACTGGCACAATATGAATGCTTATCACGAGTCTGGTCGTCGTACACGCTTTTACTCCACGCTTTTCTGCGCGTCATCAGAAACGCGCTCGACCCAATCGGGCGATGATTGAACTCACCCGGCCGTACCCTACCACTTCATGTTCTTTCTTTGATTCAAGATCACTGCAACATGGTTTCTCTTCTCTTATCCTAAAGCAAGCGCGAGGATATTCACATCGGCCACGGTATTGCCATAGTCTGGCCCTGCTCAACAAGTGCGGAAAGGTAAACAAATGTTCCGCCGGTGCATTAGAGTAAACAAAGACAAGGTCGTCTAGCCGAGTGTAACGAGTAGTAATTGAAGGACTATACATAAAGTGTAAAATCCATCTGCCACATCAAAGCTCCAAGAGCACATTGTCGTGTTCTCAGTCCCGCGATCAGTAAACCTTTTCAACCTCATTGATGACCTCCGCGTCCACGATAGTGCTGGCGAATTTCCTAGCTGAGATTCTCTTCTCAAAGAGCACATCGAGTTCTTCGTAGGTTCTGTCCTTGGTCTCAGGGAGTCGGCTAGACGTTTGTTAGCATGTATGGCGAATGCAAGATTACAGTATGGTAACTCACAAGTACGCCCAAAGGAATGTCATCGCACTTAAGGCGCACCACTGTCGGGAGGTCAGTCGCAGACTTCACGAGAGATGGGCCGAGTCTTGAACGTACCAAGAAAGCAGTTCTGCCTTTGAGGTTCCACTGCGTTGGGTTAATCATGTACGGCTCGATCACCCCACCAATCAGATTCGCCACGTAGTAGGAGCCACGACCTAGCACAACTGTCTGAGTGCGCAGACGTGTAGCTCCAACCTCTGCGACGATAGTGTAGACAATTGGACCGACACTCATGGAGTAGATCGCGAGCCACGAGAGAGCGAGACCTGCCTGAGCATACGGGATGCTAGGGGAGTCGGACTTGACGCACCCGAGAATGCCGATGAGGAAGAGAGATATGACAACCTATACTTTGTTAGTCTTGCGCTGTGTGATGTCGAGTCTTGCTCAGTAGCGGCTTACCCATGCGTAACCTGTGAGGACTGGAGAGTGTCAGCTTCGTCGTGAAAAAGAATCGGCAAGCAACACATACAAATCGGTCGACGGCCGAAGAACGGGATCCAGAACCAAGATAGACAAGTACAGATGAATGCAATACCCGTGCCACCCAGCGCTATGCCGTAACTCGTGTTTGCGTCGATGCCAGCCTGCTCGAGGAAATAACCAGGACTGTACACCAGACAGCCTCCATTGGTGACTTGTGAAATGAATGAGACACACGCAATCTCAGTGCGGCGCAGGTTCGTCCCTCTGAAGCAGTCCCAGTACGATGCACCCTTGAACATTTCCATTTCCAGATTGGTTGTTCGCTGCATCAGAGCAACGGTGCGCTTGTGCTCAGCAGGGTCGACATTCGAGGAGAGACGAGCGAGTGAGTGTTCGGCACTCGAGAGGCGATTCATTCGGACAAGATACCAGGGACTCTCGGGACATAGGTAGCAAGCGATGAATAGAGGTACGGGCCAGATCCATTGCTAAAGATGATCAGTTTCGCACGATCAAAAAAAGTGCCGGATAAGGACTTACAATGGCGAACGGAATCTTGTAACCCCTGGAGGAAAGTCAGGACAACGTGATCTCAAGTCAACTTGAGGAAGTAACTCTTACCATTCATCAGTGCGATTGATAAGACCTTTGAGAACAGCGGCCGAAAGAAGTTGACCAATCTGCTACGCGATGAGTATATGCCATATCTTGCCACTGTATCGCACTTACAGCCCAGCACAAGTTCACATATGCTGTAAGATGTCCCCTGAGTGCCAGAGGCGTTACCTCAGCCGCGTAAGCTGGTCCCATAGTGGTGAAGACACCCCATGGGATCGAGCAGAGGAACTCTCCAACCAATAGACATGGCAGATTCGGTGAGAAGAAGACGATAAAAACGAAGGCAGTCATGGCGACAAGGTTGATAAGCATAACCTTGCGATGACCATACTTGGGAGTGAAATAGCCATTCAGAAGTGCACCGATGATGTTACCAACAGCTCCAATGTCATTGAGGCCGGTTTGCCCTACGAAACTCGTTAGTATGGCAGTGAGTATATTATAGAAATTACGTACACTGTGAGGACAGCTGGTAGCCGTCTGTCTCGTTGATATACGTGCCATATTTCTGCCTGAAGCTCGGGTAACCAAAGAACGAGCCCATCAACGTGGTGTCATAGCTAGATGCATATTAGTAAGCCCTTGTAACATGATCCCAAGGTAGTACAAACCCTTCCATTACAATTGACGCAGAGATTATGCACGACCATCCAATCGCCTTCTTGTGCTGTCTGACAGCATCCCAGAAGGAAAGACTGTGCTCGGCTTCGACAGCAATGGTGGCATCAGTATTGAATACCTTGTTGTCGCCGCCAAACTCGTGAGCAGATTCGAGGTAGTTGACATTGACTTTCTTGTCCATGTCGCCCCCTAGCGAGGTGTCTCGATAGGTCCCGATCCCGCGCGCTGACATGATGAGCAGTACTGAAGAGTAGGCCTGGCGTCTTGCTGATGGGAAGCTCGTTACTTCGAACCGAGAAGTCTCTCGCCGAAGACATTATAGGAGGATATCACAAGTGTTATATCTTGGACTCGAGTATAGCACACACCCGGGCCATCTTTCTGCGCAATCTAGTCACGCTTGTACACAGGTGCACATTCTCCCGATCAAGCACATGTAGGGATTTCCGACTCCGCATCTTCCCCTCATCGCGGCTCGAAGAGATAAAGAAATACTATCACGGGACGAGCAGGGATTACTTCTTGTGATAGCCGAGACCACGACCTCTAGCCGGAAGCTAGGTTTTTACTGGTCTAAACCAGCTCAGCAGGAAGGGTCGGCGTCCGGCTAGCCTATACGATCACCATGACGAGGGTATACAGTGATACAAGGCGTCAACATCAAAGGGTCGAAGATGCACCGAGGGTGATGGAGGCGTGGAGGGGACGTCGTTGAAACAAGGTTTGCGTGCGGGGTTTGAAAGTCCCTGTCGTCTCCTTCCTGAAACAACACGGAAACGTGCATGCCACCCGTGCCATCCAGAGAACGTCCATCCTTGGCAATCATACAGCTCGCAGCAGCGGCCCATCTGCGGTATCACCCGCCAGGATGACGCCGGATAGCGAAGTACCGTGTCCAGACGGCGGCGCGTTCGATGCGGCCAGCTGATTAGGCAAGTAAGACGTGGCGAGGGGTCGCCCTTTCCTGCCAGCAAGAAGCTGTCTTTGACACGCCCTCATCTATCTTTCCCTCCTTATGAGTGATACTTTGATACTTTGATACTTTATCCCATCTTCGTCTTCCCTAAGCTCTACCAGGACAAAGTTCACTAGCTAAGCAAGATGAGGTTCACCGAAGGTATGTGGCGCCTCACTGAAGGCATTACTCCTGGTAAGTTCGACTTAACACTTCAAGGTCGGCGAGAAACTAATCTCCCATGACAAGAATGGGCTGGGAATGTCTTCAGAACAGTCCTCAAGGCCGACGGCGTGAAGCTTCTGCTGTCCAAGCCACTCCGAAACAGAGGCGATACCCTCAACAGTCCCACAATCACGGTCCATATTGATTCCCTCGCCGACGGAGTGGTGAAATTGACAGCAACACACTGGGCCGGAAGTGCCAAGACTGGACCCAACTTTGGCCTCGAAAATGTGTCAACAAGTCACGCCAGTGTGAACACGCAGGAGAAGAGTGTCACAGTACACAGCGGCAGTCTGTCTGCCGTAGTCAACACCGAAGAGAACAAATTCGCCATCGACTTCCTCGACTCAAACGGAACGCGTCTCACTGGTCACGGGTTTCGCTCCCTTGGTTACATGCGTGATCTGCGCGACAACCCATACAGCGAGGGTGTATACCGCGGATGTAAAGGCTTCATGACTACCAACCTCGACCTCAGCGTCGGCGAACTCGTCTACGGCCTCGGAGAACGCTTCGGCCCATTCATCAAGAACGGGCAATCCGTTGATGTGTGGAACGAAGACGGCGGAACCTCTTCAGAGCTCGCATACAAGAATATCCCCTTCTATATCACCAACAAAGGCTACGGCATTCTCGTCCGCCACGCCGGTCGAATTAGTCTTGAAGTCCAAAGTGAACGCACAACCCGCATCAATATTTCTGTCGAGGATGAAACACTCGAATACGTCATCATCCACGGCACTACACCCAAAGACATTCTCGAGAAGTATACTGCACTGACTGGTCGTCCACCCTTGCCTCCTGCTTGGTCTTACGGTCTCTGGCTCACAACCTCCTTCACGACGTCCTACGACGAGAAAACTGTGACTGGTTTCATCGACGGCTTCAAGGAACGCGATATCCCGCTTTCCATTTTCCACTTCGACTGTTTCTGGATGAAGGGCTTCGAGTGGTGCAATTTCGAATTCGACAGCGACATGTTCCCCGACCCGCAAGGCTATCTCACTCGTCTCCAGAAGGAAAAAGGTCAGCGTATCTGCGTTTGGATAAACTCCTACATTGCGCAGGAAAGTGCGCTTTTCGAAGAAGGTCGCGCAAGCGGCTATCTTATCAAAAAGACCGATGGCAAGGTGTTCCAAATGGACAACTGGCAAGCCGGCATGGCACTCGTCGACTTCACGAACCCGGAAGCGTGGAAATGGTATCAATCCTACCTCGAGAAACTGGTCGATATGGGCGTCACGGCATTCAAGACGGATTTTGGCGAGCGCATCCCTTTTCAGAATATCACGTACCACGACGGCAGTGATCCGACATTGATGCACAACTATTACACGTTGCTGTACAATAAATGCGTGCAGGAAGTGCTGGACAAGAAACTCGGTAAAAACAAAGGCTGTCTATTCGCACGGTCCGCGACTGTGGGCGGACAGACGATGCCTGTGCATTGGGGCGGCGATTGCGAGAGTACGTATGCGGCAATGGCGGAGTCCCTGCGCGGTGGGTTGAGCTTGGGTCTTTGCGGCTTTGGATACTGGGCGCATGATATTGGTGGGTTTGAGGGACTGCCGAGTCCTGATATCTATAAACGCTGGTACGTCCACCCCACTATCTCCTGTGCTTGTCTTCTTGGTATTATGCAACGACGACGACTAACAAACAGACATAGGGTGCAATTCGGTCTCCTCTCCTCGCACTCCCGCCTCCACGGCTCCTCCTCCTACCGCGTCCCCTGGCTCTACGACGACGAAGCCTGCGACGTGCTGCGCAAGTTCACCAAGCTGAAAATCTCACTGACGCCCTACCTCTTCGCCTGTGCCGCTGCCGCTCACCAACGTGGGACGCCAATCTTGCGTCCTCTATTCCTCGAGTTCCCCAATGATAGAAATACGTGGCATCTCGACCGCCAGTACCTCCTCGGTCCGAACTTGCTGATCGCGCCCGTGTTCGCCGCGAGCGGGGAAGTGGATTTCTACGTTCCCGAAAGCGACGAGGACGGAGATGCGGAGTGGACAGATCTTCTGAGCGGAAAGCGGTACAAACCTGGAAAGTGGCATACCGAAATCCATGGTTTCCTCACTCTGCCGATCTTGGTGAGGCCGAATAGTTTGATAGTGCGGAATACGAGGATCAAGCTGCCGGATGAAGATGGCGTTTTTGGGCAGGGGTTGCAGGTCGTGTATGGCCAGCTGACAAGGGATGTGAACGTGAAAGTGTACGATGAAGAAGCAAAAGAGCTTGGGACGTTCGAGGCGAAGGTGAGTGATGAACGGGTGGATGTGAACGGAAGTGGGGGACTTAAAGGGCAGGCGAGGACTGCAGGCATCGATGTCTAATTACGACATACCTCACGCCATGTGCCTTATGGAACACAGCGAAGTCAAGTTCCACGCCATCGTGGACTCGATCGAGTGTGGTGGGGAAAGTCTTACAAATGGTAGACATCAGCCAAGCTTTTCCTTCCCATACCGCCTTGAGGTCTCTCTCTGTTCGCTTCGCATCCGATCTGCCTTTCCTCTCCAACTCGCCGAGATTCCAACTTTCATATAACGTCACTGTACCTCTTCATGCTCTTGTCTGCCCATTCCTTCTCATTCAGCCCCATCCTAGCCCATCATAGCTCAAACGAGCCCATCCTATCCCAACCCATTCTAACTCATTCCACACATCCCATTCTATCAAATTCTTCTCACTCCAATCAGCAATCACCTAGCGACATAAGTCCCGTCATCAGCTCCAATCCACCTCCTCCCGGGAGCAATCTCGTCCTATTACACCCAAGTGTCTTTCTGGCTCTCCTCGCGCGCTGCTCTCCACAATAGCAAGGTAGATTCCGTACATTAGCCCTTACCAAACTGCCTTGGAGATGGGGATATGGCAAGAGGCGAGCTTATGGCATGCGTGCATCCATAGCCTATTCCATTCAGTATGTATGCCCATGTCCAGACTCCAGTGTCAAGCTCACCTCATATCGCCTGACCTCACTTCACTTGACCTCCGGTGATCCTTTGCCAATCCAAGCCCGATCCATCCCATTCCGTCCAACCTATCCCACCCTATCTCGTCCACCATTACCCTCACTCAACACACAAACCTCCCATCACTCATCCATCACCGTGTCATGCACGTCCGTAGCGCCTAGAGCCGCACACCCACAATCCAGCCCCTCGTCGAGCACGTCGGCCTCAAGACCCGGGAGCGTGGAGGACGCAAGGATATGCAGAGGCGGAGGAATGCTACGAGACCGAGTTATGTAGACCAAACGCATGTTAAGCTGCTCCTACTACACTGTTGTTATCAGGTATATATGTAAGTCTTACTGCACATTTTAGATCGGGCACGCTTGGTAGCAATAGCAGTAGCAGCAGGAGTAGCAGTCCAGGAGATACAACCTCGAAACGCGAAGCACGAAAGGGAGGAGAGTGACATGAATGAAAGAGCACCTTGGAAGGGACGGGGCAAAAGGACGGACATCAGCAACAAGCACACACGTCCTTGATGTTCTTGATGTTCTTGACCTCGGTTCGCAACCTGGCGCGACTGGAGGCACGCATACGTTCTTTTAGGAGGAACAAAATGCCCGGGTGCTGATAGCGGCCTGGGAGAAGGGGGCGCAAGTGAGGTGGACATGTAGGATAGATGTCGTATTGATGGTACAAAGGCAAGCAGACTCATGTATTCGCCCAAGGTAAACAAAGGAGACTCAGCCAACACCAACGCCAGCCAAATGCCCAATCCACGCGTCCAATATCATGTCTAATCACGGTCCAGCCGCATTCGCTATACTATCCTCCATCTCATCCTCCACCCCATCCACTCTTCAAGCAATCCTGTTCAAGCAATCCTGTCGACAAAAACATGGCTTGACTCCTTCTCCCGATACAGCGGCAACGCCTCATCCCCCTGCACTCCCTGCAGCGCTGCCTCCTCATCCACTAAGCCCTCCTTTTCGGCTGCATCCTCGTCATCCTCTGTCTCATCAACACCACTTGACAACAGGGCCTTCCATAGCGCAGCAACACCCATACCAATAACGAATCCAACGCAGCTGACCGTGACACCAGCAGCGATACCAATGAGCATGGGCAGCAGGATCTCTGCCGCACGTGCAATGAAGCTCTTGGAATCCTCGGAGCTGTGATGGAAGCCGAAAGGTCCACCGTGGTGGTGTCCGTGGTGGTGTCCATGGTGGTGATGAGGGTGTTCGCCATGCTGTCTCCACCAGAGAGGAACATCCTCCGACTCGGTAGCATCTTCCGGGGTTGCGTGTGTCATAAATGGCAGGGCGTGGAAGTCCTCGCCATCGTTGTGATCGACGTGGACAGGGCCATCACCGGGAAGAGGCTGCCAGAATTTCGGTGGACCGCCACGGATCGGCACGCGAGGAGGTGCGGGACGTCCATCTAGCATGCTTTCGATCTTGGCTTTGGCACTCTTGCTGCAGCGGAGACCCGGGAGACGCTCCGTGCCAGGGATATGTACGTTGTGAGATGTGAGTAGGGCAGAGCGAATGCTGCACCAGACGCCGAGGACGCCGGAGCCGCAGGGTTGGACCGAAGATGGGCGTGGAAGGGTGCTGGAGGATGTCTGCGGGTTCTGAACGGCGGCATCGCTGCTGTGCTTGTTGTCCGGGCTGACACGGACGACGTCCACAATGGACAGACCACCTTGTTCGCTACGTAGCATGCGGATTGTGGCGGATTCGACTTGCGAGACGGGCTTGCTGTTGACTGAAGTGATGAAGAAGTTCATGACGATGAGTTCACCTTCGGCGCCGTCGGCGGCTTCAATTGTGCGGCGTTCGGTGTAGAAGTCGACTGAAGCTTTGCGGATGACCATGCCGCCGGCATCGCGGAGCTTCGAAAATCCTGGGATGGGCTCGTCTGTTGCAGGGATGTTGAACGTCTCGTAGGCGTAAAGAACGCCGGAGCCTCCGGCGATGTTCTCGATCATCAGGAGGGGGATGCTGTTAATTTCGAGGTTGTCGCCGGCGGAGTTGACGGAAAAGGTTATGGGGAGGGTGCTGTTGGTGAGCGGAGACGATGCATCCAGGAAGCAGTCTGTGCAAGCGAGGTCGATCTTGGATTCAGAAGGCGCGAGAGAGGCGAGATCAAACGTCAAGGACTCAGGAACAGACATAGTCGAGGGTATGAGGAAAGCATTCGCAGAGGCTGCAAGGCCCGTGAGAGCAGCAACACTAGGGAGCAGCATGGTGACGATGTTGTTAGATGTGGTGGTTGATAGGATACACAGGATAGGACGAAGAATGAGACGACGATGAGGTGAAGTCGTGAGGCGGAGTTCGCCAAGACTGGTAAGGCTGATGACGAGGCTCTTGAATCCGGGGTAGATGTGCCTGACTCAGTAGATCGCCTTTATCGTCACCACCACTACTACTACTCTTCAAATGGAGTCGCATGAGGCTTTATTCGAAGCTAGTATCGATCTCAACCAAGGCAACATTTCCGCTGAGAGGGTGCCGTCAAGAAGTATCAGATACCGGAGAATCTATGAACATAACCATATAGTCTCACGAAGCAATTCAGCGCTCCTCGCGCCTACCATTACCACGCCAATTCACTTATCATGTCCTATGCCAGCTACTAACCACTAACACCAGTAACACCCGTCTCCGAAAAGTTGCCCAAATCCTAGGCACCAGCACCCGAAACCAGATCATCCACATTGACCAGCGAGACACCTGCATTCCACAACGTAGTCCAGACTCTATTCCTCGTGCTGATTGGGAACCGGCCACAATGTCAGCATGCTCTAACATCATATCCTTTCCAACCTCAACGCCATCCCACCCCCCACCCCAGCCTAAGCCTGGGAGACAGAAGCAAAGGAGAAGATACCCCAGGTGTATCCCATACCTAACCCCAGCTCCCCTCCCATTCGCCACACTAATCTGCGTGCTCAACAACACCATCTGACTGGCATTGGAACCCCGCCCTGAGTCTTACCAATCTGCGGCACAAAATCCGTGCTTGTGATAGGGCTAACGCTTGCTGTGATATTGCTGAATGTGCTTCCCAGAAGTGGGAGAGGGGCGTCCCAGAAGTAGTCGCTAGGGAGGACACCTTGGACTTGGTTCAGGGGGACTGTTGCCGGTGCCTGTGGTGTTTGTTAGCGTTTGGATGGAGAAGGAAACGAGATGGAACGAACCGATAACGATGACTGGATTGGTTGTGAGGATCTCATTTGTATTCACAGTCGTCCGATATCCAGCGTCGCGCAGGGGTTGAAGAGCTTTGGCGGCGTAAGGAAACGTGCCGTCGGTCTTCACATCGATTCAGAGGTACAGAGTTTGGCCGCCGCCGGCCATATCGAAGACGCCGCTTGGGTTATGGTTAGCGCTGTGGTCATAGGAGTGCTGTGACAGAACACCTCCACCACGAGCGGACTTTCCTCTTGGTCTTCGTAGTCACAAACGGACTGACAGGGTTCGTCCTGTTCAATACCGCCAGTAACTACTGAATGTAGAGGCCATCGAACGTGCGGGCAGGCGTCAATGCACTCTATTCTTGTCCAATGTACAGTGTGCCGTCGTATAACCAGACATTTGCCTCGATGAACGCTACGCCCACGGAGTGAGCTTAGTAGACGGGTACCCTCGGATAACATCAGTTCATCTTTATCTCCTATGGAATGATTGCTGCCGCGGTCTCAGGTAGAAGAGGGTAAAAGTACGGTAGATATACACCACGCCAATAATCATCATAACCATGTACCGGCTTCGGCACAAGGTTTCTCGTGGTATCAGTGGGATAGTGATCCCCGCTTCCATTTACAGCTAGTATAGCAGCAAGAGAACCGGGCACTCTGCACGGCGAGGTGTCGAGGTCGACGGCTGCATAGGCGGAGGTTGCGTCTAGCAGAATTCCTGCTGCGGCAGTGAGGAAGGTGTGGTTGGAGCGGAGCATTGCAGGAATGGTGTCCAGGGTACTGCTATGCTGGAGGAAGTGCGAGGAGGAGTTGGAAAGGATGGGAGAGTGGGACCATTACAGCAGGATTGCATGGAGAAGATGACTGACACAAGCTTCGCATGGCATCATCTCCACAAGCAGGTATCAGCTTGTAGCTTATCAGCGGCGCCATCTGCTGCATTTCCTAGTGTTAAAGCATGAATGAGAGCTTGAGACGCCAGTGGAAAGACGCACATGGTAGCTAGTGTTTACAGTCTATGCAGGCAGTACTGTGTATGCAAAGTTCAGAAGAGGGCAGGACGTATGTTAAACCGGGGTTGTCCTCACTTGGTTACAGTCCTGCTGAATCAGCAACGGTGGCTTTGTGCGAGTCTGCTGTTTTCCTGTACATCATTCAGTCCTCCGATCGAACCCACTCACAGAACAAAGTGTGTTGGACCTAGCAGAAGAGTGCCGGTCAGAGCTTATGTGTTAGGAAAGGTGATCGCGCTTCCAAAGGGAAGTTCTCGATTAGCAACTACATAGTCTTATTCAGAGTGACAGTGAGCTCTGCACTATCAGTCATTCGCCGTAGCACTGCGCCATTAGTATTGAAGCCCACCAACGCCCAAGTTACTCTGTCCATAACCAAACGTGTCCAACTGCGTCGGGAAATACCTACCACCTGGAGTACTGGTATCATTCGAAACATTGGACACCACAGTCTTCCCAATCTTCAACGCACCACTCGCCACCACCCCGCCCGCCACCGGCCGCTGAATATGGTTCGCATCCCTTTGCACAGTAAAATTCGCAATACTAACCTCATACGGCAGCCGCTGCACCAGACTCGGAATGCCAAAGTAATTTGCCGTCAAGTTGTTGTAGTTGATGTGCAATTCGTAGTAGCCGCGGTAATAGACGTCCTGCCATTGAAGTTCTGGGTTGGCGGCGACGAGCCAGGCCGAGGCGGCGTCGGCTTTGGCTTGGGTGATGTTTTGGCCGTAGGGACATGGGGAGGAGACGGCGGAGCCGGCGAATTCCACGCCGATCGCGCCGGCTCCCGTGGTGGCGTTGTAGTCGACTTCGTCGAGCCAGACGAGGTCATTGGCCCAGGACATGTGAGAGTCGCCGGACATGAAAATGTTGTTGGTGATCTATGTGAATATGATCAGTTCTGCGGGTCGGAAAGAGGTAGGGCCATCACTTACGTTATTCTGGTAGAGGTGCTGCAGAGTGCGATTCTTGTTCGTAAGATATCCATCCCATGCATCATAGTCCAGAGGATTGATGTCACCGGCAGCAATAGATTCGTTCTCGCGCGAGAAAACGGTCTGCGAGCCAATGAGACGCCATGCCGCACCACGAGCTTGCGATTCGGTGAGCTGGTTATAGAACCAGGACTCCTGTCGAGCACCCATCATGGAGCGGCCGGTGTCGTTGCTGATTTGGTGGATGTAGTCACTATGTCATGTCACAATGCTGTTTCCCGATTGCACGCAAGTTACTCACGTATTCCAGTAGAGATCAGTGATCGATCTGTCATAATCACGAGTATCCAACATGACAAGGTCGACCAAAGTGCCCAAGTTGAACGTTCTCCAGATGCGAAGATTGTCGTCCATCTCCACCTGTCTGATTGGCATCCACTCGAAGTATGCACGAACGGCATTCATCTTCCTCTGGTCGAAGCTGACATGCTCGCCACCAAACTCAATGTCGTATTGGAGGTAGCTAGATTCAGTGTTGTTCTGGTCGGCGACACCGTCACGGTAAGTTTGGTCGGCGACTTCATGGTCATCCCATACAGGCTGGGTATGTCAGTGGTGCTCGTTTGGCTTGCTGATCATATCAACTCACAATCCAAGCATAGTTGCCGAAAGAGAGTAGAGAGTCACCGTCAGCGCGATAACTGGCATGACGCTTGCGGTAGTCGTAGAGTGTGCGGATCTCGTCGTTGGGTTGAGGAATACGTCCAATACTCCAGCCTGTGTTGTGTCAGCGATATTCCCCAATCTTAAGCATACATGTTGAAAAGCTTACCCCAGCCGTAAGCACCCTCAGCGTCTGTCAGGATGGTTAGCTTCTGAATGTCCGAGTGCTCAGCGTCTCTGCCACGTACATTCATAGATGAAATCACCTAAATGGATTACATAGTCGACGGACTCCTTACGAACTGGGTTGCCGAAGGCGTTGAAGAAGCCGAAGGGGTCTAAGAGGATTGTCAATATCCTTTACAATAGAGGCAGGATGGTCTGCATACAGTTAGAGCAAGAGTAAACAGCCAAGCCAATCTCAGTAACCTCATCGTCAGGACGAGGAGCAGTCTTGGTCTTTCCGATAGGAGAGTAATTAGTACTTTGGCAGACGTTGAACTGGTAATAGTACTGCGTGAAAGGCTTGAGACCACTAGCCTCGACCTTGACAGTGTAGTCAATGTCGGAACTAGTATAGACTTGGCCATTCGTAACAGGCATGGCCATGTCAGAGCGTTCACTGATGCGCCAGGCAACGCAGATTGGGGCGGTGGAGACGAGTGCGTACGACTCCATGTCGTGGTTGAAGAGAGGAGCAGTACCTGAGACGGTGACGTTACTATGATCATCGTCCATTTGTGGCGAGCATCGTGTCCACTACACACTGTCAAAAGTCCGTACTCCATGCTTATACCGAAAGCATCACTTACCAGGATGACAGAGTCGGAGTATGGGTCACCTGAAGCAACACCGTGCGTGAAGTTGAGCTAATAAGACATTAGAACATGATCAAGACATCTGCCCACAACAAGTAGCTTACCTGGGAAGGCTCAAAGGGGCACGTAAGGTTGTTCCTCTTCACGATCCTGTGAATGGACACGCCCATGAACGGATGGTGCTCGGAAGGAGACTTATAGTTCAAGTTCTTGGTCCAGCTTGCGGTGACGGCCGTGGCCAAAGCCAGCAGGGACAGGAAGAAGAGTTGCATGTTAGAGGGAAAAACTGAGGCTGAAGAAACCACCGAAGATCAGCACAGCAGACTGGTCTTGAGTATGCTTGGGGAGCAGCGTGTAGCCTCGAGGGAGGGAGCATAGCTATATAGGAGCCAAGCACAAGGTAGCCAAGCTCTGCTCGCCCGGGCTTGACTGGTATCTTGCCTTAGTCGCTTGGCTGCAGTAGCTATGCAGCTACACCAGATGTCTTCCTCGACCTGAGCAAGCCATACCAATGACTTCGGCGAATCACAGCACCGTACAGCACGTCGTCCAACCTTGCTGTTGCCAAGAGAAAGAACAGCAAGGCACAGCCTTTACAGACCGTCGATGTAGTATGAAGTCGGCGAGCACGAGGTTGACAGAGCACGACTATTGGCTAACATATGCGAGAGTTACTCGGTCAATCGGTATGGTCACGTGAGATTCGATATTAGTCATCTTCTCGAGCCGTAGAGACATCACTCCGAGCTTTGGCACAGCTATGCATGCAATATCGAACAACGGAAGTCAGTAAGAATCCCCAACGGTGGTCAGAAGGATTCGTTGACCTTACAGTCTGTTTTGACCCTGTAGCATACTGCGTATCATCATGACTATATCCACTATATCCCCTGCCCAAACCAGCCCTCTCCTCCGTCTTCCAACAGAGCTGCTTCTCCTTCTCCCCATCCACCTCCACGACATCGAAGACTTCAATAACCTCACCAGCACCAGCACTCGCCTCAACGCCCTCTCCAGCACCACATCCCCCCAAACTCTTCTCCGCCTCTGCGCCTCCGCCACGCGCACCTTCTTTCGCCCCTCCCCATCCTTCCTCGTCGCTGCATGCGCCACGGATCTCGGCCTCTGGGCGCGCGCATCCACCGAGGATGCCGCCATCTTCACGTCAGCTTGTTTGGACGGCATGTCCGGCCTTCTGTCCCTCTGCCTCGGTCCCGCAGCCTGCGGTCTCACAATGGACCGCATCCGGTCTCTCTACCATTTACGCATGTCCACAATCAATCCCCTCACCGACCTCATCGACAAGTGCATCGGTGCCCAATGGTACGCGACGCCCGATTTCTGGAACGGCGGCGTCGACGACGCGTACACGCTGCATGCAGATCCGCCTGAAGCGTTCTTCCAGCTATGTATTTACAGCGAGCTATTCGGACCCGTGGTCGAGGAGTATGTGACTACGGGCACGGTGCCGATGTATGCGAAACCAGAGGCGCGGGCGGAGTTTGTCAAGTACTGCATACCAGACTGGTGTGCCAAGTTTGCGGCACGTAATGGGAGGAATCTAGAGGATGGGGAGGGCAATCCTACTGGGTTCTGCGTTGTGGACACGACAAGGGAGGGGTACAATGAGGCGCCGGGAGTGGAGAATCATGATAACATGATTAGCTTAAATCATCTACTGAATAGTACGCGATGGAACCGGGCGTGGATTGCGTTGAGTGGGCAGCTGAATGAGCGGGCTGGGACGGGTCTGTTGAGACAGCAGAATGAGGAAGAGGATGAAGAGGAGGAGGAGGCGGAGGAAGAGGAACAGGGAGTGAACGGTAGTGAGCGCTAGGGCGATGTGCCTGACCTCCTGAACACCGCTTACAAGAAGTCACTATGGCGAGCCTGTTTCGTGTATAGTGGCTACCAAGGCCTTACACAATTGGCTCGGTGTGGTCTCGGTGAATATGGAAGGGAGGTGAAGGACGTGGACAGCAAGTTCATGAATAGGATGAGCGATTTGTGGGAGCAGCTTACCAGCGGCGAGGCTTCAAGGAGGACTGAGGAGTATATAGTTATAGGCAGGATGAGAACGGCGCTGTGGCCGGATCTGGTGGGGGATTTGAGTATCCTTACGAACGGGTATTATGGATGAGAAGAGTGCCGTAGATCGGTATACTGTACCGGCACGAAAGAGATGTCTGCAAGATTCCCGGGAGTATGCCACTGTAAACTCCTCAGAACAGCTTGCTGCGAATTAGAACTGTACTGTACTCAAATTGAATTGGACAAGTCATATTCATAGATTCTCCTTGGCGACATCGTGTGCTTCGTAGCAATCATTATCCAAACATATCATGACAAGATCCTCTCAGTCACATTCATTTTCACGCATCATGACCATCACGCTCACACTTTCTTCTCTCCCTTTTCCTCACCGCCCTCCTTGGCAATGCCCTCAAGATCACCCGCCGTAATCCCACCGGCCTTCTTCTCACCCATTCCAGCAGTATCCTTAGCACCATTGTAAACACCCGTTCCCGTCTGTGCCAAGCCACCGGCTAGTGCGCCAACACTATCATTCGTCGTCAGTCGTCGAACTTCATACCTATGCTTAATCTCCTGTCTGCACTAGCCAGAAGGCGTAGAGATACTCACGTATTGCCCAGTGTATCCACGACGCCCTTCCCTGCACCACCGACAGTTCCTAGTGCTCCCGTACCGACATCCGCAGCGCTCTGGAGGTAGCTCTTGGCTTGTGCTTGTTGGTCCTTGGGGAGTTGCGACATGATAGAATCTTGGAGCTGTTGTTTCTGTTCGGGGGAGATAGAGTCGAGACCTGTATGACGTGTACTGTCAGCTTTTGTAACTCTTGCTTTCCATCAATACCACGGAGTTCAGGCCTCCAAGCAGCACATCATCCCATTTTTGTGCGCGCACCACTTCCCTCTTGCCCAGCTACACTCCTTCTCTTCTTCCGAGTCCACTTCCCTCTGCCCGCTACTACTCTTCACCTTTGCCAATCCACTTCCCAAGCATATCAACAAAAACAAAGCTCACCGCCCTTAAGCCAACCCTTCTGCTCCTCCGGCAACTTCCCAAAGATCGTCGCCGCCTGCTCCTTGATCTGCCCCTGCACCTGCTCGCCAGCCTGGCCAAGTTGCGCCGTAGCTTGGTTCTTGAGTTCGGCTTGGGATGACCCGGGCAGGATATCGACGTCGAGCATCCAGTTTTCGAGGACCTTCATCTTGTGTGGTGGGTATGTGGGAGGTTTGGGGGGAGGTGTCTTTGATGCGGAGATGATGAGGTGTGGAGGTTGGCTTTGCGACGTGTGTGAGTGGTTTACGGGATGCAAGTATGAGAGCGGGCAAAGATATATGGGTGGTGGAGAATAGACGGGTGGTATGTCAACACAGCGGCGAAAAGTGCTACGTCATTTTCGTGGTGGGGGCGGCACGGCGGTGTGGCGCCGGGCGTGTTCGCGGAATCGTGCCTGAGCTACTCCGAGGTTGGCGAGATAGCATCCTAAAAGATATAATAAGAGGTGAAGATAAAGGTCGCTGTCACTGCGGGACATGGGGTGATGGATGAGGTCGCTGTCTTCATGGCCGAATGTATGGCCGAATGTAGTAATGTCATTTAAAGTTTCAGCACGATCTTACAGCGTATACTTCGGAGCTTTTAAGCAGGACACTTTGTACATTGACTTTGATAGAGTCCGGCATCAGGTGTTTCTCATCCAAATTGAGTTCAGATATCTTAATCCTCCTCCTCGACGATGTCGCCGGCGCTCGAAATACGCTTCGGGAAATGCGACTGTTGCTCCTTATACCCAAGCGAGTAGTATGCAGCTTCCCACGTATCCCTCGGACCTCTATCTGGCGCCCAGCTTTCCGCTTCGATACCATGACCATCTCTTTTGACAATATCCACGATGTCTTCTATTTGTGATTCCCATTCTTCAACCGTGAACGTCTCAAGTAGATCACCCAGATCGAGCTTCCAAGATCGTGGAGGACGTTGGTCAATGATTCGTAGTTTCACAGTTGCTCGACTTGGGCCTCCGAGATCTCGGAGGATAGCTCGAAGTCCACTGAGTAAGCGTTTCATGCCTCTGGATCTGGCAGAGGATGATGGCATATCGTCGTAAGGATTGTATGATCGTGTCGTCGTGATCGTTATGTGTAGCTTGTGATGTCGGGCGTCTCGTAATGCAGTCATGAGAGGAGATAGACGAGCCAGATCAGCCGATGAAAGCTGACTAGAGATTTGTAGGTTCAGATAACGGAAAGTTGCGAGATATGACAACAGATCCTGGGAAGGTGGTCCATTTGGTCGGGGTTTGGCTCGTTCCAATATGGCTCGAAGAGGATAGGGATCATTGAAAGGAAAGGAGTGTAAGGTCCGTGGTATGACGAGCGGCATTTCACTGAGATATTGGTCCGGCTTCCTGCTGCGGAGACTTCGAAGCTGTCTGTCTTTGTGTAGCCGCTTCATGAATCGTTGATCTACGTCAATACACAGCTCCGCTTCGTTCCGCATGACCTGGGCTGCTTCATTGTAGACCTGCTTATTCACACTGAGTAGACCCCAACAGATATATCTTTCCCAGCAATGAAGATCATTCCTATACGAGTCTGGAGTATTCAGCCAGTAGTCACGCGCGCTACCGAAGTCTGACTTTTTGGTATGCATGAGGGATCGTGGAAAGATTACGCGATCGATTTCTGTGTAGCTGGCGGAGTTGAGGAAGAGGAAGTTGGAAGGTAGTACGAGGTAGCGATAGATCATGACCCTGACTTCAAGAGGTAATTGGAGGAAGGGAAAGCTAGAGAAGGGTGTCCGACCATGCTTCGAAGAAGGTATAGTGAATGATCGTGGCGCCTGAGGTGGTGGTAGTGGTTCTGGTTCTGGCGTCCTTTCAGACTGCCCTCTTGCGAGATCTCTCAGGAAGGCGGCACCATCGAAGGTAGAAGGCTTCTTCCTCTCAAGGATGATCCCCATGATGCTATCGTGACATGAAGATGAAGAAGGGAACCGAAGAAGATGATGGGGGACAACAAGATCATATACTCACCTCCAGTGTGGTAGCCAACATGGAGATTTAATGGTCGTGAGCTTGCGCATGCTCCGACGGCAGATTGCGCTCGTATCCAACGGCTCGACCAGCTTACAGGTCTTGGTCCAGAGTCCTGATCTTGTCATCGCGTCTAACTCTATATTGGATCACACCACTCTGTGTTCATTCACCACATCCATATACAGTGTTTACGTTGCTAATGAGCTGATGGAGAATACAGAGTGACCAGGGTGTTGTTGTGAATGACGTACACTCCACCTTCCTTCCCAGTTTTGTCTCAAGTCGTACATTACAGGGCTGGCTAGCGCATCGTCCGTTTCATCCTACTAGCCACTGACAACTTCCTGCATATTGAATTCAACACCACTTCAGTCGCTCGAGCAGTTTGCTGGTGGCCACTGCTATGAGCTGGCACTGAGACCTGGATCTATACACTCTCGCATCGCTCATATCCTTACTACAATATACCACATCTATCTCCCTTGCTATCGACAAGCTTGTTACAGCGAACCAATGTCACGAGTCAATGGTGGGCGAGGTTATCCAACTGCCGATAGCTACGAAGAACGCGAGCGAGACTTCTACGGTGGTGGCAGGCGTCCATATGTTCAGGAATATGAGGAGCTCGATGTAGACATCTCGAGAGGACAACGAATGCCAGACTATCTTCGAGAAGGCTATGGAAGAACAAGCGCTGGACCTCTTGTCATGCGGGAGAGAGCGCCTCAAGCACCTCAACCTCCAGCAGAAATTGCACGAGCATCACGACCAAGAAGAGCTGCACCACGGGATTATGGCCAAGATTATGTGGAAGAGGAGGAACTTTTGGTCACTCGCAAATCAAGGCGCAACCGCGATAGAAATGAGGAAAGTTCAGAAGAAGCCAGCAGTGGACGTGGTGCACCGAGTGCTCGAGGTGGCAGAAGAGAAGAGATTGACATTGACATTCGCGAGGAACGACGAGGTGGCCGCCCTCGGCGGGAAGATATTGAGGTGGACATCCGACAACAGGAGTACAATCGAGATCGTCAGAGACACAGAAACTACGAGGAGGTTGACATTGATATTCGCCAGGAGGATCAACGCAGCCGGCGGGACTATGACGAGGAAATTACATTCAGACGTGGTACTTCAAGGCCCCGTGGAGCAGAACGTGAGGAGGAAGCCGAATCTCCACGCAGAGCCAAAAGTGTCAGGGGTTATGATGATGAAGTCGAAGTTGATATACGTCGTGATCGACCGCGTGCCAGAGAAGGAGAAAGAGAGGAGATTGACGTCAACATCCGACGAGGAGAGAGGTCGCAGAATCAACCAAGAGTCATCGCCCGGGAACGGGAAGAGTTCTTCTACAAACGCAGAGAACCATCACCTCCGCCAATACGGGAGATTGAGAAGATTGTCATTCGTCGACCAAGGACACCATCTCCAGAACCAGAACCTTCTCCTTCACCATCGCCATCACCCGAGCGTGAGCCCTCGCCAGAACTAGAGCCAGTCAAGCGCCCACCTATCATACAGGAGATCATAACACATCACAGACACATCGATCATGGTAATTCGGCGTTTTGCGTCAATGAACACAAGGAGTATGCTAATAGCCTTTCAGGCGTTGTGCGCGCTCCTCCCAGTGCTGCCTCATCTTCATCTTCTTCCTCGTCTCCATCGCCTCCACCTGTGAAGAGAAGACCTCGAGAACTCGAGATTGACATCCGTCGCAAGTACGTATTGACTTCACTCTTCAGTTAGTAGATTCGAATTGACAACTTGGCAGGGACGCCAAAGGAAACGTGTTTGAAGAGGACATTCGCGTCATTGATGATTCCCGCTCTGTACGCTCAACGCCCGCACCTCGAGAAGTCTCGCGTGAGCTGGAAGTTCGAAAGTCTAGTCGTCCAGAACCGCCTCGTGTTCGAGAAAAGACGAACATCAACATTGACCTGGATCTTGGTCGTGGCAAAATCGCTGTCAAGGAGAAGGAAAAGAGCAAAGAGCGCTGGACGGAAGTCACAAAAGATCTCGTCTGCCGGGAAGCTATTGACATCAAGGGATATAGCTGCGAAGAGACGGATGACTTCTTCTATGTGATGGAATACCTCCAGTTTGTGAGTGTAACTACTGTTCTTGAACATGGCACTCACTGACAAATTCCACAGGAAGATGTTGCAGAGCTTGTTGATATTACGACAGACATACATAAGAAACGACGGGAACGCATTGACGAAATACAATGGGAACGGCAGGACCCTCGCTTGTCACGCGTCCGCTCTCCTCCTTCTAACTGGGACGAACGTGTTTACGAACGAGAGGTTGTATATGAGGAGCGTCCTGCAAGGCGACACCGCTGATGCTGCAAGTGCTACTGGAAATAGCAAGTCGCATGAGGGATATAAGAACAAGGGTCCAAAAGCAGACAACGAGGCCATGACACTAACGGACTTCACACGATCATGAGACACGAGAGATGCAGCAATGGCGCTGGAATGAGATGGAATGTAACTATTCTTTGCAAGCAGGCGGGCTAGCCAATGGCTTCAAGCAGTCGGAGTTCTTCCCGGTACATAGAATTATGACGAATTCTAAGAACTTCTTTCGAGTCACCTCTTGCCTGAACATTTGTAAATCCTGATCGTGACATCGCCTGCAACTTGCGCAAACTATACAGTCTTCGTGCCCACAGAACAACCATGGATATCGACAACAACATAGACCACGAGCCAGAAGCGGGCGAGGAGGAAGAACAGGTGATGCTCAACCCAGATGAAGCAGAAGAAGAAGTGCCTCAGGACGAAGACGCGCCAATGGACTCCGATGGCGAGGACGAAGGCGGGCCAATCGAAGAGATACAACTCCAAAACGATTCCGTCGCGCACTTCGACATACACCAAGACAGCATCTTCTGTATAGCACAACATCCAATACACCCACAAATTGTCGCAACAGGTGGTGGAGACAATCTAGGCTACATTTTCGACTGCACACCATCTACAGCACCCACACCAGCTCAGACAGAAAGAGAAGGTCTACAACCGCTGTTTCAGATCGAAGGACATCCGGAGTCAATCAACGCCATCACATTCACGAAACCAGCCGGCGAATACCTAGTCAGCGCGGGCATCAACGGCGAACTTCGCGCCTACAGAGATACAAGCAATGGCCAAGGCCGCAGTTGGACGTTTGTGGCAGAAGCAAAGGAAGTCGAAGAGATCAATTTCCTCATCCCATGTCCACATCCTTCATACCCAAACACGGTTGCCTTTGGCGCGAAAGATGGCTCGGTCTGGGTTTACTCGATCGACGCTAATGCTTCGGCGCCACTCGAGATCACACAAGCGTTCTATCCTGGAGGTGAAGGTGCGACGGCTGGATCATGGACGCCAGATGGGAAGCTTTTGTGTACAGTGTCGGAAGACTCCTCGTTCTTCGCATGGGACGTATTCGGCGAGGCGGCGGCGGCTGGCGTCAACAGTGGAGGTCAACAACATGTCGTCAACCTTTCAGCAGCGGATGAGCGATTCAAGGCGGAAGGTGGTCTCTACAGCGTCGCAGTCGCGCCGAACGGTCTATTCGCAGCGGTCGGTGGAGCAGACGGCACAATAAAGGCCATTGGTCTACCGCGGCTCGCTGCTGAAGCTGGAGCAAGAGGTTCATCGGGCGCGAAGGGCAAGGCGGGTGGATCACGGCAGAGTGGCGCAGCATCATCAGCAGGTCAAGCCGGCACAATAATAGCAAGCTTACAAGCGCAGGATGAGAGTGTGGAGACAATAGCGTTTGCAACGGCGCCTTCGACGATGATGGCAGCGGGATCAGTGGATGGAGTTGTGACGTTGTTCGATACAGCGCGTAACTTTGCTGTGAGGCGGCGGATTGAGGGAGCACATGAGGGTGAGGCAATTGTCAAAGTGGACTTTGTGGACGGGCAAGGAATGGGTCATTTATTGACGAGTTGTGGGCTTGATGGAATTGTGAAGAGATGGGACACGAGAGGTGGCACGGCAGCAGCCGGTGGTGGGCTTGTTGGGGAGTGGCGAGGGCATAGGGGAGGTGGAGATGGTGGTGGTGTGCTTGGCTTTGTACAAGGTGGAGGTGGCCGGGCGGTGGTCACGGCTGGTGATGAGTAAGTCATGCATTCAAATGCAGTGTTGCGGCAAGAAGCTAACATCCTCCTTTAGCGGAATCAGCTTGGTGTTCGATATGAGCCAAATACCCGCGGCGCAGTAAGCTGCTATAATAATTCAAGCAAAACTCTCGCTGGCACCTGGTGAGAGATCTTGAGCCATCGTGTTTTATCGACGTCTCAGATTGAGTAGACCCACATGATGTTTTACAATTCATGATAAGGTCGCAAGCTCGATCTGCTGATGATGATGAAGCTACCCCTCACTTGCGTGACTCAATTCCGAGCTCCAAGCTCAAGCTCAAGCTCTCAGCTTATAAAGTCGAGCTTCCTGCTTTCACTCTCACTCTCACATTCTGATCCATCCATCCTTCCTTCCTCCTTGATTTTAGTCACAACCTCTTTCCCACCGCGTCTGCTCAGACACAGCTTCTTACGCTGATTGGCCCCAACCTTCTCTGCTCTTTTGATTCTTGCACTCTTGCAACTCAACGTACTACTCAAACCTCCAAAACTGAGGCTTTGACCAGATCGCGACGATGGAGGATGTCGGGTCTTGGGTCAGACATAGCTACCTCGTCTCGTCTCAGGATGAGTTCGAGGCCAAGCTCACCAAGCTCGAGGAATTTATGAGATCTTTTGTTCAATCCAATAACAGCGATAGATTTGGTGAGACGATGGTGCGTCTGGCAGGCTTTATTCAGTGGAATCCTTCGTTTGAAGTGCCGGACAGTTTCATTGGTCAGTGAGCATCAATTCAATATCTGCCCGTGGCTGACGGGTACTTCACAGACACATTGCGTCACGCGCTCGACGTGGACACGATCTGGAATGCCGCACGTAACGCGTGGCCTCTCCTCCAGCGACCTCCTGGTATGCTGAACGAGCCCTGCAATGAAAACTTGAAGATGATACTGCGCGCTACTGAAGGCCCCCGTCGAAGTCATGCTTACGACCTGGACGATCTGCTCAAAGTCCTCAATGTCAATGAGGAAAAGATTCGCTTCACAACATTCGAAGTTCATGCCCTTCTTAACGGAGGATACGCGCAGCAAGACTTTGCATCTGACATACCACACCTCACTCTTCCTCAAGCAGGTATCTGGGATATCTTGCGCGTCGCGATCGATCTCTGCGACTCAGTCTCCCAGAGCAACCGAAAGTTCTACGTCGTGGAAGAATGCTTGAAGTTGATGCTGGACTCTAGCCTAACGGAGCAGCGGGACCTTTGGCTAAAGGCCTTGCCAATGTGGGAGCGAGACGGTTGGCTGGCCGACGTGGACGGACCGTCGTTCGACAAAGTCGTGAAGGACGGACTTCTAGATTATCATGCAACGATTGACGTTCACGACGACGGGGCCCAGAGGTCAACAGATCTCTTCTCTCACGTCTTGATGAACTTCAGAGAGTACCAAGGGAACTATCTCTATCGAATCACCAGAGACAAAGTGACTGGCTTCGTCTCCGACCCGGACGATATCCTCGCGTTCTTGGATGTATCAGATGCGGAAGTTATCGAGCCATTGACTATCGATTTCCTCAGATATGTACCACGAATCCCTGGCATGAAGATTGTACATGATGATGACTTCCTATGCAACACTGGCTCAGATGTTCCCAATGACACGGCTCTTGGTAGACTTGTGCGCGTTCTTCTTATTGGTGCCATTGGAACTGGATTTGTTCATTGCCCTGCGCTCACTGGTGACGAGGACCTCGAGGTTCTCATCAATGACTTGCAGCACAGGACATTTCGGCCTATCGAGCCACTCTCATGGACTCAATCAGTCACTTCGAGAACATTGTGGGCGAGGTCTTCGTTGCGCAGCTTGAAAGCTGTATCCACGATCTCGCGATGGCAGGTACATGGAACTTTGCACAAGGCAGGGGCACCTATCCTGCGCACTGGAACACGTACGCCATCGATTGTTTGGCAGGTAGGGAGTCGGACTATGCCAAACGTCTCCTCGCCCTTGCTCGCAGTGAAGACGAGAAGAATCGAAGTCGTGGAGACTCGTTCTGGGAGGATGACTCTCACAAGCCTGGCGGAAACGGATGGGGCCTCGCCATACCTGTCGATGCACAGCGGCATGGCGACGATTTCGACGAGTACAACGCAGCCGACACCTGGAATGGCGACTCAACTCAGCCAGCTCCAAATTGGCCGGACAAGCTCCTCTATGATGATCGCGCCTGGCAAGGAAGTGATCAGCACAACCTCATCTGGAACGAAGATCTTGCCACGACCGAAGACGAGACCCAGGCAGTAGACGCCTGGTTCGATCAAGCTGCTGGTGGGCCTGAATCAGTGAATGACAACAGAGAAGTGGCCAATCTGATTTGGCAAAACTCTCCTCCTGGCTTCGTTGAGGACGTCGACCATACGCAACAATTCCTCAGTTGGGACGAACAAGCTCATGGACGCAGGAAGGCTGCGTTTGACGACTGGTTCATCGACTGGAACGACGTTTTCGTCAACGAGCTCCCAACCTTTGCCGCTGGAAAGAAGGACACTTACGAAGACTCTGCAATTGGTGATGTGAACTGGGATGATGATCACACGGCGGCCCCTGCTACCTCTGGTCAGTGGGATGACGATGCTGAAAAGACTGTCGACTGGAACAATGTCACCTCGTTGACTCTCGAAATCTGTTACTCTGGCGCATTCTCTGTTCGTAGAGCTGGTTACAGTGACGACCATGTCGACTGGAATAGTGCTACTTCGTTGAACGCGAGTTCTTACTTCACCGAAACCTACCACGTATCCAAGTACGATGACGCTGAAAGCCATGTTGACTGGAACAGCGTCATCTCCTTGGGTCCAGACTCTTACTTCTCGGGGAGGACCTCTGTGTACAAAGACGAAGAGGAAGTCTCGCTCATTTGGGAGGTCGACCATGCTGCGAAGTATGTCCTCTTGGAGACTACAGTACCTCTTTATGAGTACACCCAGGGCTTCTGTGACTGGAATAGGGTGACTTCAGCGGATCCAAGGTCATATGGTGAAATGATGCACGACGACAGAAATGGCTCTGATCTTGGTGACCTTGTAGAGCAGGAAGGGACTCAGCCGGCTCTCGATTGGGGCGACGATGCCGCTTATGAGGTTTCATGGGATGTTCCGGCTTCTGATGACAATAACACTCTTAAGGAGAACCTCACCAACGCTCAAACTCTGGACTGGTGGCAAGATGATGTTCAGAAATTGCCTGCGTTCTTGGACGTTGACAACGCTCATGATCCGTACTGTTGCAGTGATGCTTGCAACAATGAAAACACCTTCACCAGATGGTCCGATGACCCGACCTCAAACTGGGACGATGCCATTGCTACTCAAGCTGCTTCTTGGGGCCATGATGACACTCGTGGTCTTTCCTGGGACGCTCCTGCTGTCAGCGATGAGACTACCTACAGTGGATGGTCCGACCACCAGACCTCGAACTGGAACGACAATGCTGAACAGCAGGCTGGATCCTGGGGAGGTGATGCTGCTCAAAGTCTTGCCTGGGACGATCTTGCTGAGCAGGAACATGAGAAGCACCACACTGAATGGTCTAACGACCAGATCTTCAGCTGGAACGACCACGCTGCCCAGCAGCCTGCTTCATGGAACGATAACACCGCTCAAGATCTCTCGTGGGACGCTCCGGCCATCAGTGACGAGAACACCTATACTTGGGACAGCCACCAGGTCTCCGATTGGAACGATCACGGCACCCAAGACCTCTTGTGGGATACTCCTGCAGTCAACGATGACAACACTTTCAAGGAGAATGTCATCGACCATGCTCTTGACTGGGGTCATCAGCCTTCCTACACGTGGAGCGGCGAGCAGTTGTGGCCGGAGGATGTTGCTGAGCCGATTGCCACCTCTGACAACGATGCTTTCGCTGAAACCTCCTTCGACTGGAATCATAATGTTGCATACCGTACTGCTGCTTCGGATGGTCAGGTCACCAAGCATGTGACTTCGGACAATGATCGCAATCTTTCCTGGGAGGGCCACGATGCCTCACAGGATCAATCCGTTGAGACCGATAATGCAGCTCAAAACTTGTCGTGGGAAAACAACGATGTTTCTCAACATCTAGACTGGGACAATGACGATGCTGGTCAGAGTATGTTATGGGAGAATTATTTGACGGCTCAGCATGATTCCTGGGAAAACAGAGGTGCTACTCAAGACGTGTCTTGGGGTAACGAAGACGCTCATGCTGGAACTTGGAGCGACGACGAAGCCAACCAAACTCTTACATGGGAAAACTACGACCCAGCTCAACAGCTGTCGTGGGAAAATAACGATGACACCCAGAACCTTTCATGGAACGCCAATACCCAGCCTGCTGTGAACGACGAAAGCACCCCAGTCTTTCCAGGTGATAGCGCCTCAGACTACGCAGCAGACAATGATGATGGAAACGAGCATGTTTCCGCTGAGCTCGACTGGGACCAAGCCGATACGCAGCCTCGCGCCTGGGACTGGACCTTTGACGATCACAACGAAGCCAACGAGTCCTTCGACCATGGCGACCAACCCCACTTGAACTCTGACAACTCCGGCTACAACCCTGCCACGTTCTTAACTACGAAGTCACACAAGTCAGTGGCCTGGTACGACAACATTGCCACCATCGCCGAGCCTTCGTCCAATTCTGTCTGGCATGACAACACCTATGCTTCACCGAGATCTGACCACTCCGAGCAAGGACTTTCTGATGAGATCGAGCACCATGACAACTATGGCAGCAGCTCTGCTTGGTTCGCCAGCACTACTAGGGATGCGCGCTACAATTGGTAGGATGAGCAGGATGATGTGCTGCGTTTTGCGATTCATATGAAGGGATGAAGGGATCCGACAATGTGGTGGAGATCTTCTTGCGAGCTGCTTTCGACACGAGCTAGGTCATTAAATCCTGGCCGGCAACATTTCAATCAGGGGAGTTGTTTCTTGTTCTGCGGCAGTGTTTGGGTATACCCAATGCTGTTTTGCCTTCCTTTGGCGTTTATATAGTAGGAGAGCGATATAGTGGCCTGAGGACATCCACTTGGTCATTAAATCCAAGCAGGTCGCTATGCCTTTGATTGATGATGATGGGCAAGACCAGAGTAGAGTAGAGTAGAACATTATGACTCATATCTTTCCAGAACGAGTTCACTGGTGACCTGATCGCGATTCCTGCGAGCTCGAGTATTGTTCTGGACAGTGAGGCCATAAGGTAGTCCACAGAAGAGTGCTCAAGGTGATTATGCGTACGATACCGAGCCAGCTCTACGACTTGCAACCGCAAAGATCTCATCTTCTTCGAGCTCTCATCACTACACCAGTAAGATGACAGATCAGATTCAGGCGCCACGCTTTCGAGGCTGGCAAATATGCCACTAGGTCGTCAATCGACACGAACCACACTGCCATACCTTGCTGTCGCCCTATTCAGGCAGGTGATGTAGTAGAGGGTGTATCAAACGGGCACACTCCCTGCGTCAGTCAAACAACCAGGACCCCCGGCTACAAGTGCCTCCGCTCCGGCGCCGCAACAGGCCCGATATCTGGGTAGCTGTTTTCCAAGCGTACTCCGAGTGCTCGGGACACAGTACTATCTCGTCACCTCCTACACCCGCGCCGTTCTCCGCTCGAGACACCTGAAATCGAAGATTTGTATCGACCCACGCCGTTGGAGTTTGTACCAAGCAGGTGATGCATGAACGTAGTAGCGCAGTTATGAACAGTCAATGGAAGACGGCAGCAAGCTAAATGAATGTGGTTTTCGGATTTCTCGGTCTACATACATCCTTCCATCTCTACCCACTCCAGCTTCTGGCCCCCACTTCTCAGTATACCAATGCCGCCTCATCCTCATCCCTTTCCCCTCTCCATCAATTGCACAACCACCATCGAGGTACTTTTCTGTTGCGGAAGGACTTTCACCAAATTAGTCTGATGTACCGTGTACTGCTAGTATTGCTCTCTCTCGCTCCGGTGGTCGCACATCTGGCACATCTGAGTCCAGGTCCAATCTCGTGTTCTCCCGTCTTTCCTCCCACACCCGCCATCGAGCTGCTCTTGCCGGGGATCGAGTAGTCTTACTTTGATCGTACTGCTAGTATTGCTTCGGTGTTGTTGTTGTTGTTGTCGGTACCTCGATGCCCTTCCCAGATTCCAGCACCCTTCCTAACAGCATACTGTCACAAGACATCCTTGAGTGAGTTCAATCGGGATCTTGCTCAGTGCAATATCCGAGGGAAGGTGCGATCGCTATGCCATCCTCCTGGACCCCAGCCGTGAAGCAGTGTTGCAATCGCTCTTTTTTGTAGTCGTTTGTGTATTCCGTAGCTTTCACTGGTACGCCCCACGAGAGCTGCTTGAAGCTGCTTCCATTCTTTGGTATTTATCTTTCATCATCGTTCTCTCGGGCTTTCGGTCTCTCCATTTTCTCCAATCTTTCGGTAAGGACTGCACACTGCATGCATATTGCCGGCAGCTGGTCCCTTCCAAGCAAGCCTCCCAGCCGTCCCAGTCATCCCGGCGACCCAAGCCATCCCGGCAAACCATAGACCATAGACTATAAGAAATGAGAAAACAACGAGACAAACTCGAACTTGTGAAAGAATATCAACCTTCACCCTCACACTTAAAGTCACACTCACACTCATTCCTCAATCCTCCGCATCGGTAGTGACCTCGTCATCACCATCATAGTGACTAGAATCCTCCGCCTGACTAGTCGCCTCCTCCTCAGTGTCATCCACGCTAGACTCGTACACTTCATGCTCAACCTGCACCCAAGAGTCGCTTTCCTCTCCGGACGCATCGACAAGCGCTGCTGGCACGTCGACAACTGTGCCAACCTCGACCGAGTCGTAAAGGTCAACGTCATCAGCGCTAGACGTGAAGCTAGGGGTGCCTGACACGTCGACCACGACGGCACGCTCAGTTGCCTCGACAGTATCGACCAGAAGCTGGCCACGTCCCGAGAGAATCGGTGCAGGCACGTTCGCAGGTGCGGCAAGCTCGACCGACTCGAGATGATATTCGACATGCTCGTCTCCGCCCGCATCGCCAACAATGCCAGCAACTGGAGCAGGCATGCCACTCCAGTAGGCTTCACGCCAAGTCTCGTTAGGCTGAGGTTCACCAGGCTGCGGCACACCACGCTGAGCCAGATCACGCGTGGTGGCAATAGCTAAAGACAGGGCAGACTTGGTGCAGGGCGTAGCAACCTGGTTAGTGGAGCTGTCGGAAATCACAGCAGGCTCACTGACAGTGGCTGCAGATGCGATGGATTGCATGGACAGCGTGCCTTCTGCTGCAGGCGCAAGCTCTTTCGCAAGGTTCGTCTCTACCTCAAAGCGCACGATAGCTCTGACCTTGTCAGCCTCGTTGAGTTTGATGCACCAGTCACTAGCTTCGAAGTGAATCGCAGTCGATGATCCTGCTTCCTCTCCAGAAGTGGATGCAAGAGCTTCGGCATGCTGGGCGGTGAGAGAAGGTGGCACGACGATGCCTCTTTTGACAGCTTCCACAAGAAGACTATTCTCCTGATTGGAGGAACCGAGGGCGGGACCTTCGGTGCTCAGCGCAAGAGCGGATTGCTTCCCAAGGCGAATAGCTTGCTTCAGCTCCGCAGTAGTCATGTGGTTGGGCTGACTTGTCTCAGATACTTCACCGTCAGCGCTAATCCTAGGCATTCCTTGAATGCTTGCTGATCGCAAGCTTTCATCTGGTGCATAGATCTTCTGCAATTGATGAATAAGATTGGTTTCGAGCATCGAGTCTGACAGAAGAGCTTCTAAATGACCTGGCCCACCTTTCAAGATCTGCTGACGATGGATGTCTTTGAGCTCTCGCAGCTGCGCCTGATGTAACGCTTTCTGGTCGGCCATCATCTGGTGGATAACGGCTCCATTATCGGCAACGAGGAGAGCCTCCAGGTGATCAGATTCAACACTCGACAGCTGCCGACGATGTGCCTCTTTGAGTTCTTCTAGCTCTATCTGATGCAATGCTTCCTGCCCGGCCATCCTCTGGCGCCAGGCCGCTTCATTTTCGGTGATGATATTGCGATAAGATTCGTCTGTAATATTTTCGTGCCTGGAAAGCCTTTTTTGAGCTGCGAAGCGTTGCTCTCTCAGTTTCACGTCGTAGTCATCCGCCATCTGCTTCTGACGTTCCTTTGCGGCACACAACAGTTGACGGGTGGCATCGGTCTCTTTCCTCTCCAACACCATCTGCTTATGATGGCGCTCTTGCATCTTCTGCAGCTCAGCCCGGTGCAAGGCATCTTGCTCGGCCATCATCTCACGATGAGACTGAACATTACCACCGATGTACTGACACCAAGATGTCTCAATGTCGGCAAGCTTCGTGCGTTCTTGCTGCAGCCTCAATTCGTAGTCATCCACAATCTTCTTTTCATGCTTCCCGAGATTCAAGCGCATAGTTTTGAACTTGCTGGCAGACCGCATTTCTTCCTGCACGCGTCGCCGCTCGGTCCTGGCCTCGAGGCTGGCTTTTAGGTGAGTTTTGTATTCCTTGTCATGCTTTCTAAACTCGTGGACTTCCGTTTCGAAATCTACTGCACACCTGCGCCAAGTTTCAGTCGTGTTTTGCTCTTCCTCGAGCTGTTCCTCGAGCTCTTTGACCCGGCTTTGCATCTGCATGAACATTTCCAGATCACATATGTTTTGCGAAGTCTTTGATTGCACGGTCGAGCTGATGACGGCCTCGGTGGCGCTCAGTCTGGTACTTGAGCTCGGCAATATGCTTGACGCTGGTCCTGGAAGTGGCCGATGGGATCGAGCACGAGTTGGAAGTGCCGTCTCGGTTGTGTCGGTATGGAAGTGGTCTTGACGTGACTGTCTGTCCAAAGTCCTTGCTGCCTCTAATCTGGCGATGACCTTCTCATGCTGTTCACGCGTATGCGCTTCGAGATCATGAGGCATGAAACATCTGCCAACACCAGGTGACGAGCACGGATCAGAGACTGCACTTACTGCCGGGCTTGATATCGCAGCTTTGGTGGCTGTTCCGTGAGGACCTTCATCATAGAGACCTTCATCGTTATTATAGTTTGCAGGTCTTGATATCATCGCAGGCTTGGTGACTGTTGCGATGGCGGAGTCGTCATAGAGGCTTGCATCGTCAGCGTTGACAGTCTGATAAGTGGTCCGTCCATCAACCACCGAGGTGAGCACATGATTTGCCGGCGAGACGGGCGCGGAGACATTGTCGTAATCCTGAAGTAGTCGTGGAGAAGGGAATGCGTCTGATACTGACGAGAAAGACCGATCAGAAGCAGAGCTGCCTGCTCGATGGCGGATTGTTACTGCTCCATCCACTTGTTCAATGCTATGCTGGGGCAGATAGGGTCGGAAGGGCTCAGTCAAGAACCTCATTGGGGAATGATGAACTGTGTGATAGATATGGTTAGCACTGGACTGACGTTCATACTCCTGGTAATCCGGTGTTTCAGCACAATCAGATCCTGGGGCACGGTCAGATATTGTGCTTCTACGACTGAACAGTTCAGAAGACTCAAGCATTAGACCATGGCTATCAAAGGCATTGTGAGCATACTGTGGACCAGCACATGGCATGCTGTTCATGGCAGGTGGAAGTATCTTGGTGAAGTCGGCCTTTTGAACCCAGCCAAGGTGTCCAGTATAGTCGTGTTGCCGTTTGACTAGCCAGGATGCTAGCTTTTCCTCGTAACTGATCACCTCGAACACCTCGTCGAGCCAGTAGTGAGTCAGGTTAGGGTATCCATTGATCTGTCTTGGAGGATCGGTCCACATGACACTCCTGATGGCAATTGCACGCCATAGGACAGGCATGCTTCGTAGACCAAAGCGAGTGAGAGCCATGGTGGTGTCGTTGTATGGCGATGAGCGATGAAAGAAAGCGTGAAGCATACCTGTCTCGTTGTGCAGCCAGCCATGATCACGTCTAGAAGCGTGACCGAAGGTCTGGTCATTGTGCATGTTCGCTGCCGCGTCGTCAATATACTTCGAGCTGGGGTCGACCTCCTCAAACGGCAAAATGCTCGCTGCTCGGGGGCGGCGAGAGTTCTCGTGCGATGCAGTCACCGGGCCAGACAGGTGCTGGCGGGGGTATGCAACCATTGGCATGTCGTCGGGCATTGGTGGTGATGGCAGTAGTTCTGCTGGACGAGGAGATTTGGTTGTCCCTGTCGTCGTGGCAGAGACAGTTGCAACAGGTGGTACGTCTGGAGCGTATCGCAGACCCGAGACAGGATTGTATCGCACCGTGGAGAAACGATCCAGGTCAGTGTCGAAGGTGTCGATGGCAGAACTAGATTCTGCAGTAGAGTTACAGTTCATTTCGGCTTTGGATTGAGGGGAGAGAGGAAATATAAAGGACACGGCCGAGTCTTTGCGCGTGCGACACCAGTCCCGCGCATGATTCTGAACTGTGGTTGTATCTTCCCAGATGTCCCCTTTGCCAGTGTTTCTTGTGCGACCTCCTATATCTCTTTGTGAAGCATGTTCATCAAATACGGACGGATCCACTGCAACCTTGTTCGAACGTTTCAACGCAAACCCAAAATCAGGACTCGGTCTTGCAGTGGGTATGGCTGAAGGGCGTGTCCTCGGATTAACGATTGGCACAGGACTTGACGCCATCGTGGGGGACTCCACGGCAGTGTGAAAGTCTTCTTCATCTTCTGTAAACTCAGCGCACGATTCTGAAACTGGTGGGTCGAAAACTGTGGTCGGTGTGTCGCCAAAGTAGCCTGGTAGTGTGCATTGAAAGAATGGCTCGTGTGGCAGCTTGTGTCGGTTGGTTCCAATGTGCAGTGTAGTCTTAACACTTGCATCGCTGTCATCGGACACGACACTTGAGCTACTCGCAAAGACGTTATTTCCAGCAGTAGCGTTCTTGCCGGTACGTGTTCTGATTTTCGCTTGATGTATGAGTGCGTTTGCGATGAGCGCATGCTCCTGAGTTTGTGTTGGAGATGGTGGCTTGAACAGTGTATGCAGTGAGGTCGCTGGTGGTCCAATCGAGTTGCTTGAGTTTGACTTCGCTGGACTGCGGTCCACCTTCTTGGTGTTCATACTCTTCTTCAGCTTTCGTTGCTCTTTTCTAGACAGGACGGTCGACATGATCGCGAATGATAATTAATGACAGAAGAGTTGATACTGGTGGCAATATTATGATGGTAGAGTTGGTCCAAAATGGTGAGCGGGTGGATATGAAACAACTTGGAGATCATGATGATGTCTTCTTCCTGTGATCAAGTCAAAGTGGATCAAACGCAGAGGAGGCAAGAGCGAAGCGTGACGCTCCTGCCTTTTGAGTTTATTAGCTTGATGTATCTAGCATTACTTCTGGAAGCACATCAGCTTGTAGCTACATTGTGAGCAACCAGCCAGATTCCAACAAGTCCAATCACTGTTGCTAAAAGTAGACCTCTTCCTTCCCAGGTGAGCCCAAGATATGCGCCAACACCAACTACTACTTCACGTCTCCTAGCTGTCGTGCGTCGATGTCGCCATTCAGTATCGAGTCCGAACGGCGACTTGTAAGAGGTGATCGAGTTCGGCACTCTCGCATTTTCCACGTTCAGCTGTCCAGCCAATGCAACAGGACGATGATCAGATGTTGGCTGTATAGGCAAGCACGAATATGAACGAACTATCATGGCTTGTGACAGGTACGAAGAGAACAATATCCTGTCGCACCAACTCGGATATCTATGTGAAGCCCAATGCCAGACACTTGGCTCTTCTGCTTGGAAGTCGGCGTACTTGTCGACATCAAGCTTGTACGTGGGTGGGAAGTTGATCGGGGCCTCGGTCAAGTTGTGAAGTGTTCTGCCGGCACGCAACTCTCTCGTGAGCTGATCGTGTGGTAAGAGATGTGACCAGTGTTTACTGTCTTCGGTATGGATGACTGGTTGGGGGAACTCTGTTTGGTCTTCATGCTTTGGCGGCGTGTCACTGGCGCGGTAGTTCAGATCACCACTGAAGAAGAGCGGATAACTGTTGAACATGCCAGACACAGATGTCTCAGCATTGGAGATGGAGGCATCATCTCCTTCTAAGAGAGGTGCAGCCTCTGGTTCTTTGGTCCGATCAAGACCACCACGATCGTGGCGGTTAGACTCTGTACTGAATACTAGCCCTCGTACAATATCACTCCAGTCCTTGTTTCGACGTTCAGTTGCCACTTCATGCGGTGTGAGATGTGCGGCCACAAATGTCAAAGGTATCAATGGTTGATCATCGTCCGAAGCGTAGAAGATACGTATTGCTGCTGCACCTTTGTTGCCCATTTCATGCATGCCGACGCCGACATCCGCAGTCTGATGAGATTGTATGCTGCTCATGACATTCTCTTTTGCGAACATCATGATTGCAGTCATACCAGCATTGTGTGTGTTGATAAGGTGATATTTCGCGTGACCACTGGCGGCACGCTGGACTGCCTCGACGAATTTAGCATAGTATGGTCGCAGGAAGGAGGCAGTGAGGAACGCGTGTGCGATTGGTGCGATCTCTTGTAGTGATATTGAAATGATATCTGGTAGCTGCTCATCTGTCTCTGTCTCATAGTATTGGAAGAGTCTTGCTGCGAATGCATCAACGTCGATGAAGGCCCTCCCACAGTTGAACGATATCAGGTAGATATCCAGAGGCAGCATCGTCCCAAAGTCCACGTTCACGTGACGTGTACTGCTTTGCCACCTGGCACGTTGTGAAGATGCTAATGCTGTTTCCGTCGAAATCCGATTAGCTTCAGGGCGTTGTTGAGGAACGTGGAATTAGATTTCGCTGTTAAAGTTGGGGGAACGTCGTGTTTTACACGTCATCCTTGGCACGACGCAATTCGCATTGACTAATAAATAAAACTCGAGTACCTTCGTACTGTGTACTGTGTACATCAACACTTTTTGGATAACATTATTACCCCTGTCGTTCCTGTAATCACAGTAACACAGCAGCAACAATGTTCAGGTCGCAAGCCATCCGCCAGGCTGTCCGCAGCACTGCTCGCCTCACCCCTCGCAGAGCCCAAGCCCCCTGCCCCCTCCTCAACAAGACCACTTTCAACGCCGCCCGCACCTTCACCACCTTCCGCGCCCTCCGCGATCCCACCGACAAAGACTACCACGATGCCACCACCGGTGCTCCCGCCGGCGCGTCTGGCGAGCACGAAGGTGCCATGTCCCGCACAGACTCTGGCGTTACGTTCGCGCACCCAGAAGAGCATGAAATGCCCCGCAGCAAGGCAGTCACGGGAAGAGGTGGTGTCCATGCGCTTCCTACACTAGCTGCATTCTCGCTTGAGGGCAAGACTTGTGTCATCACTGGTGGTGCGCGAGGTCTGGGACTGGTCATGGCGCAGGCTATGGTCATCAGTGGTGCTAACATTGCTATCGTGGACTTGAACGGTATGTACTCGGTGTAGCAAGTGCTCGCAAGATGCACAGGTGACAATGACTGCAGCCGACGAGGCCAAGAGAGCCGCAAAGGAGGTATACGACATCTGGCGCAGCGAGAACCCTGGCTCCAAGAGGTACGTCTTTGCATCCCATGCACCGACACTCAAGCCACTAACTCCACTTCTCCAGGATTCCCCTCGTGACCGGCCACTACGGCGATGTCTCTTCCCCCGAATCCGTCGCCGAGTCCTTCTCCACCATCGTCAAAGAGCACGGCAAAGTCGACAGTCTCGTCACCTCTGCCGGTTTCTGCGAAAACTACGAAGCCATCACCTACCCCTACGAGCGCATGAAGAAGCTCTGGGGAGTCAATGTCGACGGAACATATCTCTTCTGTGTTGAGACTGCCAAGCACTTGATGGGTCGCGGTGCGCCGGGCAGCATTGTTTGCATTGGTAGCATGTCTGGCGCTATTGTCAACGTACCGCAGCCGCAGGCGCCGTATAACGCGTCCAAGGCTGCTGTGAGGCACTTGGTGAGCTCGTTTGCGGTTGAGTGGGCAAAGGACAACATCCGTGTCAACACTATCAGCCCTGGTTACATGTTCACAGCACTGTAAGTGATGACATATTGCTCATGGCATAGTATATCTTACTGACACGTTCACAGTACAAAGAAGATCATCGACAGCAACCCGGATCTATACCGCCAATGGACATCCCTCGTCCCGCAAGGAAAGATGGGTCGTCCTGAGGACCTGATGGGTGCTGTTGTGTTCCTCCTCAGTGACGCGTCTGCATACGTGACCGGTGCTGAGTTGAGAGTCGACGGTGGTTACACCACCACGTAGGTGCTTTGATTGGAGAGGGCATGCAGGATAATGATGAGGACATTGGAGGAACGATGGAGTGACAACGGTATATGTAATTGGGAGGAGGAATTGGATCATCTAAAAGTAAGGCAGAAGTCCTCGTTGGACGAGGCATATTGTGTAGGGCTTAGTTGAACTCCATTGTTACCCTTTAGATACCTTATCGTCATGAAATAGCTACCAAGTCGTGATTCTTGTCGTGTCTACTCGTGGGATTGTGAAAGAAGAGCATGCACTTCAGGTAGCTCACGATTGCCAGAATGACGTGCTCCATCCGGAACCGAGGCATCAGTCAGCATTCGCCATTGATTTCTCATCTTCTCGCCACTTCGACATAGCTAAGCTTAGTCACACAGGCTGTATAAGAACGAGCTGAATCCCTTCAATCGACGAGTGACACCTCCGTGATACCCATCAAGCACCATCGCAACAACAACGTCGCCACCATCTCCCTATTGCATGCGCCCGAGTCTCACCACATCACTCCACCAGATCACAAAGAGCATTTCACGAACACCTTCCCACCTGTCCTCCAACCACACTCGCACAATGACGACCGCAACTTTCCGCTACCTTCAGCCCGGCACATTCGACCCCCACGCCACCTCCTTCCCCTCCAAGCCCTGGACCAAAGTCGACGGCGGCGGCGCTTCCTTCGACCTAGGCCCCCACGAACGCCATGTCACTGACCTCCGCACCCTTCCGCCCTCCTCCTTCGGCCCAGATATCTCCGGCTTCGGTCTTTACCACTCTCCGGCGACTGAGAAGGAGTTCACAAATGATGAGGCGATACGGAAGGGTTATTATGTCGAAGTCGAGGCTCTGCTACGCTCGAAGCTGCCGGGCGTGAAGAAGGTCGTTCTCTTCGATCATACTATCCGGCGACGACAGAAGGACAGCCCGCGGCAGCCTGTGCAGCAGGTTCATGTCGACCAGACACCGGAAGCTGCCAAGGTGCGCGTACGTCGTCACGTACCTGCGGACGAGGCCGAGGAACTGCTCAAGGGAAGATATCAGATCATCAACATCTGGCGACCTATCGGACATGCAGCTAGCGACTTCCCCCTTGCCGTCGTTGACTGGCGCACTATGGGCGCTGAAGACCTGATAAGGGTGGACTTGCTATACCCCAAGCGCGATGCAGCGGATGACGGCGACGACAGAGGCAAGGAGACACTGCCGGCCTCGGAGAGCAAGACGAACACGGATGGCTATGAAGTCAAGGGCGAGACGTATGGGGTTCAGCCGAGCAGCAATCATAAATTTTACTATGTCAAGGATATGACGCCTGAAGAGGCGCTGTTCCTCAAGATCTACGATAGCAGAGGACAGGGACAGCCTGGAGGGAAGGAGGGACTTGCTGTGACGAGTGCCCACACTGCATTTGAGGACCCGGCGACACCGAAGGATGCGAAAGGGAGACAGAGTATTGAGGTTCGGGCGCTGGTGTTTTATGAATAGGGTGTGCTGTTTTTATGATGATAGCGGGCTATGTGTATTGCTAGTTTACGACTGAACAATGATCTCTTACGGCACAAGTTTGAGCAGAATCCCTACGGCACGCTCCCAGGGATACTTCCAAACTTTTCTCCTATGACTGTAGGATCTCATTCCGTGCACTTAGCATCTATACCGTGTAGAAATACCTTGCAGACTAGAGTTATGCTGGGCTGTTCTGCGGTGATGTCGTTGCCTCTTGGCAGGAAAAGCTAGGTCCTGTCTTCAACCTTGTCCTCCTCTTCCTCGAGCGACCCATGACCTCCAACCCTTGCTTCTCTCCGCACATGCGGTAAAGGTACGCTATTGCGGCCCATCGTTGATCTGCTTAAATGCACATCAGGTCATCTCACCGGCTAAAACGTATCCTGGTGTGCGGGGTAAGAAGTGGCACAGTGGATGTCTGCATACCATGCAGTAGTCTGAACCACTAGTACCAAATCAACCTCACCTCCACCATGCTGTCGACGTCAAGCAGGCGGGCAGGCGGGGTAGTGCCCCTGACCTTAGGCGAGCTGGAGACTCAGGTCGTGTTACATGATTTCGTGATATAAGAAAGAGCTTCTCGCCATGATGTGCTCGTCAAAGTAAGACAACGACTTCGACAGCAACAGCTACACACGATGCTGTTCTCCTACGCGGTTTGTGTTTCGACCCTCATGGTGGTCACTCTTGCATCGCCCTTGTTGCCACGAGCGCTGCCAAAGGCGTCTACCGCGAAGACGTCCATCACACAGCTGTTCCAGAACAATCTAAACTCGACTGACGATGTAAGCTAAAAGAATCCTGGGGAGAGTGCCGTAAGGCTCCTACTTGGACTTCTGCTCTGTGACAGTATCCCACAGTTCAACTCGCTCATGCTCTCACTTCCAGGTCAACCACATCGGTGCCCTCCTGCTCGATCCCATGCAGTACACCGACGGCGTGCTCGCCTGCTCTCAGCTCAGCGAAACACCCCTCACCAAAGCCGCCATCCAAGCCCACAAGTCCGACTTCATCAACCAGCTCAACTACCTTGCCTATACTGGCCGCTCACCCCCAGATGCATCTTACTATATAGATGACCAGATTCTTTTATACAATCAAGGCGCCAAAAACTTCAACTTCGCCAACCTTGGTACCCAGGAAGGCCAGGCTCTGCCAGTCCTCTGCACGCAATCGGCAATGGCTAACGAGAACTACAACGCTGTCGCCAGCCCGTCCAATGAGCTCGTGGTCAATGCAGGCGGCAACTCGTACACTGGATTCCGCAACCAGAAGTCTTTCACGTTCCGTGGTGTCAGATTTGCGGATCAGCCGGCAAGGTTCACTTACTCGACCTTGACGAATGCGACGGGTCAGGTGTACAACGCCACGCAGTATGCGCAGCAGTGCCCTCAGCTTGGTGGCGGGAGTGAGGATTGTCTGTTTCTTAACATTCAGACTCCGTGAGTGTGGTACTTTATGCCAGGCAGCCAGCAGCTTCTAATTGACTTCAGATACCTCTCCAAGTCTGGCTCGAAACAGAACCTCCGTCCCGTGCATTTTTGGATCTATGGAGGCGGTTTCACATCAGGTGCAAGTAACTCGGCTGATGGCGGTAAGTGGTTTCACATCTGGTGCTAGCAACAGTGCTGATAATAGTAAACTAGGTAATTTTGCCTCGAGAGATGACATGGTTGTTGTTACTGTTGCGTACCGTCTCGGAACATATGGATTTCTTGCCATTTCAGGCACGGACATCAAAGGTAACTTCGGTATTGGTGACCAAATCACTGGTCTTGAGTGGGTTTTGAAAAACATCGCTGCATTCGGCGGTGATCCAAACATGATCACCATCAATGGTGGCAGGTATGGAAAATCAAGAATGAAAATCTTGGTGTTCTAGTCAATAACACTCCTACAGTGCTGGAGCTGGCTCTGTACGTGCCTTGTTGGGCTCTCCACCAGCCATTGGCAAGTACCAACAAGCTATCGCTATGAGTTCGCTCGGTGGTGGAGTTGACCTTGGGCTCGTAAGTACTGCCGCTCCTCACCTTCGCAGCACCCTCGCTGACCTTTAATCTTGGACGGGCAACTATGGCACCACATATTCCACATACTACACCATCAACCAAAGCTACGCAATTGCAGGTCAAAACATCTTCCGCGAAGCCGGCTGCACCAACGGCACTCTCGCTGCCCAGATCCAATGCCTCACCACCACCAACGTCGACCTGACCGCTCTCCCCGATGTGGCCCGTTACGTCGTCCAAGACGGCACAATTGTCAACACGCCCGAGCTCGAGCTTCGGAGCAAGAATGCAAACACAGCTCACGTGCCCGTTATGTTCGGCACCACTAAATCCGAGGGTGCCGCCTTCGTCGGCTACAACAAAACCTGCACCACCGAGCTCTCCTGCCTCATGTCCAATATCGGCATTTCCCAGTCCGCGGCACAATCCATCATTGACTCTGGCCTCTTCCCCTTCCCCAATACTGGCAACGTGACTGCCGACGCTTTCAATGTCTCCCAGCGTATCACCACAGACAACACCTTCAAGTGCGTTGACCAAGCCACCGTCTACGCGGGCGCTGTCTCAGGAGCTTTCGCAAAGGCGTACTACTGGCAATCCAACCGCACTGAGGGCGGGTACAACCCCAACAATGTCGACGACAACGGGCCTGTTGTCCCGGGCTATCCCAATGGTGATCCTGAACTGCCGTACTACAGCGTCCACGGCGCCGACATGAACTTTGTCTGGGAGAACCCCATCACTCTGCGCGACGCAAAGGACCTGCCGGATCAGCAGCTGCAAAGTGGCATAATCTCTGCCTTCATCAGGTCGGGTGACCCTAATCCTGGGGAGGGGTACTTGACGGCAAGAGGTTATACCAATACGCTGGATCTAACAAGACAAAGTGGTGATTGGATGCCGGTTGAAAACGATCAAGGACCGATCAAGATCTTCGACTATCTTGCGTACACGGAGCCGTTCCAGGAGTTGCCACAGTGTGCGTTTTTAGGTTACCCCGTTTCCTATTATCTTCAAGGTGGTGTATAACTGAGACAGAGAGGAGAGCAGACTCAGATGAGGATAGAGGCTGGGTCGTCAACGCACGTGTAGCCTAATGATGCTCAATAATGATAATGTTACTTCACAACATGAAATCTCCAGGAAGGCAGGCCTCAGGAGAGTGCCATCGCGACGTCGATACGTCCAGAGCATCGAATAATTACTAATCATTTGCGTGTCTGTCTGAAATGCGGGCTCTGACGTGCCTGAATAGATCGTTGCCGCAAATTCAATACGTTCTTCCCCAAGCAATTGGCCCCATTTTCCATTTCCCGCATTTCCCCTCACCCACAAACGGCCTTCGACCTCATGTCCCTTTCTCTCTTCTTCCATCTTCCCACCTTCCCGTGTTGCCCGTCTGCCTGCAATCCTCCAGTGACACTTATTTTAGCCGGCGCGGGGTCGTGCCTCCACGTGAATAGCTTTGCGCGAAGCGTCGAGTTAGGTAGACGCCACATTGTCATGGCCGGGTTTCTTGTTTCTGCCGGTGAGGGTGTGACTTGGAGGGGATTGAGCAGGAGTTCTATGAACATCTGGCTGAACTTTCTTGACGCCGAGGAATTGTGTAGAGTGGTGGCAAAGGCCTACGCGAAGCAATCAAGCACCAAGTATTGGTCGATGAAGCATTCCTCGTGAATCTCGAAACTTGTCAGTAGCAGATGGCGTCACTTGTGCTGACGATGAGGAAGACGACATCCCGTCATGCCCTGGACAGCAGTGAGTGGTGTGCGGGTTATGGAGTACCATTTCCCCTCATGTCTGTTTATCCGGTCGAGCCAAAGTGCATGCCGTACCTAGCTCTCCATCAAGCATGCTCAAGCATTTCCAAGAGTAGCTTGGTCGTGCAAAGCACTTATTGGCAGATCTACGGGGCATCACTAAGCTGCATGTACCTATGTACTTTTTCGCTCGCAAAGATCGGTAGCGCCATGCAAGCATCCCAGCAGGAAGCCATTGGGATATAAGTATGCTCTGCTCGTCTCGACATTCTAGCTTTACTTCTCCCTGCATAGTACCAGTGTACATTGCTTTCACAAATAGGATATTGTCACTATGTTCACCAAAATCGCCACCAGTGGTGCGCTGTTAGCCACCCTAGCTGCAGCTATCCCTCAAGGTGTTGCTGTATCTTCTGATGCAAAGGCTGTTGGCCCTGTCGTCAGTGTCAACACTGCACAGAAGTTCCAGGTCTACGTATGAAGCATTCATAACTTCGAGCCAGTCAACATTGGCTAATGCTCACCATAGGATGGCACCCTCGTCGCAGAGGCCTTCCAGCGTGGCAAGGAGATTTATCTCCTCGACCCAGAGCAGCGCGATCTTACCCTCGATCTTCTCTTCAGCAACAAGACCGGTGCTGGTTTCACCATTCTCAGAAATGGTATGCTAATATCAATTCACATGCAGATACGAATGTGACTTGGCTAACAAACGAACAAGGTATCGGCTCAGCGGCTGTCGCTCCCTGGGATCAGATGCCCTCCATCGAGCCCAATGACCCGGGCTTGAACTACAGCACGGTACGCACAGAGAGACTGCAGAAACTCAAAGTCATACTGATGTACAATCTACAGCCCAGCTATTTGTCCCTTGACGCCATTAACGGAGATGACAAGCAGGTCTGGCTTTCCCAGCAGGCCATCTCCCGTGGTGTCAAGACCATCTACGCTGATGCCTGGTCCGCCGATTGTAAGTCGATACTTCCTGCAAATCTCTCGAAGGGTGCCCTAACCCTTTGTCGCCAGACTACATGAAGAACAACAGCAATCAGAACTATGGTGGCTTCCTCTGTGGTGTCACTGGCACCAACTGTGCCACTGGAGACTGGAGACAGGCTTATGCCAATAAGCTTGTCAAGTACATCCAGGAGTACGCCAACAAGGGTATCACCATCGACTACGTTGGATTCTTGAACGAGCCTGATGAGAAGTGAGTTCATTCGTCGACTGTTGAGTACGATGTCTTACTAACACGGTACTTTTCATAGCGTGAGCTACGCCTCCATGTTGAGCAATGGCCAGTACGTTCGAAAGAAATCACTTTTTTTTTGACGCGCCATTTGCTAACCTCCTTCCTAGGCAAGCTGCCGACTTCATCCCTATCCTTTTCGACACCATCAAGTACTGATCTTCTCTTCGTTCGATGTACTTCCACAATACTGACTTCAGCCAGGGCCGCCAAGCTCACCACCCAGGTTGCCTGCTGTGACAATGATGGTCCGTTCCATACATACTTCTAGGTCATATCGGCACATGGCACTAACTATTCCCTAGGCTGGGAAGCACAACGTGGCCTTTTACCCGGTAGGAACACTGATAGGAAAAGTCTGACATACCTTACTGACTACCCCAGGCATCCAAGCCGCCGGCGCCGAGCAATACCTCGGAATTGTCACCTCCCACGGCTACTCCAGCGCCCCGAGCACCCCCTTCAACACCACCAAGCGCGTCTGGGAGACGGAGTGGTTCGTGCGACAAGATAATTCAACTAATGTACCGCGACTTACAGATTTCTTAGGTCCACCTTCGACAACCTGAACTACAACTGGTACTCCGGATACTCCTCACAAAGTGATGGCCTGACCTGGGCAAACCACGTCCTCAGCGGCTACGGCACGAGCAACATCTCTGCCATGGGTTACTGGTGGGGCGCTGCTAATAACACCGACAATGAGGCTCTGGTATCTCGACAAAGTGTTGTGATGTCAAGAGACGTGCTAACACCCATCCCAGATCTACGTCAACTCCTCCACCAACGTCGTCGCCCCAACAAAGCGCCTCTGGGCCTTCGCCCACTTCGGCTCCCGCTTCATCCAGCAAGGTGCCTACCGCATCGGCGCCACCGTCACCGGCGGAAACGCCACGACCGCTCTCAACAGCACCGCGTTTGCCAACGCAGATGGCAGCATTGCCGTGCAGATCATCAACAACTCCAATCAGAACGAGACGGTCACGCTGGAGAACTCGGGGTTGACCACCAGCGGATACGTGAGCACTTGGTTGACGAACACTGACAACGACTTGACGCAGAGTCACCCGATTAGTCAGGACAAGGGCAAGATTGTGGCGGTGGTGCCGGCGAGGAGTTTGTTCAGTTATTTGGTCGTGCCGTCTTGAATGATGGATTCCGAGTGGAGTCGTCAATGGCGTGAGCTTGGTTGATCTCCGCTTGATCGAAGGAAGTTGATGGTGAGCTCCAGGACTTGCTGTATATACGCGCCAATGCACATTGTATGGGAAAAGCAGAAGAGCAGTTAAGTCACTCGCTAGATAGTAATATAATCACATCTTGCACAATTGCAATTCTCGGTTCCACCGCGGTGAGCATTGCCTGCGCTGTTTCGCCTGCTCTGGGCCATTCCGCTGGCACACCCGGTCAATATATCTATATACGTACATAATCCTCCACCTCCTCTACCACCATCCTTATCCTTTGATCAGTTATCTGGTCATTCCGTCTTGAATGCAGGGCGAGGGACCGTGATCGGATTGTAGCATCGACATGATTTGAGCAAAGCACGACCCAACACGATCCTGCGGCGGACTACCGTATATAAACAGAAGCGAATGCTCCGTTCAGTCGCTCGTCAGGTAATATAATCAAAGGACGTGCAGCTGATTTGAGCGCTTTGTTCGACGACCAGCACTGGCCACCACCTTTCCGTAGCTTTACACCGTAGTATCCTCCTCAACCACCTGCCTCAACATGCGTCACACAAAGCTCTACATATCGCTCTCCCCTCCATCTCCTGCCCCTCCACTTCACAAGCCTACTCATCTGCAACCCGGGTAACCATCTACGCGAGTGTACACTGTAACATCCGCCACCACGCCGACCACAATATGCCTGCTCTGAGATTGTCCTTTTCCCGTGTCGTGCCACGATGCCAATTCGAGCGCGAAGTACCATACCATGCCACAATCGAGCTCGGTCAGGTAGTTCTACGATATCCCGATTCGTCGCTCCCGTGGTCGGGTTGTCAGAGTACGAGTATTGCTGACGGCTAGACTCTCGGCTTGAGCAGCTTGGCCTGTGGATAGTGGAAAGGTGAGTAGATATATAGCCACTTATCAATTGCAATGCTCACATGAGGAAGCTGTAAAGAAGAGGAACACAAGGTAAGATCTTGCCGGAAGGGACGCTTTTTTCGAGCTCCAGAATCAGTGACAGTACCAGTACCAGTACCCGTCACCTTGGTGTGATATATTCCAATTTCTAGGTCAGAGCGGGTGAGTGCAAGAGTAAGATACATTTACCAGAACTCGCTGCCTCCTTCACAATGTCATCCTCCACCAATTCGACAACTACCCCATCCCTCTTCTCTCCACCCCACCCCACCAAGCATGAGGATCAGCCTTCATCGCAACGACAACAAGATGCAAAGCCACTGTAGTCCTATGTATCGACGACTACTGTCCTAGCCATGCGCCTTTGCTTATTATATGCAACAGCATCCACCCCGCCACCGAGTCCTCCACACGTCGACGGCCCTCTTCCACTTACTAAAACTCCACGCCTACTTCCCAACTCACCGCCTCTCCGAACTGTACTGTAGCTGTCTAACGTGGGAGCGGGAAGGCTCTTTACCACCGGTCCAGCGAAGGGTCTGTTCGGTTTCGCGGTCGCGTCGCGTCGCGTCGTCTTGATCGCCGGCCGAGTCGAGTCTAGCACCGTGGAGGCATGACATGATATGAGGGCCTACATCGTGGCGATGGCGCAGGTGGACGAGCATCACGCTCGCTTGATGAAGTAGAGTCGTGCCAGTTCTGGCTGCTAGATTACGCTAGGCTAGGCTAGTTCTATGCAGGCCCAGGTCAGGTCAGGTTGGGACGCATTGTCATACTCGCACTCGCACTCGGCAACCCGCGCGCTTCATGTGAATGGGAGTAGGCAGAACGCCTAGATTCAGGCGCTTGTCAAGAGATGACATGGCGTGATATCGTTGACTGACTGCTATATATCTCGTAAGGTTTTTTACCGGTGTGGATAGTACTTGCTATATCTTGCTGTATCTTGTTGTATCTTGCTGTATCTTGCTGTATCTTGCTGTATCTTGCTGTATCTTGCTGTATCTTGCTGTATCTTGCTGTATCTTGCTGTACTTGCTGTATCTTGCTGTATCTTGCTGTACTTGCTGTTCCGCTGCGGTTGGGATCTTGTCGCTTTTACACGCAGCAGCGTTCCCCTTTGCCAGCCTATGCCCGACCCTGCGCTATCTCCCTGCACCTTCACACGCCTACCACTCTCACATTCTCACATTCTCACGCCCTCACATTCTCACGCCCTCACGC
>Ga0268250_10000060_pt1 | contig 50961 bp, 42 predicted proteins | sample AgamicAsSfe_FD_200448 | JGI IMG/M metagenome (GOLD analysis project Ga0268250, IMG submission 200448) | Agave microbial communities from Guanajuato, Mexico - As.Sf.e (v2) (version 2) | ecosystem: Host-associated > Plants > Phyllosphere > Phylloplane/Leaf | place: Guanajuato, Mexico | collected...
CGCCAAAGGTCTACCAGAAGAGCAACGTCAAAAGTTCATTGAAGCAGCACGTGAGGTTGTTCAGACCGCCGATGTCGAGGATAAGGCGACCGCGAAGGCGAAGAGGAAGGAGCGAATGCTCAAACGCAAAGAAAGAGAGAGGGCTGAGTTGGCTGGTGAAGGTGGTGAGGATGCGGGTGTCGAGCTTCCTGATCCTGGTGAGGACCTTCTGGCCAACTTTAGGGCGGACGCAGAATACAGTGATGATCAAGACGAAGAAGAGCAAGAAGAGCAGCCGAAGAAACAGAAGAAGTGGTTCCAATCTGATTCCGAAGATGAAGAGAAGACCAAGAAGAGGAAGAAGGCAAAGGCGACGCACAGAGTGGAGGAGCCGGAGACGCTGGAAGATATGGAGGCGCTTGCTGCCGGTTTGTTGGGCTAATTGGTATTTTGCATCCACTTATATGTAGTTATCAAACTCCCAGATGGGATTTTTCATGTTCTGAACCGAGATCTCTTTCTACTTCTACTCTAGCATCTAGCAAAATGCGATTATGATCTCCTCGTGTCTTACATGTTTACCAGAACTGCGATCGCCTAAACCAGTTGGCCCATCGTCTCGCTCTGGACCGGCGATAGATTGCCGACAATCGCAGCCGATCGTTGAAGGTGGCAGGGATGGCTTACCATGCAGCTGGTATTGCCTGTATACAAAATTGTATGCAGCATCATCTAAAGCCTCGTGTTGTAACCGGGGGATGGGCTGAAGAGGCTCAACAACCATCTATTTAGCCTACCGACCCATCAATATAGATGAGAAGAGCGTTGGTGGGATTTCGGGTTGGGGAGGTGTTGATGCGAGAATGGCATGTGTTCGGGTTACGAGCTTGGAATTTAAACCAGTAGAATATATATCATAGCCCTGATTCTTCAGACACTTGCCTTCCTTGTCCTTAGCAACTCTGATTAAAATCGTTATAGCAACCTGTATACTCGACTCCGTGTTGTTTCCAACGAACGACTACAATGCACATCGCCAACGCCATCCTGATCGCATGGCCAGCGTTCCTTACCTCCGCCATCCCAATAATGCCTCGAACCGCCCTAATAGGCTCTCCAAGAAATGTCTACCTCACCACTTGCACCACGCGGTCCGTTACCGCCGACACAACCTTATCCTCTGCGATCCTCTACAGCGGCTCCGCATCTACCAACAACCCCACAGACATCGGCACCGTATCTTCTCCGCGCGCTGTCCAGTGGGCTGGTTTCACTCGGCGCGTAACCCTCGAGTCTGGTGTTTTTGAATCTAGGATTGCACAGAGTGCTGACACGCTGCCGAAGAGCGAGCTTGCGGGGTCGGCGACCTTGACGGGAGATGGGAATCTCAAGGAGGAGTTTGCCTGTTTTAGGGATGGAACGAGTACGTTTAGAATTAGTGCTGGAGTGCTGGGAGCAGAGACGACGGTTTGCGTGGCAGACTTCTGGTGTGGGAGTATTGCGGTTTAGATGAAGGATAAATATGGCATGCATGGTGTTGGCTGAGTCTCTCGATACGTGACAAGCTTGTCGTTAGTGTAAGGTCTTTTAATTCCATAGACACTCTGTTCTGCATCTGCGAGGCGCATCATCATAGTCGCTGACTGGCGATCGTCATCAGAATACCATTACCTAGGTATCGTCACCAATTTCACAACGTCCCAGCCGCTAGCATGCACACAAAACATATTCTTGTTATCGAATGACACTATCTCTTATCTTTCTTGCGTAGATTTTACTTTGGAAGACGAGGCAAAAATACTGGATAAAAAACATACAACAGCGGGGATTCGCCAGTGGTCACCCACCTGACTACTAGTCCGCCGGTCGAAGGCTTAACGTGTGGAGAGCAAACGGGATCCAGTGTTTATCCTTCGCCTGTGGTCGTATGTGGAAGGAACTACAAAAAAATTGTAATCAATGTTGGAGTTGTAATACATCCGACGTTGAGCATGTCGGAGAAAGTAAGCTATGCCAGATGAAATCTTGGGAAATTGTGGAAGAAGTAGGATGAACACATAGAACACGAAAGAACTTAGTCGGAAACGTGGAAACCGTGTTGCTTCGTCCCAAAGCAAGATGTACATGATCTGTTCTCCGAATACTATACAATACGTACATAGATAGTGACATCATAGCAATACATATCTTCTAGCAAACCGTAATCAGACAAAAAAAAACGACCCACATGAACTAGTCTGTCTAGTTGATATTCTGAAGAGCTTCGTGTTGACTTAAAGCGCCTACGGAAGCACTCGTTCTCGCTTACATTCTTCCACGACGTCTAGGCTGAGAAGATACGTACATATATCTAATTTCCCGTACCTAGACTTGAACTGTTAGCTCCATACTAGGGTACCAAGCTGTTGAGCTTGGTCTGGCGATGTCTTCGGTTGCGATTGCCTATCTCAATCTCGCCTTCTGTCACTTTCTGGGACCGAAGAGGACCACAAACCATGGTACGGAACTGCACACTTATGCCCGATCGCGGACACGTTCCTGACTAGAGTTTTGGGCTTGATATCCGGCTGGTCTAGTACTTTCCAAGCGATTGAGCGGTTGCGACCGTCATGACGATTGACTTGAGCTTGTCGTTTCGCGATCTTGCAAGCCACTGAAGATGTCGGCGGTGGAGTCAGCTACCACATGATCGTATCTGTCGGGTAACGGCATCTGCACGATCCGTAAGTCTTGCGATGCGGATCATGGGCATACAAAATTCAGCCAATGTTCCCAATACCGTGTCACCGGTCATATCTCCGTTATTACAACGCATGAAGAAGAAGAAAAAGCGGAGAAATTACGCCGGTGAAAACAAACATAGTCCCGAAGCCAGCTTCGCACTGCATCTAACATCTGATTCCGTGCCGTCCTTGTGATGAAAAGCAAAAGGATACGACCGGGGACATGAAAGAAGCAGTTTCGAGTACGTGGTGCTGCAGCCGACCTTATGCAGAGAGCGGGTACCTCATCCCCTCTTTTCAACTATTTTCCTTTTCTCGACGACGACGACGACGACTGCTTTTGCCTTCCGCGGCTGCGTTATGCAGTGCATTGAACAATTCTCCATCAATCGTCATGCAGCGATTGAACGAAGCTTTTCACTCCTGCATCTCGCCCCGCCCTCTCGTACTCATTGTGTATCTTCCCCCCTATCCTCTCGGCGCGTTTTCCTGCCATGTTGATACGGCCGTACCTTCTTTTGCAATGGATAGGATCGGCCCGCTCAGATGAAGAATCGGCTATGCTTTGGTAGTTTGGTTCGTTGAGTAATTGCGCGAGCATGTAAGAGACATGGTCACATTTGGGTAGCATCTGAGGCAGGTTAGCCATCTGGTCGCGCCATGCAGGGGTTCAGGGGCTGGCTGGTGCGGGCAGACGATGCAGGCCGGGAACGAAAAGAAATCAGCAAAAGAAACTTCGAAGAGAAACGTCGACATAACGATAACGTCACGGGTCAAAGCGTGCGGCCGGTAGCGAGATGTGGTATACGCGGCTAGGGGCGTTCCCGCGGGGGTGCTAAGATCTTGCGGAGGTTTCCGATGCAGGAGGGAGTCCCATGTCTTTGGGTCGAGGTGAATTGCAAGTGTAACTGGCTGGGCAAAGTGATTTGGACACTGGACAAATGATTGCGTGCTGTAGAAGGTGTCAGAGTACATGCAGAAAGAGGGAGTGAACTGAGGCCAAAGCATGTCGATTCCATTTGTGAAGTCTGCATAGACAGATTCTTCTAGTCTTATTGAGATGCTCCAACACCAAGTCCCTATGATTCATTATTCCATTACTCCAGCTGACTCCCCTTTCCAGTCAGACAAGACATACCCAAAGATACAGAGACCATATGCCCTTCCAGCAGTGACAAAGCAGAGATACAATAGGAAAACAATTCAAGATGAGCAGTGACGTTTCGTGATATCCAGTCCTCCATAATCAAGGGAATACTGGTGCAGGACAAAAACGCTTTTAACTCCTGATGGCAACGCCTGCGCCAAATTGTGATGTCCAAGAGTGTGCCGTATTAAGATTATGCCAAAGAGGCCTCCATATTGGCCCTCGTTTGAGAAATTAATGAGACAAGAGAAAAGTTTGGGCCAAATTGCCATCGTAAGACTGGCAATATAAAATCATCGACGAAAAGTCCGGGTATAAGCAAGAAGCGAAGGTCGACGTAGCAATAAATATGCTTTCAGGACTGAAGCTACTGCCCTCTGAAGTCACCAGGCCCCTGATTGGCAAAGATATAGCTCTTAGGCTGGGGTTCAGTCGTTCGCCGTAGTAGATTTCCATGCGAATCAGTGCCTTGAGGTGGAGTGTACTGGTGTACTAAAAAGTCGGGCATTGCGGAGACCTGAGGAGCGAAAGGAACGTTATGATGGATGCCACTCAATGACACGTCCTTGAATTCATCGTAGTGCATGTTTCCAGCCTGCATATACTGTGAACTACTGTCATTGCCTTGAGCCTGAGCAGTGTCAGGTAGTGATGGTCGTCTGAAATGCTCAGGCTTCGGTTGCTGGATCGTAAGGTCGGTAGTCGAATGGAAAGCCGCACGCATTTGAGGTTGTTGCATATATGATGTCCGAGGGAAATGTTGCTGTGTTGCTGGCGCTGACTGAGGAGGCGTGTCGCGATACAAAGCATCGTTCACAAAGCGCGATTGAAGGTCCAAAGACGAGGATGGTGGTGAAGTGGTCTTCGCGATAACATTTCCAGCTTGATCGGAAGACCAATTTGTGTGCATGCTCTCTGGACTATTGTGATCGGGCATCGCTGAGTGAGGCCTTATCACGGCAGCACCACCCCAGTAGTTTCCAAAATCCTGTGGTGTCAGTGGAGTTGGCGGTGCCAGACTACCGCCGTGTCCGATTGTTGTAGCACTGGAAGTGGAAAATGTTCGTGCGAACTTCGGAGAAGCTGCAGCATCCGAGAAGCTTGACACCATAGGTGAGCGCTGCGCAGAACCTGGTTGTGACTTTTGAACACGACCTCCAGCATTTGGAATCCCACTCGATCGGATCCTTCGAATAACTTTGTCACCGTTACCTCCTGGTGATGACATGGGAGCAGAGTAGGAAGCACTCCTCATTGCGCTGGAACTCAAGTTAACTGGGCGCTTCTGTCTTCTTGCCGCAATGCTTGATTGTTGATCTGGTGGCTGGAAACCGTCCGGAGTGCTGTTTCGGATGTGTATCGCGTCCATGTTGTTGGCAAGGTTGCTGCTTGAGGAGTTTCTCCGAGCGAATGCATCCTCGCGGAAGTGCAGTGGGATATCGAGATCAGATGGCGCCGCACTAAGCTTTCGTGCTTGTTCTGGTGTAGAGAGGATGGCATGTGCGGATGTGTTGGATTGTTGGTAGAAGTTTGACTGCGGGTACATTTGGCTGGAGCCATCCTGGGGCCAGAATGGAAGCGTCTGCTCGGAGGCTGATGCCTGAGCGAGACTGTACGGTGCGAACTGGTCCTCGGGCTCCTCGACCTGCTTGGGATGCGCCATTTGCGAAGGGTCCTCTGTCCAGCCAGTGTAAACGGAGTTCAACGAAGCGATAGAAGGAGGAGTTGGTCCATTCGGTGACTGAGTTGTGCCAGATGACTGGGTCCCATTGTAGGGCGATGCATCCGACGATATCGATCCCGTGCTTTGCTGGGCTTCCGCAGATGCCGAGTTGCTGGTGTTGGTAGCAGCAAGCGCAGAATAGTCTAGCTGGAAGTCGGCAAAGTTGTCGAATTCTGGATGTGAGGGTGCAAGATCGTTGGGCATGGGCGCTGGAACCGAGAAAGCGCTTAGGTCGCTGGAGTATGCGTTGGACAGACCGGTGGTGTCGTAGAACTCGGGCTCTTGGGCATTCAGAGACATGCCACTGTTGTGCATGTAAGCACCGTTGGTCGCAGCCATGATGGAGTGCATGAGGTCGTTTGAGCGATATGATGCGGAACGGTCAGGTTCCGGAACGGAGTGAAGGCCGTGCTGCATGTCAAACTGTTGCTGTTGTTGCTGGTGCTGGTGCTGTTGGTGGTGGTGTTGCTGCAGTGAGAGTTGGGGCCCTAGATCGAGGGCCGACGGTCCCTCGCCGATTTGCACGGGAAGGCTTGCAGGGCTAATGTCAGCGTTCGGGTAGAAGTCCGGCTGCATGAGCATATGCGGGTGTTGCTGCTCTTGCGGGTGTGCATAATGGTTAGACATGGCCGGGACGTGGGAATGACCGAAGGGAAGGCTCATGGTCATGTTGTACTGGTTCATTAGCTTCTTGCGGTCCTGCTTGACTTTTGCCCTGCGGTTCTGGAACCAGTTCTGCACGCGAGTTAGCGAGGCACGGCATGCGCGCTCTGGGGACGACTTGCGTTGATCTTGTCCAGTGGCACGCCGAGGCGCGTCGCAAATTCCTTCTTCACATTGGTGCTGGGCTTGTGTTGGGCCAGGAAGTGCTGTTCGAGGATGTCGTGCTGGTCCTTGGTGAGGCGGGGTTTGACATCGCTGCCGGGCTGCTTGGGCGCAGAGGGTGCTGTCGTCGAGCCCCCGCTGGAATCCATGGCGGCGCGCACAGCGACAATACACCTCGAGCGGCTTCGGACGGGCGCAAGTCAAGAGGCGACAGGTGCTGCAGTGAAGTCGTCGTCGTGGGCGCGTTCGGGTAGTGACAGGCAGAGGTAGCTATGGAAGGTAGATCTGGGGCGCTGGCGATGGGCAATAATGCGTAGAGCACGGATACACGGGATGCACCGAGACGGGTCGGGGCTGGGATATAGATGTGTGTCGAGGGAAGATGCCAGTAATGGTAGCGAGTGACGGTTACGAAGGGGAGCGGGAAACAACAGCGGTAGACTCTATATCTACAATAGAAAAACGAGGGTATTCAGCGCGACGGCGCGGTAGGAAAGGCACGAAGCGAACGACGACGGAGAAGAAGAGCAGGAGGAGCGATCAGGTTGTTGGCTGCCGCTTGGTTGGTCGGAGGTGCTAACGTGCTAAGCCACTGAACCCCCCCAGCATGCATTATGCTGCTCCGGCACAAAAATAGTTTCGTGACACTGGCTGTCTCCGCTCAGCACACCTCGATCCTGGAGAACATGCACCTGGTGATTCGAGCTCTTGTTTCTTGCACCTGCTCGCCCTCGTGCACTGTGGTGGAGGGCTGCCACCCTTTCACAGACACTTCGACACGCAGCACTGGCCGGCAGCCTCAACCCCCGACGCGCTTCACGATTGCGCGCACAGGGGCACTCTGCTCCAAGGCGCCAATTGGCCCGGCCATGGAGCGAGCTGCGGCGGCGGCTGTGATCCGCCCTCGGGCGGGAGACATGTCCCACTGATTCGAAAGCGATGGATGGTGCTGCAGCTTGGGCCTTCCCCCGTTCGGAGAATATACATGAATGCGAGAGAGCATGTCAATGCCATGCCAAAGCAGCCCTTCTCAACCACGTTGCACGTCAAAATGTCTAGTGACGAGTCCATGGCCGCAGCCATGGCTTCAACGTGGACTGCGGGCTCGAGCGCGCTTTTGAGCTCATGGCGTCAACACTGCGACTCGCCTTGTTGCCGACATGCCATGCCTCTCACGACTCGCCGAGTAGCTCTTTGTCAGTAACCGCTTCCGGTCCGAGTGAGTCGACCATCTGTGTGACGAGATGCCACCGGGCGCATGGCCAAGGGGCGTCTCGCGCCGCTGATCTGCTGCCTCGGATGTCGGCGCACATGTTTTGGCATCAGATGGACTGTTCCTGAGCGTACCTTGCAGCAAAGGGGCCTCAGTGCGACGTACGAAACTCAAATTGGCCCCGCCTCGTCCTACAGACTTTGTGTGTTGACTGACTTGGGCAACGGACAATCCCAGCCTAGCTCCGAAGACTCAGTGCGCGCCCCAGCTGGGGGACCCGCTGGCCCAAACCAAAAGATGTCGTGCTGCAAGGGCGTCCCTATCATCAGGCGATGCACCCTGCCGACTTATCAGACCTCCTCGCCAACCCGTCTGAACTTAGTCTTCTCTCCTCACTCCTACGCCAGCTGGTCGTGTCGCACCACAGCGACGGCACACCCAGCTGACGTCTTCGACTGCAGTAGTCTGGGTCGCCGTCATCTTTCTAGAAAGCTGTTCGCTGGGGGCTCAGCCTGCTCAAAATGGAGTATTTCATGCGATGCGATGCATTCCGCGATTCCCGTTTAGGGAGGATGATACGGCAAGTTGAACAAGGCTAGTACTCCAAGCGACCACACTTGCATGCTGGGGAAGGGTCGCCAGGCTGTGCATGCGTCAAGCACATTACAACCTCTGGACATTGTTGCTTCGCCGCAAAATCGGTCCCCGACCTGATCTTCCGTCCAATCTACCGCTTATCGTGAGCTTCAATCGTCTGACTGCAGCTGAATTACCGATGCACGAGTACTTTGGGCTTGCAAGTAACCTGAAAGTGTCGAGTAAGCGCATCAACAACCCTGGCAAAGCACTGAGTCGTCCACACAAGAATGAGTAAGGTACTTGTCATTGTCGGCTCTTCTTGCCTAAACCAAGGCATTTTCTATCTGTATGGCTCCTTGCCCAGTCGTCTTATCCCAGGATTTCAGGGTGACACTGCGCATGTCCCTGACAATGTAATCTGCGCCCGCTTCTATCAGCTGTTCTAGTGTATGGGTTGTGTAGAGTCCCACCACTACGAACCCTGCTGCCTTGCCAGACCTAACGCCTGCGGGCGCATCCTCAAAGACAACGATGGAAGGTTCCTTTTCTTGGAGTCCCAGCTTCTTTGCGCCCATCTGATAGCACGCGGGGTCTGGCTTGCCGTTGAGTACATCTTCCGCCGTTACGAGATTCTTGGGATGCGCCAACTTCATGACATCAAGCCAGCCTTGCACAAGCGGCCGCGTGCCCGAGGTGACGATAGACCATGGAACGAGGTTTTCTTCGAGCCTGTCCAACAAGGCTCGCGAGCCGGGTATTTCAACCGCGTCTTGTCCAAACTCCTTTGGTATTAAGCCCTCGACATGGTTGACATCTTATCTGTCAGATGACTGCTTTTGTCAAAACAAAGACATAGTGCTTACACTCCATATTTGCGAGCTTTGGCTCGTAGATTTTAAGGACATCGATCGACCTTCGTCCATGCGATGTGGCGAGGATTACATTAGGATCGACGCCTATCTCTTTTCCAATCCTATGCGGATGTGTAAGCCTTTAGATGTGAAGAATCTTCGACACGACTTACTTGTGCCAGTGCTTGACTATTGCATCCGTTGAGTCGATGATAGTACCACTGCCAACATCAGCTGTCTGCTAGCTAATATTGGCTTGAAGACTAAGGCTTACTCCATATCAAAGAGCTGCAGGTAATCAGTTATCAGTATTAATAGTCTGCAATGCGACCAAGAGTGGTTCTTACCAGGCCATTGAACGTGACGGTTTTGGCCGGCGCCGAAAAAGAGGCCTCGGATACAGTCATTGTGAAAGGTTACAGGTGTGGTCGATGAGCTAGCAGTGAACAAGATCAAGACGTTGCTGTGATATTGAAGACTTGAAGAGGGCCGATGTATATAAGATATCTGTAGTAGGGAAAGAGAATGCATTTTAGTGCTAACTGCATCAGGAAAGCTACCCGAAAGCAGCCAATCATGGTGACGACTGTTTCAACAAAGTTAGCCGCAACACTTCAGCCCATAGCTGCGAGGACTAGTCTGTGGATGAGGGTCCTATTCAGGAGTACCAGAGATTGATCTGCGCTTGTTTTCGTCCTGTCAGAGGATGTAAGAGTTGAGCTTGCCAGGGCCGCGGGGGTGGGGCTAAAGCTAACTAGGCGGACACGAGCGGCAGAACTTTTCACGTGCCGAACTTTTTTTGGATCCTCTCACTTTTCTGAGAGACGAGTGCGACCAACATCTACCACGTCAACAATTCACTATGAAGGTCGGAAGTAAGGCTTTCCACGTCTCTGGACCTCAGAGTAGCACTAATACGAACTGCAGAGCCAAAATCGAAGCGCGTACCCGTGCGTCTACGGCACAAGATTGAGAAGGCGTCGGCGGCGAAGCAAAAGAAGGCGAAGAAGCTAGCGAAGAAGGTACACCAACTGCGCGCGACTGTAGTGCTCGCATGCTGACATGTACAGGACCCAACATGGCGCTCCAAGACGAAGAAAGAACCCGGTATTCCCAACCTGTTTCCCTACAAAGACAAGATTCTCGCAGAGGTCGAGGAGCAGCGCAGGAGAAAGGAAGAAGAGGCCGCGCGCAGACGGCAATTAGCGAAGGAGCAAAGGCTGGGAGGCGCGACTGCGGAAGATGCAATGGACGATGACGAGGAGTTTGAGCAGTTCGACGCTGAAGGTGACGAACTTTTGGCCGAAGACAGCGAAGACGAGAATTCGATGCAAGTGGTGAGTTCACATGGTTCACAGCAGATGCGCGACTCTACTAAGAATGCGCAGGACAACAACTTGAATCCCATGGCTGCTCTGTTAGCTTCCGCCAAGGCGCGCGCCGCCGAATTTGAACAGAACGACGACGACCAAGACGCCATGGAAGACAGTGAAGATGACGAATCGGATCACGGCGATGGAGTCAAAGTCGCCAAGGATGCGTCAAGAAAACAGTTTGACAAGGTATACAAGCAGGTTGTCGACTCGGCCGACGTCGTTTTGTATGTGCTCGATGCTCGCGACCCAACTGGAACGCGATCGAAAGAGGTGGAGCAGGCAGTCATGGCAGCGGATCGTGGAAGCAAGCGCCTGATATTCATCCTCAACAAGATCGATCTTGTTCCTCCGCCCGTCCTTCGCGCATGGCTGGTGCACCTCCGCCGCTCATTCCCTACCCTTCCTCTACGTGCATCCAAACCAGCGCCAAACGCAAAGACTTTCGAGCACAAGGACCTTACGATGAAGGGTACATCCGAGACGCTCTTCAAGGCCTTGAAGACATTCGCCGAGTCTCGTCAGCTGAAGCGCTCAGTCAGAGTCGGAATTATTGGATATCCCAATGTTGGCAAATCATCCGTCATCAATGCCCTGACTTCAAGACTAAGCGGAAGGTCTGCTGGCTGCCCTACTGGTGCCGAGGCTGGTGTTACTACCAGTCTGCGCGAAGTCAAGATAGACAACAAGTTGAAGCTTCTTGACTCGCCTGGTATCGTTTTCCCAAATACCGAAGGATCCAAGGAAAGCAAGGTACAGCAAAAGGCACGACTTATTCTGCTCAATGCCGTCCCCCCAAGAGAGATTGACGATCCCGTTCCTGCTGTCACTCTGTTACTCAAGAGGCTATCGTCTTCGGAGGAACTGTTTTCGAAGTTGATGGAAGTCTACGATCTACCTCCCCTACTCGCCGTGGGTAACGACAAGACAACCGACTTTTTAGTTCAGGTAGCAAGAAAGAGAGGCCGACTGGGCAAGGGTGGTGTACCAAACATGCATGCAGCGGCACAGACTGTCATTAATGACTGGAGAGATGGTCGTATCCAAGGATGGACAAGCCCTCCCAAATACGCACCTGCCGAGACTTCTTCCACCAAGACTGCGCCAGCTACCAAGGGCGGCCTCGTTGGTGATCAGAAGGAGATTGTCAAGGAGTGGGCCGCTGAGTTCAAGCTCGATGGTCTATGGGGTGACGAACCGAGTGATGCTGCAGCACCAGAAGCTATGGAAATGTAGGCAGCTTACTTTGACTGGTATGGCGAAATGGCGTTCATCCAAGACTATAGTGCTAGTCTACTTTACTTGCACAGAGGAAAAGGATTCGACTAGATATCACGAGTCTATCAATGATATGTTACCTGCTCTTGAAGATGATCCTGCATCTCTGACGCTAGAATTTGTGGATTCTTCCGATGCAAGCCTTGCGATTGACTGCGTGAACCATGTGTGTACCGCTACTGACCGCGTGAAGTCTCTGCGATATCGGATCTGCATCGGACCATCCTACAAGTGAAAAGTTCTCTCCGAGCTGCAACTACCCACCGATGAGAGGGTTCGGCGATATGTTGGCTCCCATAGGTAGGTTTCGCCGCCCCACACTTTCGGCTTCCGTCGGCTCACCCCAGAGCTCCACCACGTTAAGCTTCACAGCTCAAGATACATAACGACAGGTTCCTTGGGATTTCTGATCACACAAAATTAACAGTTTTATTCACAATGGGTTCTTCAAAGGGTCTACAGCCTCTACGCTCTGCTTCCAAGACTCTGAATGCTCTGCCCGCAGCCTATGCTGGCGCGCAGATTGCATCAAGACGGTATGCGGGGACGCTCGCCAACTTCAAGATTCCCACTGTCAACAACGAGCCTAACGTAAGTTGAAAGAGGAACCCTAATGTTCAGAATCAATCCGCTGATCATGCTCGATAGCAACACTACACCAAAGGCTCAGTAGACCGCCAGAAGCTCCAAGATGCGGTTGCACGTATGAAGAAGCAAGGTCCAGTACAAGTACCTCTTGCTGTAGGAGGAGAATACGTAAGCTTTGCTGTGAACTCGAAAAGTCCTCACATCGTTCTGACACTTTCCAGATCAACAACTCTTCGATCCTCACTCAGAACAACCCCTCCTCACACGCCGATGTCATCGCCAAATACTCCAATGCTAGCGCAGCCGACGTAAAGAAAGCCATAGATGCAGCACTAGCTGCTAAGCCAGCATGGGAGGCACTTCCATTCGCTGAGCGTGCATCGGTGTTTCTCAAGGCAGCAGATCTGATCTCCACAAAGTACCGGTACGAAATCATGGCTGCGACTATGGTGGGACAAGGCAAGAACGCATGGCAGGCCGAGATTGACGCAGCGGCTGAGCTTTGCGACTTCTTGAGGTTCAATGTCAAGTACGCGGAAGACACATACGGACATCAGCCAACACACAACTCACCGGGAGTCTGGAAGTATGTACAACCCCTGATCGCAGCTGAAGATCAAGGCTAACTCGTGCAGCCGCGTTGAGTACCGTCCTCTTGAGGGTTTCGTCTACGCAGTATCACCTTTCAACTTTACAGCCATTGGCGGTAACCTTCCTGCAGCTCCAGCTCTGATGGGCAACGTCGTTGTCTGGAAGCCATCCCCATCCGCAATTGCGTCGAACTGGCTTCTTTACCAGATTCTTATCGAGGCCGGCCTCCCACCAAACGTGATCCAGTGGGTACCTGGTGATGCTGTGGAAGTGACCCAGGAAGTCCTGGCTCACAGGCAATTCGCGTCTCTACACTACACTGGCAGCACAGCAGTCTTCCGTCAGTTGTATGGCAAGATTGCCAACGGTGTGGCTGAGGGCAAATACCAGAGCTACCCAAGGATCGTCGGAGAAACTGGAGGAAAGAACTTCCATCTTATCCACAAGGATGCTGATATTCCCAACGCAGCTATCCAGACTGTCCGTGGTGCTTTCGAATACCAAGGCCAGAAATGCAGTGCGTGTTCGCGCCTGTACGTACCAGAGTCTGCGTGGCCAGAATTCAAGGAAATCCTTGTACGTGAGGTCGAAGCCCTGAAGATCGGCGAGCCTACGGACTTCTCAAACTTCATCGGCCCTGTCATCCACGAGGCATCTTTCAAGAAGCTCTCCGGTGTCATTGACGAAGCAAAGAACGACAGTGATCTCGAGCTCGTCGTTGGCGGCAAGTACGACAGCAGCAAGGGTTACTACATCCACCCCACCATCTACCGCACCAAGAACCCCAACCACCCTCTCCTGTCTCGCGAACTCTTCGGTCCCATCCTTGTGACCTACGTCTATGATGACGCCGCGCCTGACGCTTTCTCCAAGATCATCAAGCAGATCGACAAGACTTCCGAGTACGCGTTGACTGGTGCCGTGTTCGCAAAGGACAGGGAGACCATCAAGTATGCGTCGGACAAGCTGAGGGACACTGCTGGTAACTTCTACATCAACTGCAAGTGCACAGGTGCGGTTGTCGGACAACAGCCATTCGGTGGATCGAGGGCTAGCGGAACGAACGACAAGGCTGGCAGCGCGACTCTGTTGTCGAGATTCGTAAACATGAGGGCGGTCAAGGAAGAGTTTTTGCCTACTGAGAAGGTTACGTACCCCAGCAACGAGGTGTAAGATAGTTATTGGAAAGACGAGTGTGATCTAAAAGCATGGCAAGTTGAGCTAGCATTGGCGTTGGCGTTGGATGGGCACTCACGATTACGATAAAACGTAAAGATATGTATATGAAATCAGAATGACACAAGCTAGATGTCGGAAGTTATGATACAATTCATCACAAGTGGGAATGGCATGTGATTGAACAAAAAGTGAACTGGAAACACAAACCAGGGTGTGTTACGAATATAGATCCATCCTCACCACCGCATGGGCATAACGAGATTCATAAAGCCAAGACAAGAACACCCGGTCTGCTTAGATTTGTGATATGAACACTCCTGTCATTGTCAGTTGCAAAAGGTTACTTGCAATAAGACAATTAGTTTCATCGACACAGAAATGTAGGCATGATTCGGAGTCAGATCCATAGATGTGTTCGCACGTACGTCGTCAGCCCAAGACCTACTTCAACCCACCACGCGTCCCGTCCAAACACGGTCACGTTATATGTACCTCGGCAATAATTGAGAAAACGTTGAGAGAAGGGGCTAATCTTACGATGCGGCTCAATGCATCTTCTAGAACCAGCATGAGTCGTGACAGACCCACCGGCTTTCGGGAGCCCCGTTCGTTTCGAAGCGAAGCTTATTTTGAGCCGCAACGCACGGGGCGTACGAGTGTTTGATTGGAAATCCGGGAGATACGACCGTTGGGGTATTTGGATTGTCGGGTTGACCGTTGCTCAGGGAACTGCAGGTCTGTACAGTGGAGGTTGTGTATACGCAGCAGGCTGGATTTAGGGTTTGCGTATTCCGACAATATGTACAGCTGATGTAACACCGAATTCCGGATCGGAGTCGGTACAGTGCGTCTTGGTCCGAACCAGGGTGGAGCGGAGCGGATTCTGCTGAGGAATCAACCCGTTCCCGTGCGAAGTTGCGAGGATGAGATAAGATGAGTCTCGTATGCATACGCTCGCAACGAAGTTTCAGTCGCCTCTTGCACCTCGGCTATGGTGATGGAGTTAAGCAGCTATTCACCATGATTGCTCATCCTACACGGTACACCGTAGACAAGTAATCATCCTCATCTCCACACCAAGAACACGCGTAACCTCCTCTTTTGAAGAAAGTTGTGGAGTAGAGTGCCTGGATTGCATGTATGAGACCGATCCTCCGCTCAAGCAGCCTACCGTCCGCACTTTAACTAGAGGCGGCGGAACGAGCGAGAAATCTCACTTGCTAAGTATATCCCTGGAATGAATCCACAAGGTAACCTCGGCATCTCGGTACATTTTCACTTCGAGATCGTTGCAATAACCTTGCAAAGCCCTATGACGCTCTGTCCGCGATCTGCAACATGCATAGCGGCACCTTTTCCCATCTCCGTAACCCCTGTCGAATTCGGCGCCTACTGTCCGAGGGAGTATTTCGATTGGTTCCGCGCGTTAAGCTTTTCAGAGGCGTCGCTGTTTCGAGCATAGCCCGACGCTTCGGCCGAGCAAACTTAAGATTTTTGATCATGGTGTCATCGCCTCATGGGTCGCACGTTGCAAGCGGATTTGGGAGCGTTGCAAGTCGGGATTAGGGACGAATCCAGCTGGTTGGGCAGCCAGAACATTTGTCGACCGATCTGTTTTGTCCTTGTCACGCATTGCTAGTGGGTTCTTTACCGCCGCATCGCATGACTTGTGCGCCGTCCACCGTGTGCCTGGGTTGTTTATATGTGGCGTGTCCCGCTGTGATCGTCCTGCTTTCTCCTCCGAGGTTAATTGTGTCGTAACTCTCTCGTCTTTTCCCTTACTTTAGATACTCTTTAATTAATACTGGGCATCGTCCCTACCGCCTTGCTCCAAATTCCTTCGACGGAAGACATCAATTATCACACAACGCCAAATCCGATACGATAACAACACTACGATGGAGAAGGACCAGGAGGTTGCCGCAAACTCTGCGGCAAACAGCAATAGCAGTCACATGGACGTCGAGTCTGGAAGAGATGGTATCTCTCATTGGAAGATGATCACGGACCAGGGTGTCGTTACCAAGGAGATCATCAACTACGACTACGAGGGTGCGGGAACTGAGGAAGATCCATATGTGGTGGAGTGGATCGACAACGACCCCAGGAACCCAATGACCTGGCCTAAGACGAAGAAGTGGATCATGGCCATTGCTGTCGCTAACTCGGTTCTCGTCGTATCATTCTGTTCATCGGCTTTCTCTGGAGGTATGTTCTACACAAATCAAAGTGCATACTGAATGACGTCTGACACGTTCTAGGTATCCAACAAATTATGGCTGAGTTCAGCGTCAGCCAAGAGGTTGTCACACTCGGTGTATCACTCTTCGTTCTCGGATTTGCTCTCGGACCGCTTCTATGGGCTCCTTTCTCAGAATTGTACGGTCGCCAGGTTGTCTTCATTGGAACGTATACCGCTTTCATGGCTTTCAACGCTGGTGCTGCTGGTGCGCCCACAATCTACGGCCTGCTTATTCTTCGATTCTTCGCCGCCGCTTTCGGTTCCAGTCCTCTCACCAACGCTGGAGGTGTTATTGCCGATCTGTTCTCCGCAAACGAGCGTGGACTTGCCATGTCAATCTTCTCTGCTGCGCCATTCATGGGTCCCGTTCTTGGTCCGATCATTGGTGGATTCTTGGGTATGACTGAAGGTTGGAGATGGGTTAACGGTCTCATGGCTATCTGGGCCGGAGTGATTCTCGTTGTCACCACCTGCCTCGTTCCCGAGACATACGCCCCGGTCCTGCTTAGGAAGCGTGCTGAGAAGCTCTCAAAGATTTCTGGAAAGGTTTACCGATCCCGTACTGATATCGACCAAGGCAAGGTTTCGCTCGGAGAGGCTTTCGCGACTGGTCTCAAGCGTCCCTGGATCCTGCTTTTCTGCGAGCCCATTGTCCTTTTGCTTTCGCTTTACCACGCCATCATCTACGGTATCCTTTACATGCTTTTCGGTGCTTTCCCAATCGTCTACCGTATTGGCCGTGGCTGGAACGAGGGTATTAGCGGTCTGCCTTTCGTCGCTGTCGCCATTGGAGTCTTGTCTGCTATCACATACGTCATTACTGTCGACAACAAGATGTACATGAGGAAGGTTCAAGAGTCCGGTCGTGGATTTGCTGCTCCCGAGGCACGTCTCCCCATGTGCATCATCGGCGGTATCGCACTTCCCATTGGTCTCTTCTGGTTTGCCTGGACCAACTCCCCGACTCTCCCATGGGCTGCCAGCGTCGTCGCCTCCATTCCATTCGGTTTCGGCATGGTTCTCATCTTCTTGTCCATCATGAACTATCTCATCGACTCGTACACGATCTTCGCTGCATCCGTCTTGGCTGGCAACGGTATCATTCGTTCAGTCTTCGGTGCTGCTTTCCCTCTTTTCACCTCGCAAATGTACAGCCGCCTTGGTATCCACTGGGCTTCATCCGTACCTGCTTTCCTAGCTGTCGCTTGTCTGCCGCTTCCGTTCTTGTTCTACAAGTACGGTAAGACCATCCGCGAAAAGTGCAAGTACGCCGCACAATCAGAAGCCTTCATGGAGAAGATCCGCAACCAACATGCCGCGAAGGCAGCCCGACAGGCCGCCGGTACCGAATCAGAGGATACCTCGCGCGCCGCCACTCTTACTCCTCAAGAGGAAGTCGAAGAGGAGATGCACGAGGAAGAGTCCGCGCCCAAGTTCGAGGAGATGAAGGCTGAGAAGGAGACGGATGGCGAGGGTCTCAAGAAGGTTCAGACTGGGCGCTCGACAAGAAGCCGGAGAACTGTGAGGGATCTCGACTTCAACCCAAATCCGTTCGACATCGACCGCGTCAACACAAGAGAAAGCTTCGCAGGCAGGCCGAGAGCCAACAGCCGAGCGAGTAGCAAGAAGTAAATGTCTGTTTTTGTTGTAGCATTTTTACGGTCGAAAAAGTTGTTAGATTTGACGCATGGCATCAGCATAGTATACCCCTCTCCTATTGTCAGTAGGCAATTTTAGTTCAATAATATTCATAACATGATAAGTTGCTTCTTGCTTGTGACGTACTTGACGCTCTAGCTGTTGTTAACCGTTAGAATGCTTCTGAGTGATCTCCGTTGCACGGATCAACCTCGGCGATCGTCATAAGCCGCCGGCAACGCATACTGTATCAGAAACCCTTCCCATAGCATTGTTCTAGACACGTAACACATTGCGCAATACTAAGTCTCATCGGTCCTTCCCCCGCGCGTCTCGTCAATCGCATCCGGCGATGGAGTGCGCCTGTATTCCTTCTTTAGCTCGTAGCTGCCGTCTATGAGCGCGCTTCAGCAATGCCACGTGTGCGCACTCGACATATCGCTCTCTGCGTCTCCATTGTTTGTTGGATCTATTACTTCCTTCCCAAGGACGAAGCCTTCCCGTCCCGTCATGGCGCGGATCACGGCTCTACCGCCGCGTTGGCGCGTTACATGAATGATCCATCTCAAATCCCGCGCATCCTCGCAACACCGAGTAGCTTCGACTGGAGTTCCGTGAACTTCACCTACCCGCTTCCACTCGGCCCCAAGCTTCCTTCACCCTTCACCAAACGTCCTCGTATTCAACACAACTTCACACCCGACCCGAGCAATGTACACGCCATACAGGAGGAGAGACGATTGGAGGTGAAGCGAGTGTTTGCAAAGAGCTGGGCAAGCTACAGGAGCAAGGCATGGATGAAGGATGCGCTGAAGCCGATAAGTGGACAGTATGTCGACCAGTTCTCTGGATGGGCTGCGACATTGGTAGACTCACTCGACACACTTTGGATGCTAGGGATGCGGAACGAATTCTACGAAGCTGTCGAAGCTGTTGCGACCATTGATTTCGGTATGTCTACGGCACCGACAGTCAACACCTTCGAGACGTGTATACGCTACCTGGGCGGGCTTCTTGCTGCATACGACTTGAGTGGACATGAGGTGCTGAAGGCGAAAGCGATCGAGGTGGGCGACCTGCTATATGGCGCCTTCAACACGAAGAACGGCATGCCTGTTGACTTTATCAACTTCGAAAATGCGAAGCAGGGCACTGGGTTGATCGTCGAGAATCAAGTGGTCAGCGCAAGTCCGGGTACCATCACGCTAGAGTTCAGCAGGCTGAGCCAGATCACGGGGAACGACAAATACTATGCTGCTGTGTCGAGTCTGATGGATGTATTCGCGGAGAGTCAAACGAAGACGAAACTGCCAGGCATGTGGCCTATGATGGTGTCCATGCGCGCCAAAGACGTTGTTTCGGGTTATCAGTTTACGATAGGTGGGAATGCGGATTCCTTGTATGAGTACCTACCAAAGGCGCATGCCCTGCTTGGGTCTGCAGAGCTAAGCTCGAGCAAGTACGAGGCCATGTCACGCTCCTTCATGGATACGGCGATGAACAACTTATTCTTCGCACCTATGATACCAGGGAACGAGGACATTCTGATCTCAGGCAACGTCGATGTTCATGAGGACGGTCCCAGTCTTGACCCCGAAAGCGAGCATCTGTCATGCTTCATCGGTGGTCTTTTCGCGCTCGGTGGGCGGCTGTTCGACAACGCAGAATATCTCGAAACCGGAGCGAAGCTTGCTCGCGGGTGTGCATACGCCTACAAGTCTTTTCCCACTGGTATCATGCCAGAAAGGTATAACATGGTTCTATGCCCCGGCCCTGATCATCGTAAATCCTGCGCGTATGACGAAGAGCGCTATGCCGTAGAAGCAGCTGCACGACCGCAGCACAAGTCTCACCTTCCTAAAGGTTTTACCACTGCTAAAGACCCTCGCTATATCCTTCGTCCCGAGGCCATTGAATCTGTCTTTATACTATGGCGCATCACGGGCGATCCCGTTTGGCGCGAGACTGCATGGGAGATGTTCGAGGCTGTAGCCAACGCAACGGACACAGAGCTTGCGAATGCTGCGATCATGGACGTTTCTGTCATCGGGTCAAAGAAAGAGGACTACATGGAGAGTTTCTGGATGGCAGAGACCCTGAAGTACTTTTACCTGTGCTTCGCCGATACGGGCTTGGTTAGCTTGGATGACTTTGTGTTGAATACTGAAGCGCATCCTTTTCGGTTATCCAAGGGGTAGGCGAAATGTATATAAACTTGCATTTGGTATTGAGAAAATTTGTTGCTGTCTCGGTTCCTCGAACAGGCTCGCAATACTTATGGTTGCAGTTGACGTGAAGAGCTTCAGGTGAGGTTGCCAGTGCGTGAACTATCGCAACAAGACGCGAGCGGGACGTTAGAGTAGGCGAGAAAAACAAAGACATTGTATCGCTAAATTCAAGCTGAATCCATACAACACTCATCGTGCACAACACCGCCAAATCCCCCTACCCACGTTACGTCCTCAGTGTTCTCGACGCCCATAGAACACATGCCGTAACTCCGCTGCCCCACTCTTCCCATCAGCTTAAGCATGTGCAAGCATGTGGCGTCACTCGCTGTGATTGGTGTTCCTGAGACCCATTGTTTCTAAACCAGGACTCTGAAGTTTAGCGTGGGTTGCGCGCCCCCCTTGATCTTCCCCTTCAAACCCCAGGCACCAAGGCCTTTCTTTTCCTCTTCTTTACTACACTATCCAATCTCCGCGACTCTACGTCACAGTCATTCTTTTGCTTCTATTGGAAGTAGTTCATACACTCATTCTTTTTGCATAATTGGCTATTTGGCCTCGTCAGCTCTATCTTTAGACAGCTTTGTACCATATTGAAGCTCTCTTTCCCGCATCGATCCGTCATTACCAACACCACCGTATATTCTCCTCGAAGCATTACTCTAAGCGAAGATGCGTTTCTCCATTGTTGCTGCTGCGCTTGCAGCTGCTCCCGCCGTCGTCTCGGCTGCTGAGAAGGGCAAGATGGGATTCGCCCTCGGAACGAAGATGGGAAGCGGAGCATGCAAGACCCAGCAGGATTACTCCGACGACTTCAAGATGATCAAGTCGAACTCTGGCTCAACCATTGTTCGTGGTTACGCTGCCTCGGACTGCGACATGGCTAAGAACGCCCTCCCGGCTGCCAAGTCAGCCGGCTTCAAGGTTGTTCTAGGTATCTGGTAAGCTTCATGTTCCTACCAACGACGATTCAGAGCCAAGTTTGCTAACACATGGTACCGCAGGCCCGATGTCGAGGAGTCCTTCCAGAAGGACCTCAAGGCCATTACCGACGTTGCCCAGCAATACACCGATACGATCTACGCCGTAACCGTCGGTTCTGAGACCCTCTACCGTGGAAACTTCACTGGTGAGGAGCTCGCCGGCAAGATCAAGACTGTCAAGGACAAGCTGCCCTCTGGCATCAAGGTCGGAACTGCAGACTCATGGAACAAGTTTGCCGACGGAACTGGTGATGCCATCATTGGCACTGCCGACATCATCATGGTTAACGCCTTTGCTTTCTGGCAGGGTGCCAGCCGTGAGAACGCTACGTACGTACAATCCTTCAGTCAAGCACACCTTGAAGGATAAACACAGACTAACACTCTTGCAGTCACGTCTACCTTGACGACATGTACCAAGCCACCGCCCACATTGAGAAGGTCGCTGGAGGCCGCTCCAAGGCCCCTGAGATCTGGAACGGCGAGACCGGCTGGCCCACGGCTGTTGGCACCGACTACGACGCTGCGAAGGGTGGACTGGACAACGCTAAGCACTTCTACCAGCACGGTTTCTGCTCGCTGCTCGACTGGGGTTTCAACGGCTTCTACTTTGAGGCTTTCGACGAACCCTGGAAGCCAGCTTCCATTGGTGACAATGGAAAGGCTGCTGACGAGACTGCCTGGGGTGCCATGACTGCGGACCGCCAGAAGAAGTTCGACCTTATGTGCTAGATTTAGACTAGGCGGAGACTGATCTTGAGGCCTGAGGATGAGTTGAACATAGACGACGGGGGACAAGTTGTTGGTATAGCTTGATCGTTGCATATAAACAAATTTAGAGTATAGACGCATCGCTCCTACATATGGAAAGGTTACGACCAGTTCTTTTTGAATAACTTGTTGCTTGATCAGATGTGTCCACCAAGACTCTTCTTCGTATGTGATTTTCATCCCAGTTACTAGACGGAACAAAAATGAGTGTCGCTCACAGCTGAGAAGTAGAGGCGAGATCTGAGCACGGGACATGTCCGCTTCTTGTCGATAACAGTGTATCGTTCCCACCCTAGAGCACTATCCTTCACCCACGCGAGCGCAAAAAGAAATTGCTCTCCGAAGAGAGCCACGGTTGATTCAGCCGAGGTTTGAACTCGGGACCTTCAGTGTTAGAAACAACTGTCGTTGTTAGACTGACGTGATAACCAACTACACCACCGAACCGTTGTTGATGGAGTGACTGGATTTAGCAAACCATATAATATGAGAAATTTCGGTTCTTTGACGATATGAAATATTTCTAGTACGCTCAGCTCAAAGTATGAGATATCGTGAGGTAAAGGTACCCACAAAGTAAGGTAGGTGCAAACGCGAAAGGAAAATTTTCGCCCCACCTGAACCCACATCTCGACAACGCCCTACACTATAACTCTTTCGTAATTCGGCTGCTCAATTTCAGTCTGGGGTGTTGACGCCGCAGAACTTGGTGTTGATCCTCCAGAAAACAGGCTTGAGCTTCTTGACCCAACCGGTGACAGAGCGTACAGAGATTCGTAATCTGGAGCAAACTCTCGCGACGGCTCTCTTGGCGTGTACTGCGGAAGTGGCTCAAAGTCTTCGCCGTCTTCTAGTTGCAATGATAGCGAGCGGTCGCGGGGTATGCGAGGTAGAATCTCCAGTGCCGTGTTGGAACGGATGGTGAAGTGTTGATCATTGTATTTGATACCGATGGATATACCAAGTACGTACCGTCGGGTGATCGAATATGTTTTGAAGGTCGGAACACACTCCGTGTCGTCGATGAGACGAAAGTTGGACGTCAGAGTTGTCGTTTTGTTGAATGGGATCGGTCTGTTCATGCTGGTTCGCGATATGCAGGTGATGTGCTTCGATACAACGTCCTCGGGATCCATTATTGTGTGGCCGCACATCGTTGTAGAGTACGTCGAGATGGTGACTGTCAAGGAGTCGATGATGCATTCCCGTTCAGCATGATTGGCAGGATCTCGTGCGTTCAGTAGGCTGAGCGACAACGGCATGTGCTGTCCAGGAGCAACTTTCTCGGGATGAAACAATGTGGGAATGATCCGAGGTGTCGAATTCATAGAGACACCGGAGAACACTTTCTTAACCCGCGATTCTTCTTTCTCTTTGTGTGGCTTCCATGCTTGAGTATAGAGTACAGAAGATGTAGCTTTCGCTCGTTGTGGCACGTCGACTTCCGATCTTGGATGGTATCGCAGTGTATACTTGCACCTCTTGGTATCCATCGAGCCACTAATGATAAGTCTGGCTTGGACAAAATATGATATCTGGGCTGCGCCACCTGGAACACTGGTCTTGAGGTGGAACGAGGGCGGAAGTGGGTGTGGCTCTCGAAGATAGTTAGAGCCATGTGCCATCCGTTTGTAGTGTGGTTCAGTAGACTCTGGAAAGACAAACTCAAAGTCCCATGAGTACTTCCTCGGCCCAAGAGTGCGGCAAGAAACTAGCTCTTTCTCGCGGTTGAACAGTCGAATCTTCTCTTCGTAGTCGTGTCTTTGCGCAGGAGGGTCGGTTTTCGTATTCACATGTAAAGGCCGGGACGTTTTGGTGACACAACTGCCAGCAAAGATAACTTTCAGCGACTCAATTTCTGCCTCCTCTTCTATTGCCAGGGAGATCTTTCCAGTAACCTTGTCTCCCCTTCGATATACCCTATTGCTATCGCCGTCAACAACGATCCTCAAAGCTGGCACCGTCATTTTTGGTGAGAAGAAGAGGGACGATCAGCAATGCAGGGACCTTGCAAGGCTTAAGAGCGTGTGAATAGGTAACGATGATTCGCGGAGGTTCCAGGCACGCGGTTATCGGTGCAGACCGGACTAGGAGAACGTTTGCCGGGGTAAGAGTTATGCCAAGGATGAGAGGATTTGCTGGGCATGCAACTGAGATATGGATAACGGAAGGTGAAAGGACGAATCCGCTTTAGAAGGGAGGCTGAGTGCATTTGGATATTGGGCATATATGTTGCTTACCGTTGGCTTTGCGCGCGCCTTGCCAATTCGAACGTCATCTTGCTGCCAAGGGTCTACCATGAAGCAGTTGGGTTGAAGGCATGATGTCCTGTTAGTGTTGTGCTGTCAGGCCTTGTAAGGAAGGGATGTTCGTGGTAGGCGTAATCGTGCACCAAGCTACCTGTTTCATCCCTTTCCTGATCATGATCTTCCGTGAATTACCCAGCATGCGTCGCATAGTCTTTAGAGGCCCAACTGCCCAAAAGCTTTTTGTCGCCATTCTTCCGCAGAGTGCTGAACAGCGGGATGCAGCCAAGGAGACCACGACTTCTTGGCTGGTAGTCTGGATTCAGCCACACTGATACCCCAGATCCGCCCCGCTAGACTCTGTAGCAGAACCGTCGATATGGGATCAGAGGAATGTGTGTATCCACATATTCTCCGCGATGCAAGATCTGGAGTTGGAGTGATCTGTTAGCAACGCGTACTGCATTGAGCTATTGTGAGTCATTAACGTGTCAAAAATTCAGGGCAACGAGTGAAATGGATAGCACGCGGGGTGTCCGCTGGAGGCGTGCCACATTCAGCAACGGCGCCCGGTTGGTGCTCGCTTCGAGACTGGATACGCTCAAAAGGTCCTTGGCCCTCCACAAGCCGACGATTGGCGGACCGACTTGCCAGAGCTGCTCGGGGAGAACGAGAGTCCATGTGCCCACGTCTCGGAAAGCAGGTTTGTAGTCCGCTTCGCCTCACAGCTTCACAAGGGCGGTGAATCAAGTATAAGACAGTCAGTATCTGGTGGATGCGAAGTAGACGAGATGGAACCAAATACGTTGACAGTGTCAAGTTGTTGTAGATGAAGATGCAGAGGAAGGATCGCTCCAGGTTCTAGTTCAGTGGGGTGCTTGGGCAGATTGCGCCAGGGCGGGCACGTGGCGAGATATCGATAAGGGTCGGTGCCATCCGAAAGCGCCTCTTTGCACTGATGCTTGCAATGGTCTTGAGAATCACAAGATCGTGCCACAAGGAACACCGGACCTATCTTTGAAATGAGAAGTCAAATCGCATCTGAATACCAGAGGTGAGAACACTCTGCTGTAAATTCACTGTCCTTTCAGACCTAGTCCCTTAAAGGCGAACGGAAGGACAATTCCAACTGTGAGCCAGATGATATCTCTCGAAACGAATAGCGTCAGCATGTTCGAACTGTGACTTTCTCTCTTTACGTTTAGTAGTTGATAGCATGAGGCTCCAGAGAGGATGTTTCCACGCTTACTATATGTTACGAGATTTGTATCTACACTTCGCGAAAGTTCATTTCCGGCAGAGGTCTAACTTGTGCCAAAGTCTGAATTTACAGACTACACAAGATAAACATGCTAGCACACATAACATATTCTTCATTATGCGCGATGTGATAGTAGTTGTAATATTCGTGACGTAGGACAATCTCCGTCTTTTGGTTACCAAAATCGCGCCCAGACCTCAACGCGTGCTCACGCGTCAGGGTCCACTAAAACTATCTACGAGGCCATCACCCTTACGCCCACCACTCCCTAGTGAACCCATCCCGCAATCGCATCTTCTACTATTCGAACGACGCTGCTTCCATACTCAAACGTCCGTAACCACACCAAACTATGCCGCCGAGGAAGAGCAATGTATCGGCGGTGTCAAACGAAGAGAGTCCCGCACCGCCTAGATCAGTACCGAGAGAGGAGAGCTTGGGTGTCGAGGTTTGTCGCATTACTTGAAAGCGTGTTGGACTACAATACGGCTAACAATGCGATTGCAGGACCTGAATCTGCCAAAGTCTATAGTCCAGCGTCTGGCCAAAGGTGTCCTGCCACCGAATACCCAAATACAAAAAGATGCGCTCCTTGCTATGAGCAAGAGCGCGACTGTGTTTGTCAACTACATCACATCAGCGTACGGTCCCTACAAACCTATCATACGCCAGATGTATGCGGATTGCAACAAATAGACTTTCGCTAACAATTGTCCAGCGCCGCGGAAAAGGCACTCGCCAGCGGCAAGAAAACCGTCATGCCGAAAGATGTGTTCGATGCAATGACAGAGCTGGAATTCGCGTCCTTTCTCCCCCGCCTCGAGGCCGAAGTCACCAAATTCACGTCGATACAAGCCGATAAGCGGAATACGTACAGGAAGAAGGTACGCGAAGAGAAGAAAGCTACAAATGGTACCACCGAGGTTGCTACTTCAACTCCTGCGAAGTCGGCGGAAGGTGGTGACGTGACAATGGAGGGTGCGGATGATGGTGGTGAGAGGGCGACGAAGAGGGCCAGACGGGAGAGTGGAGATGCGGGTGAGGGAGATGTCACTGAAGAGGAGGTGGACGAGACACAAGACGTCGAGGACGAGGAAGTCGAGGATGACGAAATCGAGGAGGAGGTTGTCGGAGAGGAATTGACAGAAGATCCGCTTGAGGAGAAGGAGGCCAACAAGGACGACGACGATGACGACGACGGGAATGAGAGCGACTGAGAAGTCAGACGTGTCTCGTAGGGCTGGAAAGATATCACTGCATGGGACGGCGTTCAGGATGGGCGGGGTCTGAAGCATTGGTTCAGAGCAGATCAGTCAAGAATCTGAATTGAATGTGCTGTGTTTCACGAGACACGATACTGGAGCTACCTAAGCCCATAGGTTGTCTCAATGTATGAAGTCATTGCACTCCACGTCTCTGTGAGGCTCATAGTGTCGGATTGCCTGGACGTCGCGCGCATCTTGCAATCATGATACCATATGCATTACGCAACTCCTGTCGTGGTTATAGTCCTTTACGTGGATGCTTCTGTGCTCCTCAAGAGCATGTTTGTATGCCACCTTCAGCGCTTCGTCTTTGGGGGTATGCTGGAATCGAGCGGATCACCGTAACGCACTTTCCACTCGTTAGCAGACTTGTTGGCAGCCGAATAGAACATACTCACATCTAACCATGTTGCTCTTGTCGACAATGTTGTCCAGTGCCCTAGCCTCTTCCTCGCGCGCCCTAGTGTTCTTCCACTCAAAGCCCGGCTGGTCCTCCTGCTTGCTCCACTGGTAACCTGTCTCAGCATCCTGGTGGGTACCGCTTCCACCCGTGCCGTTGCTCGTAGCTGCTTGCGTCATTCCGGTAGACAGTGGACGCTTTCCGTTTGAGTTGACGCCGAGGGTCTCGCGGGTTGTAGGTTGTGAGTTTGGTGGTGAGATTTCGTTTACGCCTGCGAGATTGGAGTTGTGGGGTGTGGCTGGATTGTTTGGGAGAGCTTCGTCAGGGAACATTTCATCGTCCGAGGCAGCATTAGTGGGGGACGATTGCATGGTGGAGTCGCCGTCGCGGTCTGAGAGGGGCGTCAGGTAAGTGCGCTGTCGTTTGGAGGCCATGGCGGGTGGTTGACGCGGGGACGTGACTTACCCGACATGTTTGCGAGCTTTACGGGGGTATTCGCGGCGTGATAGCGGCAGTAAATGCGTTTGCGACGCGGGTTGTTGCTCGCTGTAGAAGGCAACAGTGAATGACATAGGCGTGGAGCTAATCGCGGCCCGCCGCAGGGGTCAAGGTGGGGACCCTTCGAAATATTGGCGACATCATACCTGTGGGACACAACTCTTTCACGCGACTTGACCTTTTGGACGAAACCCCTCTTTACAGTCGACCGAAAAAACACTTGCCCAATATGCCGCCCAAGAACACACTCGCCGACGCCTGGGACGACGATTGGGAATCGCTCGCTGATGTACATGTGCCCCTCTCTCCTGAAAGCGATCGCTCATACCTTGTAGAAAGAAGACGAGAAACCTGTAGAAGAGCAGCCAAAGCCGAAACTCACAAAAGCGCAGCTCAAGGCTCAGCATGCTGAACTCAACAAGCAGCTCTGGCAGGCCGCGTAAGTTGCCAATCTCTAGTCGCAGACACAACGTCTAACTAGCTTGAACAGCGAGAACCCAGAGCCTCAATGGTACCCTGAAGTCCGCCCTGCTCCTGTAGCAGCAACTTTCAAACCAAAAGTCACGATGCTTGCGCGCAAACCCACCCCTCAAGTCCTCTCCCGCAATATGGCTGGCATGAGCCTTGATGACGATGACAGCGAAGAAGAGCGACGGAAGAAGGCAGCAGCAGATTTCGAAGAGCGCAAAGCACGTGCGCAGAAGGAGCGGGCGGAGAAGGAGCGCAAGTACGCAGAAGCACGAGAGCGCATCTTTGGCTCACCAGCTGCTTCCGCCGCAGAGGACTCGCGCAGCAACTCTCCCAACAAGGCTACACGGGGCAAGGGACGCGGACGCGGTGGGAGGGACAGTCAACCAAGGTCGAGCAATGAGCAATCTCCAGCACGAACGGCAGCTCCTGCGCGCCAGCTCTTCGACCCTACATATACTCCAAAGCCTGGCTCCGTATTTATACAGAAGAAGGAATCCGGAATCAGTCGCCCATCAACGCCAAACACACAAGAGAAGCCCGTTCGTCAACCCCAAGGACCTGCAAGAGGTGGCGGACGCGGCTTTGCACCAAGGGGGGGCTATGGTGCTCAGGCAGGTCCGTCAACATGAGCTTGCCGAGGTTCCTGTCATACCGACAGACCTTCTACGCACCAATCTCTTCGGGCGTGTATGGTATTCCGGATCTGTACTGGCAAGCAATGGGATTACCTACGAATGGGTGACAGCGCCGCTACTACCTAGGCCCCCTTCTGAGAATCATTAACATGATCACTGGGCTGGGAGATACTCATGCAGAGATTAGGAGCAACTCCGAACAAAAACAAGCAGTCAACGCAACGGCAGTATTCTGAAGTCCTCGGTATCATTTACAGCATTGGATCATTATCCAGCTATATCTCACCAAAGGACTCACTTCTATCCACACTACGGATATGCATTGACACAGAGACGCTGCGCGCACATATGCGTGATGGACACGAAAGTCGAGAGCAGGGAAATCAATGCCAATAATCTCGTGGAAGAGGATTAAGTGGCAGGTGACAATGCGGGCGCAGAGAACCAAGATATTGAACGACGCACCAAGAAGCATTAGACTGCGGAACAGCTACGCAAGGCAACTGAGGAACGAAATTTATGGAGAAACGGTCAGCAGCGACATATGTGTTGCCTCGTGCACATGAAGGAAGAAGTATGCTGCTCGAAACTAGACACAATTATACGCTGTTGTGAACAGAAAGCGAATTTGAAAGCCTAGTATAGTGTTAGGGGTGCCACAGTTAACATGTTATCAGATCTGTACTGTCGGGTGCCTGAATCCAGGTCGCATGTTTCTAATTTTCCATTAATTCTGTCATGTTTCGATCCGTAGGGATAGTGATTGGAGTCACTTATCTTTATACATGTAGATCAGAAGCTAACCTGGCTAAAACAATTCAGATTACCACCAACGGCATAAAACGCGACGTTAAGGTGTGTCAGGAGTATGTAGGGGCAGCATGTTGAGCCTATATAGACAACGAGCACTGATGTTTCAGCCGGACTGGACCTGTCTACCCGTAGACTTCGCGTGGAGTTAATTCGGGTGTTTCTACTTGAATACAAATGTCTGTTTCTCTGTGAAGACTTCAAGGACATTTCATACACTGAAGAAGTACGTCAGAAGTACGTGCCCTCCAACATAATCAGACATTGATGCAGGATTGAGAAACTTGGTAGCATCATCTCGTCCAATCTACAGAATATGGTACATATTTGGAGCTTGCGCACATTCGTGATTGTAAAGAGAAGATACCATGGAAGGTTTGATAACCCCCCCTACAGAAGTCATTGCTAAAGACTGCTGTATGACGTCATTCACATGGAAGAGGAGTCGCTAGTAGAACACGTTACAAGGAGAAATGAATACTTCAAACTATGGTAAGAATTTCGACTGGCGCGTCATTGTTCTCGACATCTTCCAAAGGAAAGACATTGGCGCAGCTAACGATGCGATAATGACCATCTCCTGTCTCACGGAGGACCCATGCCCCCTTCAGACCTCCGAGTACGCACATCCAGTCATCAGGTTGCACATCATCCCGACTTACACCAACGATATCTTCGGATGTCATAAAGAAGTTCTTAATGTTCGAATCCCGAAGAATGTTGAGATAGGTATAGCTCGCGTCTTTTCGCCATGATTGGGGGTCCGGAATATCGTCAGGAGGAGTTACGAGACCTCGAAAGGCCTGGTATGACATGTACAGGTCGTTGGATATTTTTTCATCTTCTTCAATCACGTATCTGGTAATTGACATACTAGTCGACAATTTGAAGAATGCATCGTCAACCTCTTCAGGGCGCCATCGATCTTGGCGACTAAGAGCTCCTTGAGTTGTCCTTAAGAAAGACATAATCTCCTCTTCCTCTTGTGGGTTGATGACACCTGAATTTGACAAATTGAGACCAAGAACGCCTTGCTGCAATTGCAAGCCATTCTCAACACAACTAATCCTAGCAATACGCTGAGCAGAAATTCTCAAAGCTTTACCGCCTCTTTCGATCTCACAGATCTCTGCGATGTCATATTTGAGTACCAAATAACTTTCAAGAATGCCACATAAGGATGTCTCGGACCAATCCGGAACCCATGACGGGAGGTTTCTGTAAGTTGAAGAGGGACGCAAAGCATCTTCGAACGAGTTGATCTTTCCAGCGCGAATAATAGCTTCAGTAAATTCCATGTATACCTCCTCAACTGACTTCGTGTAATCAACGCGAAGTCCACACTCTTCAATGTCATTGATCCGCCCAAATGAACTATAGACAAAGTCTCTTGGATCTGAAGACTCCAGTTCGCTACCAACTGCGAAGGATATGATAGCGTCGAAATTGTCGAGAAGGTCGTGGAAAGGAAGGGGTTTTGTATGCTCAAATCGATAGAAAATTAGGGACAAATTTTCGCCTCTAAATGCCATCAAACTTGCCCAGTACACCTGGAGGGAATCGAGTAGCTGCCTCCGGTGGATATCGCGCTGACCGCAGACGAATATAACTTGTTCGTTCAAAGCTACTTCTTGCCCGACCCACACACGCTTGAACCATGGGCGAGCAAAAAGAGATTTGATCGACGCAGATGGTAGAGCCGCAGATTGTTCGCGGTGTTGGCTTGACAGCCATTCCCATGACATCATGTCTTCACCATATTTCTCTAATTCTTGCAAGGCTAAATCACTATCCTCTGTCGCAAGACCAATCCATGCAATGACTACAACGGCAGATGCGAAGATATCACCCATTCTCTGGACTTGTACGCTCTTCTCGTTCGAGTTGCTCTGGTCGATACAGATAGCGTCTATCCAGAAGGTGATAGTCTTGTCCTTTTCTTGCAGATGTTCCAAAGCCACAGCAAGGTTCTCAGTAGCATGAAAGACTTTATTGCCAACTAGTATGGGACGACGAATCTGAGCATCACCCCAAGCGTACGACAAGCCGACATAAGAGGGTCCTTGCTCGTCAGCATTGGAAACAAGCTCGCAGCAAACTACTGTTTGTCCGTCGATATCGATGTTGTGCGTTCTTGGGAGTAGGTATAGATACCGGAGTTCTGTACTGGGGTCTTGGAGTGGTTGGTGCTTGAAAACTTCAAGATTGCGGATGTCAAGAAGCTTTGACTCCGTGGTATCGGTGAAACGGTCTGTCAACGCTGACTTGTAAGCGTCGCTTTGGGAGCGACACGACATTGCGACTGATCACATGCCGAAAGGTGCCAGAAAGGGCAGAAGGAGAGCAAACGAGGAGTTGCAGTGCGTATTGCGCAGGTTTCTGGTAAAATGATAACTTGAACTCTCAGCCTTGGAGGTATTCTGAGGTTGCCCCGCCCTCACGTGAGAGTCCTCAATGTGGCTTAATGCCGACGGAACAGGCGCTACTTCGCATGACAACAGTGACAAAGGAGCTCGTTCCAGAAGTTTTAGTTCGACTCGAGGAAACAAGAGACAGTTCATCCACTGGAACCAGAAACGATGTTGCAGTTGCTGGAAATCTATGCGAAAATCCAGCATAGCACATGTACATGCTGCTTCCTACCTAGGTAAGCTCATGGCGCTCTGAGCATACCAAAGGAGTCAAAGAGTAACGAAAGCCTAAGGATTTACCTGATATTACGTAGACAAGATACGAGAGAGCTGTCCTATCAAGAAAGTTGCACTACTACGGCTGTATGGCGGTCTTAGGAGAAGGAGTTCTGCGGAACTCCCCCAATCGCCAAAAGGTCTTCAACGAGTTACCACAAATGAGGCGTAATCAATATACACAATGCAAATCCGAAAGGCCTATTCCATATTAGAAAGTGTCACCTCGTAGTGTTACTGTCACGGACCAATTTTCAGCAGAATGCAGACGTCCCATGGCATGAAGAGAAAATTTGATCTTCACCGACTGTGATCACCCTAGTCATACGGCAGGTAGGAAGCAAGGCTTGAGACGAAAAGTGTTTGATTGTAAAAGTGAAGCAACAAGCAAAGAGAAAGATTCTGTACACCACCAATGATCGGACATGAAACCTTGACTCGCGATGTAGTACATAAGCGTATATCAATCATCTCACGCGACAGGTCTAGTCTGCCCAGAAAGGCCCGTATGTCGGCGGGTACTCAGCTTGAAGTATAATCGCATATACCAGCATCGGATAGCGCCTTTCCCCTCTTCTCCGGTACCGAGTGCCCCTCGGAACGGTCATCGGCGCAGTGAGTACCTGTACATCGTCAGGTACCAAACACTAAAGGTAGTCTATGGATGCTTTTCGTGGCAACTCAACACCCTTCCGCGGCTCTTTTTGACGGTTCTGCATGCATGCAGCATACATAATGTCCGTGCAGATCGTCCTACCGTATGGTAGACGTGACTAAACGTTTCAATTAGCCTATCCGAAGTATCGTGATCGTCGAAAGCCTCGTCATCCGCAGTGCTCGTGGTTGAGATAGCCTCTAGGCAGCAGGTACAGTAGAGCTGAAGCACTGTCCTTTTCTTCCCGTCCGGCTGCCGCAAAAGGAAACAAGACCGTTATACGCGTCCTAGAGGTCGGCAAGACGGTGGTGGAGATCATGAGTCCCGGTGGCGCATCTGCGATTCTGCGTAGCGATTGGAGAGTTAGTAAATCGCCCTCCGCAGTCATGGCGAATTCTACAATGATTGGCGACAGTAACGCATGTGAGTGGAAACGCCGCCTCACGATACCAGCGGACGGAAGGCGGAGACGAAGGACCTTCTCACCGACGCAAAATACCGATAACTCAACACGCTGATCGGTACTCGTACTCGTTGCCTGAACGACGCACGCATTCAACGGACGATATCGGTTTGGGACTGGCAACTCGAAGAGCCTCATGCACCATCCATGCTTCAACCTTGCTGGAAAGTAAATATGGCGGTGGGCGAAAGCTATGACGCAGGACGAGATCCACCTGTCTAAACTGCTCGTCAATGCATGAAGTTGCTGGGAGAAGCCTGGCCTCCATGTGGCTCGCTAAACACACAGGCTTCTTCCCTATACCATGACTCACCGCTGAAGTGATGCTTTTTCGATGAGCGGGCGGCTGCGGAAGCGCGTGATCTATGGAAATGTAAATGTGTGTGGCGAATATTTCGACAGCATTTACAGGATGGAGTAGCTGAAGTCGTGAACTAATCGATTCGAGCTGTTTCAATGGAAGGGCCATTGTCCGAGTGGCAAGAGTCGCTAAGTGTTTCAATTATTCGCTTCGCAACAGCTTGACTGAAGCGGTCAAATCGGAGCAGCAGTAAGGCCGGCGGTGACCTGGCCGATCGATGGCGATAAAATGTAAGACGAAGCGGATTGAGACGGTAATGTTTGCCATCGGACACGAGCCCAATCGTGAACAACTGCGGACCCTGATAGTGATCAGTGACAAGCGTATTGCGTGTTGCTTGTAATCATTCGTCCGACGTCCGTGATGTTGACTGTTGAGGCGACCTTGCGCCACAGGGGAAACCGACGTTTCGCTTATGAGATCCCTGCAACGCATATCATTATTGCGCATGTGACTCGGAGCGTCCATGCCAAGCGCGTGCACCGCCACACATGGTCGAGTCTGCGGAATACTTACAATTAGGATGTATTGAATTTGCAATACCAGAGCGAATCGTTGGGCCCGGATGAATTATTTTAGGAGGTGCGTCATGCAGCTAGACCGCTCGCATGTCGACGACAGCTGCGCAGCTTGCAGTCGTGGCAGACTAACGTGGTCGTCCGACGAATCCGCAGCGCAGCAGTCGTGAGCCTGCACTCGATAGGGCTGCGCAAACCTGTGCGATGCGTCATAGCGATTCTGGTTAGCATCCATGGGTATCGCAGTTGCCTCCATCCCGCTGCGCGTTTGTGTCGTCCTAGTGTCGTCTTGAGGACAGGTGTATAGAATCATGGGCGCTTAGTGTTGCAAAGGTCCACTTGGTGAAGAAGCCTCATTCTGATATCAGTCCATGACGATAGTAGCATGCGGGCGCGGAGTAAACAGTTCTGCAGGTCATGGGGAGTCATAGCAACGCATGATGTTGGTGGGTGCGAAGGATTACGCAAGGTGAGTTGTCTGATAGCAAAGTGGGTACCTAGAATTTTGACACCTTGAGAAATCATTGTGGGAAGCTCGGTAGGAAGGCGAACCCGATGAGCCACAGCGACAAGGCCCGAAGTAGTCCAATAAGGGCCGGGCATCGGGGTCAAAATACAAATGAGAACTGTGTGCCGAGAGATTACAAGGAGCGTGTTGACGGGAGATACCAGACTGTATGCGACCAAGGCGCAGGTATTCATGCACAGCACGGATACAGGCGTTCCGCCGGAGCCAGTCAAATTCAATGTGCGAGGTACTTGCGCTGCGAACTTGCTTTATCGAGCCGTAGTAGCTGCGAGCGGGGAGATCAAACCATGTAACCGCGACAAGTTACTTTGTTGTTGATAGTTTTCATCGAATCAAAACGGCGCCGGTGCAGCGATATGCAGCCGTAAGTGGGCCTTTCATCGACAGTACCATATGCCTTGGAAGACGACTGCAGACATTCGAAGTAGCGGTAAACAACGACGCACCCCCAGGCCAGCGACTTGGATAAGCTGTGAGACATTCGAAAAATTTTCACGGGCGGGAAATTAGCTTCGTACAGTGATCAGAGGGAAGTTCGAGAAGGGATCCGAGCGATAGAGTGCGGCTCTCAGCAGACGACAGGGCCTCCCTAGCAGCGATAATCGGTCCCAAGCGACGCGGGACGACGTTGAATGGTGGACCTGCCGCTGTTTCGGATGGAAGTACTCCAGCCAAAACCAGCCGTGTGCCGCGACGATGGGCCATTGTAGCGTTTGTGCTAGGCGAAAGGTAGTTTACGAATGGGGTAGGTATGGAAATGGTCGCGAGCTCAAAGCAACGTTGAGGTCATGTTTGGCGATCAACAAAGACTATATGTCGCCCGGTAGCTGGTCGGTCACGGCAGGATTGGCAGCGTACGACGCCCGTGTGGGAGGGTTCTGCGCCGGTGGCAGCATGTGCTCGCAGTAGGAGGAAGCACAGGCAGAATGGGCCGTGTTATTGCATCCGCGCTGTAGCGAGCCGCGAGTCCTGCCCAACGACGGATATGGAGGATGAAAGGGTGGAGTGGAGCTTTGTTGGCTGCAAGGAGGGCCGTTTGAAGAGAGTTCAGCAGCAAACGAAACACGCTGAAAACGGTGACAGCTGAATGCAAGGCGATGCTGCACAGCATGTGGCACAGCAAATGAAGGGAGTACTCTGTCGTGGTTGCTTACGCTAGCCATGCTCGAAGGGGCATTTTACGATGGTGTCGAGGATTACGGGCATATAGCGGGCAACATGTGTTTCCAATATTACACACCCAAAACAGAACAAATATAAAACAGGCTGGGCGCGCAATGCCCACCGTCAGGCATCAAGCATGGGCGTGCGGAGAGTGAATGGCCTCCCCCAACGCCTCTGTTTCTGGTCGGACTCAGCGCGCGAGTGCTCAGAGTCAGAGGCGGCTGGACAGGCAGTAGGGTTCGGGGCTAGCTTCCCAGAATACTCGTGGGCAATATGGGCAGGAGGCACAGCATGGTCAATCTGACCCGTAGATGAGGGTATGCTAACAGCCGGGGTCCCTTGGGCAGCTTCTAGTGGGTGCATGGCGCGACAGGGGGCTGCGTTAGGGCGGATGGGCACTGTGGTCCGCGCACGGCTACAGCGACGAAAGCGGGCTCGGTCTCAAAAGCAGGCGCAGCCCGCCGTCGCTTCCTCTTTTGCGCACTCGAGCATCATCACCACACATTACCAAGCATTTTAGACGTCAACGTCTACTTCGATTAGGATCCCATACTCTGGATCCTTCTGGCACCCTCTAGTAACTTCTCGACTCGAAACCCAATGTGCAGTAGACAGAGCCGGATTTCCCTTTCTCTCCCCTCCGTCGCTGCTTCCACATCCACATCCGCCCGCTCCCAACGCCCGCGAAGACCCTCGTTCGGTTTGCATATTCCAAGGTGAAGCAGGCACCGGCCTGGGCTCCTTCCCCATCGAACCGTATACGCACCTAAACAACAACCACCCACACACGCACTGCGACATCCACCAAAATGTACGCACCACAGTATCCGACTCCTCCCCCGGGCTACATGCCCTACGACCATTTCCGCACCACGCCGCCAATGTCTCCCGGTCCCGGCACCAGCTACTACTCCCCACGACACGCGCCCCAGATGGCTACCCCACGAGCGAGCCCCAAGGTTCAGGCCCACTCTCGACGGGCTTCGCACGCCGTGCCGCCACAGTACCAGAGCTCCTACGCTCCCTCACCTCGCGGAGGGGCCATGCCTCAGTATGGCGCTGCAGACCCGCGCACATACGCGACGCCGAGAGGCACCCCTGAATATGTAAGTTATTTCGGTTACAACATTCCAACAAGTCGGCATCGCCGCGACACAGACGTCCCGCCTCTCAAGCGCAGCAATCGCGAGAGGAAGCGTCGTCCGTCGCAGTCGGCACGTCACGTCTACACCAAAGTTGTCTACGACGACCGAGGCTACGGCTACGAATGCGACTACGACATTCACGACTACCCACCACCGCCATACGAGCAGTATGCGCGCCACGACATGTACGGGAGGGATGCTGATCACTATTACTATGATCAGGTCCCTATTTATGAGCCAGAGCCTAAGCCAAGCCGTCAACGACGCGCCTCTGCAGCCTCCACACGACAGCCAGCTGCCTCACCGAAGAAGCCTGCGCCAGCAGCCAAGTCCGCCCCCAAGGCCACCGAAGAAGATGCGCGCCGCGCTGGTATCCCCGCCGGCTACTCGTACAAGAACTGGGATCCCACTGAGGAGCCCATTATGCTTTTAGGTTCCGTTTTCGATGCCAACTCCCTTGGCAAATGGATCTACGACTGGACCGTCTTCCACTATGGCCCCGCAACCCCACTCGCCGAGATGGCAGGTGAGCTTTGGCTCCTGCTCATCCAACTCGCCGGCAAAGTCAAGAGGGCTGACGAGACCATGCCCAAGATCCGCAAGAAGGAGAACCACGAAATGGTCGAAGACTTCCTAGAGAGTGGCGAACGCCTGTGGGTCCGCTTCGCCAAGCTCCTCAAGGTGTGCGAAGACTACATGTGGAAGGCCGCTAAGAAGGAGAGCGGCAAAGAGAAGCCTGTTTCCATGGGCAAGAACAGCGGCAAGGAGTTTGTCGAATCCATCTTCGGTCGCGACCGAGAACTTGAGAAGACCGAGAAGCTCATGACTGGAATGCGTCTCTGGTCTATGCGCTTCGATGCCAACTGCGAGGACATCCTTCGATACCCATCTGCTTAGGATCTCCTACCTTTCACACCTAGACGCTTTGGCGCTGGCGTTCTCTGTCTCGGTATACCCTTTTCCATTCCCGTCATTGCTTTGCGCATTATTTGATGTTACCGCGAGATACCCTTTCTTGCATTTCGTAATTGTTAATCCTGCTGCACTTTCTTTGCTTTGCACGTTTACAATGTACAACACTGGGTTTTCTCACGCATCGGGCGGGTCACAGGAAAAAGTCTGCTTTCTACTATGATATCCCCCTTCTTACTTGTATTGTTTTTCTAGCCAACTATTGTTACTTTGCTGTTTGGAATGGTTACGCATGGTGTTCAGGTTGTCATTTTTTGGGGTACTGGGATACCACTACACTTTGTCTTCTGGGTTGGTCCACTAGATTTGGGAGATTTCTACGGATATCTCATCAGAAAGATCGGTACCTCACGGTCAAAACTAGTTATACCCACTTACCACTCTATTGCTATCTATCAATTTATTACACATTACTCAATCATCTGCTCACTTTGCCTTGACCCATGTGACGAAAATCTACGTGATTCACAAGCCTACTCGCCTATCAAACCCACATGCGTCGCTTTTTCTCATACACTATCAAAGTTTCCAACGGTGGCGATCTCCCAAAGCCACGGCCCCTGCATAGCAAGCCACACATGGCATCTGAGACACAACCAACCCTATCGCACCTCAGATCAGTCTCGGACATGTGCTTTTGCGTCTCCAACCAATTTCACATGTTCGCACACCCTCTTTGACACGTTTCCAGCCCCTCCGAGCCGCTGTCGCACTGTGAGTCACAGTCCTGTACTGCATCACCACCACGTGTATTGAGCCAACCGGCGCTTGCACATCCATCTTCATGACCTCATTGGCTGTTTTGGCTTATTCTCAGCCTTACCATAGAAGAAGCGCTGTGCATAGAAGCCTGCTGCAGGTTCAGTCAAAGAGGCAAGGCATGTTTTTTGCTTCTTTGGCCCCCATGGCTGAATGTGGCGGTTGTGCAGCACGGAGCGGGAAGGATTCACATGTCCAATCGAAGACATGCATGTGAGTTCGTGCCGCCTGGGGCCTGGCCTGACCCTTGAGATTGGACGAGCGGAACGATAGCGGTTTGCTATCTTGATATCATACCGTGCCCGGTGTAGGAATAGGACAATGCTCACACTGTGTAAAGGAACGGTTGGGTTTGGGAAGAGTGCACAAAGTGCTATTTACGACTGCGCTGTGGGTGGTAAGGCCCGGAGTTTTGGGATGGCTACTTACAGCTCGCGCACATTGCATGCGCCGATGATATTGCAGTAATTCTACAGTCCCTCAAGGCAACATGCTCGGGGGTTACGCAGCGCAATGATGAAAGGCCCCTTAATTGCGGCCACATATGCGGCTCAACGTTATCAGCCTCCCTTCCCGTTGTGCAAAATTCCACGCCACCCATCCCATCCGTTCCTTAGCGCAGAGTCCCTCAAGATTAAGAGGCGTCGCATCATCCCTGGGCACGGGAGCTCCTTTGATAGGCAACCTTGTCGCATTCCCATCATCCCCGGTCTTAATACGAGTTACAACGTGCAAGGGCATCCTGACATGGGTGATTAGGCAACAGTTTGAATGAGTAGCAGAATTGGCATCATCTGCGTTTTGGGATCGACAGGCACAGAGACGTCGTCGGGATGTTCGGATGGAAGGGTAGTGTGAGCGAGTGGGTGTATGACAAAGACGGGAGGTTGGAGGAAGGTTTCACGGGGTCTGTTGGCTGGAACCAGGGCTATCGCTTCCACGACGTCTGCTAAGTTACTGCTATTTGGCTTTTTGGTTTCGGTGGGTGTCACGAGCTGAGCGAGCGGCGTTGGGTTGCATTGTGTTGATTGGTGAGGATCGCATCTTACTTCTTTTGGATGTGATGCTTCCACGGCTGAATGCGTGGTACTCAGATCGTTTGTGGAAATCGCTCCAGTGAACGAGTAGCATTCTCTACTCCGAAGTACCAAACGCGATCGCTCCTCAACGCCCTGGGAAAGACTTCCAGATGACCTTCTCGACCCAGCAAACATTGCTGCATCTGGGCCTTTCTCCGTCGCATCGGATCGCATTCCGACGCAACCGTACGACATCATTCCGCTAAACAGGCAAGCCCATCACACTACCATGGGCGAGCACTTTGTCTGGATCCCCAATCGCATCATTGCAGCAGGGTGAATCTGGGGTGCATGTGCAATGCTCGCAGAACACCTGATGTCCAGGTTCCGGCTCACTAACAAACCTACCAGCAGTTCATGCAGCAGCCTGACATATACCGCACACTATCGGCCAGCAACACTACGGTGTTTCAAAACACATGGCCGGTGCGAGCGTGCATGAACCGGTCCCCTATTCCCTTCTTCCTATCAAGCAACCGAAGCGAAGCGAGAATGTTGGCAGCCGCGGCATGACGAAAGCCAGACTAAACCCCGCCTAGACCCACTTGATCAAGTTTCTCTCCACTTGGTACATCCACTTGTACCCCGCTGCCACTCCGCGTGAACCGCCTTTGCCTATGTCACTGTCTGGCAACTTCCAAGGTTTTTGACCACAAACTGGGTGGGGTTGCTTCCTGGATGAAGCTGGAGTGGAATCGAGATGGCTGGTAGATGGAGATGCCGTCACAAGATCGGCATTAATCGGTCAATGCGACATTGTTCATGCTGTGCGAGCATCGAGATCTCGACTGTTAGAAGTCACCTTCATTTTCGGAAGTGGCCGATGATAGCTTGTGTAGTGTTACGTCTAAAAGCACAAGGTGAGGGGTGTGGAGGGGTAAAAAGTTTGAGGCAGAGACATGCCACGTCTATACCGCTCTCTGGCGTTCAGGCTTGTTACATTGACGAATGAGAGGTCAGAACTTCTGCATCGTGGGTGTGGTCAGCTGCACTTTTCTGTTTGCTGGAGGGTGGGTTTGGGCTGCCAAAATGAAGATTAAGCGCTCTATCCTCAGCGTGATTGGGGATCTTTTGAGAAATGCCGTAGAAATGCGCGCTGGAAGGTAAGCTCGGATAGGCGTGTGCATGTATGAGTTTTCCAGCGGCACTTGCACATTGAACAACGCAAACTGCCGTTCTACATGAATACGAGACATAGGAATGACGGGTATGATGTAATTCAACGTCGCGCAAACATCTTCTTCCAGGACTTCTGCCTTTCTCAACCTGGCATGGAACACTGCTAAATCCACCCTCACTTGCGACTGGACCAACACCAAGAACAATCTCGATCCAAGCGCAACCGCCCATCGAACAAGGGTAACTATCTCCCTTCCGTCTTCCACGTGCCCACCCGCCAGTGTCAACTCGTCACTCTGCATAAGCGCCCGAAAAAACCATCACCCCACCACCATCTACTACTACTCCTCCAGCAACACTTTCTCTAGTACATTAAACCGCAGCAAGGGTTTGTCAAAATAGTCCTTTGCACATCACAACAACCCCTCCTTTGTTTGCTTATCATCCTTATCGATGGCAAGGTAGAAGTCCTATTTCTGGGCAACGAACTGCATGCACTGCGCATGCGAACACCCTTCTAGCGCGTGTTGTTGTTCTATTTTCGATAATCGTGCACATCGTGCAGTAGCGGGGTAGGACGAGGCTGCTCCGGCTTACATGATGTGTATTGTATTGAACTAACCGGATGGAGATGCAAGGGGGACATGTGGTTACACAACAGGCAGTGTGCAAGGGTATAGTCAGCAATATCTCGATGTTGGTAATGAGAGATTGAGCATCAAACAATGAATGCCTTTGAGGGCTTCTAGTTGAAATGTCTCGAGTCTCTTGTATTTGATTTCACCACGCAAGTGCCAATCGAGTACCTATGACAGCTACCTCATCACCTTTGGGACAAAACAGTTTGCCAGACTCTACAAGTCGTAGCAATGGCAAGGACTCTTCGTTGAGCCAATGACGTGGCAACATGAAATGTTTCTTCACAATGCCCGCATTCTCCACATTGTTCACGTGCTTCGAAGCCGCCGTGCTGCCTGCAGTTGCAGGCTCGTCTTTTGCATATATGGATCCGATCTTCCAGGTGCAGATCCAGAAGTCTTGGTCAAGAAAGACGAACCTGTCTTTCGCTAGCACGCCGAGCGAGACTTCGACTAGTTTTGTGACTTCTTCTGGGATAAGACGGACTGCTGTGTCTGGGAACGATGAGACTGTTGCGTCGGTGCTTTTCAGACGAAGGATCGAGTCAAGTTCAGAAACTCTCAGTATAATGTGAGATTGGGGTGCTGACTTCGTCGTTCTTTCCACAACGACGTGAGATTGGTCTTGAGCTAGATATGCATTCACAGTCTGGTAGTTCAAATCTGGAGAAGCTCTGGCTTCTCTTTGGTTTTGGTCCACTGAATGGTTTGAGCCTGATGGTATGCGAGTCGTTTTACCGATGCTGTTGTTTATGTCGTCGTAACGTATGGATTTCGCTGCCTCCAGGCTAGCCCATGAGAAACGACTTATGCCTCCATAATCGAAGGCAAGCAGTGATTGCGGATCGGTCGGATCATTAATCCAATGCTGACCTGTTTCGCTGTTTCCCTGGTATTGACTGATCAATATTTTGTCCTCTAGTGACCACACCTGTACAGCGTTTTGCCTGACCAGGAGAAGAAGTTTTCCATCAGGGCTGAATAGTAGTTGTTGAACAGTACCCAGTTCTGACGATATGTTGAGATTGAGAATTGGCTGGACATTCCACTTCACATCGCTGTCAGTAGAGGGTGGAGAGACCTGCTTCACGCTAACGTCTCCACCCAACTCTGCAATGGCAAGACGTTTACCACTGTTGTCCCATACCAACAAGTCTATCATCATATACCGTGGAGAATTCCACATGTTGAATATCTTCATGCCTTCCGCATTGAACAGATCGACCTCCCCAACCTCATTACCGGCACAGAAGAATGTGCTGTGCGAAGCCACAGCCAGAGCTGTGATTCTGTCCTCTTCTTCAACAACCTGGATAGATTCGTTCAGAGTCGAGATGTCACTCTGTGTTTCCCATTGATCCTCGGATTGGTCCCCTGTCTCCTGCAAGTCAGCGAGTGCTGCCGGCTCCCAGGCGGTGCATACGGTATCGCGTATCTCGTAAAAGCGACGGGAGTCAGGGCTGAATGTGAGCGCTCTTGGAGAAGCATCACACCTCAATTGATATAGCATAGCAAAGTTCTGGAAGTTGAAAAGGCGAACGACCCCGCTGTTGTCGCATGTCGCGAATGACAGGCCATCAGGACTACATTGGACCAAGCTAGCAGGCGTGCGTAGTTCATCGTTTGTCTGTTCGTATGGATCCCATTTGAATACACATCCGTCGCTATACTTCCCCAGGATACTGCCATAGCGTGCGTTCCAAGATACGGTGTCGACTCCTGGCCAAATTATCCCGTTGAAGCCTCGGCCTTCCACATAGCGAGAATTTCTTCCGATCATCCGGCGTTCTTCAATGGACCAAACTGATAGTGGAAATCCACGATATGCAACAGCGATCTGCGTACCATCGGGGTTGAAGACCATAGCGCAGGGTGAATTGGCGTTACCTAGACTAGCAGCATCTGATTCTTGCAAGGAACTCAATAGCTGCCATTCTGGTTGTTGAGCATCCAACGCCAGCATTTGGACGGTCTTGTTCTCGCATGCCGCCAGTATTCTGGTCCTGTCTTCGCTGAACGTGACACCCAAGACTGTGGTATCATTAGGACTATTAGCTGACAAGATAAGACGGCCAGATGGAATTTCCCAGATCTTCATACGCGAGACTCCACACGAAAGGTACCTTGTCCCAGTGGAATCAAAACAGGATGCTGTGATGTACTCTCCTTGAATAAGTGAAAGCTTCTTCTCGAAGTTGACAGAACTCCAGATCAGCGTCAAACCGTGTGATTGATGGTCCGTGGCGACTGCAGCGACATGACCACGAGAGCATAGCAACTTTGACAGCCGGTGTCTTCTGACCGACATATGCGCAACCGAATCATCCCATTTCTCGTTGGTGATACCGGAGACTGATATGGAGCGAAATGTTTTCTGTTTTGCGAACTGACAGTGGACCATCGAGCTCTGGGGACAAAACTCCGGGATGAAGTTATGGATGGATGCGGGGTCATACAAGAGAGTAGAACCAAACTTTCCCACAATCTTCACGAAGTCTATAGCCCAAAGGCGTAAGAGATCCCTCTGGTCTTCGTCAAGAGCAACCTCGAATCTTGAAGTTCTTTTGCTGCTAATGAGCTCCGTCAAAGTGCGCGAAGCGTATACGAGGACTTTGAGTTGTCGCAAAGATGCAAGAATGCGGATCCAAGTAAGCACATGAGATCTGCGCAAGAACTGTACCAGAGTTAACAAGGCTGCGGAGCTGATACGCTTCGAAAGACCCAGATGGTAGGACCAAGATGTTGCCGCGTAGTGAACGAAGTCGCGTTTGAGCTCTGCATTAGTCTGATTGAGTTTGCTGCGGATTCCAGCGTCCATCAGACAGGCCATACATTGACGAAAAGACTCGACGTGAGTCTCATCAGCATCGATAAATAAGTCCAACTCAGAGGCATGCGTAAGATAGTCACGCGCAGTCTGATGTATCATGGTGACGTTCTCGCTCATGTCCACGACAACGAAGAAGCCACAAGTTGCAGCGATGGTGCTACGTAGATCGAGGATCCTGTTGAAAGAAGGCCGGAGCGCTTCTTCCAATTCTTTTAGAGTGAGAGCTCGGCGAGCAAACATCGCCCATGTCAGTATGCGCTGCGCAAGTTGCTTGTCTGTGGGACCCATGTCTTTAGCTATGTCAATAGCCATGCGATGGTACATAGCTTCCATGCCAGGAGGCATGTTCTCTAGTGCTTGTCTGATATCATCGCTAGTGTGACGTTTGAGAACCTCTTTGATGGCAAGGTGCACCCAGAGAAAATTGCCTTCTGCGCGTTCCAAGATCCTGCCCGTCACTTCTTTCTTGAAATCCTCATTCCATCTCGGTGTATTCATACGGCTCTCGACGTAAGCTTGAACATCACGCTGAGATTTGGATGTTATGGGAAGAATGTCCACAGGCACTGAGTTTCCCAAGTTGTCGAACTCAGAACGCAGTTCTGGAGTGTCACGGCTCATTACCAATAATTTTATCGGTATCGCTGATCTTTGCAAGCCTTTGAGTAGACTCAACAACAACTGGGGTGAATCGGCTTCGTCCAAACCATCTATGACCCAGTATAAAGGGTCGGCTTGCCGTAATGTTGGAAGTGCATTGGAGAATAGTCGGTTCCAGACGGTTCTAGCATCAGTCTTCTCTAAACGCAGCCCTTCTTCCGATAAGTCTCTCAATCGCCTCCGATATTGGGGTATCTCCTGAGATAGTTGGAAGGCCATAGATCGGAGGCAACCATTGACTGTTCGCTTGGCTTGCTCGCTGAATCGGAAGAAGTAATATTGACACGTATGATTCTGTGCCTGGATTTCATCGATGATAAAAGATGAGAGCACAGATTTACCACTAGCCGGAAGCGCATGCAACCATAGTATCGAGCTTTGGGTGGTATCTTCCATCCAGTTTCGGAACATTTTCTCCTGCAGTATCCATTCACAGGTACCTGGCATCCATTGATCATGAAAGAAGCTGTAATCGTCGCTAGGTGGATCTTGAATGGAGAGGAGGGCCTCTAGGGCTTCTGAAGCGGAGGAAGAAGCAGAGGAAGACCTCCTGAAGCTGATTCCCATCGTCCGCACACGATCTACCAAAGTCTTCAGGACATCTCGCATGCTAATGTAGTTGGCGTCACGAGGACTATAGTACTTGCATACATCGTGGTGATCTGCGTTCATAGCTCTTGATATTTCTCCAGGATATCCTAGGATAGCAGACTCCTTCTCCAAGATCCTGACCTTTTTGGGGCCGACAGCAGTTTCGAGCGTCTCATAGAAAGAGACAATCTGAAGTTTCGGAGCGAACTTACGAAATTGCTCATTGATGTCCTCTAATGCCGGCGAGTTTTTCTGCAAGTCTGCGACGTACTGTTTGGGAGAGTACCTCAAAAGCGAGGCTGAGAGTATACGATTGAGTATTTCGGCCAGGTTTGAGCCGCGGTGCGGTGTAGACAAGAACATGATGGCGTTGACGGACTTGAGCATTTCGGAGTATTCGTCGTCGCTCTGGCCTAAGATGTAGGCTTTTTTGACTACAAGACCTCCCATAGAGTGAACAATGAAGATGATTGGGACATCTCCAATACCCAAATCTTCCAGGTCTCTATTCTCGTCTTTGGTGAATCTCATAGCGAACAACAACTCTTTCGCAAAATCTGTGATGTTGAGTACTGTGCGTGACGAAGTCGACTTCCAGTCTGCGTCATATCCGAACGATAGTATCCGTGCTGAGCCAATGTCGTTTGGAAGCCAGAGATGGGGCCAAAAGTAGTTCGGGTCATGATCCTTGGACCAGGTAGAGTGACTCGACCCACCCAAGCCATGGACAAGGACAATATCTAAAGAATGACCGTGCTCGGGTTCATGGATGACGGTAAGCCCTAAGGGATTCATGCGTCTTTGTTCGGAGTTAGACCTGGTATGGGATCCATTCGATACAGCAACAAAATTTGAAGTAGTACTTTGGAAGCTACCTGAGCGATGTCCAGATCCTATTGAGCTTGGTGGAGGGCTTAGATTACTACTGCGACGGCGTTCCGAATCAGTAGGAGTCGTTGAGATAGCCTGGTCGCTGCTCTGCAGGCGCCCCCTCCCAACTAATTCCTGGGAAATACTACTACTACCATTATTTTGAAGGCTAGTTTCTCCATGTTGGACAACATCGATCTGAACAGATGCCGGCTTCTGCGCGCCAGCGACCGTATCTAAAGGTCCTATGTTTCCGTTGAGCTCTAGTCCTTGGCCAGTATAAGCAGTTTCGACCTTCGGAACATAGGGCACTGCTTGTATCGAGCTGCTGATCTGTCCATCTTGGCTGCGGCCTTTGTACTTGTTGCTGATCTTTTTCCGTAACTATAACAAAGTTAATCTGACCTTGTCGCAACACCGATGCGCCGGCGTCAACTTACTCGATCCATGACTGGGTTCTAATGTGCCGCGCATCCACTCTGCGTTGTGCGCTGGACGTTGGGAAATATCCACACTCTAGGCTTCGGTGGAGAAGGCTGGATAGACTATGTGGATCGTGGTCAGAGACGGTGCGACGAACGGCTGGGGCTGTGGGTATCAAAGTCCCCACCAGAGGCGGTGCAGTTATCACGGGGCGAGTTTCAGCCGCTCACCAGATCCAGAGAGCTATACGTGGTACTTCAGGCATCTGCGTGGGTGCTTTGCCCTCAGTAACGGGCTAGTCTGGAGCGGGAAGTATCCCACCAATTACAGCCCCTATGACCATCCCGCGGACGTAGATAGCACAAAGTGAGGAAAAGAACAGCGTACTTGCAGTCGTTATCGCCTAATGATGCAGTGAGATTCCATGACCCCGCGCGAGTGACCAATGGTCTAGTATTTACCACGAGGCTGAGTCGCGCCTCTATGCGGCATCTTCGGCTAAGTCGTACTCGAAACAGTGCCTCACCCACTACAACGAATAGAGGGCCTCTTTAGCCGCTGACCGGAAGCGCCACTCATACGGGTGTTTGCATGTAACAGACACGTGAGTTATCGTGGGAACTTTTAGTTCACATGTTTGTATAACAAGAAGCTCTGCTCTTAGTCACATACAGAAGATCCTAAGAGCTCCACTTTACTTTTGCCTGGCATGTCGAAATCAGTACACTCAATCGCGAAGAAAGAAGGCCCGAGCGCCGGTGTTGAGGGTGACTTTCCTCTTGATGAGGCCGTGGTCCAAGGCAAGTCCTTACAGGGTTCATAATATGATTAGAGCTCACAGCCTTGTACAGCTCTACCAGAGGGCAGCAAAGTTCTTTCTGCGCACAGCTATGGCTCCTCCGCGTGGACTGTTACAGCCCGTCTGAACGTTTTGCTTCCTAGCGGAGTTGAGAAGAAGTTCTTCCTCAAGATTGCGACCGAAGAGCCTGGTCGCGTGATGATGGAGGGAGAGTTCAATTCCATGAGCTCTCTCTACCAGACTTCGCCAGGATTTATTCCCAAGCCTCTGACTTGGGGTAAATTCAAAATGAAGGCGCCAGAGACGTACTTCTTCCTATGCGACTTCATCAACATGACCAATGACATGCCGGACCCCGTCCAGTTCTGCGCCAAGCTTGCAGAACTCCACAGGACAAGTGAATCTCCGACTGGGATGTTTGGTTTCCACATCTCTACTTGTCATGGCAGGTTCGCCCAGGAAGTTGCTTGGGACCCGAGTTGGACGAATTTCTTCACGAAGCTGCTTCGAGCTGCTCTCGTCATCGAAAAGCAAGAATGCAGCCCATGGCCGGAATTTGAGGCAGTCGCAGAGCGCACACTTAGCCATGTGATCCCAAGGCTTTTGGGCGCGCTCGAAGAAGATGGCCGTCAGATCAAACCATCGCTCATCCACGGAGACCTTTGGGAAGGTAACGTCGGGACAGATCTTTCGAATGGGAACGTCTATATTTTCGATGCTGGCGCATATTACGCTCACCATGAAATGGAGATTGGTATGTGGCGATGCGAAAGGCATAAGATCAAATCGCGAGAATACAAGCGACAGTACCTCCGGAACATGACTGTGAGTGAGCCGGCAGAGGAATTCGAAGACCGCAATCGTTTGTACTGTATCAAGATGAACACCATCCATTCGGCGCATCATCCTGGGTCTATCGTTAGAGAAACGTAAGTCGCAGTTATCAAGATGGAATGTCAGATTGACTCACATGATCATAGGGCCTACAACGACATGTGCTACCTAGTCGACAAGTACGCACCATACCCGACAGGAGAAGAACCTCCGCGAAGTAAAGTGCAGGGCGAGGTACCTGCAACCGTATGGCAAGGAGGAGATAGCTATGTCAGGCAGGCAGACAATTGGAACAATCCAAATATTCCCGCATTGTCGGTGTAGACCTGCGTCATATTGATAGTTCCCAAATATACCATCAAGTTCAGCAAAAGTCCTCGATGTCATCACTTTGATGACTGGTTCCGACTTTTCTGTCTCCAACTTTTTCCAGCGTGTTGTAGTAGAAATGCCATAGGCACTGCTAATAAAGTAAGGCCTGTCAACAATGTGAAAGTCCATCCAGTTCCTAGCTTTGAGATGATAGCATCTAAGGCTGCTAGAGCTGCGGCGGCAAGCAGGCAACGGAATAGATTGGCAGCTGCACTAGCTGTTGCGGGGCGGATCGGATTGACATCGACAAGTAAAGTGCCGCAAGCGTTGAATACCCCGGTGATCGAGGCACCGATGAAGAACTGGAGAACCAGAGGTATGGCGAAATGCGTATGCCTATCCAAAGCCCATCCGTACCCAATGGTGGTCACAGCTGCAGCACCCATGTAGAAATACGTGGCGCGCAAGCGAGCCTTCTCTATGGGAAATTCCAGGAGGTCATCACCGCGTGTTCGATCGATTGAGAAACCCAAGCTGGAAGCGACTCTCCGATACTCCCAGTTCATGACATAGCCTGCGTTTGTCAGCTCCCACACTATGTGTATATGGCGTGTGCTACTGACCGCAAGTATAAGAAGCCAAAGCGCAACCGACTCCGAATGGAATATATATTAAGCCAGCGTATAGTTCCTCGAAGCCATAGATCGTTATGAAAAGGGTCGAAAGTGACGCTTGAACACAGCAGTAAGTCATGTAGAACAACCCGTTGATGAGCATAATCAATGCGTTCTCCTTCTGCCAAAGAGCTTTGAAACATGGTTTGAGGCTGGGCATTCTCGTCCGCTGAACATCCGTTGAGCCCTCAGAACTTGCGGTTGATGATTTGTTCGATTTGAGCTTCATGTGAGTCAAGTAAGATCTGTTAAGAAGACGTGCAGGCATAATCGACCCGTTTCCGACGATCTTTCGAGCGGTCTCTGGGAGCGTAATGGCGAGTATGCAGAAGTTGATGCCGGACAGTATCGCAAGCGTCCAGAAGATCCAAGGCCATCCAGCGTACTGTACGAGTATGCCTCCCAGGACAGGACCGAGACTGGGTGCTACGTTCGGGCTAAGGTGTGATGTTTAGAACAGTATCGTCATCTTTGGCACATAGTCATAGCATACCCGAGTAGGACTGCTCCGATAAACCCGCCTCGTTCAGCAGGCGTAGCAATGTCACTGACGACGGCGTAGCCGAATGAAATCGTTCCTTAATGGTGCATATATCAGCAAAAATATTCAGGCAAAAACATTCTCATGTACTCACCACTTGAGCCAGCACTCTGCAACATCCGCAGTATAAGTAATGCTGGATATGATCTTTGAACGGCCAATCCCACATTGGCAATAGTGTATATAAGTATAGCGAGTAGAAACAATGGTCGGCGACCCATGGTATCAGCCATGTCACCCAGTATTGAAGGCGCTATTCCAGATACAAGCATATAGGTCGTGATTGATAGATTAGCCATGGTGAGTGTAATTTTCAGATCGTGCGCAAGATTGTACAATGCCGGATAGTAGATGAAGCTACTGAGAGGAGAAAAGAGTCCAGCGTATGCGACGAGGAAAACGATCCACCGCTTTTCGCCACGGGTGAAGATGGAGTACGGTGCTGTGTCTGGTGGCTGGTCTTGCGTTGGAGTACGAGTGACGACTGTAGCCTTTTCGCTCATAATGGGCGAATTTTGGATAGCAGACATAGCGATTGCGATGGTAGAAGTTTAAGACTGTAGTACAGTCAAAGAAAGTAGAGTGCTGTTCCTCGATTGGCCCCCGCGGATAACGATATACCGATTGGCGGCAATGCGCTGCAGCTGGCTGGTCGCCATCTTCCTGGGTATCGAGCGAGCCAACCATATGACATCCGGTACATATGCCTATATCCAGAGTGGTTCTCAAACAGACGGACTGCTATGTGTATGTAAACCCATCGCCGTCGCGACACAATTTAGTAGCACCGGCTCACTGGGCATGCTCCACTAGACAATTAAGAATGAGCGGCATAACGCGT
>Ga0268250_10000063_pt1 | contig 49384 bp, 40 predicted proteins | sample AgamicAsSfe_FD_200448 | JGI IMG/M metagenome (GOLD analysis project Ga0268250, IMG submission 200448) | Agave microbial communities from Guanajuato, Mexico - As.Sf.e (v2) (version 2) | ecosystem: Host-associated > Plants > Phyllosphere > Phylloplane/Leaf | place: Guanajuato, Mexico | collected...
TTTGACCGGCCGAACAGGTCCTGGAAGGTCTGGCTGGTGACTGAAGCACGTCGGCGAGTATCCGGCGAAGGTAGCGGCGGTGAGTTTCGACCGTTGGAGGACATTATGAGGGTGACAGCGAAGTTTGGGACAAGTTCAAAGTGTGTACAAGAAGGTTAATTGAATCGAGGGGTCGTGTGCGAAGAACAAATCAGAATGGGGTGCTCAAAGCAACAAGGCAAGGGGGGGTGGGATGATTGATATGTCGCTAGGCGCACAGACAGGGTCCCCGAGATGCAGTACGTCAGCGGGGGTCGATGGCGTGATAAGCGAATTACGTTTGCAAGGGAATCGCGTTCGATAACGTGGACTAGCAGGAGACTTTGGTTCAACAGGTTAAGAGAAGAAGGTCGAAATGGCAAGAAACAGGGACGATGGACAGGAGAGTAATATGGAAGCAACAGCGGGTGTCTTGGCTGCGCTTGCCAAAGGATGCCCATCTGCCCTAGTTCTCCAAGCGGATTAGCTCCGCTCCTTCCCCGCAGTCCGGCCATGCACATGTGTGGATAAAGGACGCGGCCCTTTCACCTGCCATCCAACCACGTCCAGAGGCAACTCGAGCCTAGCCGCTGCACTCCCCGCAGTCGAGCGCTCGACCCACCTTCTTGTGCCCACAACGACTATCACGATCAACACGGACACGGTAAGTTCCTAGCTAGCATAAGCTTGGTACGAGCTATCTTGCCACTCAGATCCCTTCACTTATTCACCTGCATGTGTACTTGATCATGCCATTCACACGCCATACAACTCCAACGTTGATGCTTCTGTCCTCGCTACATCTGCTCAGAATCTTTGCAAGACGAGTGTGTATTACACACAATCACTTTATCTGCGTCTTGTGCTTGACGCCAGACGCATGCTTATGCTATGCGGAGACGGCGGAACACCTAGATAACACATGCTCTGTAACATGTCGCATACTGCGGGGGCTTACAACAAGCGTCATACTGTGTATGCGCCGATTTAGAGGCCGCGAGCAAAAGCGGAAGGTTAATCGCTAGTCCTAGTGGACATTTTGCACTCTACAGGACGAACACCCCACCATGTCCAAGGCCAGATGCACCACAAAACAACAACCACTTGAGCAACATCGTGTGTACGCCAGATGAACGCCTTCCAACTTAGCGCCTCGATACACCGGCCACTTAGACGTACCAATGACAGAGTCGTTGTACGACGTGCAGCTGAGTCTTACATGATTGGCTCATGTAGACGTCCGACGCCGACTTGCTATCTTGCATGCTACGAGATATCTGATCCGACATTCACACCGACATGTAGTTTGATCTATAATAGCTTCCATGTGCCAGGTGCGCCAAGCGCGTAGTAAACGAATGATTAACTCCTACCGCACTTGACGACATGCGAAAGCCTATGGCATGTGAAGTTCAGCTATGAGATGCACCAGATCCACTTCGTGCATTCCGGTCTTGTTTCGAGTCAGTCAGCCGTCGGCCATAATCCCAGTTCCGCGGGATCTTTCTATATATCGGACCTTGGCACTGTATGAATGCGGAGCCTCGTATCATCTGATATGTGCAGCTTAGGGGTCGCACTTAATTGCTTTGGGTCTATCACCCTTCAACATACTTAAACAATGTCACAAGTGGTTGCATGGGATTATTAAACGGACTTTCTTGACTCCGGAATACATTTAGAAGCATATGTTTTGTAGCTTACAGTGCTAACGGTAAATTGTAGCGTAAAAATAGTGCTCAAACTATGTATACAAGGAGTGTGTAGAAGAGAAAGGACACATCAAGTGTGCCCTGGAAAAAATCAGGGACGTTAAAGTTCCGGTGAGCAACCGGCTGAAGAGAAAGCAAAAGAAAGAAGCGAAGAGATTCAGAATCATCCGGCCTATTGTTGGCCAGAGTCGGGTGGCCTTGAAGGGAGAGAACATAACAAAACAAAGGCCGACGACCTTGAGTAAAGAAGAAGAAAATGACAGCTAGCGCTGCAGACAGCCGTAACGTCGTAAGGAAAGACATGAAGATATTAAACGATGAAAAATGCCACAAAGAAAGGAATGGAACAAATGCAAAAATCCGCCAACGCCAGAACAAAAGCAAAATGAGAGCGCAATGGCACCACCGCCCACTCAACGGTTGTTTTGACCGCAAGACACACCGCTTGCCGACCGGGATTACTGCATCGCCCGCTTCGGCTCTCGTTCGCGTACCGCCGACCCTGGCCTTTTACGGTTCTCATAGACCAGGTTGCGGAAGAGATTCATGTAATGAGCAGGCGCATCAGCCTCAATCAGCTTGCGTTCGACATCCTGCAACACTGTCCAGTGGTTACGGTATACGTCTTCTTGTGGTAAAGACGCAAGCGCTTCGAGTACAAATTGATGGTCGTCATCTGTTTGTGCTCCAATGAGTGCAACGTATAGGTTGCTTTGCACAGGGTCCGATAAAGCCTCCATGCCGCTCCATGTAATGCCTTCGTATGCATTTACATTGCGGTCTGTGACACGGTCAAGGATAGTGACAAGAGCCATCGCTGCTCGTGCAGCTGCATCCTCGACATCAGCCTGGCGATGGTAAAAGTCATCAATGGCCCCGACTAGTGAGGTCAACTGCTCTGCGCAACTGGAAACATCGAACCGAGGCGGGCCTTCAGAGAGAGTTTTGGGTCCTTTGGCAATGTACTCATCCAGAGCATCGAAGGTCAACGCGATGCGCTTTTCAACCTTCTCGAAGAAAACACGGCTTTCGAAGTCTGCATCGATGATCTTGCGCATCTGAAGGTACAGACTAGGGTCTCTACTTGCGTACTGCGTGAAGAGATCTGCGAGCTCTTGGTACTTCTTCGATCGTTCTGAAGTCAAGGGCGATTCAGGATACCGAAACTCCCCAGGAAGCGCATCCCGGGGCTCGAAGCAGGAGAACATATCGATGACTGTTTCCTTCAGGTCATCATCGTCTTCAGGTAGGTCGTCGTCGTCTCGGTAAACCCACTTCAAGTCGTTGGCGATGTTGGCTAAACCCTTGGTATCCAGTATTTCAGCAGGCTTCACATCTTCGATTTTCGAGCCGTCAGGTGAAAGGTGAAGTGGTGTCTTCACCATGTCGTCTGGGGAAGTCGAGATGATCTGGTCTCCAACCCAATAGATATGCTTCAGAGTCTTTTTTAGTCATGTTTCAATAGTCGTACGCTGGTAGTCATACCTTACATGCGAGGCCTTTCTCGTTGGCACCACATGTACACTCTGGCCTCCTTAACCTTCCACCCATCGCCACGGTGATCTCGTCCTCTAGATGGAAGAATTTCTTTGGACTACCACCCGGACTGTATTCGTCTTCCGAGACTGCGCAGTACTTCAACCTAATCTCGCTACCTTCTAGTCCTTTCTTGGCCCGTCTTCGTAGGTCGGTATCGAAAGCCGAAACATTGTAGTGGAGATTCTTCGTCGATATAACCAGGGAAGGCGTAGGCGAAACGGTCGACTCGACTGACGGTAGGGGCTGGTCTTGGTCAGAGTGATCTGATGACTGTGCACTAGCTCTTGCTGCCCTTGCGGCCCCAGCACGAGTTGTAACCATGTCCTCTCCAAGAGAGAGCTTCGAGAATTGCTCTGCTGACATGAAGAACCTTCGTTTTGAGGTACCTTGATACTAAAAGCCAGTTGACGAGCTATATATCAACCCAACTCCCCCAGCTCCACGCCACCATCTTAGCTGATCCATCGTGTAGGCAGAACATGTCCTCCATCTTACGACGGCGCTTAACGAGTAGGCCTTCCGTGCCGTAGAGCATTGGGACGTGTGAAGCGGATGTGGCTTGCTCGTGAAGAACCGAAAGTAGGGGAGGGAAACGGCCAACGCCGCAGTACTGCCTGGCTTACTAGAGCGAGTGTGGTAGGGTCACAACGGACATTTGCCGCAATTCCGTGTACATTGGTGTCTTTATCGCGTCAATCACCTGCTTCTGGGCACCATAACTGTCATAATACCCACTTATTCATGAGCATTCTTTGTTGTACGCCAATAGAATTGCATCATTAGACCGAATGCCCAGTCTGTTTGAGGCGAAGCGACGAATGCTTTAACCCGACACGGTTAAATTAGGGGCGGCCGATGATCAAGGAATTGCCTTCTCCAGAGAATTATCTCGTTTTGCCGCCGGACCTTAATCTCAGAAATGCCGCTAAATGGTCGAGCTCAGCTATCGCAGGCTGAGTTGGGGTGATAATGCAAGGCACGGCTTTCGCGCACCGCAGCGGAGGCGACTCTCGTGATGCAGGTTGCAGCAGCAGGAATGCCACCTCAATGCAAACCTGAATGCGTGCCGAGAGGCTGTACGCGAGAAGGCTGCTAGCCAGGGACCATCGACGTAATCGTAAATTCGATAGAGTTGCCTGAGGTCGCAGGCATCATCGGTCGGTCCGCGATGGTGGAGTTGCAAAAGTTGACGTTCGCTCGGACTCCAGCTCAGCCTTCGCGGCGCTCGCAAACCTTGCAATTGCCAGTCAATAAGTGGCCTCAAATCGTTATAAGGCTGACTGGAGTGAAAGGAGTAATACACTTCTAATTAAGCTTCTGACTGCCTGAAGATGTTCATCATGCGTGGCACACTCTGACGATGTCCACCTTGTTGAGGACGCCTTGGGCCTCGCATCGCAGGCCTAGGAGGGGGCATGTTCTTCGCTCGAGACTGTACTACGCAATGCACTAGCAGTAGTGACGGCTTTCGTGGCAGTGAGAGCGCTCAGGTGTTGGCGCATGCCGTTGTTGATGGATGCATACCGTGGTTGTGTCGCGTTCTCCAGGTTAGATCAAGTCGCGAAGCCCGACCACACCAGCTGGCTCACCGTTCCCGTATCGAGTTGTGACGAGCGCGTCAACTTTGCTATACCACCCCAAGCTACATGTTTCGAAGATGATTTTCGGGAATACTTTTAATCAATGGGGCGGGGCAGATTTACGCCTCTTGCATGATGTTGCCCATTCAGCTGTTTCGAATAACCGCCGTGCGAGCGAGAGAAGCGGAACGGCCCCGGACGAGCAACAATGAAGATCGAAGTACTATGAAGTCTTGTCACAGATTGAGACAAGCCCCCAAAGGTGTGCTGCACAGTGAGTTCGTCTATGAAGTGGATAAGAGTTTGCGAGGCGTGGAAAGACGCAACAGCCTCCACATGCAGTATTCGGTCGCGGCGTGACGACACCTCAGGTGTCCAACACCGTGGGGATCCGCGCTAGCTACCTAGGCACACTAGGTAGTATCATCGCGTAGGGCTGGTTCACTTGAGATCTTGACAGATCTTGTGGGTTGTTGTTCTTCCATTGGAGTTGGTGGAGGAAGGCAGGCAGGATACACCCGTCTGTGAGCGATCGAGGATGACACCACCTGTGCAGGTACAGGCGGGATGGCGCTGCGTCATTACGGTCACCAACGTGCTGCACCACTACAACGGAAAGTTCGAAGCTGAAGGATCAAAGTGGAGCCTGTGTGCACTATGGATTGTGTTGGTATACGGGTCTAATCACAAGCGACTTAGTCTGCGGTGCTATAGCGGCACAGCACCGAAGCAGTTAGAGCGACTAACGCGGGGCGCGAAGCTGACATGTGGTCGAGCACAAGGGACATTTTGAGTCGCACATCTCATCCACACTACTACGCACACTATCACCAGTCTTGACAGACAGTCTACATACCTCGGCCTCCTAAAGACGCTGCTATCCTCGTGCCCGATTTCTTGAGGCATAGATCGGATCACCAAACCGCGATCATGTCTCAGCCCACGTCACCCTCTATACCCGCCTTCTATCGCATATTCTTTACATATGTCGACCCCATAATCTGCGCCTGGGGTGCGACCATGGACTTCTTCATGCCTACCACTGTCCTTTCGTCGCATATTCCCTCTCCCACTCCGGACATTGGTCATGTTATGATCCTGAAGCAGCGCGGCGGCGGTATGCTGAATTTTGGCATTATATCTGCTGTTCTACTACGTTACACACAGGATATGAACGTTTGGCGCATTGTCCAGTTGTCTTGCTTCGTCGTCGATTTGGCATACTATTGGGCGGTGTGGGAGGTTCTGGCTAAGCAGAAGAGACTAGACATGGGGACATGGAGGGCGGAAGATTGGGGAAGTATCGGAATCACGGCATTTGCAGGATTGGTGAGGCTGGCGTTTCTGGCACGAGTGGGATTTGGTGAAGCTAAGAACAAGGAGGGTAAGAAGAACTTGTAGACCTTGAGAAATGATTTCGTGTGCACGCTTGTGTGTGGTATGAATGTAAAGGTCCGAGTCTGTACGAGATCCCAATATTCATATTCGTTTCGACCTCTTGTTCATTATTTCAAGAAGGTTGAAAGAGAAGAGTCATTAAGATAATTCTCTTGCTGCGCCCCTTATTGACTCTCATATTACTCCAGAACCCAACGTTATCCACTCGGCTATGTCTTCACGATCACGCGCTATCGTTGGTTCATGTTCCTGAAGCTCCTGTAGCTCAGCTGCAAAAACGACTGCCTGTCTCGACCCAATTCTCAGTGCAACAAAATGGAGAATCTTAATGATCCACTCCCGCAGACCAGGTGTAATAAGCACACACATACCCACGGTATATATTGGCTGGATGACCTGCATCAGCCTTGGCGAAACGACCGAATCAATAAAGGTGCCCGGTTCTCTCATGACATCTTCGTCTGAAGAATCCTCGTCGGTCTTTTTCCCTTGTGCGAAAGGCTGTGCAGGTGATGGTACCATACCCGTAATTTGAGGCACCGCAGAGATGATTGCCGCGATATTAGCCCGCAGTATGTCCTCCTCATACTGTATGCATGTCTTTAGGGAAGCAACATCGAAGCTTGGTGGCGCATGTTCCTCATAAAGCCTGACCAGATTCGTTCTTATGATTTCGTGTATCTGGATCCCAAGAAACCGCGTATAGTTCCACATCTGAGTTATAACGGGATGGAGACAGAGGCTATACAGATTTCCATAGTAGTGGTCCGAAGGCGCCTTGAGATGGACTCTTATGGGTTGCCATACTTGAGGTAGGGAAGCCTTGATCTTTTCTAGCTCTTGGTCGTGTTTCCTGGCGTTGTTGATTATCTCGACGGGGCTGTGGCTTTTGTCTTGGTTGAGTTTGACAACAGCGTGCATGAGATGCAGCATGCTCATCATAAACTTTTTCCCGAGCTCCTGGAATCCCCCGCCTGTCGGTATCTGATCATATAACTCTTGCACCCCTTCTAAAAGTTCGTTTATGAAGTAAGCACATGTTTCACTTGCATTTCGAACAGGGGCTTACTAACTTGGAATATTCGTTCCCAACTCCATCGTGAAGAATAACGCAACACCATAAGACTGCAAAAATATCTGCCGTCCAAGCTCTGTATCGAACTGGGACTTTCCTCGGAGCATGAACAACGTGTAAGCGCCGCTGACGTGCTTGGACCATCTGGCTATAGAGCTCTTGTCCGTGTATCTCGTGCCCTCGTACATACCAAGTAGGATTACGGAGACCACGGTGCTGTCTTTGATGGCTGTTTCGTGCGACATGAGTGCTCTGTTGGTCTCCTCCAACGCGGATACGTATGCAATACGTGCTTTCTGCATGACGGCAGGAGATTTTACTGCATTGGAGAAGACAGCTAGACTCAGGGCTCGAAAGCTTTCGCGAAGACTGCTCTCGACATCCATCCGAGATAGGAGCTGAGGAATCCACTCAAATTGGCCTCCTTGGGGGAAGTCGGCAGTGCCCGCGTAGTTGGCAAGGAAGTACCCTTGGGCTCGCGCGTCGACATTCGGCGTAGGTTGCACAACCATCTCAGCACTTGGCGGTATCCGCACCGGATACATCCTCTGCAAGCTTCTAATTTTAGCGGGCTCTCCACGTCTCCAAGGTGTTGTTGGTTCTTTTGATTTGGCAAGCTCTTCGTAGCGCCTCTCTGCCTTCTTCGCCACGACATGGCTTTCGTTCTTGAACATCAGCGACACCGGATCCCGGTATCCATGGCATTCTTTGCCTGCGCGAAGACATTGTGAGCATGAGGGCCGCTTCTGGTCACACTTCAACAGCAGGTTAGCACTCGAGACGCCTGGTCGCGGTCGCGCTACATACCCTGATTCTCCTGTCCCTACAAGTCTTGCATCCTGGAGAGGGTCTCCCTACATTTGGCATCGCGATGAATGATGACTAATTGCCCAGTGACGATGCGATGCAGTCCGGACCCGCACTACTAATTTCTCACCCACATTGATGGGGTAAGGAACGCCACGTTGTGCCTGGAGAGAGCAAGCGAGGACGCAGGAATCACCTAGGCACCGTAGGTACCAGTTGATTTACCCCGCTATCGAACCACGGGCTAGGTCGAACCACGACTGGGCAACCGTAGCGAGCCATCCCTGCTTTCCGTTCCAAGACTCGACTATCGCATGCTACTGCTGCAACAAAGCTTGAAAACACTCGAAGTAGCATCATGTTGGATTATGTTGAACATGTTCTATTACACTGGAAAGAATGTCTTCTATTTACAACAGATCGGTAGGTTCATCAAAGATAATATATACAAATCATCAAGCCTTTTCTGCTATTCCCAAAGCGATTCAAGCAGCATCCCTGGAATTGACCTGCTCTAGGTGCGTCGACACACCTTTCTTCTCAGCATACTCGCTCTCGGTATCACTAACATGGAAGCTATCGACGACTGTGCTCTTGAATTTCCTGGCAGGAACACGCTGCTCAAAGAGGAGGTCGAGCTCTCCGTAAGTTCGGCCCTTTGGTTCAGGAAGACGGAAGAACGCCCAGATGAAGCAGCAAAAGCAAGTTCCAGCGTAGAAGAGGCCACTCTTTGCGCCCCAATTCCAAGCACCAGGGTTGAGCATGCGTGGGGTGATGACGTTGCCGATAATGGAACCGAAGTTGTAGAAGTTCCTGGCCAAGACAACCGTCTTTTGGCGGAGACGGGTGGATGGGATCTCTGCGACGATTGAGTAACAGACAGGTCCGACTGTGCAGTTGTATGCAGCAGCAAAAAGCAATAGCATAGCGCCGATGCTCCATTGCGCACCAGTGTTGCCAGCTGGAATGAAACCAAGACCTCCAATGATGCTCAAAAGCAGAACCATGACGAGATCGCCGTAAACGTACAAAGTGCGGCGGCCTACGCGTTGGATCAAGATCCAGGCCGCGAAGACACCAACACCACCAATCGCGTATTGTCCAAGACTCATGGAGAAGGCGTTCTCGTCGCTAAGGCCTGCTTGCTGGAAAAAGTAAGTTGAATAGCCGATAAGACCTGCTCCACAGAAAGCTTGTGTAAACCATGCCATGGCAGCAATTTCAGTTCGTCGAAGATCGGTGCCTTTGAAGCAGTCCAAGTATGAAGTACCCTCAGAAACTGCCATCTCCATGGCATTGGTGTGGCGCATCATAGCAATGGTCTCGTCGGCGTTGAAGTCGGGTAGCTTCTCTGGCGATGTCAGGCGCATCAACATCTTCTTGGCTTCGTCATAGCGGTCTTTTCGGACAAGCCACCATGGTGATTCAGGTGCGAAAGAGATACCGATCATCAAAGGGAGTGGCCAGAGCCACTGCAGAGCATATGGAATGCGGTATGCCCATTGGTCGGGGCGCTCGGCCACACCCTTGAGAACGCCTGAGGCGAGGAATTGACCGATGACCCAGCAGAGGTTGACGTATGTTGTAAGAATTGGGCGGAGCGGAACCGGTACGACTTCGGCAGCATAGGTGCAGGTCAGGGTCTGGAAGACACCCCACGGTATACCGCACAGGATGAGACCGCATAGTAGCATGACGATGTTCTGGGCAAAGAAGACGATGAAGATGAAGAGGTTGACGACGAATAGCGCGCCGATCATCGTCTTCTTGTACCCGAAGCGATCCGCAATAAGACCGTTCAGGAGCAGACCCGTGAACTCTCCGACGTATGCACCGTTTGTAAGGCCAGCTTGCCAGGCGGCTGTGAGTTCCCAATCGCCGTTGGGGAGCTGTTGGCCAAACTTTTGCTTGAAAGCAGGAACTGCCATCAAATTGGCGATCAAGACTTTGTCGAAGCCTTCCATGATGATGGCTGCTGAAAGTAGCACCGACCAGGCAATGGCCTTTGGGTACAACTTGACACCCTGTCGCAAGGTCATTTGTTGTTCTGATCGGGTCGCGTTGCCGGCATCGTGGGCGACTTGTTTGATGTCCGGGACGGCAAGTGAGAGGCGGCGTGCCTGTTCGGCATCGATAGCGACGACGCTGCTGTTACGACGGGACATCGTGGCCGTGTCGAAGAACGCAACGATATCGAAACGTATTGACAATTGTGGGTATATCAAAAAGATGAAGAAGGATTCTGTGGGTCAAACCCAGACTTCCCCTGATGTGGAGCTGGTGGGACTTGAAGCTGGATGGTGATCTCTCCTGATGGATCTCGTCGTTCTACTTATATAACTTCACGACTCCAGACACGCAATACCCATGTACAGGCCGAGCTCGTGCCAAGTCAGAAGCCGGGGATGGTGGAGTGAGCCAGAGGATGCGGGGAGGGACGCCACTCTTGCTGATGTCGAGGCCATGTTGTTCGCGCAACCATCCCTCAGGACATGGCTGAAAGGCTAGGCTGTAGCTGGACAGAACCGCCGACAAGGGCGTGCCGTCGAAAATTCTCGGAGGGAAATTTGACGCGTTGATTGGGGCATTCTCGGCCCGAGATCGCAGAGAGGCAGGAGAGAAATATGCGTGTGGCAAGCAACTGACGGTTCAAGGTTTGCTTTGATGCTAGGGGCGACTGTGCACCCGTTCCAGGGCTGGCGCAGTTCACAGGGCTTCGTGTTATTCGCCGCATGTCGGCTCATGTCCACGGGCAAATCGATAGCCCGCGTATCCACCATCTCCCCGCGCCCATCCTCGCTTGTTTCCCGTAGTGCTAGATTTTGCGGGAGAGAACGTTGGAACCATATGCGATGGAAACCATCTGTGGGGAAGTTGTCGCTCAGTTTTGTGGGGATCTCCAGCTCCAGAGAGCCGGTCCGAGGTTCAGCGAATGAGCACTTGTATAATCCTACCGAGAATTCTTCCGGACTTGGGGCGGGGCCTCCACGTGCAGAATCCGATGATTAGATCTCAACGACAACTCACTCCATCTGATAAAGGCGCATATTGCAAGACGTTTATAAGAAAGCTACTGGTGCCGTTTTCAAGCCACCGAACGAACGCTTGTCCTTTTTGACGCTGCGTACTACTCTTACAATACTCAGGTGGCCAAGCGTTTTACAAACGACACAAAAGTTTAACAGCATCACAATGACTGTTCCTCAAAGGCCTTGGTGGAAGGATGGTGTCGTGTACCAGATATACCCTGCTTCCTTCAAAGACTCCAATGGCGATGGCATTGGTGACCTTAACGGCATCATCTCAGAGTTGGACTACATCCGCTCTATCGGTGTTGACGTCATTTGGATTTGTCCCATGTACGATTCACCTCAAGTCGACAGTAAGCAACGTCTTTGTACCAAGTACATACAACACACACGCTGACTTGGAGACCCAAACTCCAGTGGGGTATGACATTCGTGACTATGAGGATGTGTACAGACCATATGGTACCGTCCAAGACATGGAGAGACTGATTGCCGAGACACATTCACGAGGCATGAAGATCATATTAGATCTGGTAGTCAACCACACTTCTGACCAGGTATGCCTCGACTGTATATTCCCGTCGATACCCGCACAGAGCTGACTCTGGAAAGCACAAATGGTTTCAAGAGTCACGGTCGTCAAAAGATAACCCCAAGAGAGACTGGTACATCTGGAGACCAGCTCGGTATGTTGACGGTCAGCGCAAAGCTCCCAACAATTGGGTCTCCAACTTCACAGGGAGTGTTTGGGAATGGGATGAACACACCCAAGAGTACTACCTCCATCTCTTCTGCCCTGAACAACCCGATCTCAATTGGGAAAATCCAGAAACTCGACAAGCCATCTACAAGTCCGCTATGGAATTTTGGCTACAGCGTGGTGTCGACGGCTTCCGTGTTGATACTGTCAACATGTACAGCAAGGGTGAGATGCTAGACGCCCCAGTCACTGATCCAGGTTCCGAATGGCAGTTTGCTGGATACCAGTACTGCAATGGTCCAAGGATGGCAGAGTTCTTGAATGAGATGAACCAGATCTTAGAGAAGTACGATGCCATGACAGTTGGCGAATGTCCGCACACACGCGACATGAAGAGGGTACTAGAATACGTCAGCGCGAAAGAGAAGCAGCTAAACATGGTCTTCCAATTCGTAAGTAGACCACGACACGGTAGAATCATAAAAGACTTCGCCAGCTGACAAGTATTGTAGGATGTCGTCGACGTCGGTCAAGGTCCCTACAAGTTCCAAACCACACCCAAGAACTGGACACTTCCAGACTTCAAGCGTGCGATGGCCCGCACACAAGATTTAATTCGCTCCCCCTCAGATGGCTGGACCACTGTCTTCCTCGAGAATCACGACCAAAGTCGGTCTATCTCGCGTTTTACTTCTGATGCGCCTGAGCACCGCGTCGCAGGCGGTAAGATGCTCGCATTGATGATGGCAGCACTCAGCGGCACACTATTCATCTACCAAGGCCAAGAAATTGGTATGACCAACTTCCCTCTAACCTGGGATATGAGCGAGTACAAAGATGTCGACTCGTCGAACTACTACAAAATGGTAGCTGCGCGGACAAACAACGATCCTAAGGCCCTCGAAGATGCGCATGTGTCGCTTCAGCACCTTGCTAGAGATCATGCTCGTGTCCCAATGAGCTGGTCGACTGCACCACACAACGGCTTTTCGCCTCCGGACGCAACCGCAAAACCGTGGATGCGGCCCCTCGAGGATGCGGATGTATGCAACGCCACCCAGCAACAAAGCGACAAGAATTCCGTCCTGGCTTTCTGGAAGCGTATGTTACAAGTGCGCAAACAGCACAACGATCTCCTTGTTCACGGTCAGTACGACGATTTGGACTTGGAGAGCAAAGATTTCTTCGTTTTCAGCAAGACATGGAACGAGAAGAAGGCAGTATGCATTTGCAACTTCACGGATAAAAAGAAGGATCTGGTATTCCCAGAAAGCGTGATGGGCAAGAAGATGGACCTTCTTGTTAGCAGTGTTGATGACTGCGAGGAGAAGAAGTTGGCTGCTTTTGAAGGGAGGATCTATTTACTTGCGTAGATAGCATCACCTGAACAGATTTTCTGCTTGATGCTATACCTCACTGAGCTACATGAGCGACCTGCATCGATAGACGATGTGAGATATTGTTCCAGGTAGCCAACTGCCCACTTCTCGCCTCCAATCTGGGGATCTCTTGGGCTTGGGTCTGCACCAATTCGTCGGCCAAATCTTCTAATCCTGCAGCTGTCTTCGACTGCGTAACCTGGTACCAAGGGTCGTTCGCGCCACCAGGACTGCCAAGTGGCAAGTTCGGCGAGCTAGCGTTGCTGAGTGCTTCAGGGAACATAGTCTGTAGTCGTAACAATTTCTCTTGCAAAATTCCCCGCCGTGTTTGATCAAGATGTGGAATCAACAAGACAAAGTCCAGGATGAAAAGAAAATCATCAACCCGTAGTGCTGTTTCATCGATAGTCGCTGCAGGGACATGAATCAGAACATCAGCAATGGTGTCCGTAATTTCGAAGAGCTTTTGAGTGATGCTGCTTCCATGTACTTCGATATCTTGGCGCGACATGCTGGATAGTTGTTGCCGTAACGTCTGTGACAGTCGTACTGGAAACAAGAGCGATAGACACTCTTTCGATGATCGGGAAGATAGGAGGGTCTGGCTCATAGCTAAGCGCCAGACCAAAGTGCGCAGCCACTCACGGGTGATGCATAAATCGGCCCGTTGCATCATCGACAACATGGCCAGCTCTCGGGCATCGGCTTCAGGATCGCCTTCAAGCTCGCGCGATTTGGCCTCAACCCAGGTACTAGTTACGCTACCTCCTTGGGAATCAAGCCAACTATCTAGAAATTCCGTGTCGAGCATGCGAAAAAGCTTAATGATTTGGTTGAAACCCTCGTGAATTTGTATCGGAAGGGTGGGATCGTCTTCAGGCAGTGTGAAGAGCGGGGGCAGAATAGCTCGTCGGTAGTCTAAAATAGCTAGAAATCGCTCATGGATGTACGCTTGCCAGTACAGCCGCTGTCTTCGCGATCGCTCGGGAGGGGATAGCTGTGCCACATTTTCCGGGTTGTCTATCCGCAGAAGCTGAATGATCGTGATGGCGTCTCGCATGTAATAAAACGCGCTGTCGCTAGCTGACAGACTCATGAGGCAGTTGTGAATGAACATCGACTGGACAGCTCGCATGACAGACACTTGACAATGTTTGTGTGTTCGCCTCATGGTGTCGATCGAGTAGTCCATGAGGCTCTCGATGGTTTGAACGACTTCGTCTGTTCTTTGGTCACCGTAACGCGTAAGATTCAGCGTGCAAGCGCCAAAAGCGAAGACGAACGAGCGGACATCTGGATCGTTGTCCATGACCTCGATGTACTGTCGAAGCTCATATTCGGCAATGACCGGATGTACGGGATACACCCCATCGACATAATCTGGAATAAGGTCGAGGAAATAAGCTTTGGTGTACTGTGATGCAGATGATGGCGAGGGAAATGCTGCCCTGAGTCAGCAGCAGCATTTTTTCATTGGGGTTGAAGTCACCAGCGCGACATACTCGGCGTGCCTCCATTACGGTCAACTATCGGCGAGACGGGGCTGTACGGTGTCTGGAAGCTGGACGTCCCGGAATGAGCTGGCAGTATTGGAGGCGATATCGTTGGCAGGGTGGAGGTCTGGTTTCTGAACTCTGAGATAATATGGCCTCTCTTGCCCTGAGACCTTTGCTTGCCGGACGGTGAGTAGATGCACCGCAAACCGAGATGTGCGCATTGTTGACAACGCGTTTGGCCATTACACCGCACCTTCCTCCTTTTGCACGCGTCGCACGCTTTCGATACTCGTTTTTGAGATGGCTGCTCCATGGTAATGGTTCCTGTTGCGTGCATGATAATTTTGTAGAACCAGGAGCCTCGGAGTCGGGATGATCAGGCGATCTGGGGAAGGCTTGCGGAGACGCGCTAACGGAGCGTAGTTCCTAATTGGTTCGCCCGCAGAATGGGTTTGCTCGACCCGCGAAACAGGCAGGTGCGAGTGGTATGGAAGTCGTGCCGAATAGTCTAGAAACGCGTACCTGAGCCGTAAGGATGAAATGTGGGGTACATGCACTTGGGGTAGATGCATGACAGCTTGTAATGTCCTCGGAGGCGTAAGCTTACCTACATGTGATGGCATGCATAGTTTCGAGAAAATCACTTTGCAGGAGAATGCATTGACTAACTACGCCCGAACCGGGAGGAAACGCTGCCGAGCGTACCAGGCATGCAACGGCCAGGAGGTATCCCTGCACAACTACAGCTCAAGTGAACACTAGTAATGCTGGCTTGGAAAATCCGTTGCTCGTAAATTATCCTTGTCTAAGAGGGATACTCTTTTGCGCGCGACTTGAGTAACTTGATTCCTGACCCTTTTCTGCGGACAAAATGCGGATATGGAGTTGCTGTGGTGCAGTTTCGGCTTGAGATCGAAAAGAGTTGCCCACCTCCATAATCTTTGGACAACCGAAACCCCTCCATGGTTTCATCGCTCAGAACTGACTTGACCGAACATTTGTCAGCTTGAGGCTTGATAAACAGTAAAATTGCGGAAGGAGGATGTCGAAGCAGTCAAGCGGCAACTACTTCATTTACAAACCATATCTGCCTGGCCCGGAATCACGAGACGCGCAGAATGCACACCAGCAAATGATAACAGATATAAGCACTCCAGAATCAGATCAAGCAGCGAGTGCAAATAAGCAATGTTGACCATGACTTCCCTCCACGTGTATCACCTAGGCATGGCAACAGCGTGGGAAAAGCATTGAGAATGAGCTTGAACAATTGACTCCGGAAGGGAAAAGAAGCCTATGGAATTGCAATCGCCTTCTGCCAGCAACGATCGTGATTCCTACTGCTGCCATCATAAACGCCGTCCCATCCTTCCTGCCATAGATGTCCTGTTAACGCCTTACATGCATTCATCCTACCATGTACAGCCTGGATCCACCCTAAGGAGTTACAAAATCCCCCAGCAAGATCCGCCGAAATGTCCCTAATTAAACCTCTGAGAAAGCTCCGGAGTACCGCTATCACCGTACATGGATTCATTCTCGGCCTGCTCTTTCGCCTGGAGGTACTGGTACTTTAGACGAGCGGCCTTGAGCTCAGCCTCCGCAACTTCCAACTCAGCCTGTAGCTTCTGAACCGCGACAGGCTCGTTGGATGTATCGGCGGTCTCAACGGGGTAGATGCGCCCTCCCTGTGGACCAGGAGAAACGGAGAAGGCAGGAGTCGGATGGGGAAGAAGAGAACGACCGCCGGAAGAGCTGATGAAATCTTCATCGTCGGTGAGAATGGTTCGAGTAGGACGACGAATGGCGGAGTGGCGACCTTCAGGAGTGGCGCTGGTGCGAGTGGAGCGACTGCGCTTGTTGGCGTATTTGTCGTAACGTTGGAAGCCGCCAGACGGCGAGCGGCGGAGACGGCCAGGTGCCTCTGTTCAGTGTCAACAATCTGGTCTCACATTCGATGATTCGCAATGAACAACTGAACATTTGTTGGATCGTTCATGATATGCCAGAAGGGCCGACTTACTTTTGCGGCGCTTCTCCACAACGCGTGCCTCGTAGAGCTCGTGGTTGCCGCGTCGCTTCTTGGATCCCTTGGGTTGATCTGGCTCTACAAGTTCCTCGAAGTAATCGTCTTCAGAAGACTCCTCTGTTGACTCCTCCTTGTCGACTTGAATGAGGCGCTCTGGGTGCTCATAATCAAGCTTGAGCTCCTTGATATCGGCTAGACGGCACCACGGATGCTTAGGTTCATGAAGAGCGACTTTTGCGCGCAGATCGACTTGGAATTGATCTAGGTTGCCGTTCTTGAGACGTGAAATAGCCCTCAGATCTTTCAGAAACTGCACACCCCAGTTGCGAGGGTCGTTCTCAGTCTTGTCCTTGATGTGGTCGCGGCGTTCACAGTCCCAGGCGCGCATACGGATGTCTTCGGGAATGATTTCTTTGCAGTCGGTGATTTCAAATGACTGTGCTAGAGCGGGAAGAATGCATTCCACCAAATCTTTGGTCTCGTTGTTTAGGGTGTCGAATCGGCCCATGGTGATTGTTGGCCCCTATGCACAATCGACTCGCGAAGCTTGAGCTTACTGGAGAGGATGTCTTGAGATTTTCGAATAAAGTATCCGGATCTGTCAATCAATCGATTAGTTAGCAAGAGATTTCGCGTCAGATGCAAATTGGTGGATTGGAGCGAAAAGCTCGCTCAGACAAATGAAAGCCGTGTCGCTGTTGAGCGCAAAAGCTTTGCGCCAAACAAGTTGTCTGAGCTTATTTTGAGTCACTGAAACGGAACAATATCAAGAGGCCAGATATTGGTGATACCGAAGCAGAAGGTGGGTGGTAGAAAGTCAGTGGAGAAGGTCAGAGACGGCTGCCTATATACTTTCCGGCGCGCTAGCAGTAAGAGACGCTCGCTTGATGCGGATCTCAAGTCGTAGCGAGGCATCCTAATGACGAGTAAGCGGTGTGGATATTGTAATTTGCGAGCTCGTGCGCGTGATGTGACGTGTTCGTTAAAGTGAGAAGTGAAAGATCAAAGACGCCGGCAGGTATCAGCGGCGTTATCGGCAAGAAAATCAGAGAGCAAATTTGTCACCGGCTAGATAGTGACTATGTAGCGATGACAAGGAGAGGGAAACTGTACGTAAAGAGACCACTGGTGAAGATATGTATCTGAGCAAGGATTTGTTTCATGACGTGGTGATAAGAGACCGGCTTGATCAAATCTGGCCGTCAAAGTTTCTTGATAGACCGCCCGAGCAAAGGCAACATGCATGTAGCAAGTCGCCTCATGTTTGAGCTTAGTAGGATGATACCTTCATACAAAATGAACGCACATCGTATAATCTGAGGAGAGTCCAATGACGAGCACACTACGGAATCCTTCATGATTCGGAAGAAAGATGCTGTGCACCTAGTGAAGAGCATCAGACAGGCTCTGTGCCTACATATGACCTTTGGTGTTCAGAAGAGCTAGGTGAATTGATGAAACTTTGATTGACGAGGATGATGTTCATCGAAGAAGTATTGACCACTCGGCACGATGTCTCTTTGGAGTCTGCGCTAGCGACACGCCTCAGTTTACAACCCTGCCATCTTACCAGCCACCCGTCCTTTCTTTAACTTGAACAACACGACATTCAGCCTAACCAATCCAACAAGAGAAATGGCTATGAAAAGGGAACGCTCTCCATCCCCAAAACCTACATCAGAAATATATCGCTCTTCAACAATACAAGAGCAGACTTCCACTTTCGCAGCTGCGTTCTCTCCCAATCTATCTGCCAAAGTCCTCCAGACACTCCCCGAATTCCGAACTGCAACCCACAAAATCGCAGCATGGCGGAAACCATCACGACAAAAGTCTTTGATGCCAGATTCCCGGACCTTGTATGATCTTGGCCACGATGATGACGGCGAAAAGTGGGCTGGAGGTCGATTGAGCAATGTATTACGAGATACGCAGACCGAAGGCGTTGTGGTTGTTGCGCGCTGGTACGGTGGGCAAAACATCGGTCCCATACGATTCACGCACATTGAAAACTGTGCCAAAGAAGCCATTTGGAAATGGAAAAACGCTGATACCGAGATCAAGAAAGAGCAGGCTACCAAGAAACAACGAATTGATGAGGAAGCTAAGCGGAAAGAGCTTGTGAACAATTTACAGGAGAGAGATTACAACATCTTCGCACTGCGGAAGTTGTTGAGTCAAAAGAAGGCGAAGTTGCAGGACGAGGAGCCTGCACCACCGACGCCGCAGAAGATGCAGGACTACGGGAAGATGACTATGGATGCGCTGACGAGGGTGGACAAGGCGAGAGACGCAACAATCGCATTCATCTTAAAGCAGATCGATAAGGTTGACGAAGAGCTTAAGCTTGTGGAAGCAATAGAGGACGGCATAGAGGACGGCACGCAGGCGACGGAAGAAGAGGCAAAGGCTGAAGATGCAGAATCCTCAATGCCAAAGTGATACGATGGCGATGTTGGCGCTCAGACACTACATCTAAGTTGACATGACCGTCCTTCTGAAACCAATTACCGATCTCTCACAACGAGGTCAGGGCCTGAGATGCATCTGGAAAGCCATCAAGCTCCGGATCATATCTTGGAAAGGTTTCTTTGGTACCAACAGCAACCATCCGTGGCCTATCTATCACCATCCGGCAGATGCGTGGCGATCGCCCAAGGCTTACAGCGCTTCTGCCGATCGCATCGTCAACACGAGAGCAAGTGGGATGTGGAGAGATCCGTTTTCTCAGAAAGGAGTGTCAGGTTGTGGCTTTGGAGCTGGTAACACCTGCGCTGGTCGAAGCGATGTCGGTCAGCAAGACTCATCGGTAGCGACAGAAGTCACGTAAGGAGGCCCGGGATATCAGTGGATGCGACGGTGAGGACTATTGATTTCTCTCGTCTCATATAGTACATGCCTATAGATGCAGAGTACGCATACACACAGTACATTCAATATACACATAGCGCTCTTGCTGCTCGCATATGAAGGGCACCTGGGGAATCATCCAGCAGTCAAACCCGCCACCCCTCTCTATGGACAGTTCTTTAATGACTGATATTCCACCTTCCCTTCTTCAACCTCCTCATGATCATCTTCCTCCCCTTCTTCGTCCTAATCCTGCTCAGGAATCCATGTCTCCTCTTCCGCACCAGATGACTTGGGTTGTATGTATCGCGCGGACCGCATCGGATCTGTGTGCTGCCCAGACCAGGATGTGAGGAGATTTTCGAGGCGAGGTCTAGTGTCTCGGAAGATGAGGGTACGAAAGATGTGCTGCCGGCTGCTGGCAGGGTGTTTGTGCGGGGCAGTATGGGACGCCGGGGTGTGAGGAGAGATATTTGGCGGGTTGATGAGGGTGTAGATGTTCTGGTAGGCTGGTCAGATGCGTGGCGGGAGGGTCTTGGGGAGAGATATGTACTGGTATGTTGGTGCTATGCGTGGTCTGAGGAGTGTAGATGCGCTGGTTGCAGGGCGCGCGACGACCCTCAAGCACCGGAAGGCGTTCATGATTTGTGTTGGAGCCGCAATTGCCTCCTCTCTGCCTGTTGTACCGTTCTCGTGGTGGCGTGGCCCCGATATGCAGATGCGAGCGTGCAGTTTGGCATGCCCGTCGCGAAGTCCGCAAAGCTAACACAATCGCTGCCGTCCGTGCGCAAAAAGTTGGCCGGCTTGCTACCAAAAACCTGAGCAACTTCTCTATCACGTTCTACAACATTAACTACCCACCAACTTTTTCTACCTCCCACCAAAAGCGCCAAGATGATTCTCGAGGCTCCTCCTCCGCGACGCCACATCTCCGGCGCGCCCATCTCCCTCAGCGACGCATCCGGCATCCTCGAAAAGTACCTCTCAAATTCCGAAACTCACCCACACCTTCACCCCGATGCGACCATCACACCAGAAGGCGTCGCATTCAATGCGCAAGGCGGTGCCATGGGCAATCCAATCATGCACCACTTACGCCGTGTAGCAGCGGGTTTGCGCGGCGAATACCAAGAGCCAGAGCGAGCGCTAGACATGGAAGAGGACCAGCAGGATTTCACTGCCGATGTCACTGTCAGTGGTGGAAAGGGCAAGACAGGCAAGAAAGCGGCGGGTGCCGACGATGATTGGCAAGATCTAGCTTCATACCAAGCGGAGCAAGGCGATATCGAAATCGGCGAGATCGGCGACAGGACGAATGTTGTACAAGAGGGTGGTGAAGAGCCCCAAGTACAGTCTCCCAAGAACAAGGACAGGAAGAAGAGGAAGAACGAGCAGGCAGAGGAGCCGGTCGTAGCGGATGGTCAGATAGACAAGGAGGCGCGGAAGAAGGCGAAGAAAGAGCGAGATCAGCAGAGGAAGAAAGAAAAGGCCGCGAAGAGCAAGGCGACCGAGTAGGGCTATCAGGCATCACGACCTCGAGAGATACACCTGCGCCCAAGCTGCAACGAGATCGAAAGATATACTGGCCATTGCATTCGAGCTGTATTCTACGAATTTCTTATCGCATTCGCGACTGCGCGGTCATGTACCCATGACCTTTTATACCCGATATTGTACAAATCCTGATCGAGATCCACGCCTACAGTTCCCGATCCGCTGCCTTTACAGGCTTCTCGTCGTCCTTCGCCTTATCCTCTGAGACCTTCTTGTCGCCAGTCCAGTTCATAGCCTTGAGGCGCTCTGTCAGAATCGGGTGCGAGTGGTGGAAGCTCGAGTAGAACCAGTCAGCATCCATGCTTGACAGGTTCTGGATTTGAAGCTTGATCAACGAGGCACCGAGTTCGCGCGCATACCCGAGCTTCACGGCGAAAGCATCTGCTGAATGTTAGCGTTGCTCGAGATATTGGATTGGATTAGTGTACGTACCGGCTTCGTACTCCATGCTGCGAGTCCAGATGTTGAGGAGTAGCTTGATAATGGAGTCGGTGGGCGACAAGATCTCGTTGAAGAGCATGAAGCCAACAATGGTCGGATGTTCCCTGTGGAAGCCAAAGTCGGCATACAGCGAGCGGTTGTCGATGAAGACGGAGAACAGGGCGAACATGTAGAATAGATGCGCCTGGCTAATGAAAAGAAGTCGCGAGGTGTGGTTCATCTTCCAGTGTCCGAGTTCGTGTGCCAGGACGGCTTCGACTTCCTTCTCTGTGCTCTTCTCCAGCAATGTGTCGTAAATAACAATCTTCTTCTTACCGATCCAGGGGAGTCCAGTGAAGTATGCGTTGCTGTGGGCGCTGCGCTTACTGCCATCGATAACCTGTAGCTCTGAGAGAGGGAAGTTGAGCTTAGACGCAAGAGCCTCGACAGACTCCTTGAGCTTGCCTGGCTTGAGCGGCTCCAGCTTGTTGAATAGTGGCACAATGAGGATCGGGTAGATGGTCATGCCTGTAATCTGAACGACCAGCATAAACATCCATAGATAGTAGAAGAAACCCTGGCCAGTCGCCTTGATGATGGACAGGAAAGCGCTTCCAATGGGAACACCGAAAGCGATCGCAAGAGCCTGGCCCTTGACCATGTCCGTGAGCCAGAGCTTGACCGTCATCTTGTTGAAGCCGAACTTCTCCTCCAGCACGAAGCTGTGGTAGTAGGAGAATCCGAGACCAGCAATCAGATCGATCCATCCCAGCATGTACATGAACAGGAGCGACTGTGTGATTTCACCAGAGAAGCGGACGGGCGCATAGCGGGCGACGACGGTGCCGGCGGCGGCCCAGACGAGCGGGTATACATTGAAGTAGAGCGTGGCGAGAGACTTGACTTGGTTGAAGAGACCGGAGATGAAGCTGAACTTGGCTTTGGCGCGACCATATTCCTGTCATGCTATGTTAGTGCTGTTCAACACAGCGGGGTTGCAGTCAATGTGCGCGTACCTGAGACTTGTCGAATGTGTCCCTCTCAATTTCTTTGTCAAGGGCCTTGGGGACAGTGGTTCGTTGGAGGACACGGTATTGACGGAAGAGAAGCCAGTTTTCGAGAGCGAATTCTGCGAGGGAGAAGCCAACGACGAGGCGCTTCCATGGGAAGAGCGGCCGGTCGAGCCAGCGGGCCAGGCGCTAGATGGTGTTAATACTGTATAACTTGGAAGCGGCTATTCGTAAGCTTGCCTGGAGGAATGCCTGGATCATGGCGATGATGGTGAGTGTCGGTTGTGAAGCGGAGGCACGCGAGGACAGATCGTAACCTTCAATGTTCCGCGCGTCAGCGCTAACGCAGGGTTCCGCAACGGTACGTCACAGCCCTGGACGGCTTTGTTCATCTCGTTCTCTTTCTTCTTTCATGCTGTTCATTCTGACTTGAAATCGTCTAACAGTATAGTCGACTATTAGTACAACTTCTAGGAAACTGGAAATCCCTTTTTTGAGTGTTCTACAACGCAGAGCGACTTGCACCGTACACAAGGGAAAAACCGAACATGTATAGAGATAACAAGCTTTACCTTGCAGCTTACAATAGCTTCTAACAAAAAAACTTGTAAAGATTAACAGTATTGTAGACTTCTAGATTCCTAATTAATATCTACATTAATTTTAATACGCCTTATTGTAGTAGGAAGAAGTACCCTGCTCTAAGAAGAAGTTGAGTTTCTCTCTTTGATGTAGTGTTGCTTACTTCGTCTACCACTACCTCCGTCTCACTCTGACGCGTACCACAGGAGTATACTATACAGAATCTATGAACATAGTTGAACATGCATTCCGTAATGGTGGACCTGAGTATTGGCACGCGTTTGCTCGACACGTTGCTTGGGACGAGGAAGCCAACTTGGTTCTGACATGGCCAGCACAGCCAAGATAGACATGTGCGAACCTACCGTACTGAAACGCGCATATATAGCAAAGCAAAAGCAGGAGTATACTTTTTGGGTATATACTTACTTCTCAGACTTGGAAGATCGAAGAGAGAAGCTAACCAAGCCGAAGCCGGGAGTGAGTCTCACCGCGCTTGCCTTGCAGATACGTGGTGAGAGAAAGGTGGAAGGCGTGATCGATCGCACCTCCACTACGCTCTGAGCGAGCAACTGAACAGGTAACCAATTCTCTGTTTCTTCACTGTGATCACATGCAATTTTATCCGCACACCAACACTTACCTCGCCCGCGCGACGACTACACTGTCCAACCTAGCTCGTCATGAAACATCAGAGCAGTGTCTTTTGCGCCAAACGACTATCCAAAGCATTCACATCGACACTGACGAGCGTCTTCGAGAAGGTCGATACGCGGAAAGACGCACCAACAACAGCCCATCATCTCTTCTTGCCAACAGCCGAACGTAATTCAAAGGACAGCTCTCGACCCGGAAGCGTACAAGACGACTTCAACTCAGCCATCCCAGCTGAAGCACCCACTGAGCATTACATAATACAAGAAAACAAGTATCCTGCTTTACGAGCTTTGCGAAGCGACGCCGAGATTGGAGATGGGATATGGAGATGCTGTCACTGCCGCCACGAGAACATCATCACGCATTACAAGGGAGCGTTCCCTTTCAAGCACCTGGTCTGCAAACGTTGCGGCGAGATACTCTGTTCACAATGTCATTCCTCGGAGATTCTTTCCCCTCTACCGTACGGCATGATTCAAGCACCACCACCTGGCCTAGACCGCGAAGTCCGCTATCTCCACGTCTGTACTATTTGCGGGTTGAGCCACCGCGCGGAGATGGAAGGTACGACGCTCGACTTCTATAGCGTCAACTGTGCAGGCTGTGGAAACAGTTCATATGGAGACTGGCCACGTTATCATATTGGAAGCAACGAGCCATACAGAAGAGATCCAGATGCGAGCTTTGTCAAGCTCGTCGATGCAAGAGCTGATGATGCAGCGAGGACAGCTTTCCGCTGGATCATTGCAAACGATGATAGACCGTCTTCGAGACTGAGTTGTAAGAATCTGGAAGATATCTGAGACTGTTCAAAAGGGACTGCAGAAAGTGAAGTTACAATACCGCATCAGTGATTGTGTTTGTGATACTCTGTTCTCAAGTTGAATAAGGGAGTGAGAGATTGGCCGGCACGCAAAAGGGCGTTAGCTCTACGTATAGATAGTCTCTCAAGTTGTCTTACTGCTGTCTTACTGTTGTCATCTTGCTTCTCGGCGTCCATTCATTAAGGGGATCTATCTCCCACATCGCTCACAACGTCAGTGATATGGCTTCTAGCAGTGAGATTGTTTTCAGATTTTCGTTGTTTGTGACTAGACATTTTCGTCGCCATGGTGAAGCCCAAAACAACAACATGAGCAAACGTCCGTGTGAAGGTTATCGTCTGGACCAGCACCTCCATCCGCTCAACCTTTATCAGGTAAACTCACACGATGCCTAAACAGCGGATGACACTCGCGAGAGCTGACGATTACCTGAAAACTCGACACCGCTTGAAGAGCACAACTAAAGACTATCTCACCCTCTTGAAATCCGTCCCAGTATGCTCACCCGACCTCCGCATCCACCGCGCTTGCTACGTACTTCGAGAGGTCTTTTACGCCTATCGCGAAGCTACATGGAGCAGATTCTGTGCCAGCATTTCCCTTGCCACACGACATAACGGTCTCACTATTATCACTGAGGACCCAATGAAGTCAGGGCGGAAGAACGGCTGGTTCGCTGACTTTCCCAATCAACACTTCATCGGCAACCCTACAGCCAAGGAGAAGGTGCTGGCGATCACTCCGTGTTACGATGTCGGCTTCCTGAAGAAGCTCGTAGAACAGCTGTTCGCAGGTACGTCTACAATATCCGCCAATGATGAGAAAAAACACCGTTGACCATAAAAATAACAGGCCTCGACGTACACATCGAAGAAGTCAACGTTCGCCTCAAGACCCTTACTGAGTGCACCATCGTGACTGTAGAACCCGGGGAAGAACTTGACTTGGGATATTACCAAACCCACTGGTGCATGCGCATCACTGTGCGTTCCACGGGGAAACAGACCGCTCTCGACATCACTGGTGCGCAGTACGGTATTTCCCATGGTGACATGCCGTGGGAGTCGCAACTGGAATTTTTTGTCGAAAAGATCCAAGCCGTGAAGCCACTGGGCACGCTTGAGAAGTTTGCAGAAGAGATGGCAACGTTCAAGGGTACTGAAGGCCTCGAGTACCAAGTTGCAGCAGGCGCGATCAAGGCATGGCATCAGACAGTCGATTCTGCGATGGAGCGAAAGGGCTTGACATGGGCGGACGTATTACAGAAACCAGAAGCAGACTATGAGAGACATACAAGGAAGATTATCAGCGTAGGCACAAAGGCTATGCAGAAGTATGCTGCGGTTACAAAGTTGACCAAGAGGAGAAACAGGGCGGAGAGGTATGAGGAGAGGCACGAAGACCAATTGGAGGGAGAGACTGAGGAGCTAGAGATGATCTACTTGAAGTAGATTAGGACATGCTTCTAGACCCTCCTTGGGCTAACGTGGAGCGACTGAGTTGGAGTGGCATGAAAGGACGAGCTGCAGCACCTGGATACCTAGGTAGTGCCAGTATCAGCAACAGCTTGGCATCAACACGACCGCTACAGGCAGTGAGCAAACATTAAAAATCCCATGCTGCGAGTATACTAAGAATTGCCACGGCATAAGTCTGGAATATGAAGAGTGAAACCGTGTCACAAAGTTTGTATCACATGCTTTTTGCATGACTCGCGCTTGTGACGTACGGTTCCGGAGTAGCTGCGCCACACTGGGCGGCGGGTGGCGAACAACCCTCCCCTTAAGACATACCTCTCTTCTCCGCAATCCACGTCTCCAGTTCTCAAACAATACACATACCTAAACACGCTTTTTCAAACCGCAGCCATGGATGAAGACCTCGTCGCTTTCGGCATCGTAATGATGCTCTTCCTCTCTTTCCCCTTCCTCACGGTTCTCAGCATTACCGGATGCGTCGCCTACTCCCGCACCAAGACATGGGACAAAGCGCGTAACCAGCGCGCCGTTGGCCTCGAGTCTTCCAACGGAGAAACCAACCGTCTCGTCTCTGACGAGGCTGATGAAGAGTCCGACTTCTACGACACCGACGACGAGGAGGAACACAAGAAGAACAAGGCGGAAGAGGAAGCCGACAAGTACCTCACCTTCAACCAAAAGTTCCGTAAGGAGTTCAGGAAGGTGTGGTCAGGCAAGGGCAAGGGCGATATCATCAAGCAGAAGGAGCGCGAGGAGCGCAGGAAGTTGGCCAAGGCAGTCGCAAGGGAGATGGACCGTAGGGAGAGAAGGAAGGCGAGGGCTGCCGCTAAGGCGCAGTCCGAGGACTTGCCGGCATACACCAAGGCGTAGTTTAACTACGCTGGTCTAGCCCTGTCATGAGCAGTAACAGCTACTGCAAAGTGGCAAAGGCGGACAACTTTCTCTCTTGGCCATAAATTGATACCCCATAAAATTAAACTCATACATCAGCACTTCTTCCACGAAAGATTCAGTATTTCACCAAATGCGGCATCCGCTGAACCCCCTTGCACGTATCCATTCTTCTTCGAAGTTCCAGAATCCACAGTTGCCGACAAACTAATCTGAATCCTTGCGTCTTTCTTCTGGCAAACCGATGCCTCTGTATCCGACACTTCGCCGTCTTTGTGTAAGAGGAAGTCGTCCTCGAAAGGCCCTGTTATTTTCTTCTGGATGTTTCCCTATGATTCATGTTAGCACCTCCAAGCAACATTCCCAGCTGCCAGAAATACATACCTTGCCTTTCAAATCTAACCCATTCTTGTCAATCCACTTCCATCGACTGACCAAACTAGCATTCACGCCCTTCTCGATGTACACGTATCCGCGGAAATCAGCAGAACTGATGTCGAATGCCCATCCAGGCGATGTCATGCCGATATTCACCCTGCAGAACGCGCGTGTACTCGCACCCCCATTCTTCGGTCCGTCTGCGGCAGAGAAGTTATCGAAAATGACGGTCATGGCGGAATTGTCCGAAGCAAGCATGACGCTGGCATCGCCAGGTCTGCAGCCACTTCCTTCAAGATCGACGTCGAGGGTGGTTAAGGTGACTTTGCCCTTTGGTGGTAGAACGGGTGCTGCAGCAAGAGTTACTGCCTGTGGAATGGCTGCGACTAATGTCGCGTAAAGTGTGCAGAGTAGCACGAGGATGAACGACGACATGATGCTTTGAGGCCGAGCAGAATCAATGGAGAAGGAGATATGAGTAAGGCGAGTTGTACGTCTTATACCTTCTTGCTACGATTGTATTCGTGGTCGTTCATCCTATCGAATACCGCCTTTTCTTACCGTAACCATCGCGTTTCGAGAACAATTCTTCGGTTGCGGCTGAAAGGCAGCAAAGCCAGATCCCAATATGCAGTGTCATACGGCAATTGGCATTACTATTTCCAGGGCCTCAGACGAACTGGGTTAGCACGTAGCTCAGCCTGGGACTCGATGGCCCGACAGATTGTTCGAAAGTGAGAAAGGATTTAGCCTATGTGCAGCGCTTCCCACGATATAACTCAATGCACATGGTATATTACCAGAGTTGTAAGAACCAAAGCAACCGTTATTATTTTTGGCCGTTTCGATAGACCCGTAGATTCTTCTTACGTTGCGTGGAAAGGGATATAGGTGTAAGCTTGTAAAGTTGTGTCAAAATGCATGTGTGTGAAAGTATTTCTGGCTCTCGCTCATCTGGAACTAGAAAAGGAACTCGGATTTCTCAAGCTGACTTTCGACGCTAAAACACATGACTATTACTACATACATCTCTCATTCTCGAGCTATACGGCTTCGGTCCGTTGCGCGGGTGCTTTCTCGTGGTGCTCGCTCTCATAGTCAGCATCCTTCCCATCTGCCTGTACAATAAACTCTTCGCGCTTCTCAAAACCGAATAACTCGTCCATCTGATCCATTCGCAATCCTTTCGTATCGTGGATGAAGAAGAAGGCGTAAACGCTAGCGCAGATAAGACAGGTTGCGAAGAAAACGTATACACCCCACTCCATGGAGGTGTACATAGAAGGCAGCGATTTGGTCGCGATCAAAGTCCATATCCAGACCGACGCTGCCGCCCATGGTCCGGATATGGATCGCATAGACGCAGGGAAGATTTCGGAAGAAATGATCCAAGGGAGACCGTTTGCACCAAATGACCAGGCCGCACCGAAGATCATGATCATGGCTGTTGCGGCCTTGCCACCAGCTACTGTCGATTCGGACATGGGCTCACCCACGGTCGGCTTTCCAAGTGCAATGTACACGGCGAGATAGTACTGGCAGAAAGCACATACGAGCGAAGAAATGATCCAAGGCCATTTGCGTCCAAACATGTCGATGAACCAGGTGAAGAAGATAATGGAGCCTCCAGCCTTGATAATTCCATAGATACCTGTCCAGAGCGTGACATCAGACAGTCCGATAGACGTAAAGATGGTCGGCGAATAGTAGTTAATCGCCGCTGCTCCGCTCCAAGCTTGCCACATGAACATGAGGAATACCAAGAGGAACCTGTTTCGCATGCCTGGCATAGATCCCTCGCGTGCTGCGGCTTTGATTGTCGTAAGAAAGCTAGCATGCTTCTGACCATGGAGAAGTGCGGCACGTTCTTTTGCAATCTCGTTTCGCACGTACTGAACATCTTGAGCAATATAAGGGTGGTCCTCTGGCAGGTTGCGGAAAAAGCTGTATGACTTCAGGGCCTCGGCTTCACGACCGCGTTTCAGCAGCCAAGTCGGAGACTCCTTGAGGACTGGTATCATAAGAGCTAGGAGCCCAGCTGGGATCAACTGAACAGCCATAGGCACTCTCCAAGCAATTGACTTTGAGCTGTCCATGTTGTGTACAATGCCATAGTTGATCCAGAATCCGATGACGGCACCGGTCTGGTAGAAGGACTCAAAGAAGCCGGTAAGGCGGCCACGGATAGCGGGAGGTGAAATTTCGGCGATGTAGATGGGAGATACGGCGGCGATGCCTCCTACGCCCATGCCAGTGAAGAAGCGTCCAGCGAGAATAAGGCTCAACTGGCCGTTGGGGACTGCACAATACTGTCAGTATGGCACAACATACACGGCACAGGGGGTCGTGTACTTACCAGTACACATGATTGCGCCGACGATGAAGATGGCGTCTGAGATGATGACCGTAGCGCGACGACCGAGGAGCTCGAGGAATGGGTACATCAACAGTGCTCCTACCAGGCCTCCAGCTGAATAGATGGACGTGATATTGCTGGTTATCTCGTTTTTGTTCGACGCGTTGATGCCAAAGTCTCGTTTGAAAGATTCCTGGGCGATGGTAGTGCCAATGAAGGCGGAGTCGTAACCATAGGCCAGAACACCCATTGAAATTACAAGTGCGGCCATGTAGACCCTCCAGTTGTACTATGAGCCATGTTAGTACCTTATCAGATCGCGATTTTCCGAGAAGATAAGAACGTACAACTTCTGGAGGGGTTGGTCGGTCTTCGGGGGCGCGAGCAAAACCACCCATGATGACTGTGAACTGACAAACGATGCTCAGTCTACTGGATAAGTGTTAAAGCTGCGCGTTCCGCAGTTGTCACGATGCCGATCTCAAACCTGGGGTTCCCACGTTCTTTTTAAGCAAACTCGCTTCCCCACAAAACACCCAGGCCATCGGGGCGGACGACCAGGTTGCCACATCCGAGCATGAGACTTCCCCAGTGGAGTCTCCAGAGATGGCGCATTCTCGTCGCGTGGGTTTGGTGGCGTGCACAGGAAGCTCGTGGGACTAGTGCAGCCGACAGGCGAGGCTGGCGAAGTCAGTTCGGGAAACGAACGTCACCGTCGCGGTCGCAGCCGACAGCGAATCGCATGCCTCAACAGCCGATGGAACATCCACACGTCTCCACGCTGAAGCGCGTCTTCTCGCATGCTCAATCATAGTACCGGAACGCGTCGCGCAGTCGTGGATGCCAAAATGCGGCGGCTTCGCTCTGGTTTGGATGCATCCTCTACACTCAGTTCTCCTCTTTACTTGCTTCCTTCCTGAGATCCATACAAAATGCCTTCCACAAACGGCACCAACGGCACCACAACATACTCCTTCCCACCAGGAATTCATGTCCCCTCTTTGACTTGGTTCAAGAATGACTCCAAACAAGAAATCGACTGGGACGTCCAAGAGAAGCACTTCGAGTTCTTGATTTCGAATGGTCTTCACGGCATCGTCATCGCAGGAACAAATGGCGAAGCGGCAACATTATCATCCACTGAGAAGACCCAACTCGTCCAAAAAGCACGCAAAACTGCACAACGACTTGGCCGTGGAGAACTTCCCATCACGATTGGAGGTGTAGCAGGCTGCACGCGCGATGCCATACAACAAACCATTGAGGCAAAGGAGGCAGGCGCATCATATTACCTCGCACTGGTGCCATCCTACTTCCACTTCTCCATGAACCAGGATGCAATCGTAGCCTATTTCCAGGAATTGGCCGACGCATCACCTGTCCCCATCGTTCTGTACAACTTCCCCAATGTCGTGGCTGGTCTCGACATCAACTCCGAGATGCTAGACATCCTTGGCAAACACCAGAACATCGTAGCCGTCAAGCTCACGTGCGGAGGAATTGCAAAGGTTGCAAGAATCAGTGCGGCATTCAGCAAGTCGGACTTCGTTGCTCTTGCGGGTCAAAGTGACTGGCTCATACCAGCTCTGAGCGTTGGCGGAGTTGGCACAATTACTGGTGTCGCAAACTTGTATCCCAAGGTACGTACTATATGCTACAGTTTGGTGCGATCGAAAGCTAACAGACCAGTCCTGTCTACACATGTTCGACCTCTACCAATCAGGCAAGCACGACGAAGCGTCAGCCCTCCAGATCAAACTATCAGTCACCGAATGGGGTTTCGGCAAGGGTGGTATCAACGGCACAAAGTATGTCGTTGCGCATAAGCGAGGATACCCAGAGACCAGCGCAGACTGTCGAAGGCCTTATCCACGATACACAGATGAGGAGAAGAGGAAATGGGTTGTGAACCAGGTATCAGGTCTTGATGAGCTCGAAGCATCGTTGTAAAGTGATGCTTCGCAATTAAAATATTAAATTGCTTCCTGGCCGTGAAAATCTGCCGCGTGACAGGATTCTATCAGATTGTCCATTGTTCTCTGAGGTCTCTCAGCACGCCATCCGTCCTCCACCCTATCAGTTTCTGCAACTGTTCCAGATACTCCACACAAGCCTGCTGCTCCCTCGGATCGATGATATACGCTCCACATGCACTTAGGATATGACTACCCTGAAACATGGCATTTCCACAGTGACTATTACTCACACCGTATCCTATCGTTATCCTCATGTGCTTGCGAATGGCTGCATCGGTAGACTTTCTGGCACGGACACCGGCGAGCCCCACCAAGGAGGCATTAGGGGAGTATATAGTCAGCAGTATCTTGCAGAGGTGGTAGTACTGTAAACCGACTGCTACAACGCCTGACGGGCAGAGCTGTTCGGGCCAACTTCCTTCGAACCGATCACCCGCGTCAGGCTCGACATGGAAAGCAGAAAATGTCCAGGGTTTTGTCCGCTCCCATTCATCTACCTCGTCGCTCAAGTCTTTCCATGTTTCGCGACTAACGTTTTCGCTGCCGTTGTTGCTGCCTCCAAATACGGCTTGCAGGACGTTAGCGAAGAGAAATATGATGCGATTGGCCCAGCTTTCGTCGTCGAACTCGCTGAACACAGCGGAGTGGCGGTAGTTATCGAGACTGAGGTTGAGGGGCTTTTGGGTCGTAAGAGAGACGTAGATGTGTTGGCGAAGAGACACCCAGGATGCCGATTCTCGGAGGCCGCCGTCTGCGGCGAACGATGAGATACTGTTTAGTATACGGGCAGTACCCTGGAGATCACGCATCGGTTAGCAATGTTGTACGTTTGTTTTGGGCAAAAGAAACGAGAGCGTACCAGATGGTGGCAGTGTTCATCGGATTCGCCCATTTCTTCATGAAGACGAAGCAGAATAACAGCGATAAGAAAGTTCTCATCCCAATGTGCCAGCGGATCCTCAAGCGCCACGATCAGCGCTTGTAAGCACTGATCTATGTAGGGCTGCGACACATCTGCGGCTTTACCCATCAACCAGCAGTGCCTTGCGGCAACACCCAGTATACCGTTTAAAATCACAGGAAAGTGGGCTGCACGTTTCGGTACCTCGACAGCGAAGTGTCGTCGTGGATCGCATACGTCGATCCATGAAGTGCAGAAGAACAGGTAATGATGGAAAAGACGTGCTTCGTGTGCACTATTCACAGGCCACTTGAGTGGTGGTGCTGAGGAAGGACTGAATGCTGTGGAGTTGTAAGGGGACTGGTTGTTAGTAATTGACCCGAAAGGGCTCTTTTTTGACACACTTGGAGACTGCGATAGGCGTTGAAGTGATCCGGGGCTTGCTTGCCAGTGGCTGGTGTTTGCTAGTGGGTTTATCGAAGAGGCGGCTCGAATATGTTGCGATGCGTTGTTGCTCCCAGCACTAGTGCCATGAACTAGGGATGGTGGGATGTGAGTAGTACTGAGAACGTCGTGGATGGACGGCAAATCGCTAGTATCGTCGAATTCTGGAATCGGAACGGTCGCAAATGGGTTTACGTCACGATATGACGATGTCAGTTGGCTCTCGCTGGAAACTCCGTCCAAACTTTGGTCTGGTCGTCGGACATTCGAAGTAACATCAACATCGTTGGACGTGCTTTCGGGATTCGCTTCGCCTTCTGGCACAGCTTCGTACTCTTCTTCGTCACCGCTATCCTTGTTGGGCTCAACAAAGTGCACTACGCCACTTTTTATCAGCCACTGTAGTTGGATAGGACCTGGCGCATACGCACACGAACTTGGGATGTCCACCCATTGCTGACCCACTCGGAATTCGAGCGATTGCTCGGCGGAACCTATGTCTTCACCAGCATTGAACTTCACTGCTGTGACGGGACGGAAGCGAAAGGCATTGCCGCGAACGCATGGCTTTTTGCGCTCAGTGCAATATTTGCATTTTTCCGAGTCGCGCAACTTCACACCTGTATGTTAAGCGTTTGAATCTCATTGGATAGTGAGAGGTGGTACATTTGATATGACGCTCACGGCAGGCTTTACTGTTCAATAATTAGCGTGCATTGAAACTAATTGCGCCGGTTTGACTGACCATCCGCTTCTCTGCCTCATCGTACAATACGGATCCCAAGAAGTGTGAATGATGGGGTTGCCACGTTGAGCCGGGAAACCGAGCCCATGTTGTCAGTTTTCATTCGGGCTACTTACCCCGCCCATTTCGTATGCAGTGTTCCAAGTCTGGCACGCGTTGTCTCAGTTTAAAGCGATACGAATCGAAGGTTGCGGAGATTTTCCCGATTGGAGCTGTGCTCCGAGGATCATTTGCAATCTGATTGGCTCAGATCTGTGCCAGAGATGACAAGTGCTTCCTGCACTGACCTGTATATGGCAAGGTTTTCCGCGTTGCCACTTTCGCCCGAGATCGAAAAACAGAGCGACAGCGTGTGCTTGGGGAAGTTGCAATGGGCATTGATGTTGAACTGCACCTGTCACACAATAGCGAAATGATTCGACGATGCAAAATACTCCTGGCTGACCAGACGCACGTCAACCCTTCTCTTGCCTTCATCTTGCCTTCTTTGTACTTCTTCCAGAAGATCGGCGGTAGCCTTGGCATTGGTAGCGATGCTCTCGAGACCGCGAATTGCGTCAATGATCCATCGTCTTTCTTCGTTATCATCCTCTTCGCAGCCCCACATGAGGAGAGGCCATAAGACGTTAACAGGCAGCGACTCATCTGTCTGCGCCATCAAATGTGTTAGACGCTTTATACTTGCGATAGCGCTTATGACGTCCCTGGTCTTAGGGTACTGCACATACGCGACGCGATGTAAGTGTATGAACGAGGCGTGGTAGTTGGCGAGATATGTGCGAAAGCTTCGTGTGAGCGCACCTGCTAGATTCTTGGCTAGATGCTTCTCCGTGAGGTTTCCTGCGACCGCATGATCCATCAATGCCGGTCGCTGACCGTAAAGCGCATGCAGGTCCTTAGAGATCTGTGCTGCGATAGCCATCACTTCTGTCTCGTCCTGAACGGTGCCGCGTGTACGATGCCAGGGGTCAATGCGTGTGATGCGGCCGGCGAAAGACTGCACCTTCTGATAGAAGATGATTCCGGGGTGATATAACACATCAAACAGGATTTCCTCAATCTCAGTGTCTGGCGTGTCCGGTTCTGATCCGGGATTGGCAGCAGGCGATGCATCAAAGATGGTCTCATCCGTATCCGCTAAAAAGAGTCCTTCACCACCTGCCGTTGAGATAGCACGTGCATCGAGAAGACGCAACCAAGAAATAAGTCGGCGTTCTGGGACAGAGAACTTGATCTTGTCCGCGCCCTTTATAAGCATGTATGCTTCTCGTAAGTTGGCGTGGGCTCGCGGCAGCATTTCCGTAAGTAAATCGGTATAGGTAAGCAAGAAAAGGGCGGCGAGCATGTGCCTTAGATTGCTGTCTTCGACTACTCGCGTCTTTGCCAGGCGGCTTGATACCTGTCTAGTTGCGATTTCGTACAAAGGCCTCCAATCTGCCTTGGCCACGTCGTTACCTAGCCCGCTACGCTGCATCTGCATCGCGGCGAATGCTATGATGGCACTCTTGACGATAGGTGACTCTGCAGCTAAAGTGGCAAAGAAGGCCCGGGTGGATGCCCACTTTGGACCAATTTCCACCGGTGTAAGGATAGGCGGCATGAGCATTTGAAGAAATGTGTGTAAGAGATAGTCTTCGTTCGGTCCATTCGGCGCATCCTCGGTCGAGAACGGTGAAGTTGAAGCTGGATCAGGTTGGTTTGGTCTACGCTCTGGCAATTCACGCGCTCCATTATTGGCAGTCGTAGTGACTCCCAGAATCTGACCAGAAGGCCTCTGAGTGTGTGGGAGATGGTGGATAGATTGCGGAACAGGGTCGGCATGCATATTCACATTCGCGAAGGGTCCGGTGTCGGTTGGCCACGAGCTGGGACTCAACAGCATGGCTTCATCCCAGGTGCCCAAACTCAAGGGTCCAGATAGATCGAAACCGAATCCATATCCGTCGAATGGTAGTGGACCAGAAAACAAGGGTTGGTGCTGACCCTGTCCCGTGACAAATGGCTGAGATGGCTTGGAAGTGCTGTTCCGGTGCCATGTACCTGTTGGTATGCGAAGTCAGCGCATTTCTCACACACATTGCGTACATTGAAGTTTGAGCTTACAGTCGAGATTCAGTCTTTCACAATGACCGCAACGTGGTCTTTGCTCGTTACATCGCACTTTCCGTCTCCTAGGTTGATGAGCATTGGTGGTGAGCATCAAGGAATTCCTGCATACCTGCACGCATTGCAACCGTTCTTTGACCGCGCAGGACGAGGTGGGGCCGGCGACGATTCAGCTACCGGTACTGGAGTCGCCGTTGGTGGCTGATTTTGTACAGGCTGGGACATAGGCGAAGTTTTTGATCAAATAATTTGATGGATTCAGATGTGAAGACTAGGGTAGAACCGTTTATGTATAACATGCAGCGAAGCGGAGAAATCCCAGTAGTACATGTGTGGGGAAGCCAATCAATGAGCTAAGCCGCTATGTTCGGGGAGCGAAAGAACCCGGGCGTTGATGTTCGCGCCCTTCGATCGAACTTTGCGCGCCCTCACCATAGTGAAGAAGCACCGGTCCTCTGTGATGCACTGCCTACTCTACGCCACAACGCGCCATCAAGGCTTCCACAGTCCATCTCCTTGATAGATGATCGACTCGCAGCATATCGAACACACGCAGGATGCATTCCTCGATACAACACGGAAAATGAGTCTCTTCCAAATGATGCGACCGACCTTTCACGTCTATCAATTTGAGCTATATTCGCAGATCTATGAAGCACCCAAACACCTCTGCTATGCAACAAAAAGCCTTCTCCTTACTCCTGCTGTGCCGATTTTCGCTCTCGCCGCCAGATCTTCACTGGCATCTCACCCAGAATCCAGTTCATCGTCTCCAACCGTTGCAGCTCCCAGTTTGGACTGCTCAGCGCAAAGTCATAGCGTCGCAACACGCTCGCGAGCACCACAGTTTGCTCAAGATATGAGATGTTGCGTCCAATGCAGCCTCTTGCGCCTGCCGAGAAAGCCAGAAAGTAGGGTTGCAACGCCTTGCCCTCTTCACCCAGCCAGCGCTCAGGAATGAACTTATCGGGTTGTGGAAACATGGTCTCCTGTCGATGCGCAACGTATGCAGACATAGCGACAGAGACACCACCTGGGATGTAGTCACCGAGGATGTTCGCGCCTTCTGTTGGCGTTTGTCGCGGTAGCCCATGAGGGGTCGGCGGGAAGAGGCGGAGTGACTCGTCGAGGCACGCGCGAAGATAAGGTAGATGCTTCACCCTGTCATAGGCGATGACTCCGTCGCCTTCCTCTTCGTCATCTTCCAACGCCGAATCGATCTCTTGTACTAGTTTCTTCTTGATTTCAGGGTGCTTAATCAGTTGATACATGACGTTAGCCATCGCAATCGCTGTTGTCGCCGATCCGGCGTTCATCATGATGCTCACTTCCGCAATAATCTCGCCCCACTCCAGGTTGTTTGGGTGGCCGTTCTTGTCTTCCATTAGCGTCTGGAAAAAGTCGTCGAGCTTCTCTCCTGCCCTGTATCGCTCAAGGCGCTTGTGAGCAAGTTGAACCGGTACGCCCTCCCATTCATTTGCATATTCGCTCATGCGCTTGTAGAAGGGAATGATATTGGAGAGTTTGTTAATGAGCGGATACCAATCATATGGCCAGATCAACAACGACTGTTTCCGGGCTGTGTTGTATAGCGCTGGCCTAAAGTCACACTCGTACGTCGAGCCATCTGTTCTACGTCCAGTAACTCTATCGTGACCTCGGTCGAGGAATCCAAGCTTGTCGGAGAGTCCAATATCGGCAATGGCGTCCAATGTGAAGAAATTGGTCCATTTGCGATAGTCAAGGTTTACGTCTTCAGACTGCGGAAGTTGTCCAGGTGCCAGTGGGGCGGTGCAGCACTCGTCGAAGTGCTTCAGTAGCTTCTGCGTCTTGTCGGCTACTTTGTGTTCCCAGCCCTCCAGGTTCTTGATAGCATACGCGGAGCTCATCAATTTCCTCTTTCGGGCATGATCGTGCTTGTCTATCACATCGGCAAGATGGTAATGAGAGCCCGCAGTAATCACGTACGATCCGTCCTTGGTGCAGGGCGTGTTATGGCCATAGATATCCTTTACAGCTCGAAGGTCGCCGTATGACAGGAAGTTGGGGCCAACACGGATGACTGGATGCTTTCGATGTAACTTCTCTAAGTATGTGGACCGTGCCCCGCCGTGTGCAAGCACCATGAACGGTATCGAAGAGATACCCGAGAGCGGGTGCATGTTCGGATAGCGTCGAAGACCTGAGTCGTTAGTTGAAGCTCCTTTGTCATCTATGATGGTCAACATACCGTTAACATCGCGAAAATATTCGATGACCGGATATACAACAAAGTAGAGAAAAGCGCATGCGCCTAGCGCAGCTGCATATGGGATTGAGAGTGCTGCAGTCGACATGATAGAACGTGGTCAACACGACAGGAAGTTTGAATGTGATCCCGTTAGCCACTCTTGAGAGTGCGCTCTGAGGTTTACTTAAGTGTTGGTTGCGACACCTCAATGCCCGTTGATGCAGCTACACAGATTGGATGACGATAGTCTCCCAGGAGCTCAGAAGGGTAGACTTCGGAGAATGATGACCTATTCCGGCATGTATTGCTACGAGCAGCATATGCGCGCTTGCAGACTTAAACTGGGGAACCACTCTTGGTCGCCGACGATTGCTGAACTGTGGGGTAACGCGGGGGTGCCGTAGTTTACTCGCCTCATGATCAACCCGACTTTGGTCTACTACGATTATACCCGAATGCCTTGAGTTACTCCACAAGAGTTCGAAGTGCTTCCACACTGAGTTTTCGGACTACACTAACAGGACAGTTCTAGCAGTAATGTCCGTCGCCAACACCTGGCCAGTGCGAATGCTGGCGTATTCGTCTCTAATGGCCCGCATGCTGCAAGCTGACTGAGGAAAGCCCATACTCTTCAACGCGGATATATTGTTCACTCAACCCGTCGAAACTTCTGTAGCCATTTTGTATCCTTCCGCTGTCATGGATTCGTTCAGTCTACCGGTCGATATTCCAGATCTGAGATCACAGCTTAATCCCCTTCTACAGGCGCTGAGTACGACACCCGTGTTCAGTAGTCTGAAGCCTTCGACTACAGCGGATGGCTTAGCTGCACTTCTTTTTCTTCTCACATCACTCGGCTATCTCGCTCGTGGTCGCATTTGGGATAAGCCGGATCCAAATTACCATGTAAGAAAACCGCTTCTTCATCAGTCTGTATCCTTAGTCTAGCAGCGTCACTGACCACAATGTCGCTCCAGATATACTTCGAGAGGCCACAAGTCGCGGAGGGCTCTTCGGACGGAAAGACCACCACGACCCGCGATGTTTGCCAACGCCTCGATGAGGGCGGTTACCATTGTGTCATATTCTGGGGCTCACAGTCTGGCACATCAGAGCGACTTGCTGAAAACCTAGGTCGAGAGTGCGGCGCACGCTTCGGTATAAACGCCCTGGTCGCAGACCTCTCCGATTACGATGCCGAAAGCATTGCCAACATCCAGAAGAAGTACTTCGCTATCTTCATCGTGAGCACATATGGCGAAGGCGATCCCAGCGATAACACAGCTGGTCTTTGGGATTGGATCAAGCGCGTTGGCGAGAACAAGATTCGACTTGAGAGTTTGCGATATCTGGCTTTCGGTCTTGGCAACAGCAACTACAAGTACTATAACAGGGTCCTTGATGTTGTGGCGGATGCCCTCGACGCTGCTGGTGCTACTGCGCTTATCCCACGCCAGAGGGCGGACGACGCCAACGGAGGAACAGAAGAAGACTACCAGGCATGGAAAGACAATGTTTTTGCTCTGCTTACACGGATGGGCTTCCAGGAGAAGGCTATTACCTACGAGCCAAACATCGAAGTTGATCTCGTCGCCTCGAGCCATGATTCCGAAGAGTATTCCGTCACGTCCGTACACCACCAACGATCTGTCACCAACTCAGCCATCGTCCCTTTGACCATCAAGCACGCTCGTGAGTTGTTCAAATCGAGTGATCGCAACTGCGTACATCTGGAGGTAGATCTGGGGAATACGGACATCGTGTACAAAACCGGGGACCACGTCGGTGTTTGGCCAATCAATCCTGAAGAAGAAGTCAATCGATTGCTAGACGTCCTAGGCTTGCAAGACCGCAGACAGGACCGCCTCACTGTCATACCCAAGACCCATGCCAATAAGCCAAAGGTACCGTCTCCATCAACGCTCGAGACAGCTTTTCGGAATCATCTGGAAATTTGCGCTCCCGTGGCTCGTAAGGCAGTGCTCGAAATCGCTCAGTTTGCGCCCTCACCTGGAGCGAAGTCGAGGCTTCTCGATATCGCTCAGGATCGTGAGCGTTACGAACGGTTTACGGCTTCTACACACATCACTTTCGCTAGGTTGCTCAAGTTCGTCAGTCCCGAGGATGCGTGGAGGTCGATACCGCTCGCCTTTGTCCTAGAGAACTTGCTACCACTGCAGCCACGGTACTACTCCATCTCTTCAAGCTCTGTCATATCACCACGGCGAATTGCCATTACTGCACTCGTCGTGAACAAGACTATCACGACTGAAGATCAGTCTACAGCAACCATCCATGGACTGACATCCAATTACCTGTTATCAGCCTCTAACCTTCAGTCCGCTACGAATGCACCCGTTCCTGTCTATCATCGTACAATCGAAAGTGTAGACCTTCAAGGTCAAACAATCCTCGCGCACGTTAGGAAATCGAAGTTCAAACTCCCCATCACATCATCGACTCAATTGATCTTGATCAGTGCAGGTACTGGATTCGCACCATTCCGCGCTTTCCTCCAAGAACGCGCGAAATTGCATGCGATTGGTAAACCCATCGGCAAGATGTTGTTGTTCTTCGGTTGCCGCAATCAGAATGACTATATCTACCAAGACGAGTTGGTAAAGATGCAGGAGCAACTAGGCGACAAGCTAGAAATCGTCACTGCGTTTTCACGAATGCAGGGGCAACCCAGAACGTATGTGCAGGACAGGGTTGCGGAGCGAGCTGGCAAAGTGCTGGAGATGTTAGAGTCAGGGGCGAACATGTACATCTGCGGTAAGGCGAGCATGGCGCGAGAGGTAGACATGAAGCTGGAGGAAGCTGTCATGGAGAAGAAAGGCTTGGCTGAGGTAGATGTCAAGGCGTGGGCCGACGGGTTGAAGAAGCGAGGGAAATGGAAGGCGGATGTCTGGGGGTAATTTGCTTCTAGAATCTAAATTATGACCAATCTTACGAGGCGAAGTACCCCACTTTTAACAAATTTACCCCTGCCAAGCCAAGGAACACGGATACCGAGTCTATCCGCGCCTCAACGGTAACTTGTGCGACAATTATTCCCGCTGCCTTCACTGTTCAACCTAATTTTCACGCCCGCCGTTGCATAGCAGTTTACAATGGATGTCGCTTTGGAGTTTCTCAATCCTCTTGTTTTGGACAAGGCCTACGCATGGGCATTGCCTGCTTCCGACCTCAGCTTAGGGAACTCCTCATACTCTGAGTTTTCGGCCGCTAAAGACGCGCCCACGTCCCAATGGCCACGCGACAACATCTATCGCCAGATCGTATCGATACTCGTCATCACTCAGCTCGGCGCGACTCTTCTCTACCTTTTTTTCAGTTCTCTGTCATATTATTTTGTATTTGATCGACGACTCGAGTACCACCCTCGCTTTTTGAAGAACCAAGTCCGTCAAGAGATAGTGTCCTCACTCTCCGCCGTCCCATTCATCAATCTTTTGACCCTGCCTATCTTCCTGGCCGAGGTCCGTGGCAAAAGCTTGCTCTACGCCGACACCAGCGACTATGGCTGGCCTTGGTTGTTGATTTCAGCCACACTTTACATGGCTTTCAATGATTTTGCCATCTACTGGATCCACCGCCTGGAACATCACCCCAGTGTGTACAAATACATCCACAAGCCACACCACAAATGGATTGGTAAGTTTTGTTTGCTCGCAATGCTCTTACCGTCATGTCACTTTCTCGCAAATATAGACGATGATGCTAACAATAACAGTTCCTACGCCATGGGCTGCGCTAGCCTTCCACCCGCTTGACGGGTTTGTGCAATCATTGCCATACCAGTAAGTAGCCCGTCACCTATATTCTCAGAAAACCCGTTTCTAAGACCTCAAAGCCTTTTTGTCTTCATCTGTCCAATGCAGAGGTACCTATACTTGGTCCTCTTCGTTGGTGTCCAGATTTGGACCATCTTCATTCACGACGGCGACATGATCACGGGCCACTGGACGGAAAAGTTTATTAACAGTCCCGCCCACCACACATTGCACCACATGTACTTCACAGTCAACTACGGGCAGTACTTTACCTTTGCCGACACCTACTTTGGCTCTCATAGGGCGCCGCAACCAGAGTTGGACCCTATTCATGATGCCCTTAAGGTTATGCGGGCGAAGGGACTTGTGGATGAGCAGGGCAACCCTATCAAACACCCCAAAAGCGAATAGTACCTTGACTTCCTGGAGAAGTTGTTGTGTCTGGCAGGTCTTCTCAATGAGATAATGCAAGGCATGACAAGCTATGGATTGCGGTTGCAGCTAAGTAGCGTTTCATGCTCTCAATTTTTCGGATCAACAATTGGTCTCGACACGAATGGTTTTCCTCATTATGACTAGACTTATACAACAATACGTAATGTTAATATAATGTACAAGATACGCTCGCCCTACTGTAACTGCAATCCCCACCGTGAAGACACCAAGTCAATGGTAGTACGAAGGTCCAATTTTTGGTATTGAATAAACCCGAAAACCTCCGCCGGTCCCATCCTGTGTCTCGCATCGAACGGCGGCGACGACAAGTAGGACAAATTACGAATTTGCCCCACCGTCTGGCGTCTACTTCCCCTCCAAGAGTCTTGATTGACTCTTGAGTGGAGTTATCAATAACATCTTGCATGCTCAGATCTTGGCCTCTTCTTTGATAACAGGACAACAGAAAAACTTTGGTCATCAGATCGGCATTGTACGAAAATTGAGTAATCCTTTTCTCGCGTACACCTACTGGAGGCTACAAGCCCAGTCTCGTGCCAGACCTTCGACATGATTGTCTGCACATGTGCACCCGGAGAATGCGGCTCCCAAACGCCCACAGTCCATAACTTAACTTGTCAGAAGACCTCCAACCTCAGAGTATGCCGTTGTTGCTATTCCCTTGGTCTACGCATACGTCATACCGTGGGATCTGTGTATCCACTAGGGCATCAGATATATCAAAAGCCGCATGGTTTTCGGTGACCTTCTGTCGGCATTGATGTCTTTCTAGAAAGTCGCGGTAGACGTGTCGGATCATACCTGTTCACCCAGCTGCAGCGCTCGATATAGCAACCCCGCAGGACACGGGCACTGGAGCCCAAGCTTGCAGTACCCAACGTAGAAGTCTATGCCGCAGACTTCCTATTTTCAACACCTCAGCCGCACGCGCGAACAGTGTTCTCGGCCCGCCATGCCCATCTCAACCAATGTGCAGCAACCGATTGAAATGTCAGTCAGTTGCTCCACGCCCGTTTGCCCAGGTCTCTGGGCCCACCCCCGCGTTTTGCTATGTACCCCAGCGGGTGCGAAGCGAAAAATGACGCATGCCGGATGAGATTGCGGAGACACACGACCAGAAGTCTGGGGAAAGGCCATGCGATGATGGCAGAACAAGTCCCAACGTGGCAATCCATGTTAGCTTGCCAAACTTCTTCGCGTCGAGCCTGGTTGCGTGTCGCGCCGGCCCTTTCCGAAGTGTCGACTTGAAACTACACAATTAACATAAGTAGGACGTGAGATCTCCCTGAATATGGTCCTCAATCATCGCAAGCTTTCGAGCCTCGACGATCATCGCTGCATTGCTGGCTCCAGGTCAACACTTCACATCCTTTTTTGCCTCCTCATCGCCGCCAATATCAGTCAACATGGCTCAAACTTCATCGGACACGAAGAAAGTCGACATTTTCAACGAGAGGTCTTCTAGCATCGACAAGATTGAAGATATTACGACTGCACGCGAACATGCGGAACAAATCGCAAATCTCTCTGGTATTGAGGCCACAGCCGCTTCAAAGGCTGCTTGGCTGATCTCCATGACCGTTTCTCTCGGTGGTCTCCTTTTCGGTATGTATCCCTATCGCTGAGTAAGGTCACTTGTTTGAATCATGCTGACTATTTCGAGGCTACGATACTGGCTACATCTCTTCGGTCCTCGTCACTATCGGCACATCTCTCGGCCACGAACTCACTTCCTCCGAGCAAGAACTTGTCACCTCGCTTACTTCTGGGGGAGCACTCGTAGGAGCCGTTATTGCTGGCATGATTGCCGACAAATACGGTCGCAAGCTACCCATTTTCTTGGCCTGCGGTGTCTTCGTCATTGGTACAGTACTCCAGACGGCCGCATACCATCTCCCACAATTTGCTATAGGCCGCTTCGTTGTAGGCCTTGGCGTCGGTTCGGCGGCTATGGTAGTCCCTCTCTACATATCCGAATTAGCACCAGCCAAGTATCGCGGCCGCATGATCGCTTTCAATAACATGAGTGTTACGTTCGGTCAACTACTAGCCTCAGCCATCGGTGCCGGCTTCGCGCAAGTTGGAGGCGCCAACTCGCAGGCATGGAGGGCAACAGTTGGCATTGGTGCGGCACCCGCAATCCTCCTCGCCGGCCTTTTGACTCTCTGCCCTGAGTCTCCCCGTCAATTAGTCGCACATGGCAAAGCAGACGAAGCCAGTGTCATCCTTACACGTCTCTATCCGACTTCGACTGAAGAGCAGCGCCGTGCGAAGATTATGAGCATAGAGATGAGCATCAACGAGGCTACACAAACAATGGTAGACGACTCAGTGTTCAAGACGCTAGCCCGCATCTTCACGACCGGATCCACATTTCGCGCTGTATTTGTAGCATGCACAATCATGGCCATCTCTCAATTGTCTGGCTTCAACACGCTCATGTACTACTCCGCAACTCTCTTCAAGATCGTAGGGTTTAACAACGCCACCGCTGTCGCCATCACCGTTTCCGCTACGAACTTTATCTTCTCGCTCGTCAACCTTGTCATCGTCGACAAGTTCGGTCGCCGTCGCATACTCTTGGTGACAGTCTTGGGAATGAGTATCTGTCTCGTCATTGCTGCCGTCAGCTTCTCTTACATCCCAATCGACTTACACACTTTGGCTGTTCAGAGCGATGAGATCGGCTGGCCAGGTTATGTGCTCATTGCTACAATCATCATCTTTGTTGGCTTTTACTCTAGTGGAGTCGCAACTGTCGCATGGATCGGCACCGAGTTGATCCCCATGGAGGTTAGGGCGGTTGGTACGATGCTCAACACAGTCACATGTTGGAGTACCAACATTATTATCGCCTCAACCTTCCTTTCTATGATGAAGGGTATTACTCCATCAGGGGCCTTTGGCTTCTATGCAGGCATCTGCTTTGCCGGTTGGCTCTTTGTCATCTTCTGCTTCCCAGAAGTCAAGGGAATGCCGCTCGAGGCTATCCGTGAGGTGTTTGAACATGGCTTTGGTGTCAGATATGCGAGAAAGTGGCAGAAAGAGAACAAGGAGTTTGCTAAGATCAATGCGGGTAACTCACAAGCTTTCGGGCATTGATTGGGTGTACTCAGGTATGGGTGCGATGGGGCTGACCACAAGATTCCCTTCATGTAGCTACTTTAGTTATGCTTGGCTTACAGTGAGCGATAACATGACAAATACAATACGATGTTCCAAATTCTTAACTCTTGAGCACATCTTTTGGTATGGCACAGCATCTTATCAGTGATCGCGCGGGTGCTAAATTTTGCCATATACCTCCTAGGATATGTTGAGATATGAACGAGATCCGAAACGCAATCGACACCTTCAAATGTTTAGCACATGTCTGAAAACCCACAGACGGGCTATCTACAGGCACGGATCTGAAATTCGTGTTATGAGTGTCCTGAAGTGGTGAGATAATACCTCAGTATTAGTGTTATTCCCGCTATCCAAGTACCACGGTAGAAGATCGGTTCCCCATTCCGTGCCCATAACAAACCCGCCTCTTTGCCCCGGACAACATATCAAACAATACGCCCAATAATTCTTTCCTCCGTAATCATTCAGACGTCTTCACACACGTTCCAGCATATGTCGCTATAATGCGCAAAACCAACCTCATCGCCATCCTCGCAGCAGCCATTAGTGGCGTAACAGCCATCGACAAGATCGCACACAAAGCCGAAAAATGTATCAGCTATGCCGTTACAGATAGTTCATGGGCGGAGAACGACCTGAGAAGACGACGAGTCGTCTACGACACTACCGGACTCATCCCACACTACGATCAGACGCTATATAGCATTGGGTGGATGTGGTCAAACGAGAAGAAAGGTGCGTATTGCACAGAGATTTGAAGCTCAAGTGTTGGATGTTGACAATGATAGCATGTAATGCCCAAGCCGTAGACACGATTGTGTACTACAATGGTATAATCATACCAGGTGGCACATATGTGATCGAAAGCAGTGAAGAGTTGAGTGAAGATGGCGACCGCGCGTATCAGTGTCTTCTGGAAGTGTTCAAAATTACTCTGGGAAACAACTTGAACTGCACGGCGGTATAAGTTGAGGATAGGTTCAAGATTGCAGATGGTTCGTCATTGGGTTTGGAGAGCTAGAGTTCTGAGTTGAACAAAAATACTAGTTGATGCGCAGATGCATCACGAATGTATCCGCCAGGTTTACGCAATAAGAAACTATCAATGTACGAGATGCTAGATAATGCAACCTCGAGTCAACGAGCGCCTTCTTATGCATCCCACCTCTTTGTGTTATCCCCACTCTTCACTTGCAGATAGTTTCCAGCAATCGGCGCTTTGAGCCCGGCATCCGCTATGAACTTTGGCCAATCGATCCCGAATCTGCTGCTGACGGCTTGTTTGTGCGCAGCCGGTACTGCGAAGTTTGCTGGCTGCTCATGCAGCAAGAATACGTAACGATGAGTGGGAGGCGCGCCAGCAGGAGGCGCAGGACCAAAGTATGACGAAGGCGTTGTAGCTGTCGTAGTGAGGACAGACGTGCCGTTCTGCTTGTTGCCAGATGCTGTATAATCCTGCAGAAGGGCATGCAAGACAGTTGTTGTACGGCCGTTCTGAGAACCATCTATGTCTTCATGGTGTTATTATGATTACCTTTGCAAAAGTAATTTTGCAACATACCGATCATTGCAAGTAAGTATTTCCCGCTAAGTGTCGTGTTGCTGAGACCGATGACAGGAGCTCTTTGCGTGACTGATTAGCATTAGCATAGTTATTTCTTCCCTCACATCTTGCACTCATACTAGACTTTCTGACGATGATACCAGGACTGATATACTGTGTCCCGTAGTATACGTCCAGTGTTTTATTTGTCGCAGGAGTGAAGCCTAAGGGAGTAGTTTGCGCGAAGGCCGATGTAGCGAGAAGCAACGATACAACAGCTGTGAACTTCATCTTGATAAAACCTTGGTAAAACAATTGACTTTCAAAGCGTCAAGGAATTGCTCACGATTGCGAGCAGTCAGCATACTACATTATAAAGGCCCCACAGCAACAAGGGGGTCCATCGCCTCCACTACAGTTATGCTATCGGTGTACAGGTCTGCCACAACATGTTTAATACAAACCAAGAGATATTAAGACAAACATGTGCTTATAGATGAGGCTCGAGCCTAAGCGACTTCGATATATTGTAGGCTGAAAGGGTCACCCCCTGTCACCCCCGCAAAACACGTTTGTATATGTTCGGCACTTGACAGGAGTCTTTTCCTATCGATTGCAGGAAATTCGTTAGCTCGTCAACCCAACATGAAACTGCTCCTTGCTCTTGCTACATGTCCGCCCAGAAGTGCTACGGCATGGTCATTTGGTAGACGAGCTCAGCTAGATGTACTAGCAGCTCGGGGTACCCAATTTTATCAACTAAAGTCCTCATTGTATGGGTCCTTAGAAACACGATTTCCGATCTGAGACACTGACTATTTGCCGTAGGGATGGCCCCACGGTCGACAATCAATGGGTGTCCCTTCCAGCCAGCCCCTCCAATATCGGCATCTACGTACTCACTAGCAGCCAACACACCGCTAGTAAGTTCTCTCTCCTTCGGTATAAAGTAACAGATACGTAGGAACTTCACGTGGCAGAGGACATTGATCGACAGGTAGTACTGCATGGACGCAATCAGTCTAGCGAACTCCTGTACATGAGCCACGTTTTGCGTCCAAGTCCAATTGGAGTTCTTGAGTGAGAGTTGGCCGAACGGAGGATCTTCATCTTGTACAACAACATCTTGGACGTCGGAGACGGGAATGCACTGACGGAAAGATCCTTCGTCACGGTGCACCCTGAAGTCGAAGGTGGTGCGTATGAGCTTGCATTACAAGACGGCGAGTGCCTGGATGCCCTACTAGAAGCCGTAAGTAGGTTTGAAGCTGATATGTTAGTGCAAGGGATAGCAACAGTTCGTTGCGAATGGTGACAAGTCTAGATCTGACATTTGTGACGCTTCCAAGGGTTCGATCTTGGGAGTGTAATATCCACCGGTGTGGTGTTTCTTCAACGTAGCAAATGGTTCCGGTTGTGTTGGGTCAAGTCTGTGCGTTATCGATAGCGACTTCCCAAAAATCCAACTCCAATCTTGGCATCCCACCAACGCCGCTCCCATTGTCGACAATCCACCAACCCCGCCCTCTGCGCCCGCCGCCTACACTCTCCCCTAATACCAGACTCTACGACACTCACCATGCCGGGCGCCAAGACCACGCTGCTCATCGAGGGCACCTTCGAGGAGCTTACCGACGAGTTCGCACAATACATTGACAGCCTCAAAAAATCCCAGGGCGATGAGAGCGCCAACCTCCAGGGCGAGAGCGCAGACCTGCTCAAGGAGAACAAGAAGGACGATGTTCTCAAGAAGCTCGTCGTCGGTAGCCAAGCGCTGAACCAGGCGCCAGAGAAGGGTACGGCTTCAGTCATGACACGAGAGGGCGTGTGTTGATGGGAGAAGACACTGGGCTAACAATGAGCGCGCAGAATTCATTGCGGCATACAACCTGCTTATCCACCTCGTAAACCAGTCGCCGAATGTGTCCGTGTTCATCCCCAAGATGTGCCAGAACCTTAGCACACCTATCTCTTCGTCGCCTCAGAACGGTGGTGGTCTGGCTCTCTCCATCCTCAGCACCATCTTCAACACCACCCAGCCGGACAGCGAAACGCGCTACCACGTGCTCCTCGCCATTCTCCGTGTCATTCGCGCTACATCAAATTTCGAGACGCTACGACCACAACTGAAGCAGCTCGACAGCTGGATAGCTGCATGGCAGACTGGGGAGGAGAATGCGCGCAAGCTTTACCTTGCTGTTAGCGACGTCGCATCGGACGCTGGCGAGGACGAGCAGGCATACACATATTTGCTACGCGCGCTTAGGACGTTCCCTTCAGAACAAGCATCGTCCCCAGAGGCTGTCTCTTATACAC